>Ga0187815_10000436_pt1 | contig 20216 bp, 19 predicted proteins | sample NC_S_5_FD_132962 | JGI IMG/M metagenome (GOLD analysis project Ga0187815, IMG submission 132962) | Wetland sediment microbial communities from Neuse River Estuary, North Carolina, USA - ASW-S_5 | ecosystem: Environmental > Aquatic > Freshwater > Wetlands > Sediment | place: USA: North Carolina...
CAGGCCTGTGGAGTGTCATCACGGGTCCCAGATCCTTGAACGCCCTTGAGACCACCCCTGGCAGGTCATAGCTCCCGACGGGATGGAAGGGGCCCGGGTGCACCCCTGGCAGGACGAGGAATGTGTCTCCCTTTCTGGTCCTGAATCGGAGGACCTTGGTGGTGGCCTCGGCTTGTTCGGAGTGGGAAGCAATCACTCCCTCGAGCTCATCAGAGTTGCCGGACGTCCAAGTCTTCATGAACGACTGGAAGAGGCTCAAAGCGGAGTGCCCAAGGCTGGTCTTTTTTCTTCCCAACTGCACTGGGAAAGCGACCAGCAACGCAAGCGCTGTGGCTCCGCCTGCAGCAGCAACAGGGTCGAAGTGGTCCGTGAGCTCGGGTAACCTGACAACCAATAGGGTCGCTGTCGGATGGATGACGGCCAGAATGAACGAAAACGGAGCGCTCTTTTCGAAGGCCCCGTTGATGACGACGAACTCGAATCCCGCACAAACGAATGCCCCGAAGAGAAAGGCGTTTGTCGTAGCGTACGCTGAGCCGGAGAACCAGGTGTAAGCCGCCCCGACTGCGACAATCACGAGCCACAGAATCTCGCCCCCTACCAGCAGGGCCATGACCCTTCGAAATGTCGCAATAGTCTTTCTATCAATCAATCGGAGCCCGCTGGAAATCGCCGAGGCTGTCAGAGTGAAGACAGCCAAAGCGAGGACGAAACTGAAGATTCCTCCGGTCCCCTTGGACAGGATGGCGAGCAAGAGGGAAGCCACTACTCCATAGAGCAGTAGCAACGGGGTAGAGGGGAGGACGAAGAGTTGTCTGTACCGGCTCGCAAGGACGTCCGTAGCTGAGCGGTTCCTCAAGCTCTGTTCAGATGATGTTGATGACAATCGAGACGGCGATCAGTGTAATCGCCCCTATGAGGACGATTTCCGGCCTGATCTTCACTCCTTGAGTTTCCTCGTTGAAGAACGTGAGTAGACCTGCGCTCGAAGCGGGCATCGGGGCGTTGTCTTTCTTGCTCATCCATTCGGCGATGTGCCTCGACCGTTCTTAAGCGTAACGCCATCGAGAAGGAATCACTCTGACTCACCTCTAGTTTCATGACTTCGTGGAAGCTTCTGTTTCGCACCGCCTAGTGGGTCCAGACGTTTCTCAATTTTGAGAAACGGCGTCTCGTCTTATTAGCACATTAGAATTCGCGAATATCCGTGAGTTTGATTGGCACAAGTAACACAACTTAGGACCGAAGCGAAGGCCGAGCAGACCGAAAGGTTGCTCATTATCCTCTCGAAGGGGACAATGGACATGGTGTACCCCGCCTTGATGATCGCCAACACTGCGGCGACCATGGGAAAAGAGGTTCACATGTTCTTCACCTTCTGGGGATTGAATGCGGTGAACAAGAAGACGGTGGGCTCGATGAAAGTATCCCCCGTCGGCAACCCTGGCATGCCGATGCCCAACATACTCGGGATGATTCCTGGTATGACGGCAATGGCCACCAGGATGATGAACGGAAAAATGAAGAAGGCGAAGGTGGCAACAATCCCTGAGATGTTCAAGATGGCGAAGGACCTCGGGGTCAAGCTCCACGCCTGCTCCACGACCATGGAAGTAATGGGGACCCCGAAAGAGACCCTCATCGACGAGGTCGACGATGTAGTGGGAGCCGCGACCATGATATCCTTGGGCGAGGGCGGACAAATCATCTTCATCTAGGCGATTGATATGGCGACAGTAGAACAGCACAAAGTGATCGACTCCCGGGGGAGCTTCTGCCCTGGGCCCATCACGGACCTTTTCAAAGCCTACAGGAGTTCTCAGCTCGGAGATGTCATCGAGTTACTTGCGACTGACCCTGCCGCCAAGGCGGACGTCACCGCATGGGTGCAGAAGAGCGGGAACGAGTTGGTAGACATCATAGACGAACAGGGCTACATCCGAATCGTGGTCAAGATCACCAAGAAAAGGAGCTAGCGCGACCATGCAGCGAGTGGTCGTCGTAGGCTCCGGAGACGGAGGAACCTTCACTGCCAACCTTCTGGCTTCCGAGTTGCGTGACGAAATCCACGGCGGACTCGCTTCTGTTCAGCTAATCGGTGAGCACCTTCACCATCCGTTCCAGCCGGGGAACCTGGACATCGCCTTCAAGGGAGCATCTCCAGACAAGTATGTGAAGCAAGAGACCGAACTCCTCAGAAAGGAGGTCGAGTTCATCCAAGACCCGGCGGTCAAGATTGACTTCGGCGCGAGGTGCGTGTCAACCAAGGGCGGCAGAGCGCTCGTTTACGACTTCTTGGTGATTGCCACAGGTGCCGTCGCCGACCCGTCAAAGATCCCAGGCCTGGCCCAAGGAGCCATGAACTTCCATACGGGTGGAAGGGACTCGCAGCGCATCTGGGAATCACTGCAGACTTTCAAAGAAGGAACTGTAATCGTGGCAATAGCAGGGACGCCGCACAAGTGTCCCCCTTCTCCTAACGAAGCTGCGTTCATGCTGGATGACTTCTTCCGCAAGCGTGGAATAAGGGACAAGGTGAAAATCAGGTTTCTGACACCGTACCCTAGGCCATATCCTGCAGAGAAGATTTCTCATGTCGTCGAACCCATGTTCCAGGAAAAGGACATTCAGGTCTCGACGTTCTTCAACGTCGATTCCGTAGACCCTGCGGAACGGAAGATCTACTCGCTCGAAGGAGAAGCCTTCTACTACGACCTCCTCATCGCGGTGCCTCCACATCACGGAGCCGACGTCATAGTCGACTCGGGCATAGGGGACCAGGAAGGGTACATCCCCACGGACAAGGGGACGATGAAGGTGCAGGGGCAGGAGAGGGTCTATGCTATCGGGGACGCCACCAGCATCCCTGTTTCGAAATCTGGGGTTGTGGCTCATTTGCAATCTGTGGTCGTGGCTCATAACATCGTCGCAGAAATGCAACAGTCGCCAGACCTGCTGGAATACAACGGCAGGATAAACTGCCCCATGGAGGTGGGGTCCCGAAAGGCCATCTTCGTCTCGGCCACATACACGTCTCCACCCACGGACCAGACCCCTTCGATGATCAAGTACTTCATGAAGAGGTCATTCGCCATGATTTACTGGAGGGCGCTGAACGGAAGCCTGGAGAGGATATTCGATGTGTTCTTCGGCCAGACGAGGTTCCCAGCTACCAATCAGGCAGAATCGCAGAATCAGCTCGTTGAAGTGAAGGCTGCCCAGGGTGACAAGAAGATTGCATGAAGATAGCAATGCGAATGCCGAAAATGAACTCTACCGGCTCCAGGCAGACTTCTGCAAGGCCATGGCCCACCCTACTAGAATCCACATCCTGAGGTCTCTCAAGCAAGAGGAAAGGACGGTCAACGAGCTGGCTCGGCTGGTCGGGGTCTCTCAAGCGAACGCTTCCCAGCACCTGGCCATCCTCAGGCAATTCGGGCTCCTCAACACACGCCGGGACGGTTCCAGCATATACTACAGCATCAGCGATCACAGGATTATAGAGGCGTGCGAGCTCGTGAGGATTTGCATTGGAGAGAGACTCAAGAAGTCCCAGATAGTCCTCTCCGTGCAGCCTTAGCCCGGGGTCACACGAATCCGTTCTCTGTGAGTTTGGTGACGACTACGCTCCAGAACCTTCCGCTAAGTGTCAGAGAGGCAGAAATGACCCAGAGCACGAGCCCGCCCACAGCCGCAACCAATGGTACGATTGAAGCGAGCGAGACGAGTATAATCACCCCCCCAAGCGGCAAAGCAGTCAACATCTGCCTAAGGTTGAACTGGGCGGGCATCATCATGTCGTCTCCCTTTACCTGGATGGGAGCGATGTAAGCTGCCCAGCAGATTTCAAGAACGAATGAGCCTGGGATGACTGCTAGAATCACCACCAACGCCCCAAGCCCTACGCCGTACCCCAGCACAAAGAGGACCGCGTCGGCTGCGGCGAATGGGGCAAGAATCAGCATCAGGGAGATGACCCTGGATAGAACGAGGTGCTTGAAGTAGGAGGCGGCTGGAAGCGAGGTCAGGGAGAGCCAGATTCTTTCGTTTGTTATCGCCGATTGTGAGAAGAAGAACCCCAGAAACGAGAGGCCGATAGCAACGAGGATTGCGGCAGGGAAAGTGTCTGTGCCGCTAACCGCTGAGATGGGTCCGAGGGACAACGCGAAAACGAAATAGGCGGCGGCTGCTACAGTGGCCGCGGACACGACCCACCAAGTCTTCACCCTTTTCGAGACATACCTCGACGTCCCCGCCATGTTCATCCTCCCCGCAAGGGACATGTTGGTGAGGTTCATCGAATAGATGGCACCTATGGGGCTCCTTCCGACATAGCTGTTGGGGGACTTGATTTCCGAGGATGTGGACCTCACCATGTTCTTCATCATGTCCAGTTCAATCCGGCCAAGGCCTCTGAACGCCGCCACCACGGTCACGGCTGCCAGAACCAGCAGGGTGGCTGTCCCGCCGTACAGATTCCCGTTGAAAGCGGACCCTGGAGTGAACGGGAAGCCGGCGAATGAAAGCAGGGTCCAAAGGGCCAGTGCGATCGAAAGCGCTATGCGAACTCTCGTACGCATCGAAGGGGCGATTACCCCTAGTGAGGTGAAAATCAGGGCCAGTGCGACCAAGTCAGCGATGAGAAGTGGTGAAGTGAAGGCCTGGGCGAGATAGACGAACATGAAGAGTACAGTAGTGCCGAAGGCTATGAATTGGGCGAAGAAGATGGACAAGGAAAGGTCGCGGGAGCTCAGCGGGAGTGTGAATAGGTAGTCTCGGTCTGATTTCAATATCATCACGCCGCCGGTGGCTAGGGCCATGGCCAGGAACAGCGAAACTATCCCTGCGGCGTAGTAGCCGAAGATGGTGCTGAGGCCCGAAGGGGGAATTGTAGTAGAAACTGCGGCCGAATAGACGACCATTATGGCGACAAATATGAGGAACGGCCTCGAGAACCGCGTACGGAGCACGAACTTCAGGAGCTTAGGAAGCACCGGTCATCATCCTAGCCACGACTTTCTCGATGGGTTCCTCGGGAGAGCCTTTCTTCTTGAGATCTTCAATCGTCCCCTCCCACAGAAACATCCCTTTCGATATCATAACAACGCTGTCGGTCAGCCTGTTTGCGATTGACATTATATGAGTCGACACCAGGTGCGTCCCCTCCAACCTGTCGAGCATGGAGATCACCTTTTCCTGAGTCGGTATGTCCAGATAGTTGAGTGGCTCGTCAAGAAGGAGGACCTTGGGCGAGTGTACAATCGCCAGGGCTAAGGCCAGCTTCTGTGTGTTCCCCCTCGACAGCCTGCCGACGTTCGACCTCTCGTACTGCCTGAGATCCAGTTCGTCCAAGAGGAAGTCTGTCCGATCCTTCACGCCTTGCACCCCTCTTAGGGCGGCGATGTACTCTAGGTTCTCTCTTACTGAAAGCATCCTGTAGGGCAAGGCGTCCTCGGGAAGGTACCCCACCACGGCCTTCGACTCCCTGCTCTCTGGTGCCGAGCCAAGTATCTTCACGAAGCCGGTGTCAGGCCTGAGCGAGCCAATGAGGAGCTTCAGCGTGGTGGACTTTCCTGCCCCGTTCGGTCCCAATAGGGCGAAACGCCCGCCGATGGGAATCTCGAAGCTCAGATCGTCCAACGCAGGCACGGCCCCATAGGACTTGCTGACGTGGGAGAGTTCGATGCCTTTTGGTGCCCCATATGGGGCTGGCTCCGACGACAATTCTCGGCTTCCTCCAAAATGATGAGGTATTAAGCAACCTTCCGAACTGGTAGAAGTCTTCGTTTTATCCTACAAACGTATAATTATCGTTTAGATTCGCTACGTCTCATGCCCTCCTACGAGTCTGAGTTCAAGTCCGTGATTAGCAAGATACGTTCGCATGAGAGGTGGTTCTCCGAAAGCCTGCCCATGATTGCGAGCGAGAACCTCGCCTCCGAGCCCGTACGGAAAGTGCTCTCGTCCGACTTGGGCCACCGCTATGCCGAAGGGTGGCCCGGTGAGCGGGTCTATGCTGGATGCAGATACATCGACCAGATCGAGCTCGAAGCCATCGCGCTCGGCAAGAAGTTGTTCAAAGCAGATTTCATCGACGTCAGACCTGTGTCAGGGGTCGTAGCGAACCTCGCAGTGTACTCGGCCCTGAGTAATGCAGGGGACACAATGATGGCGCTTTCAATTCCCAATGGAGGGCACATATCGCATGGGAAGAAGGATTTCGGAGGCTCGGCAGGCCTCGTCCACTCGTTGGAGGTGGCGTACTTTGCCTTTGACAAGGAAGCGATGAACATAGATATCGATGAGACCAAGAAGCGCATCGCAGCCCTCCCTTCTCTTAAGCTCGCGATGTTCGGTTGCAGCCTTTTCCTGTTCCCCCACCCGGTGAAGGAGCTTACGCAGGCGATTCATGACAAAGGAGGGGTCGTCTGCTATGACGCCGCTCATGTGGCAGGGCTGATTGCAGGAGGCCAGTTCCAGGACCCCCTTCGCGAAGGCGCACAGGTGATGACGTTCAGCACCCACAAAGTGCTCTTCGGCCCCCAGGGCGGAGCCATTGCGGCGAACGGGGAGTTCGCGGAACCTCTAAAGAGGGCGGTCTTCCCCGGAACGACGAGCAACCACCATCTGCACAACGTGGCAGCCAAGGCTATGGTGTTCGCGGAATTCCTCCAGTTCGGGCACAAGTATGCAAAGGACGTCGTCGTGAACGCTCAGACGCTGGCGGGGAGGCTAGCCGATTTGGGCGAGAAGGTCCTTGGCGAGAAGAACGGGTACACGATGTCCCACCAGGTCGCGGTGGATGTCACCAAGTACTCCGATGGCGGAGTCATAGAGAAACTGCTGGAGAGTCAGAACATAATATGCAACAGGGAGCCGATCCCTGGAGACCTGCAGGCTGGGAGGCACTATACTAACCCAGGCGGCATTAGGCTTGGAGTCGCCGAGCTCACTAGGCTCGGCATGGGCAAATCTGAGATGAGGGAGATCGCAGAGATCGTCCACTTGGGTCTTGGTGGGACTAAGAAGCGAGAGGTCGTGACCAGGGTCAAGGAACTCAGGAAGGGTTTCCAGAAGGTCGGGTATTCGTTCCGGGACACGCCTGCGTATTCATTCGGCTGAGAGTGCGAACCCGTACTGAAATCCAAGCAGCCCTTGCCGGCTTACTTCGTTAGCGTCGGCTTCAGGAAATCGGTCAGCTCCAGTTGGTCAGCCTTCCTCTTTCCCTGGAAGAGCTGGTCGAGCTCCCTCTGGAGCATGTCCAGGCGGCTCTTCAGGTAGGGGTCCACGTCATATTCGCGTGCCAGCCTCTGGGCTATGTACAGGTACTTCTCCACGGACGCTCGGGTCAGCGTTCCCCTGATCTCGCCTCCACAGTTTGGGCACCTCCAGGACAGCGGCGGACGCCTCATCGTCAGTCCGCAGCTTTTGCACTTGAAGGCTTGGGTCGCGTATTTCTTCGCGTTCCCCATTATGTCCCTGATCAGATGCGTCTTGATTATCGACTCGACCACTTCGCGGGTCGATACAGCCTCGATGAGCGACGCGACCTCGATCTGCTTGGATATCTTCTCGTTTAGAGTCCTCAGCGTCGAATACGCTCCCCTGGAGCGCCTTATGGTAAGTGCACTCGTTGTGTGGGTGTAGGCGTAGCCGTAGAACTGGGTCTCAAATTCGAGACGTGAGCCTATTCGCTCAATCAAATCTGCCACAGAAGCTGCAGCTGGGGCGCTCTGGGTCTTTTCGTAGAATTCGAGCGGGTATGAGGAAGCTATGTCGAAGTTGTGTGCCTGCTCGTCCACTTCCGATGGCAGAATCACCGGCTGGATTAGGAGAGGCGTGTCCATGTAGCCTCCTATCTGGGCAGGGACATACTCAAGGGAGAAGTTGAGCAGGGCATCCATCAGTAGAAGGAGCGAATCCCCGTCGCCGTCACAGTCGCGTCGTTTCGCAGAGTGCCAGTATGGGTTTGCGAAGCAGACCTGGGTTGCAGAGAAGCCAACTATCCTACCTGCCACCCCGACCGATGTGTGGGGCGCGAGGCCGATGACCAACCTGCCAAGCAGGTCTGCGGGCTCTTTGGCATTGTAGAATGGTTCGAGGCCGTAAAGGGTCTGGAGCTCATCGTCTACACATTGTGCCATCCTTACGAGGTCGTTGCCGATGTCTACCGGGACGATTACGTCTTGGGGCTTGAGCTCGAGTATCTGCTCCTCCCCCCGGAGCGATTGTCCATCTTTGTCTTGGGTGTATCCAAGGCGGATCATTGTGTTGATGTCTGCTCTGACGTCTTTGGGTCTGAAGTGGGTCAGAGGCTCGTTGGTGGCGTCAATCCTGAGGGTCCCGTCCTTGTACACGTATGTGTCGTGCCTGCTCCTGATGATTCCCTTTTCCAATGCTTCGGGTTGCTTTGAAGCGCTGGTGAGGCCCCTCACGCCCTTGACAGGCTTGTTTGGGTTGTGCGGAATCTTGGCCCTGACGGCCTCCAGCCTCGACCGGAAGTCGAAGTCCATTTTCGAGTAGTTGACTGTCTTCGTCCTGCAGTTGGGGCACGCCTCGTTCTGTGTGGTCGTCTCGCACCTAGGGCAGCTCCTGAACCGCTCGGTCGCTTCCCCGCATATTTCGCACTTCAGGGACATCCTTCTTTGGTCACATTTCTGACAGAACAGGTTGACCACATCGATCCTTCCTCTTCCCACCTTGGCAGCTGCGAGGATGTCGCGCATCGGACCCCCCTCGTAGCCCACGGGGAAGAGGGTGTGAACAGGAGGCTTCAACCTCCTAACCATGGCTTTCTCGGGCCTTCCTACTCTGATTCCGATTGTGGTTGTGCTCTGGCGCCCCAGTTGGATGCCAGACAGCCGCTTGACGTATTCCGGTTCCTCAGTCGAGACCACTAGCTCCGGTTCTTTGAGCCTCAGCAGTGTACTCAGAATCAGAGCCGGGCCGCCATGGAGGACCGCGACGTCCCCCTCTATCCTGTGTTCGATGAGGCAGGTGTTGAGAATCCAACGTATCTGGGGTATGTTGGAGTTGATGACGACGTCAGATCCGTCGAGGAGGGAGTACTTTCTCAACTCGGCGAGATCAGACGAGCCGACTCTGTCGAAGCGCGGCGTGTGAAAGGGATGTAGCGGAATTCCGAGTGTCTGGGAGACTGCGATGGCCTCGGCTGCTGATGGAATCACAGCTGGAGATGATTGTAATTCGTTGGCCCTTTCACCCGGGACACCCGCTGAGGCCAGCATCTCCGTCGCTCCAGGGATTCCGGCCATTGCACGGCTGAAATCTTGCACCCACCACTCCGCCACGTAGGGCGAGGGAGGGAGGGCCTTGTTGTTCTCAAGGAAGTCCCCATAGCTGATGAGGACGTCTCCCAAATCTATGATCTTCGCCAGAACGTCGTGGATCTCTTCGGCCTGGGCCGTCGTCGATACCTTGATGACGCTTCCGTCCTTGGTCAGGATGGTGGGCCCCTCGATCGAGTCCACGAAGGCTATGGTAGCAGCTTTCCCCGGCATGTCCACCTTAACCTGGGTCCCCGCTACCACTGGATAGTCGAGGAGGGTGGCGACCGCAGGGTGTATGCCAATGGTGGAAAGACCAGTGTTCATCGACCTCCCGTATCTGAGCCTGAAGCCGCCTTTGCTGCGAGGCATAGAAAGGACGGCCCTGCCAGAGATCACCTCCTCGAAGTGGGCGCCTGCCTTCTCGGTCTCGTTGGTCGTCTGCTGGGTCCCCCCCTTCAGCTGAGCAAGGAACTCCCAGCCTGTGATGTTGAGGCTCGCGAGTTTCTTCGAGAGTTTATTGGCGCGGCCGATGATTCCGTCGTTGAGCACCCTTAGCGCCCCACCCCTCAGCCGGTCGGTGGCTACACGCTTCAGGTTCCTGTGGACCACCACCTCGATGGGGTCGGTCTCGATTCCGTCTATCTCCACCGGAAGGTTTGAGATCGCCCGTCTGATGTCATCGTCAGTCACCTTGTATTGGAAGTTGCCAACGTCGCGCTCATAGATCCTGAGTTCCTCCGCGAACCGGTCTATCTCCTCCTGGCGGGCTCTGTAGTTGCTCAGTCCGAGCTTCTTGGCTGTCAGGTCGGCTATGACAAGAGAGAATCCGGCCTCCGTCCCTCCGGCAGAACGCATGGGACCAGCGTATGAAACAGAAACGTAGTCGGTGTTGTCGTCGTTCTGTTTGATCTTGACCCCGGAAATCCCCTCTAGTGGAGCCACGGTGACCCCGTCGGTCATTACAGCGAGTCCGGCTCTGACACCGTAGTTCAGCGCCTCATGCCTTTCAAGAGCTCCGAACTTACCGAGGGCTATTTCTTGAGATATCGCCAGCGCGGCTCGCTCCTTCGAGGTAGTGTGCAGCAGCTCTCGGAGCCTATCCACGAGGCCTTCGAACTGGTCGAGACGGAGCATCTGATTGACCCTATCTGCCAAGTCGAAGACTGTCTTGCTTTCCACTGTTTCGGTGGGGTCGAAGCCCTTCGATCTCGCTGCGGATGCGATTCTGTGAGCGGTTTCGTACTGGGAAAGGATGTCCTTGTAATAAGAGTCGAGCCTGGCTGGAAAAGGAGCCAGCGTCTTGACGCGCTCCCAGGCAAGATCGGCGGAAAACGACAAACCTGGGCGTTGGTCTGGGAGAGGGAATTAAGGTATACCTTTGACAACGGCGTCTGATTCCCGTCACCGGCGGGCCGTGGCCTCATGCCGGGAAGATGTCATCCCACCGTTAGTCGTGCATTCCGGATTGTTTGCGTCTTCGGAGCCTCGTAACGAGTAGGAAATACCCGACGCCCAAAGGAATCCAGAATAGGATTTCTCCCAGACCTATGAAGAGCCCCGTGGTCTCGACTAGGCCGGCGACAAACAGGATCAGTGCGACCCCTCCCATTGCCAAAGCGAGTTTCGTCGAGCCACGGTTCAACCTTCGAGTAAATTCGTCAGGGGCGACGGAGCGCCACTTGGTGATGGCGAGGAGCCCAGCCACAGTCGCTATTGGATAGGCCGATTCTTCTATCCATGTATGTGGAAACAGATAGAGCGAGACGAGTATCACGGACGACGGGAGGTTGTCGCTGATGGCGATTACCTGGATCACTCGGCCCGTGTTGTAACTTGCGATTCCGAAAGATAGTTGCCCCAAGAAGGGGATCGTCCCTCCCCAAGCAACTTGGATGTTGTTGAGGAAGATTGCCCTGAACGCCTCTGCGAATGTCGCCCCTGTGACCCCGGACTTCGTGTTGTTCAGGATGGTGTTGTACATCTGCTGCTCACCATGAAAGAAGGGGAGAGTTGCAGCCAGAATCAGGATGGCTTGGCTTACGACGAAGAGCAGGAGCGCCAGGGTCCAGAATCGTGAGAAGGCCTTCGGAAGCCTAGGTGGCCTCCAGGCATATCTTACCCTCCACGAATTGAGGGTCCTTTCCACGAGTGGTGCGACGTTCTCATCAAAGGTAACCGTAACCTTTCGCATGGGGTCGATGGTAGCGAACCAGAGTGTCCTGCCGTTCCAGTCCACCATTCGGATTGACTGCCAGGGTGCCATCCAAGACCTCCTCTTTTCGCCTGTGTTGGCAGGAGGGTATTCGCCTAGGTTCCGCAGTCCCCGCCATCTGAGCTCGTCATACAGGAGCAAAGAGGCGGCCATCCAGATTGCTGCGTAGACGGCCAGTGAACCTGCCTGGATGAGGTAGTAAGCGACGGAGAGCACGAGCAACGGCATCAAGAACGCTAGAAACAGCGTGATGCCAGAACGAAATTCGATGCCGAACAGTCCTTCGTGTGTTAGGTAGACGACCTCGTTCCTCCCGAGTCCCCGGACGTCTGGCACCGCAGGCAGGATTTGGACCTGTCCGGTTTGGGGGGGCTCCCTGACGTCGAGACCGCAATTCCTGCAGAAGTTCTGCCCGACGCCAAGTGGCGCGCCGCAGTTGGGACAATAGTTCAAGGGTTATCCGAGCTTCGCCCTGTGGTATCCGTCGTAAGCGAAAGCAATGGGCAGAAGGAAGACTAGGAAGATGAGAGCCGAGTATGGCGAGACCGAACCAGACGAGGTCGAAGGTGAATAGGTCAGAGCCTCGGCGATGAAGGTTACTTCGAAACCGATGAAGAAGAATGCAAAAACAAGAGCACCGAAAACCGCTTCCCCCATGTCCCGGCCCATTCCGACGTACACGTAACCGGAACCTGGGAGGATGAGATTCAGGGCGGCTGCGGCCATTGGGCTTTTGGATTGGTTACCAGGGATGCTCGTTTGAGCTGAATGCGGATCGGACCCAAGAGTGGGCGAAGTCTCCAAGACAGAAATCGGGCGCTCGACAGTCTGGCCGCAGTTGGGACAAAACCGATCCGTAGACAGGATTCCCTTTCCACAACGAGTGCAATATTGCAAGATGAGAGGTGCATACACCTTCGACTTTTATCGCTTTGTTGAGCTGAGTCCGGCCGGTCCGCAGAATTCATACTGAAGGTCCGTTTGCCTCGGCTTGAATGTTGGTGCCTTTCTTTCGGCGTTTTGGGTCAAGCGGACCCCCCAAGAACAGCTTCTATAGCGACCATATCGGCAGGCCCGCTGAATGCAGACGCGCGTTCTTGGCCCGTGTACTCTTGAAGGTGAGTCTGTCAGTTTGGAGCCCCTCCGAAAGGAGCATGCCGAAGCGTTGTTCGATGCCACCCGAAGACTGGATTGGGGCTGGTTCCTGAAGCCGCTTTATACAAGAGAGCAGGTGGAAGAACGAATCTCAGAAGGTCTAAGGGCTGAAGAGAGGGGTGAGGCGTATGCTTTTGTTGTGAGGTTGAAAGAGAGCGGCCGCATTATCGGCAGCACGTCGTATTTCGGTGTGGTCGTGAAAGACAGAAGGGTCGAGATAGGTTCCACCTGGTACGTATCGGAAGTCCAAGGCACCAAGGTTAACCCTGAATGCAAGTACCTGTTACTCACCCACGCGTTCGAGGACTGGGGAGCGATTAGGGTTCAGTTCACCACAGACGCCAACAACCTCCACTCCCAACGCGCAATACTGAGGCTGGGAGCCAAGTTCGAGGGAAAACTCAGAAAGGACAGGGTGAGGCAGGACGGGTCAGTCCGCGATTCGATGGTTTACTCGATCATAGCGGACGAATGGCCGGAAGTGCGGGAAAGGCTCCAGTCCCGAATCCAGAAGCGTTAGTCTCCCTCAGACAGCCTAGGCAGGTTGCTTGGCTCCACAACTGGAGCAGAACGTCGCTGACGAAACAAGCTGGGTACCACAGTTAGGGCAGAATTTCATACCCGGGGCGGCCATCGCATGAGGCGTTCCCATCTGCGTTTGACTCGCCTGCGTTGAACTTATCCTGGCATGGTTGGAGTAGAAATAGACGGTCAAGGCGATGGGAAAGAGAGGCTCGTAGAGGGACGAAAGCAAACTGTTGACTATTGTACTTGCGGGGCCGAACGGCAGGCTGAACAGGCTCAAAACCACTGCTATAATCACGATGATGATTCCCAGGACAAAGAATGTCGCGAAGGTCTTCAACCACCTGTGGCCGACAAGTTCCCTGCTCCGACCCAGGCTTCCGAACACACCGGCGTTTTCTAACAGAAGTGCGGGAAGCGCCAGACTGAACATTATCGCCAAGATGATCCCAGGAATAATCAAGGCGATGAAACCAAGGAAGACGATGACACCTACGATTATTCCCACTGCCCACATCGAAAGAAGTTTGGACGCGGCGAACCGGACAGCCGACCCAATTTCCGCCTTTCCCGTCTGAATCTCCTCCGATGCCATCTTGATGATGCTTCCCTCTGCTATGGGGAAGACCACAAGTGCTACGACTGCTATCAGTGCGACGGCTGCGATTAGAGTGCCAAGATAGGACGACAAACTAGCGAAATGCTGGGACGATGGGTTGGTCGGCAAGGCAGGAATGATGGCGGATTGTGATATCGCCGTGGTGATGACCCCATAGATTAGCTCGACCACTGCGAATAGGATAACGTAATTTACGATGTTGCTTCTATAAAGTTCGAATGTCTTCGCGATTACCTCGCCTAAACTAAGTTCCCTCGTGATTCCTTGTTGCGAGGCCATTCCAAATATGGGGCTTGGCTTCCGGTTACATATCGGTTTGGCCTAAGGCATCAGCTTGGCGATTGCCGCGGGCGCTTCCATTTCCTTCGGGCCTTCGGATAAGCGCCGTTGTGCCCCTTCGAAAGAGGCGTCGCTTTCGTCTTCGTCCTCTTGATGCTCACTTCCTGCCATCTCCAGCAAGAACAGAAGCTCTACTATCGGGACCAGGAGGCCTTCCTCCGAGCAATCCGAATGTCATCACGGACGAAGCCAACGATGGAGACACACCTTCGCTACCTAGCCATTGGCCGACTTGGTTCTAGGCACCGCCATGGATCTTCATGAGACCGTGCTGTGACCAACCAGCACGCGTCGCGATGCGGAACAACAGCAGGAGGAAGACCTGAGGGGAGCATGACGAATCGAGAAACCCCTGACATCTGAGTTGGTTACTAGGGGGCAACGTAGTCAGATTTGTTAATCTGATAGTGATATCGTATCTACTTGTCTACGCTAACTTGACTTGGACGGTCTTCACTATGTTCCTCAGGATGCCTTCGAATCCGATGGTTTGCAGGAGGTTCCCAATGACGAGTATGTCGGCACCCGCCTTTGCTGCCATCACCCCTGCTTCGGGCGTCGTAATTCCTCCGCCAACAATCAGAATTCCATCATAGATGTTCCTTACCGCACGAATCGTTTGTTGAGGCACTGGTTCGCCCGAGCCGCTTCCTGCCTCGAGGTACAAAGTCCTCATTCCGAGGTACTTCGCGGCTAAAGCGTAGATTACAGCGAGATTCGGTTTCGACGCAGGAAGGCTGTTGACCTGGCCGATGAAGCTCGTTGCACTGTTGTTGCCAAACACCAGGTAAGCCATAGGGATGCTCTCAATTTTGCTCTTGTAAACCTCGATTGCTCCGAGCGCCTGAGCTCCAATGATGAAGTATGGATTGGTCGAGTTTAGAAGGGAACTGAAAAGGATGGCGTCCGCGTAGCGTGAGACGCCTGTGATGTTGCCCGGAAAAAGCACGATAGGAGTGTGTGATTTGGTTTGTGATGTGTGATTCCTTACTGACCTCACAACCGCATCTAGCTGTCGTTGGTTCGCGAGGGTCGACCCACCCACCAGAATCAGGGACGCCCCAGCACCTATGGCCTTGGTCGCTATGTCTGCCGCTTGCTTCGGCGAGAAGTCCTCTGGGTCTATCAGGGCCGCGACAATGGGACTTTTCCTCGTCCTTTGAATGAGGTGTTTCTCAACTGGTCCGATGTCGATCAAGTCATGCCCCGGCTTTGGCGTAGTCGTCAACAAAGGTATTGTAGACGTCTATGTCAGCCCTCTTCGTTGCATACCTCATTTCTCTGCCTGCATGCAGCGGGCAGTTTGGGTTTCCACATGTGACGCGGAACACAGTGTCCTGTGATGCATCATCCTGCTCAGATGTGATGCGGATCGAGATCAGCCCGCATCGGGGGCAAGCGAAGACCTTTGGCAAGGTCCTGTGGACAACTCGAAGTGTCTTTTTCCGTCTCCTACCCATCCTACCTCGCCCGCTCGTCTATTATCTGAAGTAGATAAGGTAGCGTCTCATGTTGGATTCGAGCCTATTGCAGAAATCGTAGGATTGTTGGTCAATATTCAGTCTTCTTGTATGTCTAGCTTCGTGGTTTCATATTTTTCGCAGAAACGATGCTGTTAACCCTTAATACAAATAAGGATGATGGATGTCCCAATGAGCCTGTTTGAATCACTGGTCGAGGATTCTTCGTTGACACCCAGACAACTCGAAGCCCTGCAGAGTTACTTGCGAGTGGTTCTCGGTGAAATCAAGTACAAAGAGGCGGCAGTAAGCGGAACTTCAAAGCCTGTTACCATAGGATCCTACTTCAGAACGGTGCAACAGGCCAGGGATAACATCAGGAAGTCCGTGGTCACACTGTTAATCGGGCTTTGGCTAGGACTTGTCAAGCCAGATGACGTTCGTCGGCTGTTGGAAGTATCGGGCGGTAGCATTAGGGAGTTGTCGGACGAAGAAAGAGGGCGTTTCCTCCAGGTGTTGCGCGTCTTGATTCAGAAAATCGTGATGTGAGGACGTGATAAATCACAGGCCGCCTCCCTTCTGAGGAATTTACTTCGAAGTGGCGGTCCCGATAACTCGTGGGGGTTTCTTCGCTAATTACCACGATGTGGCTCCCCCAGGCGCTCAGATGGAGCCTCTGGACGGAGTTGGGTCGCCGACGAAGTGAGTTGGCCCCGGTGTCCGATGATTTCTCCTAGCCTAGGCTGACAATCTGAGGGGCGACCCTGGAACTTGGCTTTGCGTGGCGATTTGCGATTCCTTTGATGGCCTCGGCGTGGAACAGGATTGGAAGGGCGAAATAGGCATCACACTTAAATCACATGCTGGACATCACGCAAGTCACAGATGGACGACCTTACGACCTATGCTTTGCTTGCGACTTCGTTCTTCTTCGTGGCGCTTTCCTTCGGGTTGCTTGTCAGATATAGGCAGATCTCCGAGAGAATCAACGCGTCTGCCGACCTAGGTCATGATCTATGGCAGTCGTTGGAACAGCGTCTCAAGAAGCAGGACGAACGCATTCTCGATATGATGGGAAGGCTCGAGGTTATTCAGTCGCGGGTTCTTGCTGCTACGACAAACGCCCCTTCAGCCCAAGCGGCGCTCCCTCCTACCCAAACGATGTCTTCCCCCGTTGCAGTCTCCGAAACAAAATCGGGAATTGCCGCCGAGGCAAACCCTGTTGCGCAACAGTTCGAATCACAGGAATCACAGGAATCACAGGCTCCTCTGGGGCCGTCCGTAATCGAAATGAAGTTGGACGAGACACAATTGGCTGCGCTGAAGTTGCTTAGTGAGAATCCCAAGGACACGCGCCAGTTGACCGACTCCTTGCATCTGTCGCGCGAACATACCGCGCGGGTGATGAAAGGTCTCTTTGAAAGGGGGCTAGTAAAACGTGATGACTCGTCGAAGCCTTTCGTCTACCAGCTCACGGATCAGGGGAAACATTTCTTGTCCCCTGGTCCCTAGGCCAGTGGCTATCACACGTGTTCTTGGAATGTCCCCCCGCCCTCCCCTCTGATTCGTTTGTTTCCATTCCAGAGAGCCCGGTACGAATGATATATTTTACGTAAGTAAGAGAGCCCGTTCTCGGTTAGCGGTCTTCACTGGATATGCCTTGGGGTCTAGACTTAGTTGCAAGTGGTTGGCGGACAACGCATAACGGAACCATACCACTCGGGAAACGCGTTCTACTGGAAACAGTGGGGTGGGGGATCTCCGGTGAACCATGGTGAAACTGCAACGCACATCAGCTCGGGAGAGACCCCTGTGTTTCCACTGGAACCACTCTAACCTCGAAACCCGGGAAACGGGCGATTCCGACCCCATAGTTTCCATTGGAGCTTGTCCAAGCCTCTCCAAGATTATGGTTGTGTGAACACCTGTGAACAGCCATGACGCTTCAATCCGTTGTCAAACTATCTGACACCCTAGTTCACAAGTTCACACCAGACACGGCTTTATCGGGGTTGGCGACAGCGGCGGGGCCCTAATTTGCGCAAGCGAATCAAGATCGAGTTGGAGGATGGAGAAGGGACGAAGTATACACTGGCCTTGGAGGGCACCGTTTCTCGGGACAAGCTGATGAAGGCCATGGACATGCTAGAGATCATGGACGTCCCACTGGAACATTCCCATCGGGCACCAGACGAGGGAACCTTCTTTGGCAAAGTGCAGACGCTTCTGGAAACGACATTTGCAGCAGGCGACTTTTCGTCATCCGATGTAGCCCGAGAGTTTGAGGACAAATACGGCCAGCCCGTCAAATTGAGCACCATCTCGACCTACCTGGCTCGCTTGGCCGACAAGCAATACATCAGGCGGGAGCGGTTCGGGAATTCCTGGGTGTATCGACGAGTCTACTTGAAACCAACACAGGTAGCTGAAAGGTAACTCACCCGAACGCCTCAATCATTCCTTCTGTATCACAAGCGAATTGACCAGTGCATACGCCCGCAGGAAATCGTAAGCCCTCGGGGTCATGACATAGTTCACGCCATCTCCCACATTCTGTGCTTCGAGGAGTCCAGCCCTGATCAAGACACCGAGGTATTTCCTCGTCCTGTCGAGCGGCGTGTTGGAAGCATACGAAATGTGCGTTATCTTTCCGGCCCCGCCATAGGAATCAATGGCGTTTAGCATCGTGTTGTAGATATCAAGTTTGGAGCGTTTGACCTTCTTCATAGCGGCGGACCCGGCAGGGTGGAAACCTTCTCAGGCTGGGATGAAAGTTGAACGCTCCTCCCAATCCTAGCTTCGCCGGTGTACAGCAACCTCCCGTCGACCCGACAGCTGTCCCCGACTTCCACCTTGGCTGCATAGACGTTCCTGACGCTAGATGACTCTGCAATCTTCAGCTCATCTGCGTAGACGTCTTCGACCGTCGAACCGCTCTCTATGTGCACCCTCATCCCGACAATCGGCCCCGTAACCCTTCCGTGCCTGCCTACGGTCACCTCTTCCGCTTTGACCCCCATGCTCGTCAACAGACCCCGCCCTACCTTAATCGAACCAGACGCGCGCACCTCTTCCGACCTGAGGCCGCCGCCCACGTTGACGGACCTTGCCCGCAGCTTTCCATCCACCCTGGCCTCCCCTCCTACAGTGAGCCCCTCGGTAAGAGTAAGATCATGTTGGACTTCCAACAGCCCCCCAACTCTGACGCTCTTACCAGTCCCGGATTCGAGCCGAAGGCGCCCCCCGACATCCAATTCCTCGAACTTCACCTCGCCTGAACTTTCCATGGTCCCACCAACCCTGGCATCCTCCAACTCCCCTCTGTTCAAGGAGACGGTTCCTCCAACGGTCACGTCCTCCACCACCGCTTCTCCTGTTACCGTCAAGGTCCCTCCCACGTTGACGTCTTCAGCTTGGATTCGTCCCACTGTCATGGTCCCTCCCACCTTAACATCTTCACATTTGATGTCCTTGACGTCCATCGTCCCTCCTACGCTGATGTCTTCTCCCGTGAACTTACCTGCCCTCAGTGTCCCCCCGACATGGGCGTCTTCAATCTCGGCGTCGCCTACGAACTCTGCCTCTCCGCCAACCCTCATGTCTTCGATCTTGCTTGTCCCCTTGACCCTCAACGCTTTGGGAACGTCCAAATCTTCAGAAACTAGGTCCCCTAGCACTTCTAAGCTCGCCCCGTCATCCAATCTGACGTCTTCGGCCATCAGGTTTCCTTCCACGGTGAAGGCCCCATCTCCTCTGACCGCCTCCGCCTTCAGGTTTCCTTTGACTACGCCTCTGTGCCTGACGACGACCGTCCCCTTAACTTCCACAGTTCCTCCTTCAGCTTCAACGGTCCCTCCATCAATGAGCAAATCCCCATCGACCACGGAGAGCGTGGCCGACTGCCCTCGCTCGACTTTCACTGAGGACTCGCTCATGGTCATGGCGTGCGGCCGCCTCGATATATAGCGACCTCACTTGAAGTGATTACCAAGCGTGCCCTGAGTATAAACGAGGAAGGCGGCCTTCGTCTTCCATGAGCGAGGAACTAAGAAAAGAGGAACAGGACGCCGCCCGGGTGCGATACGAAATATCGAAGTACAGCTTCATTCAGAGAGCTAGAATTCGCCGAAACTAGGAGCTGGCCTCGACCAGCAGGCGCACGTCATGGATGCCCAAGGAGGAACGCGGTCATATCAAGAAGCCCTCCGAAGACCCGGTCCGGGGTCTCTTTGCGAAGTCTTTCCGATTGAATCGGCCCTCTTGCAATGGCGATGGAAGGCATTCCCGCGCTCTTCGCGGCCTGGATATCTGCGGGCGAGTCGCCGACGTACACCGCATCCAGCGGGCCGACGCCCATCGCTGCAAGAGCACGCCGCAGCATTATTGGCGAGGGTTTCAATTCCTCCTTTTTCTCTCCGAAGAATATCACTTCGAAGTACGACCCCAGGCTGAACCGCGCCAACTCTTCTTGCACACGGGCCTTCGAACCATTCGACACAACAGCCAACTTGAGCCCCGCCCCCTTCAGTGAGCCGAGGCACTCCAAAGCATCGTCATGGAGGTTCGGGCGCTCCTCCGCGTAGAGGCGCAACCATTCACTGTCCACTTCCCTCCAG
>Ga0187815_10000437_pt1 | contig 20201 bp, 20 predicted proteins | sample NC_S_5_FD_132962 | JGI IMG/M metagenome (GOLD analysis project Ga0187815, IMG submission 132962) | Wetland sediment microbial communities from Neuse River Estuary, North Carolina, USA - ASW-S_5 | ecosystem: Environmental > Aquatic > Freshwater > Wetlands > Sediment | place: USA: North Carolina...
CGTCGGCGTCTCTGCTCAGGGACTGCGACTTTCGTTCGGAGGACTCGATCTGTAATTCGACCGAGCGTGCAAACGGCGCCCACACGGCGAATTGACACACACCATCGCTGCCCAGCCGGGCGCCGAGCGTCGGCATGCGCGCGCGTGTATCCGTTGCGGGACCCGTAGTTGGTTCGCGCAAGATCAATTAGGACGCTGTTGAAATAACCGAAATAAGACGAAAAGCACCGAATAGAAGACCGAAACAAAGTCTACGACAGAAAAGTGTTGTTCGTATTTGGCCGTTTGCGCCATTCCTAGGCGTACCTCGCTCTGTGTCTCCGTCTTGTCCGCGCAGCCCTTCGTGCCGCTCTGCGTCGTCCCACTCGCCCCTTTGTCTGCACCGCTTTTTTCGCCGCTGCGTGCCATGCCGCCGGTCCGCGCCGCCGCGCGCTCCTCCGCGCCTGACGCGCCATGGCGGAACGCGAAACGGTGCCCCTGCTCTCCTTTCGCAGCGCTCCGGAAACCGCCCGGGAACGCCGTTTCGAAACGTGCCTTTTGCCCGCGCGCCCACGCTGTGTGTCGCGCACGGCCTGTCTTCTCGTGCGTGCAGACACCGATCCGCGTCGCGGTGGCGGCAGCTTCACGCCGGCGCGCCTCGCTTTCGATAACCCGATCGCAATCGCCTGTTGCGGCGACCTGGCTCCGTGCTTGCCTTGCCGCACGTGTTCAATCTCTTCGCGAACGAATTCTGCTGCCTGTGTCGACGGAGACTTTCCTTCCCGCTCGTCTTCTCGCGCCCTCTCGATCGCCTCTTCCTCCGGCATAACCATCCTCTCTCTCCAGGGATAAAACGCCAAGGTACCGATGAAATCACCCAACGCCACTCGCTCGTCCTCCTTCTGCTGCTGCCCTTGCGCTAGACCCCCGATTCTCATTTCACTGCGGCGTACTGAACGACTCAGCCAGGGGCTTGCGCCTTTGACCCAATAGATCATGACCGCACGATGTGGAAAATACAGCGAAGTTCTGGAACGCTAAACAATATCCAGTTACGACACGTCCTCCAAGACACGTGCTGAGGGGAAGACAGTCAACTGAGGGAAGTACCAGAGGACCTGCCCGAGATTGGCTCCGGGAAAGGAAGGGAAAATCGGCCCAGCCCTCGCGCCTTGTTTTCTCCAAGGCACCCGAACTCCCCGCTTCCTCTCCCGGCAGAACCGAGTATTCTCCAGCACCCCACTCTGCCGGAATACGGTCAATTCGTTAGAAAACGGGAGAACTTGCTGTACGACCTGCCCGCGTCGCTCCCCGGCAGTTTCCGTTCTTTCCACAGCCGCCACGGGTGCTCAGCACCAACGGTTCTGCAGCCCGAACTCGCGCAATCGAGCCGGCGCCCTGCGTTTAGCGGAGTCAACATGCAACTTCAGGGTTCAATGATTTGGTTGCGGACTGCATAGCGCACGAGTTCACTCACCGAGTGAATCTCGAGCTTGCGCATGATGTTGGCCCGGTGGGTTTCCGCTGTCTTCACGCTGATGCTCAAGATCGAGGCCACTTCCTTGCTGCTCTTGCCCTCGGAAAGGAGCTGCACGATCTCGCGTTCGCGCGACGTCAACCGCTCCCCAATCACTTCAGGCATTTCCGACGACCCGCCCTTGTTGTTGAAGTTGCTGAGAATCAGCTCCGTCGCTCGCGGAGTGAAGAATGGTTTGTGATTGGCCAAAGCTTCCACCGCAATCACCAAGTCACGATCCGAATCCGACTTGACGATGTACCCGCGCACTCCCGCGTCCAGAATGTCCCGTATCAGTTGGTCCGAGTAGTGCACCGAAAGAACGAGTATTTCCGTGTTCGGCGATGCTTTCAGGATCCTCCTGGCCGCCTCGACCCCGTTCAACTCCGGCATCGTGATGTCGAGTATCACGATGTCCGGCTTCAGTTCTTCCGCTTTCGCAACCGCTTCCCTTCCCGTGTGCGCTTCCGCGCAAATGGACCATCCTGGATGCGACTCGAGCAGCGATTTCAGCCCTCGCCTCATCAGATCGTGATCGTCTGCGACCAGAATCCGCAGAGCCTTCATTGCTCCTCCTAATCGCGCGTCTTGTGCATGCCCGGTCCTCACGGACGCTGCCCCTGTGCTCATAGTTTAGACCTCCATTGTCGACCTTGCGTTACATTCATGTCCGCAGGGGCCAAGTGCATCTGCGTTGCCATCAATGCCCTGAAATACCGTTCTAATCCTAACGTACAGTATTCTATGGCACTTCCCGGCGCTTGACACTCTTCGTCCCGCACCCTAACTGCCTTTATTTCCATGCAGCCTTGTAGAAACGCACGGGTGAGCGGAAATATTTTCCCGCGTGCCACCCCGTGCGCCAGCTCTGCAAGAACGCTGTAGGTGCGGGCCAAATTCCCGTGTTTTCTCAGCTTGCCGCCGCAGATTTCTATTCTCCCATATTTCGCCGCATGGAAATCCACGTGCTCCCTTGCCGCCTCGTATGTGTGCGGAGGTTTCTCGTGCTTTCGTTCCGTAAGCGCTTCACGCTTTTTGCTGCCGTAGCAGCCGCTGGCTGCTCGCTGGCCCCCGCGTCGCCCGCGCCTCATCAAGGTGCTCTCATCATCGGGCCGCAGTATGTGCAGGACCAAACGGCTCAAGTCGAATCGGTGTCCGGACACATCACTTCTGTGGAAGGAAATACGTTTACGTTGGAAACCTCGCAGTCTCAGAACTCCGCCGCCCGCAATTTCCAGCGCGACGCCGAGAAGGTCATGACGTTCACCATCGATCAGAACACCACCGTCGAAGGCAAGATTGAGGTCGGAGCATCCGCCGATGTCACTTACCGCGTCCAGGACGGAAACAACATCGCAGTGAGCGTTCGTGTCGCCCCTCCTCAATCTTAGTTGCTTCCCACGTAAACTGAGTAGGTTCCGAAAACCCTGGCTCGCTCACGTGCTGGGCTTCAGAATCGTATCGATGGCCCGAACTGCAGCGTCAGGTTGTGGTGCGTGCCATGCGCGAAGTGCGTCGTGTCGCCTATATCGAAGGCGCAGCCCGATGTGCGTTCTCACTTTATCGCCCTTGCAAATCGCCGGTCCGCCTGCTTCGATTATGAAAAAAGTTAGATGAACGTGGACGGGAGCGCGAGATCGGGCCAACTCGACGTGTGCCGTGGCAGGGTTGTGATCGAAGCGGGCGGCCCAGTATGGATAAATCTATAAATCGATGACTCCTCCAGTCTGCGTGCATTAGCAAACAGGCGCTAATTACACTAAATTGAGGCACTAGGGTCTATCCTGCGCATTCCGTAGCCTCATCGGGGTATTCCTGTAAGCCCTTGGGTGTTTCCCAGGCGGGTCCGCGGCGCACAACACCGCTCACCACGCCAGCCGCGAGGGAGTCACTGCACTCCCCCTTTCCCCTTATCTATCGGATGCACGGGCGCTTACGCATCCGCAACCCCTGAAATACGAACCTTCGTGTATTGGAACAAGTCGGCCGCCAACCGAAAATTAGAGCTACTGTCCGCGCTCGACCATGCAGAGCGCGTCGCAGCCAAGGAGGAACAACATGCTTCGTTGGGCCATAGCGTTTTTCATCATTGCGATCGTGGCCGCCATTTTCGGTTTCGGAGGCATTGCAGTAGCCGCCGCGGGTATTGCGAAAATCCTCTTCTTCATTTTCTTGGTTCTGTTCCTGGTTGCTCTGCTGGGCGGGCTTGTGCGGCGAACATGACAAAATCCGTTGCATCGACGTTCCGTTGCATCGACGTTCCATGGCTTCGACGGTCTGTTGCATCGACGTTCGGTTGCATCAACGGTCTGTTGCATCGACGTATGTGTTCCGCATATGGACGTATGTGTTCCGCATACGTCCGAAAGGAGTTCTTGAATGAGCAGGTTTAGTCGACATCTATTCGTTTCCTCTTTGGCTCTGCTCCTGATTGCGCCGTGCGTCTTCGCGCAAAGGGACCAGCAAAAGCGCCTCGAGGAAGCCGGCACCGTCATGCAGGAAATCTTGAGCACGCCGGACAATATCCCTCGCAAAATCATGGACCACGCCAAGTGCGTGGTCGTCCTTCCGTCGGTGGTGAAAGGGGCGTTTGTCGTAGGCGGAAGCTACGGCCACGGAGCGATGGTTTGCCGCGGCGGCCTGGATTTCACGGGCGCATGGGGCACGCCGGCAATGTACTCACTGGAGGGGATCAGCTTCGGCTTTCAAGCAGGCGAGCAAGCCACTGATTTCGTGCTACTTATCATGAATGACAGTGGTGTGAACAGCATCCTCCGAAGCAAGGTCAAACTCGGCGGTGACGTTTCTATCGCGGCAGGTCCCATAGGCCGCGATGCGGAAGCGGACACCGACGCCTTCATGCGGGCCAAAATCCTCAGCTACTCACGATCGCGCGGCATCTTCGCGGGCGTTTCTCTGGAAGGGGCTACTCTGCACCCAGACGATGACGCCAATGCCGCTTTGTATGGCCATGGTATCCGGGCCAGACAAATCGTCGAGGGGCCGTCGGCGCCGGAATCGCCTGCCGCTGCGGCATTGCTCATACGGGAACTTAGCCGAGTCTCGCCGCACTTTAGGTCTAAAGCGTAACGCCACAATCACTTACAGCACAGGGGAGGACTCACCAGTCCTCCCCTGATCTTTCGTTCCACTCGACCGTAGGCTGGTGGCCAAATCATTCCCCAACGAGTCCGCCGCTCAGGAATGCTACCTTCCTACCGCAGCAACCTGATACGGCAGCGCCACCGGCCCCTCAGCCGAATCAACAGGTCCCGCCGGAACCCCAACGATCCCCGCCACACATCGTCACGGATGCATCGTTCTCTCCGGCCGGCCCGCCGGCCCACCGGCCATCACGGCTGTGAGGCAATCCCATCGGCGTGTCACCAGTGACACGCAGAGAACAAAAAGCGAACAAAAACGCCGACTCGTGGAAGTCGACGAACCCAATGCTCCCAGCGCAACCGTCAATTCCAACGGCTGCCCCGGAACTGGCGAGCCGATTTGGGTCACGAGCTACACGGTAGACACCCTCGGCAATTTGAAACCGTCGTTCAGAACGGCTCGCATCAGCGCAGTTTCACGTATGATTGGGTCTCGCGGCTTCTCACCGCCAATAATTTTGAAACCGGCACCATTACCTACAACTACGACTCCGACTCCAGTTGTGCCTCGCCGAACTCCTTTGCCGGCTTGCTGGTTTCCAAAGTCGACGCCCGGGGCATCCGCACTTGCGCCCAATATGATGCCCTCAACCGCGAGACCGTTCTGAACTATTCCAACCAAGATCCCACCATCACCACCACCTACAACAATCGTTTGCAGCCCAGCGAATTTAAAGCTTCTTCCACCGGCGGCAACGCCGATGACATCAGCTACAACTTTGTCGATCCCGTGTCGGGCCACAACGCCGGCCACGTCTACGGCGTTGCCAAGAACCTCGACGCCACCCGCTCGCAGAATTTCACTTATGACCAGCTCAATCGCATTTCCTCGGCGCTGACCGTCTCTACCCACGGGACCAGCCCCGCGCATTGCTGGGGCGAAACGTACACCCTCGACGCTTGGGGCACCCTGAACAGCATCGCTGCAACCACCAACTCCAACTACACCGGGTGCACCCAGGAGCCCGGGTTCACAACCACTGCTGACGGCAATAACCATTTCCCCAGCTTCTCCTACGATTCTTCCGGCAACACCCAGAACGACGCCGTTTTCACCTACAGTTGGCACGCCGAAAGCCAGCTCAAATCCGGTGGTGGCGTGACCTACACTTACGACGGGCACGGCCGCCGCGTGGCCAAGGTGGGCAGCAAACTCTACTGGTACGGGTCGGGCGGGGACATCCTGGCCGAGACGGACGCCTCCGGCAACACCACGGCGGAGTACATTTTCTTCGGCGGCAAACGCATCGCCATGCTGCCTGCGGGAGGGAATCCGATTTATTATGTGGAAGACATGCTGGGCACTTCCCGCGTGATCACCAGCAACTCCGGCATCGTCTGCTACGACGCCGACTTCTATCCCTATGGAGGCGAACGCGCGTACACGAACACCTGCGCGCAAAACTACAAGTTCGAGGGCAAGGAGCGGGGCACGGAAACGGGGAACGACGAGTTCGGGGCACGGTACTACTCGGACCACTTCGGGCGCTGGCTCAGCGCGGACTGGTCCTCGGTTCCGGAGCCGGTTCCCTATGCAAATCTGAGCAACCCGCAAACGCTCAATCTGTACTCGATGGTCGGCGACGATCCCGAATCGTTTGCCGACCTTGACGGCCACGACGACAAGCAGGGCCCCAACCCCGTGTATCAGTGCTTCGATGGGAACGTGGCCAACTGCAGCCAAGCGCTGCGCCAAGCATATGCGGCTTATCTAGCCGCCCGCCAGAATGACGCCGCTAAGGATAGGCGCGAGGCCCCAAGCCAACGCCACCCAGCAGCAGGGATGGTTCAAGAAAGCTCTGAGTTATTTCTATTTCAAACACTCCAACGGACAGGGCATGGGTGTGACGGTAAAAGTTGGACCTGCGAAGGTAAACCTTAAGCACCAGAACGGCGAAGAAACAACGCTTACAACAGCAGGAAACGTAACGTCTTCCATCAACAAGACAGGCGCAACAGTGGGAGTCGCAGGCGTAAAGCTCGGCCTCTCGCGAGAAACAACACAAGTGACCGCCGAGAACGGAGTCGCAGTGAACCGGGAGGCCAAAACCGAGGGTGTCGCTGGATTGGAACTGGGAAAATTCAGAGGTGCGAATGCTCAAATAGGACTTGGCGTTGGTGGCTGCTTTATTGTGTGCGGCGAGGTCGAAGCTGGTATCCAAGCCGACAAGGTGATAGGCGACCTGAAGAGTACGTTTTCTGATCCTTGGCCTCCACCTCCGCCATCGCCGCCGGCTCCGCCAACACAGTAGTTCGAGCATGCTCGCGAGAATATTGAGGTGACCAACTGTGGCTAAATGGTTGCGCTCGAAGACGGCTCGCGTTTTGTTCTTGTATTCATCGTGGATCGTGATTTTAGTCGGATTATTTATGCTTTTTTTGCTGTCTCCATGGTTCAAACAGCTATGGACAATACCGCAGGCCAAGCTCGCTCTCGAAGTTTTGGGCGGCGGGCTCGGTGTAGTCGGGGCGCTGGCATCCCTAATCATCTGGCTTGGAATGATAGCCTTTTGGTTGCGCGAAGATAACTCCCCGCTAACCACCAAGATTTTCTGGTTTGTTCTGTTTTTTGTCACGGCGTGGTTTGGATCAGCAGCCTACTTCTTCCGCGTCTACAGGAGGCAGGTGCAATTGGGGGCCACACCATCTGTGTAGCTGGCACCGGGTCCACCAGGTTTCGCCGGGCGTTGCACGAGTCGTGCCGTGAGCGCCCTCGCCCTTTCATGAACTGGGGCCAACGACTCCACCCCATGGGTGCCCCACGGTTCGCGCTTTCCGAACCGTGGGTGTTTTGCCTTCGCGGTTGACACGGTGGCTGGTGTGTCGGCCTGCCCCGTCTGGCTTCTCACTTCCACCCTGTGCCTTCTCTGTGTCTCGGTGTCTCTGTGGCCCTTTCTCGGCGGCGACATCCTGGCCGAGACGGACGCCTCCGGAAGCACCACCGCTGAGTACATTTTCTTCGGGGGCAAACGGATCGCGATGCTGCCTGCGGGAGGAATCCGATTTATTATGTGGAAGACATGCTGGCACGTCCCGCGTGATAAGCACGAAGCCGGGGCAGTGGTTACTTACTGTGGCTGATGGCGGGCGTTCCGCGGGCTGTGCCACCGGACAAGGACAAAAAAGCACGTCAACAGCAAAACCGCGCGGGCAGGATGCCCGCCACAAAACCAAGGCCGAAAAGCAGATCCCTCATCCCGCAGAATCCGCCGGGACACAAAAGGCGTGCCGCCATCCCCGCAAATAGCGCGGGGCTGGGGTCGGGATGACAGGGGACGTCTTCGTGCCACAGGTTGTGAATGTGCATCGTCCGAATGCGGACAATGGGTTTTGCGAAAGAGGTCAGGCTGGCTCCCCAAGAAGACTCAAGCTGCTGATAAGAAGCGAGTTCAGTGATCTAGAGCACGGAACTCCGCGTGCTGCTCAGGTACGGTTCCGAACGAGTTTAGGGGGCCGTCATGGAATCCTTGCTGCAGGATTTTCGTTATGGCTTGCGCATGCTGCGGAAGTCACCCGGCTTTACGGCGGTGGCAGTCTTGACCCTGGCGCTGGGCGTGGGCGCCAATACCGCAATCTTCAGCCTAACGAACGCGCTGCTGTTGAGCAAGTTGCCGGTGGGACATCCCGAACAGTTGATGGTTTTCGGGCGCGCGGGAAGCTGTTGCATGATCACAGGAATCGCCCGACACTACGACATTTTCTCGTATCCGCAGTACCGCTATTTCCGCGACGGCAATGCGCGCCTGTTTACGGGCGTGGCGGCATTCTCGGCCGAGACAAAGCTCGTGCGAATCCGCAGGACGGCAGGCACGGAGCGCGCCGCCGAAACAGCGCGCGGCAAACTCGTCTCGGGGAATTACTTTTCGGTGCTGGACGTTGCTGCGGCGATGGGCCGCGCGCTGGGACCGAGCGACGACCAGGGGGGCGCTCCGCCCGTTGTGGCCATTAGCGATGGTTACTGGTCCAAGGAGTTTCAACGCGATCCGGCAGCCATTGGGAGCAGGCTCGAAGTCAACGGGATACCGTTCACCGTCATTGGGGTGATGCCGGCCTCCTTCTTCGGGGAGACCTTTCGAGCAAACCCGCCGGAGATGTGGTTTCCGATCTCCACACTCAATGCCGTGGCTATGTTTCCGCCGTCGTTGCTCGAAGAGCGGGATTCACGATGGTTACAGTTGGTAGCGCGCCTAAAGCCGGGTGTGACGCTGGAGCAGGCCGGTGGGGCATTGACGGCGGAACTGCGGCAGTTCCTCCTGTCGGATCCGGAGATTGCCACGGGACCCACCACATGGAAGGAGGCGATCGCGGGCGCGAGCATTGAGGCCATGCCTGGAGTCCGAGGGCTGCCACCCGTGCGGCCATACCTGTCGGACATGCTGCGCATCCTGCGGATTGTAGTGGCCCTGGTGCTGGGCGTGGCCTGCGCGAATCTGGCCTCCATTTTGCTGGCGCGGGGAAGATCGCGGGAGCGCGAGGTGTCGGTACGCATGGCGGTGGGCGCGAGCCGTGCGAGGCTGGTGCGGCAGATGCTCACTGAGACGCTGTTGCTGGGCCTGTTTGGCGGCGTTGCCGGGCTGGCCATGGCGATGTGGGGAAGCGATGCGCTGCTGGCGATGCTTTACCGCGGCGCGGACACGATGGTGGCGAAGGTGTCGCCCGATGTTTCGATGCTGGCCTTTCTGTTCGCGCTCTCGATAGTGACCTCGGTGCTATTCGGGATTGCGCCCGCGCTGCACGCCTCAGGGATGGATGTCAACGCGATGCTGAAAGCGAGCGCGGGCACGGCTGGAGGATCTGGAAGAACTCGCGGGGGATTCAGGCGGGCGCTGATTGCAACGCAGTTGGCCTTCTCGCTGGTCCTGATCGTGGGGGCCGGCCTGTTCGTGCGGACGGTGGGAAAGCTGGTGGGACAAGATATCGGATTCGATCGCGAACATGTGCTGATGATTCGGATTGAAACGGAACTGGCCGGTTACAAACCGGAGCAGCTCGAGCCCCTCTACCAAAGAATTCGCGACCGGCTGAACGCACTACCGGGAGTGCGAGACTCGGGGCTAGCGTTGTACACACCGCTGCGGGGAGACAACTGGAGCGGGTCGGTGGCCATCGCGCATTACTCGCCCGAGCAGAACCAGCATGCGTTCGCGGCGTGGGACCGGGTCAGCGCCGGTTATTTCAATGCGATGGGCGTTTCGGTGCTGCTGGGGCGCGCCATTGGAGTCCAAGATGTTGCGGTTTCTCCCGCTGTGGCGTGCGTCAATCAAACGTTTGCGCGGCAGTACTTTCCCGGCGAGAATCCCGTCGGGCAACGCATTGGCTGGAGTGAGGAGACGAAGAACTCGATCGAGATCGTGGGTGTGGTGCAGGACACGATGCATACGGACGTGCGCTCGGAGATTCCGCCGATGTTCTTTCTGCCGATGACGCAGAAGGTGAGTGACCAGGGGACGCATTCGTCGCGCGACGATTACGCGCAGGACCTGGTGGTGCGCGCGGCGGGCGATCCCAGCCAGATCGCGCAGGAAGTTCGCCAGGCGCTGCGGGAGATCGAACCCGGGCTGCCGGTAAGGGAAGTCATGACGGCCAAGGAACGCGTTAGCGCGTCGGCCGGCGGCGAGCAGATGATGGCGGAAATCACGAGTTTCTTCGGTGGTGTTGCCGCGCTGCTGGCAGCCCTCGGGCTGTACGGGCTGATCTCGTACGCCGTGGCTCGACGAACCAATGAGATCGGGATTCGCATGGCGCTGGGCGCCAAAAGGCATCAGGTGCTGTGGATGGTGTTGCAGGAAACCTTGCTGCTGGTGGCCGCGGGCGTCGCGGCTGGTGTGCCGCTCGCGCTGGGCGCTACCAGATTCATCCGCGCACAGTTGTTCGGCGTTGAGCCTTATGACCTGGTGACACTTGGGTTCGCAGTTCTGCTGCTGACCACAGTGGCCGCGGTCGCCGGATACTTGCCAGCCCTCCGCGCCGCGCGGGTTGACCCGATGATCGCGCTGCGACACGAATGAACCGCGCACCAAATTAGATTTCTGCAGGCTTTACGTGGCGGCCCGCCAACAAACGGCGGATCTTCGGCTAAAGCCGCGACCTACAAATACTCTCGCGTTCCACACTGATTCTCCTCGCACTAAAAGCAAGAGCAACGAGCACAAGACCTGCCGCGCTGAAGCGGCGTCGCTACGTTTAAACCTTGGCGCGAGAACAGCGGGAATCACGGCTCGGTGAACGAACGGTCGCTGGAATCACTCATGCAACGCTGAGGGAAGCCGACGCATCATCTGCCTGAAATGCAGACATTCTGATATACTGATTTCGAGGAGTTTCCCAATGGAAGCCGTGAAGGTGGGGAAACGCGGGACGATTGTTGTGCCCCTCTAAGCTGCGCAAGCGCTATGGCATCGAGGAAGGGTCGCTCGTTACCGCAGAGGCGCGCGAGGACGGCGTACTGATTCGCCCCGCGATTGTTGTGCCCGTCGAACGGTACACACCCGAGCGCAAAGCGGAATTTCTTCTCTCAACGGCTACAACCGCGAAAGATTACCGGCGTGCGCGAAAAGAAGTGGAGAAACTGGGCCTTGACCCTGACGCAGTCCCGCACCGCCGGCCCCGGTAGATGGACCGCCTCTTTCTGGATGCTAATGTACTTTTTTCGGCCGCGTACCGAGCAGACGCGGGACTTGTCGCGTTTTGGAAGCTGAAGGGCGCGATTCTGTGCTCTTCGCACTACGCCATGGAAGAGGCAAGAATCAACCTCGTCGATAAAACACAAAGGCGCAGACTTGCGAGACTTGCTCGGCGCGTCCGACTGTTTGATACAGCTCCCCGCGAGCTTCCCAGCGGCCTCTCTTTGCCCGAAAAGGGCACGCCGATCATGCTCGCTGCGATACAGGCGCGAGCGACACACCTAATCACAGGTGACGTGCGGCACTTCGGTCCGTATTTCGGCAAGGAAATCGAGGGTGTTCTGATCATCTCGCCGTCAGAATACTTCAAGATGCGCCACAAGGATGCGGGCACCCGCGAAAAACAGTGACGAGGACGGACAAGACCTGCCGCGCTGAAGCGGCGGCGCTACGTTTAAACCGTTGGCGGTGCGAGAACGGAGGGAATTGTCCCAGACAAATTGCGTGCTAGGGGATCGAGGAGCGACGGTCAAACGCGCTAGCGGCCGGCGATGTCTTCGTCCCACAGATCGGGATGCTCCTGGATGAAGCGCCGCATGAGAGCGACGCAATAGGGATCATCCACCAGGAGCACCTCCACGCCGCGAGATTGCAGGAAGTCTATGTTGCCGGGGAAATTGCGGTTTTCACCGACGACAACACGCTTAACGCCAAATTGAAGAATTGTGCCCGAGCACATCATGCACGGGCTGAGAGTCGTATACAGCGTGACGCTGTCGTAGCGGAGGCGGCGGCCGGCGTTTCGGAAGCAGTCCATCTCGCCATGGGCGATGGGATCGCCGTCCTGAACGCGACGATTGTGGCCGGTTGCAATGACTGCGCCGTTCTCGGCCATAACGGCTCCGATGGGCAAGCCGCCTTGGTTGTAGGACTCGGTCGCTTGGTCGAAAGCAGCGCGCATGAACTGACGGTCCGCGTCTGATTGATTCATGGCGCAGATGTTAGCGCAGGGCTTAGCGCATGACAACGGCGGGACAATGCGGGGCAGCGAGAGGACCAGGACAAGCCAAAAGCGTTTTGTCGTTTCCCTGCCCTGGGAAAATGCGGCAACCAACTGCCCAGGGCTAAAGCCCATCGAGGTCGGAGCCTTTACCGCGGGGCTGAAGCCCCGCGCTTCCACCAAAATCTCAGGAAACGCCCTCCAAGAATCGCACGTCCCGCTCAACGGCACCTTCCAGCTTTTTTAATGCAGCCTGATATGCGGGGCTCTGGTATGTCGCGATTGCTTTTTCCACGCTATCAAATTCGATCACTACGGATCGCTGGTTCAATCCCGCCTCGAAAGCTTTGGCGGGAATACCGCGCGCTAGAAAGCGGCCTCCTCCGGCTTGGATCGCCGGACCAGCCAACTTCCCGTATTCGGCGAGCGCAGCGGGATTTGAAACAGAGCGGTAAAAAACGACCCAGTATCCTTTCGCCATGGATGCTTCCTCGAAAAAAGTTTGGACGCCAGTTTACATCAACAGGCTTGCAGGGAGCAGCGGTGGCCCGGCGCCCAAAAGCAAAAGATAAACAAATTGCTTCCGCCGAGCGAATCGCATGGTATGACCATCAGTGGGTACGGCTGTGACCCGCAGTTGGTTATGGAGATGCCGTCGAGTTCGAAGTCTCTCGTTAAGTTGATTGTCTGGGCGCAATACGGGAAAGAGCACAAGAGATACTGGCAAAAGACTTACGGCACCTACCAAGTAGAGGTCAAACGTTCCGTGAGTTAAAGCGGCGAAGAGGTGGAGAGCGGTGCGCCGATAAACCCTAACCAAGTGGAATCTTACGACTTGAGTCCGATGGACAAAGCCTGCAATGAGTGGAGGCTACAAGTAGGATCGGCGTTGAAGATAGAGCCGAACGAGAGCGAAAAGCCCAAGCAATAATTCTGCAAAGTCCCGATAACCGCGGTAACCAGAAGATCGCTTCCAGGGCGATGATTCCGCCGCCCTCTGAGATCATCAATCCACAGCGTGAGTTAGGTCAGACTCGGGTCGGGAGTGTTGTCGCAGGCGGGCGACGTCCTTGGTTGGGGCACTGCCGAAAAAGCGGCTGTATTCGCGGCTGAACTGCGAAGCGCTCAGATAGCCCACGCGCTGGCTTGCAGTACTCGCGTCCACCATCAAGGACAACATGAGACGCCTGGCCTCCTGGAGACGGAGCACTTTTTGATACTGCAGCGGGCTCATCGAAGTGACCGACTTAAAGTGCTGGTGGAACGAGGAGACACTCATGTGCACCGATTCGGCCAGTTCTTCGACTTTCATGGGCTGAGAGAAGTTGGTGCGCAGCCAGGAAATCGCCTTGGCAAGTCGGTGTACGCTAGATTCTGCAAAGCCCATTTGCGCCACGCGAGGACCGATGCGGGCACGCAGCAGCCGGATCAAAATCTCGTCCACAATAAGGGGGGCGAGCAGTTCAATGTCACCGGGCTGCGCGAGACAGTCCATTAACCTGATCGTGGCGTCCAGAATGCTCCGGTCGGCCGGACTAACGTAAACGGCGCTTCTTTCTTGCACGGGAGGCAAACCATGCGGGTAAACCTTCAGGACAAGGTCGCTAATCTTGAGCGGGTCGAGGTCCAGCCTAAGAGCGAGGTAAGGCTCGGAATAGCTGGCTTGCGTGATTTGGGCAGCAACGGGCAGGGCAACGGAGAACACGAGCATACGCGAGGGGTCGTACTCGTAAGCCTCGCGTCCCACGATGACGGTCTTCGCTCCTTGGGCGACGATGCACAAGGAGGGCAAGCGAAGGACATGCGCACATTCCTTGTTAGTTCGAGAAAAGCGACTGGCGCACAAACCAGAGATGCGCAGATCAAAGCTACCGTCGTGAGGTGCGTAGGCAGCAATGCGGCGTGCTAACTTCGCGGTCTCTGGTGCGTTTAATCCGCCAACCTTGTCTGGCTGGCGCGGCGACGCAATTTTGCTGTTGGTTCTCACGCGTTCGAGAATACTTCCTTTGCAGTCACGATGGTGCGTCTGCGTTGGGTCACTTCCGGTATTGCTCGTCGCTGACCTTTTCCATCCAATCGACCACCTTGCCGTCCTTCTTTTGCTGAATCGCGATGTGCGTGATGGCCGTGGCCGGCGTAGCCCCATGCCAGTGCTTCTCTCCGGGCGAGAACCAGACCACGTCGCCCGGGCGGATTTCCTCGACCGGCCCGCCCCAGCACTGTGCCCAGCCGCAACCGGCCGTTACGATGAGGGTCTGACCGAGCGGATGCGTATGCCATGCAGTGCGCGCGCCCGGCTCGAACGTTACGCTGGCACCTTGAACAAATGCCGGATCTGGCGCTTGAAATAGCGGATCGATCCGTACCGTCCCAGTGAACCACTCTGACGGCCCCTTGCCCGAAGGTTGTGAACCAACTCTTTTGATTTCCATTTCTCTTATTCCTCACTCGCATCGCGCGGCATCACCTTGACTGTCGCGGACCGCGCGCGTGCGCCGATCATCGGGCTGAGATACGGACTGCCCTTGTATTTCGTCCGGTAGGCGCCGTCGATGCGGTCGTTAATCTTCCCGTCGACTGGCTCGAAGGCGACTTCCATCGTCATGCCGGCAGCAGCGATCCGCCCCGCCTTCTGTCGCATCGCGGCCTTGTACCAACTAGAGCTCGGCCCGTTGTACGCGCGCACGTAGAGCGCGTCATCGACCACGACGGACCAAATCCACGTCGGCGTGCCGTATGTCTTCCCGTCCTCGCGAAACGGTGAGATATGCAAGTCATCGGATTCAGCAATCGTGCGCAGTTCGCCTTTCGGCCACGTACCCATCTGGATCTCCTTGAATGCTCATTTCTTGTCATCGCATCAGGCGGCACAGAGCACCTTCATGGTCGCAGCAGCGTTTTGATCGCGCGGCGCTCGTCCATCGCGCGGTAGCCTTCGGCCACCTGATCGAGAGGCAGGATCAGGTCGAAGACCTTGCCGGGGTTGATCTTCCTGTTCCAGACCAAGTCGATCAGCTCGGGCAGGTAGCGGCGCACCGGAGCGGGACCGCCGTGGAGGTGGACGTGGGCGTAGAAGAGCTGCTCGCCGTTGAGCTCGACGCCGTGCGGAACGCCGACATAGCCGACGTATCCACCAGGGCGCGTGGAACTAATTGCCTGCATCATTGATTCCTGCGTGCCGACGCATTCCAGGACCGAGTCAGCGCCGATTCCGTTGGTCAGCTCCTGGATGCGAGCCACGCCCTGGTCACCGCGCTCCGTCACGATGTCGGTCGCGCCAAACTCGCGGGCGAGCTTCTGCCGCGAGTTGTGACGGCTCATCGCAATGATCCGCTCGGCGCCCATCTGCTTTGCCGAAAGCACACCGAGGAGGCCGACCGCGCCGTCACCGACTACCGCGACCGTCGAGCCCGGCTTCACGTTCGCCGCATCCGCGGCAAACCATCCAGTGCCCATCACATCGGAGAGCGTTAGCAGGCTCGGGATAAGGCCGTCCGAAGGAACATCCGGCGTTGCCACAAGCGTGCCGTCCGCGAGAGGGACACGCAGCACAGACGCCTGTGCGGTGTTGACCAACTCGCGGTTCTGGCAAGACGATTGGTAGCCAATCTGACAGTTTGGGCACGTGTTGTCGGAGGCGAAGAACGAACCAATGACGAACTGACCGGGCTTGATGGATTTGACCGCGCTTCCGACTTCCTCGACGATGCCGCAGTACTCATGTCCCATCCGAGTTGGCTGGGCAACCGGGTTGATGCCGCGGTATGGCCACAAGTCAGACCCGCACACGCATGTGGCCGAGATTCTGATGATGGCATCGGTCGGGTTGATGATCTTCGGGATTTCGCGCTCTTCGAAACGCACATCTCGCGGCCCGTAAAGAATGGTTCCTCGCATGGTTTACTCCCATTCCTTCAGCGTATCGGTGTACCCGCCCCGAACAGCGTCATCGCAGTCATACCGATCAACAAAGACGCTACGCCGAGCGAAAGCAATTTTTTCATGTTTGGCTCCTCGCTTTAGCGGCCGGTCATTTGCTCCAGGCGTTCTGGATAGCGGGCTCCTTCGACCTTAATTTTTGACGCAGCGGCATCGATGTCGCGCAAGTCTTCTGGGGTGAGTCGGATCGCAAGCGCTCCGATGTTCTCTTCGAGGCGATGAAGCTTGGTTGTGCCTGGGATGGGAACGATCCAGAGTTTTTGGGCGAGCAGCCAGGCGAGTGCGATCTGAGCGGGAGACGCGTTCTTACGCTTCGCCATCCCGCCGAGCAGGTCGATGAGCGCCTGGTTCGCCTGGAGCGCCTCGGGCGTAAAGCGAGGCAGCGTGCTGCGGAAATCGGAGCTGTCGAATTTTGCGTTTGCGCCGATCTTGCCCGTCAGGAAGCCTTTCCCCAGCGGACTATACGGCACGAAACCGATCCCGAGTTCTTCGAGTGTGGGTATCACTTCCCGCTCCGGTTTCCTCCACCACAGCGAGTATTCACTCTGCAGTGCGGTGAGCGGCTGGACGGCGTGAGCGCGCCGGATAGTCTGCACGCCCGGTTCGGACAGGCCAAAGTGTTTGACCTTGCCCTGCTCGATCAGTTCCTTCACCGCGCCTGCCACGTCTTCGATGGGCACTTCCGGGTCAACACGGTGCTGATACAGCAGATCGATGGCATCAACTTTCAACCGCTTGAGCGATCCTTCGACGGCCTGCTTGATGTGCTCGGGACGACTATTCAGACCTGGCGCGCCCGGCCGATTATCGCTGCCACTCAGATCGAAGCCAAACTTGGTAGCAATCACCACTTTCCCGCGGTAGGGAGCCAGGGCTTCGCCCACAAGCTCTTCGTTCAGGAACGGGCCGTAGACTTCGGCGGTGTCGAAGAATGTGATGCCGCGTTCGACGGCGGCATGGAGAAGAGCGGTCATCTCCTTCTTATCTTTGGGCGGACCGTACGAAAAGCTCATTCCCATGCAACCGAGCCCAATCGCCGAAGCTTCCAAGTTGCTTTTTCCGAGTTTGCGCTTCTGCATTGTTCCTCCAGGAGGTCGCTGCGCCGAATCTCGGCGCGGCAGATGAGGCTGCAGAATCCCAGCGCGCCTCATGGAGAAAGTGTACCCTGCTGACGCTTAGGGCGTTTGCCTAGTTCGGCGAACTTCTTGCCTGATCCTCCGAAAGGAACTCCCGTTCAAAAGCGGATGACTTTGGCCGGGACGGTGAATTGTTTCCCGTTTCGTTCGAGGACCAGGGTGCGCGTGTCGCCGGGCTGGCCGTGAAGGGCGTCAAGCACGGTTCCGAACGTTGCAGCCTTTATGTTTAGATCTCCGATCTTGATGAGCTTGTCGCCCGGCTCTATGGACTCGACTTGCTTTTTCCCGTTTCCGGTGAAAACGCCAATGACCTCATAGCTGCCGTCGGGCTGGGGTCTCAAAGTGAGCGGAACCTGATCCATGTCGTGGGCGTCGATCGGGGATTGCTGCGACCAGTAAGTTTCGTGGTTCGCATAGTCGATTTCGATGCGGAACGATTTGAGGACATTCCCGCCGATGAAACCGACGACCTTCTCCGGCGCTTTTTTCGAATACCAGTCGAAGATATCTTCTTTGCCGAGCTGCATCGCGTAACCGGCCAGGCCCACCATTTTGAGATCGAGGGAACCAAGGCTGATCAGTGGGACTCTGGCGAGCAGCGCAGTGGCTTCTTCCGTGCTGCCGTTCATATTGGCGTTGCCGATCGCGCCTACACCAACGAGCCAGTCCGAATGTGAGTTGACCCAGTTTTGCACAACGGATTTCGCAATCCACGTGTAGGCGCTGCCATTGTCGATTGTGACGGCGTAAGTGCTCGCGCCAACCTTAACGTCCACTGAAACGAGCCCCGTCTGTGGATTTGCGCGGCAGGGTATGCGCACTCCTTCGTGATGAATTGTGCCCGGCGCGGCCAGCGTCATCGTTCGCGCCTTGTAGTCGAAGACGACGTCATAATTCATGAGAATCGTGGCGGGGAAGTTCGCCTCGATACCAGGTTCTCCTCCACCCATGATCGAGTCGCCGGGAACGCCATAAGCGGTCAGCTTGGTCCCATCGTAAACAACGGGCGTTCCAGCGATGCGGATGCGAACGTTTTTGGTCCCGACTTCGTTCGCAACGGCTTGGGTGAAGGCGAGATGCTGGTCGCCCATATCCACGAAGGCGCGCACCTTGCGAATGGAACCATCGGGTTTCACGAGTTCGAGGTCGACGAACACGCGGTTGTGATCGAGAATGAACGGCGCAGTTATCGCTGGCTGCTGTTGCTGTTCGCTTGCGGCGGATCGCTGTTGTCTGCCGCAGAAAAGAACTCCCGCAGCGAAGAGGACCACGAACAAAAGGCGGCAAGGAACTTTGATCAGCATCTCAGGCCTCCGGCACAATGACTGATGGACGTGAGACAATCTAATTCGTTTGCTTCCAGCCCCGCTGATGAATTCATCGGGATCCAACCCCACGCGATCGCGCCGTAATACGTTAGACTAAGCTCGCAATGAAGATGGGCGGGCGGTCTTACCATTGCACGCGAGGTCAACCACGGTGAACCGCGCTTTCGTTGCGTCTTTGCCTGCTCACAATCTTTTCGGGATTCTTTGCCGGTATTTTGGCCCAGCGCAATCAAGTTTCTGAAGCGACGCGCATGGATCGCGCAGTACCACAAACAGAAAAACTGACCCACACGGTGCCGGCGATCCGGCAGATGTCAACCGACAGTAGTTAGAATTTTCTTAGTGACGCTTACTTTGCCGGCTTGGCAGCCGCCTTGGCCTCGGGCAGGGTGTAGTCGCCCTCTACATCGACGACTCCAGAACCATCCGTCGCCCCGGTGCCTTTGTAGGTGCCACTGCCCTTGATGCCCTTGAGCTTTCCGGTGCCCTTGATGAAGGTCCACTTGCCTTCCATCGTGAGAGTCCCGTCCTTGGCAGCGGTGGCTGTGCCCGCATACCTCACGGTCATTTTGTCGCCGTTATCCATGGTGGAGGTGTTGTATCCGTGCTGACTGACCTTCTGTCCCCAGGCTTCGATTGTGCTGACGTCAACAGCATCGCCGGACTTAAGACCAGAGATTTCGAGGGGCGTGTCCCATTTGCAAGAATTCTTGACGATGGAAAGGGTATGGCCGGCAGCATCGCCGACGTCGACGGATTGTTGAGTGTCGGGCTTGGAACAATTCGCTTTCCCTGAAACTTTCGTTTGCGCGGTGGCCGGGAGAGCCAGCGCAAAAGCCACAAGCAGAACGAGAGCGCATTTCGGCATGTTTATCGCCTCCTTTTTGGTATGAGCGCGCACCCATTTCCATTCGCAGCGTCCTGCAGACGGACCAAGGCCGTGCAAGACGCCCGAAGTCAAAGGGTGTGGAGGGAAACTACTCCCGCGCTGCGAGGGGTGTCAAGCGCGCGCTGCGCGGAGCGGGCGGGTCTGAGATTTTCCCCTACAACAGCGGATTCGCGCGCGGAGCAGCCGAGTGTGAACCCGAGCGATGAAGTTGGGCCGGCAACGCGCTAATGGCGCTTGACGGCGATGCCGAGCATCTCGAAGTGGCCGCCGCGCAGCAACTGATTCGCGCCGAGGAAAGCGCGGGCCGGAAAATCTTTCGAAAAATTGGCGCGATAGGCGGCGTTGAATTTGTCGTAGAGCGACAGGTCGGTGCAATGCACCTGCACCTGGACGAGATCGTCCATGGTCATACCGCCCTCGGTGAGCGTTTGCCTGAATGCATCGAAGAGCAGTTTTATCTCCGCATCGATATCAGCCGGCGCCTTGCCCGTTTTGGGATCGACACCGATGTGGCCCGCGACGTACAACGTGTCACCCACCAGCACGCCCTCGCTGAAGGGTAATTGCTGAAAGGAGGAATTGGCGGGCGGCTTGATGTAGCGGCGCTCCACGGTCTTTTGCGCTGCC
>Ga0187815_10000438_pt1 | contig 20189 bp, 18 predicted proteins | sample NC_S_5_FD_132962 | JGI IMG/M metagenome (GOLD analysis project Ga0187815, IMG submission 132962) | Wetland sediment microbial communities from Neuse River Estuary, North Carolina, USA - ASW-S_5 | ecosystem: Environmental > Aquatic > Freshwater > Wetlands > Sediment | place: USA: North Carolina...
TCCTTGCACGTGGTCTCCGTCGCCGCGTCGTTGCGGCGAAGTCAGGATTGCCGAGAGTGGAAACCCTAGGCCGCCTCGACGAAGCGATGCCGCTCGTAGAGGAATTCGAGCACGCGCTGGCGGCACTTGAGGTAAGCCGCGTTGGCGGCAAGCTCGAGCCGCTTGCGCGGACGGGCCAGCGGCACCTCCATCACCTCGCCGATCCGCGCGCTCGGCCCGTTGGTCATCATCACGATGCGGTCCGACAGCAACACAGCCTCGTCGACGTCGTGCGTGATCATCAGGATGGTGTTGCCGAGTTTTTGGTGCAGCGCCATGACGGAGTCTTGCAAGTGCGCGCGGGTCAGCGCATCGAGTGCGCCGAAGGGCTCGTCGAGCAGCAGCACCTTCGGCTCCATCGCGAGCGCGCGCGCAATGCCGACGCGCTGCTTCATGCCGCCGGAGATTTCCGCCGGGCGCTTGTCCCTGGCATGCGTCATCTGCACGAGGTTGAGGTTGTGCATCACCCAGGCGTCGCGCTCGGCGCGGGACTTGGTCGAGGCAAACACCTTGTCGACGCCGAGCTTGACGTTCTCGTAGACGGTGAGCCACGGCAGCAGGCTGTGATTCTGGAACACCACCGCGCGGTCGGGACCGGGCGAATTGACCTCGCGGTTCTCCAGCAGCACGCCGCCCTGCGTTGCATTGGTGAGGCCGGCGACGATGTTGAGCAGCGTGGACTTGCCGCAGCCGGAATGGCCGATGATCGAGACGTATTGTCCCTTCTCGATCGTCAGGTTGATGCCCTTCAGCACGTCGGTGGTGACGCTGCCGCGGGTGAAGGTCTTGTCGATGTGGTCGAGTTTCAGATAGGACATGACTAAACCTTCCTTCAGCTTGCCGCCGTGCCGCGGGTCACGAACTTGCCGACGATCGCGATCATGCGATCGAGCAGGAATCCGATGATGCCGACATAGAACAGCGCCAGGATGATCTCGCTGATGTGCGAGGAATTCCACGCATCCCAGATGAAGAAGCCGATGCCGACGCCGCCGATCAGCATCTCGGCGGCGACGATCGCAAGCCACGACAGGCCAATGCCGATGCGCAGGCCCGTGAAGATGTAGGGCGCGGCGGCCGGGATCATGATCTTGCTGAAGAACTCCAGCGGATTGAGCTGCACGACGGCGGCGACATTGCGGTAGTCCTGCGGGATGTTGCGGATGCCGACCGCGGTATTGATGATGATCGGCCAGATCGAGGTGATGAAGATCACGAAGATCGCCGACGGCTGGCCGTCGCGGAAGGCCGCCAGCGACAGCGGCAGCCAGGCCAGCGGCGGAATGGTGCGCAGCACCTGGAACAGCGGATCGAGGCCGCGCATTGCCCAGACCGATTGTCCGACCAGCGTGCCGAGCGCGACGCCCGCGATAGCGGCCAACGAATAGCCGAACGCCACGCGCTGCAGCGAGGCCGAAAGATGCCAGAACAGGCCCTTGTCGATGCCGCCGCGGTCGAAGAACGGATCGAAGATCAGCTCCCTGGTTTCCTTGAACACCCGCGAGGGCGGCGGCAGCGCCGAGCCGGCGCGGCGGCAGGCGAGCTCCCAGAACAGCAAGAGCAACGCCAGTACAACCAGCGGCGGGATTACGCGCACCGCGGCGTCCTTCGCCATCTTGAGATACTTTTCCGCAACCGGCGCCCGCTTGGGCATCATCGTCACGATTTCGGCTGGAGCAGAGGCAGCCGGCGCGACCACAGCGGCGTCAGATTTCATGGCAGGCATCGACATCTCAAAATCATCTCCGTGATGGAATGGACGGGGTGCGTGAGGGGCGCGGCCCGCATCGATCAAACCTCGACGCGCTTGATGGACAGGGACTTGAGGTAGGCGGCGGGATTCTCGGGATCGAACACCTTGCCGTCGAAGAACGTCTCCTTGCCGCGCGAGGTCGACGCCGGGAGATCGGCAGCGGAGACGCCAAGCTCCTTGGCGGCTTCCTTCCAGAGGTCCTCGCGGTTGACCTTGGCGATCAGCGCCTTCGCGTCGAAGCCCGCCTCGAACTTGCCCCAACGGATGTCCTCGGTAAGGAACCAGAGGTCATGGCTCTGGAACGGATACGAGGCGTGATCGGCCCAGAACCGCATGATGTGCGGACTGTTCTCGACGACCTTGCCGGGGATGCCGTAATCGAACTTGCCCTTGACGCGATCGGTCACGTCGTCGACCGGACAGTTGATCCACTGGCGCTTGGCGCAGATGGCGGCGACTTCGTCGCGGTTCTCCGGCTTCTCGCACCACTGCTGCGCTTCCATCACGGCCATCAGCAGCGCCTTGGCTGCCTTCGGATACTTGTCGGCCCAGGCGGCGCGCAGCGCGAACGACTTTTCCGGATGCTTGTCCCAGAGTTCGCCTGTCGTGATCGCGGTGTAGCCGATGTTCTGGTGGATGAGCTGCAGGTTCCACGGCTCGCACACGCAGAAGCAGTCCATGGTGCCGACCTTCATGTTGGCGACCATCTGCGGCGGAGGCACAACGATGGTTTCGATGTCCTTGTCGGGGTCGACGCCGCCGGCGGCGAGCCAGTAGCGGATCCAGAGATCATGGGTACCGCCCGGGAAGGTCATCGCGGCCTTCACGGCCTTGCCGGAAGCCTTCTTCTTCTCCAGCGCGACCTTGAACGGCGCGGTATCGACGCCAACCTTGATGCCGGCATATTCCTTGGCGACGGAGATGCACTGACCGTTCAGATTGAGCCGCGCCATGATGTACATCGGCGTCGGCTGGTTGTTCTGGGTCACCTTGCCCGCTGAGATCAGGTACGGCATCGGGGTGAGGATGTGAGCGCCGTCGATGCCATTGCCTTCGGAGCCAAGCACGAGGTTGTCGCGCGTGGTGCCCCAGGAGGCCTGCTTCTGCACTTCGACATCGGGCATGCCGTACTTGGCGAAAATGCCCTTCTCCTTGGCGGCAAAGAGCGGAGAGGCATCTGTCAGCGCAATGAAACCGAGCTTGGCGCCCTTCACTTCAGGCCCGGCGCCCTGTGCGAACGCCCCCGCCGGGAAATTCAGTTTGGCGGCAGCAAGCAAGGCAGCGGTGCCGCTTGCGGCCTTGAAAAGCTCACGGCGGCTGAGGCCTGAGGTCTTGTTCGTGCGCTTGGTCATCGGTCGTATCCGTCCTCTTCGTCGTTGAGTGCTGCGCCGGTGCGTCGAGTGCCGTCCGATGACGCTGCGCGGGCGCATGAGGGCGCGTTCTGGGGAGGCCCCAGAATGGCGGCGTCACAATCCGGATGGGTTGGTCTCGAGGGACGGCTTCAATGGCGTCAGCAGCCACTATTCAAGCGGTGTGCCAAGCGTGCCGCAGCGCAATAAATCTATGAACTAGAAGAGCTTACGATTTCGGCCGGTCAGTCGCCGCCAATTCGTTCGCGCTTTGAATATTTGCGATTCGCTCAATTCTTGTCGGTCGCTCGCCCATTCCTTGTGCGGCGCACAAGGAATGGGCATGTGGCGCATTTTTATTCTCAGGCGTCTTCCGTCGCCTTTGCCGCGAGCGGCTTAGGCGCGGCTCCGCCGCCCGGCTTCATCCTGAATTCGTAGGTCATCAGATGCCATGGCGTGGGCGCCGGCTTGCCGTCGGGCATCGTGGGATCGCTGCGCTTCTCGATGTTGGCGATCAGCTCGTCCTTCACGCCGAACACGACGTCGCGATCGATATTGGGGTCGCCGCCGATGAAGACATGCGTGACCAGCGGCTCATAACCGGGTGCAGCGACAAGGAAATGCACATGCGCCGGCCGCAGCGCCGGGCGCCTGGTGTAATGGATCATCTCGCCGACCGGCCCGTCCACTGGAATTGGATAGCTGCATGGCAGGATGGAGCGGAAGAAGAAGCGGCCATCGCCATCGGTGATGAAGCGCGCCCGCGACGAAGGTCCCTGCGTCGCATAGGCCGGTTTTTGCGAGTCATAGAAACCGTCATCGTCGGCGTGCCAGACGTCGACCGGCACGCCCGGCAGCGGCTTGCCGCTGAGGTCGGTGACCCGGCTCTGCACGAACATTCGCTCACCCGGCAGCCTGGCCGAGATGTCGGTGCCATGCGGCGTGACCTTGTGCTCGCCGACATAGAAGGGACCGAGCACGGTCGTCTCGGTGGCGCCTTCGCGGTCGCGATGGTTAACCGCATCAACCAGCATGGAAACGCCGAGCACGTCGGAAAGCAGGATGAATTCCTGGCGGATCGGAGTGCACTTCTGCCCGGTACGGGTCAGGAAATCGATCGCGAGCTCCCACTCCTCGAAGGTCAGGTCGGTCTTGCGGACATAGTCGTGCAGCGATTTCACGAGTTCCTGCAGCAGGAATTTGGCGCGCGGGTCCGGCGTGTCGTCGAAGGTACGGATCACGGCTTCGGTCAGTTCGGTTTCGCTGAATTGGGTCATTGGACTGTCCTGCGGGATGACGCGACGGAGAGGCACCAGCCTACACCGGCATACCGGCCTTGCGTAGGCACAAGCGGTTGGATCGGGCCACACTTTTCGGCTATCAAATCAGCCTCCCCGCTCGTTCCGGAGACCCGTCCCATGCTTGCCCCGACCCCCGCCTCGCCCGAGTCCGCCGGGATGTCCAGCGTCGCACTCGCCCGCGTCGATCAGCATCTGAAGCAGCGCTACATCGACGCCGGCCGCTACCCGGGGACGCAGCTCCTGGTCTACCGCCGCGGCAAGGTCGTGCACTCCTCCGTGCAGGGCTATGCCGATCTCGAGCGCAAGGTCCCCGTCAAGGACGACACCATCTTCCGCATCTACTCCATGACCAAGCCGATCACCTCGGTGGCCTTCATGATGCTGGTGGAGGAAGGCCGCGTCGCGATCGACGAGCCCGTGCACAAATATATCCCCGAGTGGAAGAACCTTGGCGTGTTCGTCGCCGGCAGCAATCCGGCCTATCTGACCAGGTCGCCGGTACGGCCGATGCAGATCGTCGATCTGCTGCGCCACACCTCCGGCCTCACCTACGGCTTCCAGCAGCGCTCCAATGTCGATGCCGGCTATCGCGAAAGGAAGATCGGCGAGGTCGTCACCTCAGGCACGCTGGATTCGATGATCGCGGATCTTGCGAAAATGCCGCTGGAGTTCTCGCCAGGGGAGGCCTGGAACTACTCGCTCTCAACCGACGTGATCGGCTATCTCATCGGCAAGATTTCGGGGATGCCGTTCGAGCAGTTCCTGAAGGAGCGCATCTTCAAGCCGCTCGGCATGAACGACACCGACTTTCACGTGCCCGCCGACAAGGCGCATCGCTTCGCCGCGTGCTACTCCGCCGATCCACCCGGCGAACTCAAGTTCCACGCCACCGAGCGCAAGGCGATGCTCACCTTGCAGGACGACCCGACGAAGAGCTCTTACCTCGAGCCGCCCAGCTTCTTTTCCGGCGGCGGCGGCTTGTGCTCGACATCGGCCGACTACCTCACCTTCTGCCGCGCGCTGCTCAACCGGGGTGAGCTCGGCGGCGTCCGCCTGCTCGGACCGAAAACGCTGGCGCTGATGACGACCAACCATCTGCCGGGCGGACACGATCTTCCCGCCTTGTCGCGGTCGATGTTCAGCGAGGCGACCAACAACGGGGTCGGCTTCGGGCTCGGCTTCGCCGTCACCATGGATCCGGCGCAGACGTTGATAGCGGGCAGCCCCGGCGAGTATTTCTGGGGTGGTGCGGCCGCAACCGCCTTCTGGATCGATCCCGCCGAAGAGCTGATCACGATCTTCATGACCCAGGTCATGCCGTCGACCGCCTACCCGATCCGGCGCGAGCTGCGCACCATGATCAACGCGGCGATCACGGACAGCAATCTCTGAAAAAGGCGGGTTCCACGCTGCGCCGCGGTATCAGCTCCGACTGAATTCCTTGGCCAATATTCGGCGCTTCTCCTAATGTTCCGGGCGGTTTCGTCTCGCTCGGGATCTTCGTGCCAAAGCTTTCCTTGCCAGTGCGTCTCGCCCTGCTGGTGGCAGGAACCACCCTGCCGCTGATCATGTTCGCGGCCGGCATCGTCCTCTATAACTACGAACAGGACCGCTGGGAGGCGACGCAGCGTGTCTTGGAGACCGTGCGCTCGATCCGCATGGTGCTCGATGCCGAGGTGCAGCGGATGACCGGGGGCCTGCAGGTGCTGGCCCTCACCTCCGCGCTACGCACCGGCGACTACAACAGCTTTCGGCCAATCGCGCTCGGCTTTCTAGAACAATACGGCAAGGACGGCGTGGTGCTGGTCGCCGATCGTCAGGGGCGGCAGGTGTTCTCCTCCGCCAGCGCGGACACCACGAGCCTGCCTCCGCGCAACAACCGCGACATTATCGAAAAGGTCTTCCGCACCGGGCAGCCCGCCTATTCCAACCTGTTTGTCGGTGCGGTCAAGAAGAGGCTCATCCTCACGGTGGAGGTACCCGTGATGAGGGAGGGTGATGTGGCCTACGTCATCTCCTTCAGCCCCCCGATCGAGATATTCCAGTCGATGGTCGAACAGCAGCGGCCCAACCCGGACTGGACCGTCGCGATATTCGACGGAGAAGGCACCATTTTCGCGCGGGTGCCGAACCCGCAGGAAACCATCGGCAAAGGCGCTGCACCCTCGCTGCATGCGGAGATGTTCCGCAAAACGGAGGCCACGCTCAACACGGTGACGCTCGAAGGCGTGCCGCTGATTACGAGCTTCGCGCGTTCTGAGGTTACCGGCTGGACGGTGGCGGGCGGCGTTCCCGAAACCTCGCTGGTCAGGCCCTTGTGGCGCAACCTTGCGATCACGAGCGCAATCGGCGGCATCCTGCTGCTGGTCGGACTGGCCTTTGCGGTACGGATGGCGACGACGATCGCGCGCGGCGAGAGGCTGCAGGAGCTACTGGTCCAAGAGCTCAATCATCGCGTCAAGAACACGCTTGCCATCCTGCAGTCGATCGCGGCGCAGACGTTTCGCAGCGCCAGCCGGCCGGAGCGGGACAAATTCGAGGGCCGGCTGCGCGCGCTCGCCGAGGCCCATGATCTGTTGAGCACCGAGAAATGGCAGGGCTCGGACCTGCAGGACGTGATCGGCCGCGTGCTGCAGCCTTACCTGCTCAACGACCCCGACCGGGTGCGGATGTTCGGCCCGAAGGTGCCGCTGACGCCTCGGCTTGCCGTGGTGCTGTCGATGATCCTGCATGAGATCGCCACTAACGCCGCCAAGTATGGCGCGTTGTCCAATGACAGCGGCACGGTCACGCTGGACTGGGAGATTCTCGAGGAAGACGCCGGACGGAAGTTGCGCCTGATCTGGACCGAGGCCGGTGGCCCGCAGGTCACGGCCCCGGTGCACCGCGGCTTCGGCTCGCGGCTGATCGAGCGCAGCGCGCGCGACCAGCTCGGCGGCGAGGCGACCGTCGATTTCCTGCCGCGCGGCGTGGTCTACACTATGACGGTCGGGCTGGATGACGGCAGCTAGGCGTCCCTATTTCACCAGCTCGAGGACAGGCCGGCCGCGGCGACGCCGTCTCGACGTCGCCCCGGGGTTGCGCGCCGTCCGTGCCTGCTCTTCCGCCGCCTGCATCTCGCACAGCAGCTTCAACTCGGAATCGGTCACGCCCTTGAGCTTCATGCGAAGCTGCAGGATCGCCACCGACAGCAAATCCGCCGTCTCATGCTCGGCGTCGTTGGCGAGCGATGCCTGGCATCGCTCGAGCGTTGCCAGCGTCGTGCGCAACCGTGCTTGCAGATTCGCCGCCAGCACTTCGGCCGGCATGGTGCTGACGAGCTGGGCCGACGGCGACCCGGCCGGTGTCTTCATGCCCATGTGCGTTTCCCGAATTGCCGAGGGAGGTTGCCCGTGCACTTGCGCCAAAAGGAGACAACAGAACGCGGGGAATGCTGCTGAGATGCCGCCGCGCCAACGTTACATGGCCCAAGATGAACGGCACACGGGTAAAGATGAACAGCCGGCCTTATCCCAATACCCGTGGAGACGCTCAACCGTTCGAAAATGACGGCAAGGAACGGTGCTCGCGGCGGGGCGGTAATTTTAGGCGTGAATAATCGGGGCGCGAGACCCGCCCTGGTTGTACTACTTGGCATCTTCTGCCAAGATTAGCCGACGTAAAGAGGCCTGTATGTCGCTTGCACTGGAAAGGGGTGTTCCGCAGGAAGAACGCCGGAAGGTATCTCTCGGCGGTCTACCCGACTGGGACGCGGCCCGCATCTTCTTGGAAGTCGTTCGCTGCGGCAGTTTCCGCTCGGCCGCCGAGCGGCTCGAGCTGTCGATCAATGCCGTGCGCCGGCGTATCGACGATTTCGAGCGGCAGGTCGGCGCCACGCTGTTCACCCGCGACGTTCACGGCACCCACCTGACCGATGAGGGCGCAATGGTGGTCTCCGCCGTGGAGCGCATGGAGGTGGCTTCGTTCGACCTGATGCGGGCCAGCGGTTCCGTCACCAGCACCTTGTCCGGCGAAGTACGCGTCGCCGTCACCGAGGGACTGGGCACCTTCTGGGTGGCGCCGCGCCTGGTCGAGTTCCAGCGTTCCTACCCCAACATCCTGGTCGACCTTCACTGCGCGATGCGTTCGGCCGACGTTTCCCGTCACGAAGCCGACGTCGCTATCCATCTTTCCCAGCCGGCTTCGCTCGACGCCAAGCTGGTGCGGCTTGGCCGGATGCATCTGATGTTCTTCGCGAGCGAAGCGTACATCGCTGCCCACGGCATGCCGAAGTCGTTCGCGGATCTGACCAGGCACCGCCTGGTGCTGCAGAGCGCGGACCAGACGGCGACAAAGGAATTGTTCGAAAGTTTCTTTCCCGGCTTTTCGCAGCGCGACCTGCTTGCGATGCGCACCAATGTCTCCAGCGCCAATTACTGGGCCGTCGCCAACGGCGCGGGCGTCGGCGTATTTCCGACCTACGCCTACGCGCTCGGCGGCCTGGTGCCGCTCGAGATCGAGTTTCGCAGGCCATTCGACATCTGGCTCTCCTACCATCCCGGCAGCGGCCGCATCCCCAGGGTGCGCCGCACGATCGACTGGGTGGTGGAGGCCTTCAATCCCGCCAAGTTCCCTTGGTTCAAGGACGACTTCGTCCATCCAAGCGAATTCAAGGCGGTGTATATGGGCGAGTCCCTGACCCATCTTTTCGGGGGCTTCTCGACCGAAGGACGGTAGAAGCGAATGAACAAGACAGCAGCGAAGAGAATGAAACAGCGTAGCGCGGGCAAGCCCGACATTGAACTTGGCAAGAGAATCCGGTTGCGGCGGGTCGAGCAGAAGATCTCGCAGGCGGAGCTCGGTGAAAAGCTCGGCGTCAGCTTCCAGCAGGTCCAGAAGTACGAGAAGGGTGTCAATCGCGTCGGCGCAGCGCGTCTGCAGCAGATCGCCAATGCGCTCGACGTGCCCGTCACGTTCTTCTACGACGGCGACAACAAGGCGCGTGAAGTCGAGAGTCTGCTGTTCCTCGACAGCGCGTTCAGCCTGCGGTTGCTGCGCGCCTACAGCAAGATCAAGGACCAGACCGTGCAACGGCAGTTGGTGTCCCTGATGGAATCGATCGCGGCCAACGAAGACTAGAGCGGGATGACGGATCGTCATCTTGCTCCGACTTCTGCATGATCTCTTCGGAAATCCGTTTCACGCTTTTCCGGATCATGCTCTAGGCGTTTTCGCGAGCCAGGCTTGCAGCACCGCGGACCCGATCTATCAGCGCGATACAATCGGCGGGTAGCCTGTTGCTGCGCCAGGCCACGTGTTGGTCAGGCCTCGATAACACGAGTCTCTCACCATCCGGCTTGGTGAAGGCCGGAGGCTCGATGTCCAGAATTTGAAGGGGTAGCCCCCTTTTGCGCGCGGCGGCGCCAAGCGGGGCAACATCGATCGACGGGTCGAAGCGCAGCAGCGTGAATTCCGGCCCCATCGCATCGTAAAGCGAGCGGCCATCCCTGCACCATCGATGCGGCGTGCGGCAGCCCGGCACGGTCGACGGCACATAACCGTCCATCGTATACGGCGGCGGCCTCCCCTCGTCATAGGCAATGATCGGCGAGTTGTCGTAATAGCTGCCGAAATTGAGCCCTGCACAGGCGTATTGCCTAACGTTGATCTCGTAAGTGAGGCGGCCGACCTCCTCCCGCGCGCGTTCACCGGCAGGCCCGGCATCCTCGATTTCTTCCGGCACCGATCCGCGACGGCGGATTTCGGCTTCCGCGTGCGACATCGCAAAGCGCGACACTTGGCTCGTGATCGGCCAGCGTTCCGCCTCATAGGCATCGAGGATGGAAGCAGGCGCCCAACCGTTGAGATGCGCCGCGAGCAGCCAGGACAGGTTCATGGCATCGGCAATGCCGGCGTTCATGCCGTAGCCGGCATAGGGCACCCAGATGTGGGCGGCATCGCCGGCGATGAAGGCGCAGCGATCGCGGAACTTGCTCGCGATCAGGCGGCGGCCGTACCAGTCCTCCTTCGAGATGACGTCGTATTGGAAGTCAGCGCCGACCCCCAGGATGGTACGGATGCAGGCGTCTCGGTCCACGGAATCGAAATCGCCCTCGCCCGGCCTCATGTAATTGTGCACCAGCCAGCGCTCGCGCCCGTCGATTGCATAGACCATTCCGGAGCGGCGCGGATTGATCGATCCGGTGCCCCAGGCACGCTCATGCCGTTGCAGGCCAATGAGCGTCGGCGCGCGGATGAAGGTTGATTGCACCCGCTGCACGACGGCGTCGCCCGTCAGCTCCGCGCCGATCGCCTTGCGCACGATCGAGCGCGCGCCGTCGCAGCCGATCAGGTAGCGGCAAGCCATGCGCCTGAAATTGCCGGTGTCGAGATCGCGCAGCGTGACGCTGGCGGAGGCCTCCCCAACCGTGACGTCCTCGACTGCGGTACGATTGAAGATACGGATGCGCGCTTGCGAGGCCGCATGCTCGAACAGGATCGGCTCGAGGAAAATCTGGTTGATGCGATGCGGCGGCTCCGGCGTTGGCCAGTTGCAGTCCGGACCATCCGTCACGGCGAAGCGATCACGCCGGCAGGGAATCCTGATCCGCGTCAGCTCCTCGCCGGTGAACGTCGTGCGGTAGCTGATGTCGTGCGGATAGTCCGCCGGCAGGCCCGCCTCGCGCACCTTCCCGGCCACGCCAAGCCGCCGAAAAATCTCCATGGTCCGCGCGGCGACATGGTTGCATTTCGGCTCCGGCGCTTCGCCCGGCCGGCGCGTCTCCACTACCGTGACCTCGATGCCGCGCCAGGCGAGGTCCATGGCGAGCGTGAGGCCGACGGGGCCGGCGCCCACGATCAAGACATTGCAATCGGACATGCCGTCAGAAATCCCGCCTCATTCCGCTTCCGCGCCGGAGTTCTTCACGATCAAAGCCCAGCGCTCGACCTCGGCCTTGATGTAGGCCGCAAAGCCGTCCGGCGTCGTCGGCGGCAACGGCTCCAGCGAAAGCACCGTCAGCTTTTGCCGTGTCGCGGGATCGGCGACCAATGCGTTGATCTGGCCGGCGAGTTGATCGACGACCGCGCGCGGCGTGCCTGCCGGCGCGACCACGCCCTGCCAGGCGACGAGCTCGTAACCCCTCAGCCCGCCTTCCGCAATGGTCGGAATGTCGGGCGCGGCGGCGACGCGCTTCGGGGTCGTGACCCCGAGCACCCTCACCTTTCCCTCCTTGATCTGCTGCAGCGCCGGCTGCAGATCGATCACCATGAAGGGAATATGTCCGGCGATCACGTCGAGCATCGCCGGAACACTGCCCCGATAGGGCACATGGCGGATATCGATCCCGGCCGCCGTCTTCAGCATCTCGGCGCCGAGATGCTGCGGGCTGCCATTGCCGGCCGAGCCATAGGCCAGCCCCGGCTTCGATTTAGCGTAAGCGATGAATTCCGCCAGTGTCCTGGCCGGGATCGTCGGATTGACGATCAGTGCAAAGGGCACGCCGGCGACGAGGGCAATCGGGGCAAAATCCTTGACGGGATCGTAGGGCAGCTTCTTGTACAGCGTCTTGTTGATCGCAAGCGTGGTCGAGGTCGCCATCAACAGCGTGTATCCGTCGGCGTCCGATCGCGCGACCTGGTCGGCGCCGAGCGTGGTGCCGGCACCCGGCTTGTTCTCGACCACGACGGTGGCGCCAAGCCCGCTCTTGAGCTGGTCGGCGACCAGGCGCCCGAGCAGGTCGGTGGTGCCGCCCGCGGGATAGGGGACGATCATCTTGATGGTGTGACTGGGATAGGCCTGCGCGTGTGCCGGAAATGCGCTTGCCAGCAGAAGCCCGCCGCCCCCTGCGATCGCCTGTCGACGCGTGAACGGCATGGCCTTCCCCCGGATGCTTTTGTTGTTCGGTTGCGAACCACAATAGCTGACGCAGCGGTATAGCAAAGGGGCTAACGTTGCGATTGCAGCGAGAAGAACGGCATTCTCCGCGCCGCGGCCCGGCAAAGAAACATCGCTGCAGTGGCGATGCCCGGGCTATCATGCGTCTATGGGCGCCGAATTCCGCCCGACGCTCCCGATCGAAGGCCGCCCTGCAATGCTCGACACCCCCAAAGCCACCCAAAAATCCCACGCCAACGGCAAGATTTTGCAAAGCGTCGAAGACGGCGTCGGTGTCATCACCTTCAACAATCCGGAAAAGCGCAATGCGATGTCGCTTGAGATGTGGGAGGGGCTCGGCAATGCGCTGACCGGGCTGCGTGACGATCCCGCGGTGCGCGTCGTCGTGCTGGTCGGCGCCGACGATAAGGCCTTCGTTTCGGGCGCCGATATCAGCCAGTTCGAGAAGACGCGGCACAATGCCGAGGCTTCGGCCGAGTATTCGAAGCGGAGCGAGGCGCAACGCGCGCTGCTCGCCAATTATCCCAAGCCGACGATCGCCTGCATCCGCGGCTTTTGCCTCGGCGGCGGCATGCAGATCGCGATGCTAACCGACATCCGCTTCGCCGCCGAGAACAGTCAGTTCGGCATTCCCGCGGCGAAACTCGGCATCGCCTATGGCTATGACGGCCTGCGCCATCTGGTGTCGCTGGTAGGTCCCTCCTGGGCGCGGCTGATCATGTACACGGGCATGCGGATCGATTCGGCGGAAGCGCTGCGCATCGGCCTCGTCGATCGCGTGCTGCCGGACGGCGAACTCTGGAACGCGACCATGGAGGTCGCGCGCACCATCGCCGGCAACGCGCCGCTGGCAATTCAAGCTGCCAAGATCACCATCCGCGAGGTGTTGAAGGACGAAAGCAAGCGCGACATGGAGGCGATCAAGGCGATCGGCAATGCCTGCATGGACTCCGAGGATTTCAGGGAAGGCCGCACTGCCTTCATGGAGAAGCGGAAACCGCAGTTCAAAGGGAAGTAAGCTTGTAGGATGGGTAGAGCGCAGCGAAACCCATCAATAAAGCGGCGAGGTGCAAGCGATGGGTTTCGCTTCGCTCTACCCATCCTGCAAGGCTACCCCTCCTACAAATCTACAATGCCGCCAGCACCGCCTTCGTCACATCAGCGGTGCCGTTGCTGCCGCCGAATTCCGTGGGCCTGACGCCATCGGCGTATGCCTTGTCCACCGCGCGTTCGATGCGCTCGCCGGCCTCCGCTGCGCTTTCGACGCCGTGCTTGTCGGCGAGCCAGTCCAGCATCATGGCGGTGGAGAGTATCATCGCGGTGGGATTGGCCTTGCCCTGCCCCATAATGTCGGGCGCCGTGCCATGGCAGGGCTGGAACATGGCGTGACGATCGCCGATGTCGGCCGAGGGCGCCATGCCGAGTCCGCCGATCAGGCTGGCGGTGAGATCGGAAAGGATGTCGCCGAACATGTTCTCCGTCACCAGCACGTCGAAATCCCAGGGACGCTTCACGAGGAACGCCGAGCAGGCATCGACATAGACGTGATCGGCCTTCACATTGGGATGGCGCTTGGCAGCCTCGTCAAAGATCTCGCGGAAGAACGCGAAGGCGCGGAACACATTCGCCTTGTCGACGCAGGCAAGCTGGCCGGGACGACCGCGCGCCTTGCGGCGCTCGGCGAGGCGGAAGGAGAAGTCGAACAGGCGCTGCGAGGTGTGGCGCGTGATCACCATCGTCTCGCGCGCCTCGCTCTCGGTGATGACACCCTTGCCCATCGAGGCGAACAGGCCCTCGGTGGATTCGCGGATGACCACGAGATCAATGCCGCGCGCATCCGCGCCGACGATCGGGCTCGGCACGCCCGGTATCAGACGCGCCGGACGCACGCCGGCATAGAGGTCGAAATGAAAACGCAGCTCGATCTGCGGGGCGATTTCGGTGTTGTCGGGATAGCGCACCGACGGCAGCCCGCAGGCCCCGAGCAAGATCGCGTCCGCCTCCTCGCACAGGCGGATGGTGGAGTCCGGCATCGACTTGCCGGTCTCGCGGTAATGACCGGCGCCGGCCGGCGCCTCGGTGAAGCGGAAGGCAAGGTCGGACTTCGCCTCGATCTTGCGCAGGACTTCCAGCGCCGGCGTCATTACCTCGGGACCGATGCCGTCGCCGCCGAGCACGGCAATGTGGAAGGCGTTGTTGGCGGACATGGCAGATTCCCTGAAATTCGCACGGATCAAAGAGAGATCGTCATGCCCGGGCTTGTCCCGGGCATCCACGCCTTGCTTCACCGTGGATAGAAAGACGTGGATGGCCGGGTCGAGCCCGGCCATGACGAGGATGGCATTCGCTACGGCGTCAGCACCGCTCGGCCGACCAGCTTGCCCTTCTGCAGGTCGAGCAGCGCGTCGTTGGCCTTTGCCAGCGGCAGTTTGGTCACGGGGATCGGCGGCACGTTCTTCGTGCGGACGAGGTCGAGCAATTCCTGCGTTTCGCGGAGATTGCCGACATAGCTGCCCTGGATGGTAACCGCCTTGATCGGGATCAGCGGCAGCGGGAAGGTGGCGCCGCCGCCGAACAAGCCGACAATGATGAGCTTGCCGCCCTTGCCGAGGCAATCGAAGCCGAGCTGAGTGGTCTGGGCGCTGCCGACGAGGTCGATCACGGCGCGGATCGGCCCGCCGGCCTTCTTCTGTAACTGTTCCAGCGCGTCGGGCGCCTTGCCGTCGACAGTGGCGAGCGCGCCTGCCGCTTCCGCCGCCTCGCGCTTGCGCGCATCGATATCGACGACGATGGCGCCCTTGCCGCCGATCGCCTTGAGCAGCGACAGCAGCATCAAGCCGAGGCCGCCGGCGCCGAACACCACGATCGGCGTGTTCAGCTCCTTCTCGACCTTCTTCAGCGCGCTGTAGGTGGTCACGCCCGAGCAGGCATAGGGCGCCGCGGTGACGGGATCGAGGCCCTTCAGGTTGATCAGATACTTCGCGTTCGGCACCGTCATGTGATCGGCATAGCCGCCGTCGCAATAGACACCGATCGCATTCGGCTTGATCGGGCACATGTTCTCGTCGCCCCCGACGCAGGTGGGACATTTACCGCAGCCGAGCCATGGATAGACCAGCGCGATGTCGCCGACCTTGAGGTCGCCCTTGTCGGCGGCTGTCACATCTGGCCCGAAGGCGACGATCTCGCCGACTGTCTCATGGCCCATGGTCCGCGGCAGCGAGACGCCGCGGTCCTTCAGCGACAGCGGCTTGCGGCCATGGCCGAGATCATATCCGCCTTCCCAGATATGCAGGTCGCTGTGGCAGACGCCTGCCGCTTTCACCTTGATCAGCACTTGCGTGCCCGTCGGTTGCGGCGTCGGCTGATCCACTTCCTTGAGCGGGGCGTTGAAATCGGCAACCTGGAAGCTCTTCATCGCGTCTCTCCCGGAAAGATGATTTCTTGTTGGGCCGGAGCTTGCCACGTCTATCCCGTGAGGACAAACGCGAGTGCGCCTGGCTGGTATTCAGGTCAGCGGATGATGGCAGGCGGCGTACTGCCCGGGCGCGACGGCGCGCAATTCCGGCACTTCCGCCGCACATTTCGCATCGGCGCGGGGGCAACGCGTGCGGAAGCGGCAGCCCGAGGGCGGTGCGATCGGCGATGGCGGCTCGCCTACCGCGACACTTTCGGCAGGGCGCATGTCGGGATCGGGCACCGGAATGGCTTCGATCAGCAGCGCGGTATACGGATGCGCCGGTTTTGCAAACAGCTGCTCGGATGGGCCGACTTCGCAGAGCCTGCCGAGATACATGACGGCAACACGATCGCTCACCGCCTTCACGACAGCGAGATCGTGGGCAATAAAGAGCAGTGTCAGCCCGTAACGCGCCTTCATCTCCTCCAGTAGATTGAGGATCTGCGCGCGGATGGAGACGTCGAGCGCGGAGACCGGCTCGTCGCAGATGATGAAATCCGGATTGAGCACCAACGCACGGGCGATGCAGATGCGCTGGCACTGCCCGCCGGAGAATTCGTGCGGCAGGCGACCCATCACCAATGCCGGATCGAGACCGACGGCGGTGAGCACGTCGGAAACCATCCGCTTGCGCTGCTCCGGATCCTTGATGCCGGCGATCACCAGCGGCTCGGCGACGATATCGCCGATGCGCCGGCGCGGATTGAGCGAGGCGATCGGGTCCTGGAAAATCAGCTGCACCCGCTGGCGCATCTTGCGCATGGCTTCGCCGCGCATCGCGGTCAGGTCATTGCCGTCGAACAGCACCTTGCCGGACTGCGCCTGGCGCAGCTGCAGCACGGCGCGGCCGAGGGTGGACTTGCCGCAGCCGGACTCACCGACAAGGCCGAGCGTCTCGCCGCGCGCGATCTCGAGGCTGACGTTAGAAACGGCATGGACGGTCTTGCCGCCCACGACATATTCGACGACGAGATTTTCGACCTTGAGCAGCGGGTCTGTGGGCGAAGACTGCAGCATCATGCGGGAACGGCATCTGGTATTTCGATCGGATGGAAGCAGGCATATTGATGCGCCGGCGTCTCCGCTTCGGTGAGTTCCGGCTTCTCCCCATGACAGCGCGCGACCGCGTAACGGCAGCGCGGCGAGAAGGAGCAGCCTTTCATCGGGCGCGTGGGATCGGGCGGCCTTCCCGAGATCGCCGGCAATACCGTATGTGGCGCCGTGTCGAGCTTGGGAATCGCCGCCAGCAGTGCCTCGGTGTAGGGCATGCGCATTTTCTTGAACAATGCCGGGGTCGGTGCGCGCTCGACGACGCGGCCGGCATACATCACCGCGACCTCATCGGTACGCCCTGCGACCACGCCCAGATCATGCGTGATCAGGATCATCGCCATATGACGGCGGCGCTGCTCGCGCGCGAGCAGGTCGAGGATCTGCGCCTGGATGGTGACGTCGAGCGCGGTGGTCGGCTCATCCGCGATCAACAGCTTCGGCTCGCAGGACAGCGCAATGGCAATCGCCACGCGCTGGCGCATGCCGCCGGAGAGCTGATGCGGGTATTGCAGCAGGCGCTGCTCCGGCGCGGGAATGCCGACCGCGGCGAGCAGCTCGATGCTGCGCCGCCTCGCGGCGGCAAGGTCAAGCTCGAGATGTTCCTGCAAGGTCTCGATCAGCTGGGTGCCGATGGTCAGCACCGGATTGAGCGAGGTCATCGGATCCTGAAATACGACCGCCAGTGAGCGGCCGCGCAGTTTGCGCAGGCTCTCCCAATCGATGCTGACGAGATCCTGGCCGTCGAACATCACCCGGCCTCTGAGCTTTGCCTTCTTGGGCAGGAGCTGCAAGACGGCACGCGACAGCATGGTCTTGCCGCAACCGGACTCACCGACCACGCCAAGCGTCCGCCCCGCACCGACGCTGAGGTTCACCCGATCCACCGCGCGCAGATTGCCCCGCGGGGTCGGCAGGTCGACCACGACATCCTCGACCGAAAGCAACGCCTCGCCGCTCACAGCGCACCCTGCCGCGGGTCGGTCAGCGCACGCAGGGTATCGCCGACGAGATTAAAGGACAGCACGGTGAGGAACATCGCGATCGCCGGCATGAAGGCGAGCCGCGGCGCGACGTCGAGGCTCTCACGGCCTTCCCCGATCATGCTGCCCCAACTCGATATCGGCGGCGGCACGCCAAGGCCAAGGAAGGACAGCGAGCCCTCCACCACGATGGTGATGGCAACGCCAAGCAGGAAGAAGGCAAACAGCGGCAGGATCACATTCGGCAGCAATTCGCGGATCAGAATGCGCGCATGCGAGGCGCCGAGCGCTTGCGCGGCAATGACGAATTCGCGTCGCGACAGCGTCAGCGTGGCGGCGCGTGCCACGCGCATGAAGGCGGGAATGCCAAGCACGCCGAGGATGAGGGTGAGGTTGAGGATCGATTGCCCGACATAGGCGATCACGGCCAGCACGAGGATGAGCGGCGGAAACGCCAGCAGCACGTCCATGACGCCGACGACAAACGATCCGAACCGGCCGCCGAAATAGCCCGAGAGCATGCCGAGCGCGCCGCCGACGGTCAGCCCGATCATGGGCGCGCAGAGGCCGACGACCAGCGAGATGCGCGCACCATAGATCAGGCGCGAGAGCTCGTCGCGGCCGAGCCCGTCGGTGCCGAGCCAGTGCAGCGCCGAGAACGGCGCGCGCCGCTCCAGCATGTCCATGGTGGTCGGATCCGGAATCGGCAGGACGGTCGCGAAGATCGCCAGCGCAAAGACGAAGAGCATCCAGCCGATCGCGGCCCAGAACAGCACGCCAAGCCGCCTGCCCTTGCGCGTCGGCGCGGAGACGGCCTCCTCGGCAAGGTCGAGTTCAAGCGTGGCCATGACGGATCCTGGGATCGAGAACCGCGTAGAGCATGTCGACGATGAAGTTCATGATGACGAAGCCCGCGGCCACCAGCAGCACCACGCCCTGCAGGATGATGAGGTCGCGGCTGAGGATCGCACCGACCAGCAGACGGCCGATGCCGGGAAGGGCAAAGATCGTCTCGACGATCAGCGCACCACCGATCAGGCGGCCGATATTGATGCCGGTGATCGTCACCAGCGTCAGCGACGAGGGTTTCAGCGCATGCACGAACAAAATGCGTGCCGGCGTCAGCCCCTTGGCCTTCGCAAGCGAGATGTAGTCTTCCTGCAATGTCGCTATCATGTCGGACCGCAGAATGCGCATGATGCTCGGCCACTCGGCGAGCGCCAGCGTCAACGACGGCAGCACGAAGAAGCGGAGGTTGCCGAGCGGATCCTCCGAGAACGGCACGTAGCCGGTCGCCGGCAGCCAGCGCAGCTCAACCGCGAACAGGTATATCAGCAGGATCGCCGACAGAAAGGTCGGCACCGACAGCATGCCGAAGGCGGTGCCGGTCATGAAGCGGTCGAACGGTCCGCCGCTGCGCGCGGCGCAGACAATCGCCAGCGGCACGCCGATCGATAATGCCCCCAGCTGGGCCAAGAGCATCAGCTCGATCGATACCGGCAACCGCTCGGCCACCGCCTGCAGCACCGTCTGGCCGGTGCGGAAGGAACGCCCGAAATCGCCCTGCAGCGCGTGACCGAGCCAAATGAAATAGCGCTGCCAGACCGGCTGATCCAGCCCCATGTCACGGCGGAGCGCCGCCAGATTCTCCGGCGTCGCCTGGTCGCCGAGGATCGTGTAGGCAAGGTCGCCCGGCAGCAGCGAGGCGATGGAGAACGTCAGCAGCGAAACCGCAATCAGCACCGGCACCAGATAGAGGAGCCTGCGTGCGATGAAGAACGCCATGAGAGGCTATTCCTTCCAGACGCGCGAAACGTCGATCACCCCGCTATACATCTTCGGCAGGCCTTTGATCTTCGCCGTCGAGATCGCGTAGTAGGTGTTCTGGAAGGTCCAGAACCAGATCGCCTCCTTGTTGATCAGACGGCTGATCGCGCAATAAAGATCGATACGCTTGTTGGTATCGGCAGTGGTGCGGGCCTGCTCGAGTAACTTGTCGAGCTCCGGATTCGAATAATTGGCCAGCGCGACCGGGCTGCCCGTATGGAAATTGGCATACATCTGGACGTCGGGGTCGGCGAGGTCGACGATGCGCCACGGCGTCATCTGGAACTGGCGCTGGAAGGCGCGCGGCGGAATGGTGGCCTGATCGACCTGCTCGATTTCCATGTTGGCGCCGACATTCTTCCAGAACTGCTGCAGCACCTGCCCGGAGGCGCGACCGCGCGGCGTTGCGGTGACGAGCGTCTTGAACTCGACCGGCTTGCCGTATTCCTGGAGGAGCGCGCGCGCCCTGGCCGGGTCGGTCGGCAGCGCGCCGTCGTCCTTGCACTTGACCCACGAACCGTCGCCATAGGGATTCGTCGCCGGCCGGGCGA
>Ga0187815_10000439_pt1 | contig 20185 bp, 12 predicted proteins | sample NC_S_5_FD_132962 | JGI IMG/M metagenome (GOLD analysis project Ga0187815, IMG submission 132962) | Wetland sediment microbial communities from Neuse River Estuary, North Carolina, USA - ASW-S_5 | ecosystem: Environmental > Aquatic > Freshwater > Wetlands > Sediment | place: USA: North Carolina...
CGGGGCAGTCCCGGATTCGCACCGGGTTCCCTCTTGCCTCCGCGAGCCTGGATGGCCCGCGGAACCAGCTGCAGGCAGCACCATATATGGCACCTTCGGCGAACCCAAGCACCACATCTCGTGTCGGCGTGTCACACAGCCAGGATTGTCGGCGGGGCGGGTTACGGTGCTCGCATGATTGTCGGAACGCTGATCGCGGAGAGCATTCGCGCCGGGGCCGAACTCGCCGGTATCCGTCTTGTCGCCACCAAGATCAGCCGCGCGGCCGTGGGCGACGTGTCCGCCGGGCAGCCGGAACTGTGGACGCTGATCGAATTCGAAGCGCCGGAGGATGACACGGAGGTCCTCGCCGAGGCTCTCGCCACGGCGCTGGAGCAGCGGCACGGCTGGTATGCCGACTTCCGCACGCCGCAGGAGACGTTCGTCGTTTACTCCGGCCGGGTTTTCCGCTATCCGCCGGGGATAGCCGGGGACGGGCCGAGGCCGCGGCTTATGGCCGCGCCCATGGCGTTCCCGAGCATGAGCTCGACTGGCCCGTGTAGGCATCACCGGCGGTGGAGTGACGGTGGAATGATGGCCGGGTGCGCATCCTGATCCTGGGCGGCACCCGGTTCCTCGGCAGGGCGATCACCGACGCCGCGCTCGGCCGCGGCGACACCGTCACGCTGTTCAACCGCGGGGTCAGCAATCCCGGACTCTACCCCGGCGTGGAGACGGTCATCGGGGACCGCACCGCGGACCTGTCCCCGCTCGACGGCCGGGCGTGGGACGCGGTCATCGACGTAGCCGGCTACGACCCGCGGGTCGTCCGGCTGTCCGCGGAGACGTTCGCCAAGCGGACGGAGCGGTACGCGTTCGTCTCCACGGTGTCGGTCTACGCCAGCCAGGACACCACCGCGGCCCAGCTTGAAGACGCCCCGGTCGCACGGCTGCGCGACGGCGCGACCGACCTGGCGGAGACCTACGGGCCGAACAAGGCGCTATGCGAGCAGGCCGTCCGCGACGTCTACGGCGACCGGGCGCTGATCGGGCGGCCCGGGCTGATCACCGGCCCGCACGACCCGACCGGCCGGGTGCCCTACTGGCCGCGCCGCATCGCCCGCGGCGGGCGGGTGCTCGCGCCCGGCGACCCGGCCGACCTGGTGCAGTTCATCGACGCGCGGGACCTGGCGGCGTTCTTCGCCGACGCCTGCCACGCAGGGACGAGCGGCGTGTTCAAGGTGACGGGAACCCCGGTCCCGTTCGGGATGTTCATCGACCTGTGCAAGACCGCGACCTACAGCGACGCGGAGACAGTCTGGATCTCCTCGCAGCGGCTGATCGCCGCGGGTGTCGACCCGGGGATGGGCATCCCGCTGTGGGTCGCCGAGCCGGGTTACGACGCGTTCAACAACGTGGACAGCTCCCGGGCGATCGCCGCGGGCCTGGTGTGCCGGCCGCGGATCGACACGCTGCGCGACACGCTGTCGTGGGACCTGGCCCGCGGCGGTCCCGCCGCGGAGGGCCTGCTCGCCGTCGAAGAGGCGCGCCTGCTGCGCGAGCTGGCCGGGTAAGCGCGCTAGCCGTCGGTGCCGTCGGTGACCGTGACGGCCCGGCTTGTGTCCCACTTGTGCTCGATCTTGCCGAAATGCCAGACCGACAGCGCGACGGCCCAGGTGAGGACGAACACGCCGACGATGACGAACCCGGCGCTGTTGATGTTGAAGTTCTCCAGGAACGACCAGAAGCCGCCGTTCAGGTTCCCGTCCTGGGCGAGCAGGCCGAGCAGTTCGATGACCCCGATGAAGACGGCGACGAACACCGACAGCCCGGTGATGGTCATGTTGTAGTAGACCTTGCGGACCGGCCTGGCGAACGCCCAGTCGTAGGCGAAGTTCATGAAGCAGCCGTCGGCGGTGTCGAACAGGCTCATCCCGGCGGCGAACAGGATGGGCAGCGACAAGATCGCGTAGAACGGCAGCCCGCCGACGACGGCGGTGCCGGCGAGCACGAGGAGGGCGACCTCGGTGGCGGTGTCGAAGCCGAGGCCGAACAGGAACCCGATCGGGTACATCTTCCACGGCGTGTCCACCCGGCGGGACAGCGGGCCGAGGAACCTGTTCATCAGGCCGCGCTTGTTCAGCTGCTCTTCCAGCGCGTCGTCGTCGTAGGCGCCGTGCCGCATCTTCCTGAAGACCCTGATGATCCCGGCCAGGACGACGAGGTTGAACGCGGCGATGAGGAACAGGAAGAACCCGGACACGCAGGTGCCGATGATGTTGGTGGTGTACTGCAGCTGCGAGCTGGAGTTCTTGACCTGCTCGTCCAGGCCGCGGATGCCGAAGTTCAGCAGGATCGCCAGCAGGAACACGACGGAAGAGTGGCCGAGGGAGAAGAAGAACCCGACCGACAGCGGCCGCTTGCCCTCGCTGACGAGCTTGCGGGTGGTGTTGTCGATCGCGGCGATGTGGTCGGCGTCGAACGCGTGCCGCATGCCGAGGGTGTAGGCGAGCGCGCCGGTCCCGAAGCCGAAGATCTCGGTGCTGTTGATGTGGTAGTGCCCGCCGACCGCGCTGGCCAGCATGACCCAGCCGACGACGTTGAGCGCGATGACCGACGCGACCATGCCGCCCGCTCGCGTCCACTCGGCGGGCGTCAGCCCGTCCCGGACCCGTGCCAGCCGCCCGCTCACGTTCGCCATCATCCGCCGTTCTCCTAGAGACCTGGCCACGGCCAGTCTAGAGATACTTGCGAATGAGTTGCAATAACGTGAGGAGGGTAACAACGCGGATGCCTCACCTGCGGAGGCTCAAGTGCCGGCAGCGACGCGGGCAGCCGGTGCGCTCGGGCCGGACCCCCTCATGATCTCCGCCGGTGAGAACCATGAGGGCTACGGGACCGGTGGGACCAGCGGGACCGCTCCGCTGGGCGCGCCCCCCACGATCATGGTCCGCCCTGGGGTGCGCGCGGGGCGGCGCCCGGTCGCCGCTGGGCCGTCAATCCCTGGCAGCACACCACCTGTCACATCTGTCACTTCCGCGGACCTTGTACCCCAGGCGACCACTTCCCGGTTGAGTGACCGGTCACAAGTGGTCACGACAGGTACAAAGTGGTACTAGGTATCCCCGGCCGGGCGAAAACCGTGAGATCAGTGGGGCCCGTGGGGCCAGGAGGACCGCGCCGCCCAGGTCGACGCCGGGCCGCGACTGCGAAGAGCCCCGCGAAACGATGACTCCGTGCCGGAGTTTCATGGTCCGCCCTGCGGTGCACGCGCGTCGCGCGGCCCGCGGGTGGTCACCAGCCCCACCACGGCCACCAAAGCGCCGCACACCACCGCGAGCAGCCAGGGGGCGTGGGTGGCCGCGGCGAGCGCGACCCCATGGGGTGAGCCGGCCGCGACCCGGGAGCGGATGCCGCTGGTGAGCATGGCGCCCATGACGGCGACGCCGAGGACGCTGCCGAACTGGCGGGTGGCGGAGATCACCGCCGACGCGACGCCCGCCTGTGACAGCGGCATGCCGCTGACGCCGGTGTTCGTGATCGGCGGGTTGACCAGGCCGAGCCCCGCGCCCAGCACCGCCAGGGCGAGCGCGAGCCAGGCAAGCGACGTCGACGGCGACAGGCCCAGCAGCAAGCCGGCGCCCACCGCCATGAGCACCCCGCTGGCCACCAGCGGGATCCGCGGCCCGCGATGCCCGGTGAGCTGACCCGCCACCGGCGCGGCCGCCGCCATCACGATCGTGGCCGGCAGCAGCGTGAGCCCGGCCCGCAGCGGCGAGTCGCCGCGCACCTGCTGCAGGTACAGGGTGATGACGAACAGGAACCCGGCGAGCACGACGAAGGAGAGCACCGCGATCACGCTCGCCCCGGTGAACGGGGGGCTGCGGAAGAACCGCAGCTCGAGCAGCGCCGCGTCGCCGCGGCGGCGCTCCACGACGATGAACAACACCGCCGCGGCCAAAGCCACCGCGAACAGCGCCAGGATCGGCGCCGACGTCCAGCCGTAGTCCGGACCCTGGATCACCGCGTACGTCAGCGTTCCCAGCAGGGCGACCATCAGGACCTGCCCGGGCACGTCCACGGGGCGCGGGTGCGGGGCGCGGGACTCCGGCACGTACCGCCGCGTGGCGAGGATCATGGCCGCGCCGATCGGCACGTTCACCCAGAACACCGAGCGCCAGCCGACCTCGCTGACCAGCACTCCCCCGACGACCGGCCCGCAGGCCGTCGCGACGCCGAAGATCCCGCTCCAGATCCCCAGCGCCCGCGCCCTTTCCTTGTGGTCGGTGAACGTGTTCCGGACGATCGACAGCGAGACCGGTGTCAGCATCGTCCCGCCCAGGCCCTGCAGCATGCGCAGCGCGATGAGCGAGCCGGTGTCCGGCGCGAGGCTGCACAGCAGCGACCCGACGCTGAACCCGGACAGCCCGATGAGGAACAGCCGCTTGCGGCCGAGCCGGTCGGCCATCGACCCGCTGAGCAGCAGCAGGCTGGCGACGACGAGCAGGTAGGCGTCCGCGACCCACTGCAGGGCGGCGAGGCTCGCGTGCAGATCCGCCTGGATGGTGGGCAGCGCGACGTTGAGGATGGTCGAGTCCAGGTACGTGATGAACAGGCTGGAGCTGCAGATGAGCAGCACCACGAGCCGGTGCCTGCGCCCCTCGGGCCCCTCGGGGATGGTGATCTCCCGGCCCCGCCGCCCCGCCCGGCCGAGCACATCGGCGACGCTCATGCGGCGCGGGCCGCGCTGGGCTCGCGGATCCCCTCGTCACCCCCGGTGATCAGCGAGGCGGCGCGCGCGGCGCTGGCGCGCCCGGCCCGGCCGGTCGTGTACAGGGCGAGCGCGACCACCACGACGCCCGCGGCGACGACGATCCACCAGCCGGGCCGGGTCGCGCTGGCGAATCCCGCGGCGAGCGAGCCGTGCAGGTTCGCCGCGAGCACCGAGCCCATCACCGCCACGCCGAGCGAGGAGCCGACCTGGCGGCCCGTCGACGCGATCCCGGCCGCGACGCCCGCCTGCGACCTCGGCATGCCCGCCACGGCGTTGTTCGTGATCGGGGCGTTCAGCCAGCCCTGCCCGATGCCGAACACCAGGCAGCAGACCAGCACGTACCACGCGGGCGACGTCCCGGTCAGGAAGGTCAGCAGCAGGCCGCCGGCGGTGATCCCGGCGCCGGCGATGACCAGCGGGATCCGCGTGCCGCGCCGGGCGATCACCCGCCCGGCCAGCGGCGCCGAGCAGGCCATGACCACCGCCATCGGCAGCAGGAACAGCCCCGCGGTCAGCGGCCGGTAGCCGCGCACGTCCTGCAGGTACAGCGTGATCAGGAACAGGAACCCGGCGAACGCGGACAGCCCGGTCACCGCGGTCAGCGCCGCGCCCGAGAACGGCAGGCTGCGGAAGAACCGCAGGTCGACGAGCGGATCGTCGCGCCGGGGCTCATGGGCGAGGAAGACGGCGAGTGACGCCGCGGCCGCCGCGAAGCACGCCAGGATCCGCGCCGACGCCCACCCGTAGTCGGGTCCTTCGATGATCCCGTAGCTGACTGTCGCGAGCAGGATCATCACGAGGATTTGCCCGAACGGGTCCGGGCGCCTGTATTTCCCTGCCCGTGACTCCGGCACGAACAGGGCCGTCAGGACGATGGCCGCCACGCCGACCGGGATGTTGACCCAGAAGACGCCGCGCCAGCCGACGGAATCGACGAGCGCGCCCCCGACGATCGGGCCGAGCGCCATCGACAGCCCGAACACGCTGCCCCACATCCCGATCGCCTTCGCCCGCTCGCCGGGCTCGGTGAACGTGTTCGTGACGATCGCCATCGCGACCGGGTTGAGCATCGACCCGCCGACGGCCTGCAGCGCCCGGAACCCGATCAGCGCGCCGAGGCTCGGCGCGAGGCTGCACGCGAGCGAGCCGAGGGTGAACACCGCGAGCCCGATCTGGAACACGCGGCGGCGGCCCACCCGGTCCGCCGTCGACCCGGACAGCATCAGCAGGCTCGCGATCACCAGCAGGTACGCGTCGATCGTCCACTGCAGCCCGGAGACGGGCGCGTGGAAGTCCCGCCCGATGGCGGGCACGGCCACGTTGATGATCGTGATGTCCAGCCCGACGATGAACAGGCTCAGGCAGCAGATGGCCAGCACCAGGTACCGGCGCCGGCGGCTCAGCTCGGGCAGCGCGACTCCCCCCTCCGGCAACTCGGCTCGCTTAGTTTGCTTGCTGCAACTAACTTTAGCCGCGCGCTACGCCCTCTCTCGATCTCATCTCCGGGCAATCCATGCCGGCTCTGCGAGCGTATAGAGACCGATTAAGTTCGCAATGCCGGGACAAACGGGGTGGAGCGGGATCCATGGTGCTCGATACCGGCGTCGGCGTGACGATCCTCACGCCGGCGGGCGACAACGCCGTCAGGTGGCGGGACGGCGAGCGTCTCGAGGACCTGTTCGAGGATCGCTGCGACCAGCTGCGGCGCGCCGGTCACGGCGGCGACCTCGCGGTCGACGGGCCGGCCGGCCAGCTGACCTACGACGAGCTTGACGCGGCGGCCAACCGGGTCGCGCGGTTCCTGGTCCGCGGGCTTCGCGTGCGGCCCGGCGACCGGATTGGCCTGCTGTTCGACGACGCGGTGGACGGCTACATCTGCATGCTCGCCGCGCTCAAGGCCCACGCCGTCTACGTGCCGCTCGACCCGGGGTTCCCGCCGGACCGGATCTCCTACATCGTCTCCGACGCCGCGGTGCGGACGGTCCTGTCCCACTCGCGCCTCGCCGGGCTCGTGGCCGCGGCCGGCCCGGACGTCGTGTACGTGAACCAGGCGGCCCTGATCGCCGGGGAAAGCGGCGAGCGGCTCGGCGCCGGCGAGCTCGGCACGGCGCCCGACGACCTGTGCTACGTCATCTACACCTCCGGCACCACGGGGCGGCCGAAGGGGGTGGCGGTCAGCCACGCGAGCATCTGCAACTTCGTCCGGGTCGCGGCGGAGACGTACGGCTACACCGCGGCGGACCGGGTGTACCAGGGACTGACGATGGCGTTCGACTTCGCCGTCGAGGAGACCTGGGTGCCGTGGCTGGCCGGGGCCACGCTCGTGCCGAAGCCGCGGGGCGGGAACCTGCTCGGCGCCGAGCTGGCCGGCTACCTGCGCGAGCACGGCGTCACCGCGCTGTGCTGCGTGCCGACGCTGCTCGCCACGCTCGACGACGACCTCCCCGGGCTGCGGTTCCTGCTGGTCTCGGGGGAATCGTGCCCGCGCGAGCTCGCGGACCGCTGGCACCGCCCCGGCAGGCGGTTCCTCAACGTCTACGGCCCTACCGAGGCGACCGTGTCCGCGACGTGGACGCTGCTCGAGCCGGGCCGGCCGGTGACGATCGGGGTGCCGCTGCCGACGTATTCGGTCGCGATCCTGGACCCGGGGGCCGAGCGGGTGCTGCCGCCCGGGCGGACCGGTGAGATCGGGATCGCGGGCATCGGGCTTGCCGACGGCTACCTCAACCTGCCCGGCCGGACCAGCCAGGCGTTCGTGCCCGACTTCACCGGCATGCCGGGCAACCCGTCGGGGCGGATCTACCGGACCGGCGACCTGGGGCGGATCAACGCCGATGGCGAGATCGAGCACCTGGGCCGCATCGACACCCAGGTCAAGATCCGGGGGTACCGGATCGAGCTCGCGGAGATCGAGTCGGTGCTGGCCCAAGCGCCCGGGGTCGCGCAGGCGGTGGTCACCACGCACGAGTCAGGACCGGGCGTGGTGGAGCTCGCCGCGTACTACCGGCCGCGATCCGGCGCGGGCACCGCTGCCCTGGATCCCGTCGACCCGGACCGGCTGTATGAGCACCTGCGCGGGCGGCTGCCCGCCTACATGGTCCCGTCCTTCCTTGAGGAGGTCGCGGCCATACCGATGACCACCGGCGGCAAGGCGGACCGCAAGAGCCTGCCGCCGCCCTCCGGCCCGCGCCGCCAGGCGGGCCGCGGCGCTTACCGCGCGCCGGCCGCCGGGACAGAGTCGGTACTGGCGGACACGCTCGCCGCCGTGCTCGGCCTTGACCGGGTGTCGGCGGACGCCGACTTCTTCGACGACCTGGGCGCCAGCTCTCTGCTCCTGGCGCGGTTCATCGCCGCGCTCCCGGCCGGGACTACGGTTTCGATGCGGGACGTCTACGAGAACCGCACGGTGCGCCGCCTCGCCTCGGTTGCCGCCGCCGGCGCGGCGCCGGCGCCGGCGGCGGCAACCGAATCGCTGGACTCCCTGGGCGCCCCGGTCGGCACGCCGCGGTACCTCGTGTGCGGCGCGCTCCAGCTGCTCTGGTTCTGCTGCGTGATCGGGCTGGCCGCGTTCGCGCTCAACGCCGGCGCCGCCTGGGTATCCGCCGGACACGGCGCGTGGGACATCGCGGAGCGCGCGCTGGCCTGCGGCGCCGCGCTGCAGGGCGGGCTCGCCGTGCTTCCCGTGGCCGCCAAGTGGATCCTCATCGGCCGGTGGAAACCGGGGCGCGTCACGATCTGGAGCCTGGCCTATGTCCGGTTCTGGATCGTCAAGACCCTCCTGATCGCGAGCCCGCTGGCCCTGCTGAGCATCGGCACCCCGCTGCTCAACCTCTACCTGCGGGCGCTGGGCGCCAAGGTGGGCCGCGGCACGGTCATCTTCACCGCGCACATGCCGGTGTGCACGGACCTGCTCACCATCGGCCCGGACAGCGTGATCAGGAAGGGCTGCTACCTCAACGGCTACCGTGCCCGCGGCGGCGTCATCGAGATCGCCCCGGTCACGCTGGGCGCGGACGTCTTCGTCGGCGAGCAGACCGTCCTCGACATCGCCGCGACCATGGGGGACGGCGCTTCGCTCGGGCACTCGTCGTCGCTGCACGCCGGGCAGGCCGTGCCCGCCGGAGCCTGCTGGCACGGCACCCCAGCCCGGCAGGCCGAGGACGGCTACGACTACCGGACGGGCGGCACCGCGCGCTGCGGGCGGCTGCGGCGCGCCTGGTACGGCGGGGCGCGGCTCGCGGTCATCGCGGGCATCGCCGGGCCCGTGCAGGCCGCCGCGGGCGCGCTGCTGTGGTCACGGCCGCGGATGTTCGCCAGCCTGCCGGAGCAGGACTCGGTCATCGGGGCGGCGGTGGCCGGCGCCGGCCTGCTGATCACCGGGCTTGTCGTCGCCGGGACCGTGCCGCGGCTGCTGACCCGCCTGCTCACGCCGGGCAAGACCTACCCGCTGTACGGCGTGCACTTCACGATCCAGCGCCTCGTGTCGAGGTGGTCGAACCTCGCCCCGTTCAACTTGCTGTTCGGGGACAGCATTTTCATCACGCACTACCTGCGGCTGCTCGGATACCGGCTCGGGCGGGTCGAGCAGACCGGGTCGAACTTCGGGACGACGTTCCACCACGAGGTCCCGGCGCTCAGCGAGGTGGGCCAGGGGACGATGGTCTCCGACGGCCTGTCCATGATCAACGCGGACTTCTCCAGTACCGCCTTCCGGGTCATGCCCGTCGTCGTCGGGCCGCGGAACTTCCTGGGGAACGACCTCGCGTTCCCCGCGGGCGCTCGCACCGGCGAGGACTGCCTGATCGCCACCAAGGCGATGATCCCGCTGACCGGCCCGGTCCGGGAGGGCGTGGGCCTGCTCGGCTCGCCCTGCTTCGAGATCCCCCGCTCGGTGCAGCGCGACAAGCGGTTCGCCGCCCTGAGCGCCGGACCGGAGCGCCACCGCCGCATCGTCGCGAAGACCAGGCACAACCTGGTGACCATCGCGCTGCACCTGCTGGTGCGCTTCGCGCTGCTGTGCTGGCTGTTCGCCGTCGCCTTGCTCCCGGTCAGCGACCGGGGCTGGCAGGGGTGGGCGAGCACCGCCGGCCTGATCTTCGCCGACCTGGCCGTCCTCATCGCGCTGTTCGCGGTGACCGGGCGCGCGGTCACCGGCTTCCGGCCGCTCGAGCCGCGGTTCTGCTCGATCTACCAGCGGGAGTTCTGGCAGCACGAGCGCTACTGGAAGGTGCCGTCCGTGGCGTTCGCGCGGATCTTCGATGGCACCCCGTTCAAACCCGTGATCTGGCGGCTGCTCGGCGTGCGGATGGGACGCCGGGTCTTCGACGACGGCGGCGCCATCATCGAGCGCAGCCTCACCAGCGTCGGAGACGGGGCGACGCTCAACATGGCCTGCCTGCTCCAGGGCCACTCGCTCGAGGACGGCGCGTTCAAGTCCGACCGCATCAGCATCGGGCCGGGCTGCACCGTCGGCACCGGTGCCTTCGTGCACTACGCCGTGACGATGGAGGACGGCTCGCTGCTCGAGGCCGACTCCTTCGCGATGAAGGGTTCAACGATCCGCCCAGGCGCACGCTGGCTGGGCAATCCGGCGACCGAGGCCACCAGGCACGGCGCCGGCCACAGGGAGGTGACACGGTGAAAATCTTCGAATCATGCGAGTCAGAGGTCCGCAGCTACTGCCGCAAGTGGCCGGTGGTCTTCGACCGGGCGTCAGGGAGCTGGCTTTACGACGACGGCGGCCGACCCTACCTCGACTTCTTCTCCGGCGCCGGGGCGCTGAACTACGGTCACAACAACCCCGTGCTCAAGCGCCAGCTGCTCGACTACCTGGCCGCGGACCGGGTCACGCATTCGCTCGACATGTTCACGGTTGCCAAGGCCGACTTCCTCACCGCGCTTGACGAGCTGATCCTCCGGCCCAGAGGGCTCGGCTACAAGGTGCAGTTCCCCGGCCCGGCCGGCACCATCGCCGTCGAGGCGGCGCTGAAGCTCGCCCGCAAGGTCACCGGGCGCACCCAGGTGGCATGCTTCACTAACAGCTTTCACGGCATGACGCTTGGCTCGCTGGCCGTCACCGGCAACGGCTTCCACCGCCGCGGCGCCGGGCTGCCGCTCACCCACGTCACGCCGCTCCCCTACGACCGCGGCGGTGCCCCGGACTTCGCCTGGCTGGACCGGCTGCTCGGCGACCCCGGCAGCGGGCTTGACCTGCCCGCCGCGGTCATCGTGGAGTGCGTGCAGGGCGAAGGCGGCCTCAACGTCGCCTCAGCCGCCTGGCTGCGCGCCCTCGCGGAGCGCTGCCAGGCGCACGGCATCCTGCTCATCGTCGACGACGTGCAGATGGGCTGCGGCCGCACCGGCCCGTTCTTCAGCTTCGAGGCCGCCGGCATCACGCCCGACATCGTGTGCCTGTCCAAGTCCATCGGCGGCTACGGCCTGCCGCTCGCGCTGACCCTGTTCCGGCCCGAACTGGACGTCTGGGCGCCCGGCGAGCACTCCGGGACATTCCGCGGGTTCGACCCGGCGCTGGTCACCGGCGCCGCCGCGCTGCGGACCTACTGGAGCGACGACGCCCTGCAGCGGCGCACCGCGGCCAACGGCGAGGTCATCGCCGCGGCGCTCGCCGGGATCGCCACCGCCGTGCCCGGTGCCACGACACGCGGCCGCGGCATGGCGCACGGCCTGGAGTTCAGCCAGCCCGGGCTGGCGCAGAAGGTCGCCGCGATCGCCTTCGACCTCGGCCTGCTGGCGGAAACCGCGGGCCCGGCCGACCAGGTGGTCAAGCTCATGCCGCCGCTGACGATCAGCGACGAGGACCTCGCCGCGGGCCTGGTCATCCTCGCCGAGGCCGCGGGCCGTGCCGCCGGCTAAGCGGCTGGCTCTATGCCGTGCTGGCGGAGCAGGTCGCGCAGGCGGTTGACTTCGCGGCGCAGCCGCTGGTTTTCGGCGATGACGGCCTGAACGTCAACGTGAGGAGTCAGCTGGTTCTCCAGCCGCTGCTTGTCGGCAAGCAGCCGCTTTTCCTGGTCGCGCAGCGCCGCGGCGGTGTCCAGGTCGCCCGCGTCGAACGCGGCCTCCTTCTGCTGCCGCACCCGGACTAGCTGCTCCGCGGCGTCCACGAGGTCGGTGAAGACCGTCTCGGGGACCATCCCGGTCCGCGGATCCGACGGCCCGGCGCGTCCGGTCAGCAGGTCGATGACCCGTTCCCTGACCCGGGCATCGTCGCCGCCGAGCCTGGTCAGCACCTGGGCACCGACGCCCTCGCCGTCGCGGAGCAGGGCGAGCAGCAGGTGCTCGGTGCCGATGTAGTGGTGCCCGAGGGCCAGTGCCTCCCGCAGCGACAGCTCCAGCACCTTCTTGGTTCGCGGCGCGAACGGGATGTGGCCCGGGCGGGTGTGCTGGCCACGGCCAGTGATCTCCTCGACCTGGCCCACCATGTTCTCCCGGGAGATGCCCAGCGACTCCAGCGCCCGGGCGGCGATCCCTTCGCCCTCGTAGAGCAGCGCGAGCAGGAGGTGCTCGGTGCCCACGTGGTTGTGGCCGAGCAGCCGGGCCTCTTCCTGGGCGAGGACGACGACCCGCCGGGCGCGGTCGGTGAACCGCTGGAACATGCCCTTGGGCTGCTTGCGCATCGTTGCCCTCTTGATCTTCTCGGCAAGCGACAGCGCTGGGTGGTCCGGCATCGATGCCTCCTTCGCGCGGGCCCTGGCGTGGCCGCTAGGCCGCAGCCGGGGCGCCAGCCGGTCTGTAAGGCCGCTGACGTCGAGCGCCCCGGCCGCGACATCCGCGACCATGGCCGCGACCGGCCCGGGCGGGTCAGGGTCCAGGTCCCAGCCGTTGAGGGCCAGGAACTGCAGCATGGCCGCCAGCGCGACCTGCTGGTTGCCGCGCCGTAGCGGCTGCTGGCGCACCAGCGCGCTCAGCAGGGCCGCCGCGGCGGCGGCCGGGCTGCCGGGCTCGCCCTCCGGCTGTGCCTGCGCGAGCGCGCGCTCCGCGGCAGCGGCATCGAGCAGGCCGAGCACCTGGCCGGTGTCCAGGCCGAGGGTGCGGCTGGCGATGATGACCAGGTCGGCGAGCTCGAGCGCGATCACGGCTGGTCGTCCCGCAGCAGCTTGAGTGCCTGCTGGTGGCGGGCGAGGTTGTCATCAAGCAGGCGCAGGAACCGCTTGTCGCTGCGACGCTGTTCGACGAGGGCGGTGATGGCCTCGCGCACCACATCGGAGACCGAGCGGCCTTCGACCTCGGCGACGGTCTGCAGCTGCCCGGCCAGGTCGGGGTCGAGGCGCAGCAGCAAGTTCTTGGTACTTCCCGGCTTCATCGGCATGGTGATATCAAGATATCACCTAGTGATCCTCCAAAACCACCCGCACATGGTGATGCCAGCTCACCCGCCCGGCGATCAGGCTGGGTGCTACGCGGTTCAGAGGAGGAAACGCACATGACCGACGAGCAACTGCCTACGCAGACGACAGATGCCGGCATCCCGGTCGAGAGCGATACGTATTCGCTGACCGTGGGCGCGGGCGGCCCGATCCTGTTGCAGGACAGCTACCTGATCGAGCAGATGGCCCAGTGGAACCGGGAGCGGATCCCTGAGCGGCAGCCGCACGCCAAGGGCAGCGGCGCTTTCGGCCTGCTCGAGATCACCAGGGACGTGTCCGCCTACACCAAGGCGGCGGTGTTCCAGCCGAACACGACGACCCGGATGGCGGCCAGGTTCTCCACCGTGGCCGGCGAGCGAGGCAGCCCGGACCTGTGGCGGGACCTGCGCGGGTTCGCGCTGAAGTTCTACACGTCCGAGGGCAACTACGACATGGTCGGCAACGACACGCCGGTGTTCTTCATCAGGGACCCGATTCATTTCCAGAACTTCATCCGCTCCCAGAAGCGCCGGCAAGATAACAACCTGCGCTCCAACGACATGCAGTGGGACTTCTGGACCCTGCTGCCAGAGACGGCGCACCAGGTGGTCTGGCTGATGGGCGACCGCGGCCTGCCGAAGAGCTGGCGGCATATGAACGGGTACTCCAGCCACACGTACATGTGGATCAACGCCAAGGACCAGCGGTTCTGGGTGAAGTACCACTTCAAGACCGACCAGGGCATCGAGTTCTTCACCGACGAGCAGGCCGCCCAGCTGGTGTGGGCCGATTACGACTACCACACCCGGGACCTGTTCGAGGCGATCGCGCGCGGCGAGCACCCCAGCTGGACGATATACGTGCAGATCATGCCGTTCGACGACGCGCCGGGCTACCGGTTCAACCCGTTCGACCTGACCAAGGTGTGGCCGCACGCGGATTACCCGCTGGTCGAGGTGGGCCGGATCACGCTGGACCGCAACCCGGTCGACAACCACACCGAGATGGAGCAGTTCGCCCCGTCGCCCAGCAACATGGTGCCCGGCATCGGGCCCAGCCCGGACCGGATGCTGCTGGCGCGGCTGTTCTCCTACGCCGACTCGCACCGCTACCGGCTGGGCGTCAACTACCAGCAGATCCCGGTCAACGCTCCGGTCGCGCCGGTGCACACCTACAGCAAGGACGGGCTGATGCGGGTCGTGAACCGGACCGACCCGGTGTACTTCCCGAACTCCAAGGGCGGCCCGCGCGCCTACCCGGAGCGCTATGCCCCGCCGAGCTGGTACACCGAGGGCGACATCATGCGGACGGCGTACGAGGCGCACACCGAAGACGACGACTTCGTCCAGCCCGGCAACCTGGTCCGCAAGGTCATGGATGACGCCGCCCGCGACCGGCTGGTCGCCAACACCGTCGCCCAGCTGCTCAACGGCGTCACCGAGCCAGTGCTGCAGCGCGCCTTCGGCTATCTGCGCAACGTGGACAAGAACCTCGGCGACAGGATCGAGCAGGGCGTCCGGGCCGGCCAGGCCGACAGCGGGCGCTGAGCTCCCTGCCTCTCCCCCGGCTCCGGCTGTCATCGTTTGTGACTGCGCGTTTCGGAGATGTTACCCTCCGTGCGCAGTAATTGCGGCGAGACACGTGTCCTTTCAAGGGGAGAGCATGAAATCCAACCGGTTTGTCCGGCTAGCGGGCGCGCTGCTAGCGCCGATGCTAGCCGCCGGCGCGCTGGTCGCGCACGCGGGAGTGGCGTCCGCCGACACGAAGTCGTCCGGTGGCAAGACCCTCTACGTCTCACCGCGGGGCAACCCGCATAACAACGGTGGGTCTTGTGATTCCGCACGGTTCCGCACCATTCAGTCCGCTGTCAATGCCGCGCCTGGCGGGGCGACCGTGATCGTGTGCCGCGGGACGTATCACGAGCAGGTGGTGATCTCCAAGCCGCTGTCTCTCGAGGGCCAGGGGGCCACGATCGACGAGTCGGGCGTCAAGCCCACGTTCCAGGTCACCCTGCCGCCGCCGCTTGGCAGGCAGACGATCTACGCCGCGGTGATCATCGTGAGCTCCGGCGTCATAATCAGCGGGTTCAAGGTCACGAACGCCCAGGGCGAGGGAATCCTGGCGGCGGGACTTGGCGGCCCCATATCCGGACTCGTCATCTCGGCCAACGCCGTGGTGCACAACGACCTTGGCGTCGGCGTCCCGCCCAAGTCGCCGTACTTTGAGTGCGCGGCCATGGGGCAGGTGCCCAATGACTGCGGCGAGGGCGTTCACTTCGCGGGCAACGTCGGCTACTCAGCGATCCGGGATAACTTCATCAGCAATAACTCGGGCGGGGTGCTGCTGTCGGACGACGTGGGCCCCACCCACGACAACACGATCGCGAACAATGTCGTCACGGGAAACACCACGGACTGCGGGATCACCGTCCCCGGCCACAACCCCGCGGCACTGAACGCCAAGGGCGTGCCGCAGCCGACCGTCGCGGGCGTTTACCGCAACATCATCAAGAACAACATCGTCACCAACAACGGGATCAAGGGCGAGGGAGCGGGAATCCTCTTCGCCAATGCCACCGCCGGCACCGCCTCCTATGACAACCTCGTCGAAGGCAACTACATCGCCGGCAACGGACTGTCCGGCGTGACGATGCACGCCCACACCCTCATGAAGGGACAGTTCGAGGACCTGAGCGGCAACGTGGTTACCGGCAACACCATCTTCAGGAACAACCTCGACGGCGACACGCTCGACTCGCCGGCGAGCCCCGAAGACCTGAAGACCACTGGCGTCCTCGTGTTCTCCGGCGGCACTCCGGTCACGGTCACCATCGCGCGCAACCGCATCTCCGACAACAAGATCGGCATCTGGCTCAGCAAGCCAGTCACGGCGTCCGGCCTGCGGACCAACACGTTCAAGAACGTGCGCACTCCGATCTCCGCGAACAACTGACCGGCTCAATGGCCCATAGAGCCGGGCTATTACCGGCTCTATGGGCCATTTATCGGAGTGCTGGCGGCACGCAGCCTGTGCATGCGGGCATACGGAAATGCGGCGGTGGGAACAGTAAAGGTGATCGCGTAGGCAGACAACACGAACACGCTGGCCGAAGTGGCAAGGGGGTCACGTGGCCGAGCCAGTCGCGCGGCGCACGCCATCGCCTGACGAGCAGGACCCGAACAAACCCGGCAACCGGGACGGCGACCTGCTGGCGCCGCTGCTTCCGGCCGGAGAGCCGGTCGAGCGACTGCTGCGCAAGGCGCAGTTCTTCGTCCCCGGCGGGACGCCCAGCCCTGACTTCCGCGAGGTGCACCGCAAGGGCGGGCGGGGCGCGGAGGAGTTCTACCACGAGCGGTGGCGGCACGACAAGGAGGTGCGGTCCACCCACGGGGTGAACTGCACCGGGTCGTGCTCGTGGAAGGTATATGTCAAGGACGGCATCATCACCTGGGAGACCCAGCAGACGGATTACCCGTCGACCGGCCCGGACTCGCCGGAGTACGAGCCGCGGGGCTGCCCGCGCGGCGCCTCGTTCTCCTGGTACACCTACTCGCCGTCGCGGGTCCGCTACCCCTACGTCAGAGGGGAACTGCTCGGGCTCTGGCGCGAGGCGAGACAGCGTCTCAAGGACCCGGTGGACGCCTGGGCGGAGATCACCGGCGACCCCGCCAAGGCGCAGCGCTACAAGCAGGCGCGCGGCAAGGGCGGCTTCGTCCGGTCCACGTGGGACGAGGTCACGGAGCTGATCGCCGCCGCGCACGTGCACACGATCAAGAAGTACGGCCCGGACCGGGTCGTAGGGTTCTCCCCGATCCCGGCGATGTCGATGGTGTCGTACTCGGCTGGCACCCGCTTCCTGTCCCTGATCGGCGGGACGATCCTGTCGTTCTACGACTGGTACGCGGACATGCCGATCGCCTCGCCGCAGGTGTTCGGCGACCAGACCGACGTGCCCGAATCCGGGGACTGGTGGAACGCCGCGTACCTCATCGTCTGGGGCACCAACCTGCCGATCACCCGCACCCCGGACGCGCACTTCATGACCGAGGCCCGGTACCGGGGCCAGAAGGTCGTGGTGGTCTCCCCCGACTACTCCGACCACACCAAGTTCGCCGACGACTGGCTGCCCGCCGCGCCCGGCACCGATGGCGCGCTGGCGATGGCCATGGGGCACGTGATCCTCACCGAGTTCTTCCGCGACCGGCAGGTGCCCTACTTCACCGAGTACGTGAAGACCTACACGGACGCCCCGTTCCTCGTCACGCTGCGCGCGAACGGCGACGGCTACCTCCCGGACCGGTTCCTGACCGCCGCCGACCTCGGCGATCGGGCCGAGGGCGCAGCCCACAAGACGGTGGTCCTCGACGCCGCGACCAGCCAGCCGCATATCCCGAACGGCTCGCTGGGCTTCCGCTTCACCGGATCCGGCCTCGGCAAGTGGAACCTCGACCTCCAGGGCACCGACCCGCTGCTCACGGTGTACGGACACCATGATGAGAAGGTCCCGGTCGACCTGCCCCGGTTCGACGCCGGCGCCACCGAGGGCGGCACGTCGGTCCGCCGCGGCGTCCCGGCGATCCGGATCGGCGGCCGCCTGGTCACCACCGTGTTCGACCTGCTGATGGCGCAGTACGCGGTGCCCAGGGACGGCCTGCCCGGCGAGTGGCCGGCCGGCTACGGCGACGCGGGCACGCCAGGCACCCCGGCGTGGCAGGAGCCGATCACGTCCGTGCCCGCCGCCGCGGCGGCGCGGGTGGCCCGCGAATTCGCCCGGAACGCCGAGCTGTCCAGGGGCCGGTCGATGATCGCGATGGGCGCCGGCACCAACCACTGGTACCACTCCGATGAGATCTACCGGACGTTCTGCACGCTGATAATGCTGTGCGGCTGCCAGGGCGTGAACGGCGGCGGCTGGGCGCACTACGTCGGCCAGGAAAAGGTCCGGCCGCTGGCCGGCTGGCAGCAGGTCGCGTTCGCGCTGGACTGGCAGCGCCCGCCGCGGCAGATGACCGGCACGTCGTTCTTCTACATGCACACCGGCCAGTGGCGGTACGAGGCGTTCGGCCCCGCCGAGCTGGCCAGCCCGCTCGGCCGCGGCCTGTTCGCCGGGCGGACCTTCGCCGACTGCGTCGCGAAGGCATCGCGTCTCGGCTGGACCCCGTCGCATCCCGCGTTCGGCCGCAACCCGCTTGATCTGTTCGATGAGTCACGGCGGTCCGGGCTGACTGCCGCGGACTACATCGTCCGCGAACTGCGGGCAGGCCGGCTGACGTTCGCCGCCGAGGATCCCGATGACCCGGCGAACTGGCCGCGGGTGCTGACGGTGTGGCGGGCGAACCTGCTCGGGTCCTCAGGCAAGGGCATGGAGTACTTCATGCGGCACCTGCTCGGCACGCACGACGCGGTCCGGGCCGGGGAGTCGCCGGAGGACCTCCGGCCGGCGGAGGTGACCTGGCGGGAGGAGGCGCCGCGCGGGAAGCTCGACCTGCTCACCGCGATCGACTTCCGGATGACGTCCACCTGCACGTTCGCCGACGTGGTGCTGCCCGCCGCCACCTGGTACGAGAAGCACGACATCTCCTCCACGGACATGCACCCGTTCGTGCACTCGTTCAACCCGGCCATCGCCCCGCCGTGGGAGACCCGCACCGACTTCGACGCGTTCACCGGCATCGCCGCCGAGTTCTCCAGGCTGGCCGCGGCGCACCTCGGCGCCCGGACGGACGTGGTCGCGGCGCCGCTGGCCCACGACACGCCGGATGAGCTGGCCCAGCCGGGCGGCGTCGTGCGGGACTGGAAGGCCGGGGAGTGCGAGCCGGTGCCCGGGGTCACCATGCCGCGGCTGATCACGATCGAGCGGGACTACCCGGCGACGGCCGCGAAGATGGCCGCGCTCGGCCCGCTCACCGAGCGGCTCGGCAGCTCGGTCAAGGGCGTCACCTGGGTTCCCGCGGCGGCGGTGGACTACCTGCGCCGCGCGAACGGCACCGTCCGCGGCGGTGCCGCCGACGGCCGCCCCGCGCTGGCGCGCGACACCCACCTGGCCGAGGCGATCCTGGCGCTGTCCGGCACCACCAACGGCGAGGTGGCCCTGGCCGGATGGCAGGAGCTGGAGAAGCGCACCGGCACCAGCCTGGCCGACCTGGCCGAGGAGCGGGCCGGGGACCGGATCAGCTTCGCCGACACCCAGGTGCAGCCGCGCGCGGTCATCACCTCCCCGGAGTGGTCGGGCAGCGAGACTGGCGGACGCCGGTACTCGCCCTTCACCGTCAACGTGGAGCGGAAGAAGCCGTGGCATACGCTCACCGGGCGGATGCAGTTCTTCCTCGACCACGACTGGATCGCCGAGTACGGCGAGGCGCTGCCCGCCTACCGGCCACCGCTGGACTACCGCCGCCACTTCGGCGATCAGGGGCTCGCCGGGGACAGCCGACCTGAGGTGACCGTCCGGTACCTGACCCCGCACTCGAAGTGGTCGATCCACTCGGAGTACCAGGACAACCTGCACATGCTCCGGCTGTTCCGCGGCGGCCCGGTGATCTGGCTGTCGCCGGCCGACGCGGCGGCGATCGGCGTGACGGACAACGACTGGATCGAGGCGTGGAACCGCAACGGGGTGATCGCCTGCCGGGCCGTGGTCAGCCACCGGATGCCGAAAGGCACGGTGTACATGTACCACGCCAAGGACCGTCACCTGATGACGCCGAAGTCAGAGATCTCGGGCTGGCCAGGCGGCTCGGACAACTCGCTGACCCGGGTCACGATCAAGCCCACCCACCTCATCGGCGGATACGGGCAGTTCACGTTCGCGTTCAACTACTACGGCCCGACAGGCAACCAGCGCGACGAGATCGCCGTCATCCGGCGCCGCTCCCAGGAGGTGGAGTTCTGATGCAGCGGAGCGGAGCGACCCGATGAGACCGATGGCCCAGATGGCAATGGTGATGAACCTCGACAAGTGCATCGGCTGCCATACCTGCTCGGTCACCTGCAAGCAGACCTGGACCAACCGGCCCGGCACCGAGTACGTCTACTTCAACAACGTCGAGACCAAGCCGGGAACGGGGTA
>Ga0187815_10000440_pt1 | contig 20109 bp, 14 predicted proteins | sample NC_S_5_FD_132962 | JGI IMG/M metagenome (GOLD analysis project Ga0187815, IMG submission 132962) | Wetland sediment microbial communities from Neuse River Estuary, North Carolina, USA - ASW-S_5 | ecosystem: Environmental > Aquatic > Freshwater > Wetlands > Sediment | place: USA: North Carolina...
CATGCTGATGGGCCACAACCAGGTCATGATCTATGTGCTGGCGGAAAATCCGGACTTGTCGTGGCGACAGCGCCATTTGCTGCTCGAACGCGCTTTCGGCCGCGCCTGGAAATGGCAGCGCCGGCGCCGTGGGGCGTCGTATTGGTCCCGCTGGTTCTGGCTTTACGCGCTGGCCAAAATCGCGCCACCCTCCCTGATCGAGCCGCTGCTGCCCTCGACTCTCGACGCCTTCACCGAAGCGTTATTGTAGGAGCCAGAGACCGAGCGCGATGGTGATCACCGTCACCGGCGCGCCGATCCGGAAGTAGGGCCAGAAGCCGACGCTGACGCGCGCCGCCCGCGCACGTTCGACCACAATCATGTTCGCGATCGAGCCGAGGATGGTGAGATTGCCGGCCAGGGTCGACGCCATCGCCAGCACGAGCCACGCCTTGCGCGGATTGGCCAGATCGGCAACGAACGGCTTCAGTACCAGAACGGCCGGCACGTTGCTGACCAGGTTGGATAACGCCGCCGCCACTGCAGCGAGTACTGCCGGCTGGCTGAGCGCCAAGTCACCGGCTGCGCGGCGGATATCCGGCGTCAGCACCGCTTTCTCGGCGCCGGCAACGACGATGAACAAGCCGGCGAACAGCAGCAGGAGTCGCCAATCGATCTCGCGCATGACGCGTTCCGGTCGGATGCGCCGCGTCACCAGCAGCAGCGCGCCGGCAACGATCGCCGCCTTGGCAGGCTGGACGCCGAGAAAGAACGCCACCACGGCGCCGACGATCGCGGCGAGCGATTTCGCCAGCAACGGGCCGTTCCAATGAACGCGCAACGTGGCGACGTCGCGACGTGCGGGTGCCGAGAGAAACTCGGCACGATGCGCCAACACGATTGCCGCCACGACGACGATTACGCCCGCCATGGCAACCGGCGCCAACGCCGCGCTGAACGCGCCGTAGGGAATCTGCGACACCGTGCCGATGACCATGTTCTGCGGATTGCCAGTGATCGTCGCCACCGAGCCCACGTTCGACGCCATCGCCACGGCAAGAAGATACGGCACCGGATTGCGGCGCATAGCGCGCGCGATTTCAATGACGAACGGGGTCAGCATCAGGCACACCGTATCGTTGACCAGGAACGCCGACAGGAGCGCCGAAACCGCCGTCACGCCGATCAATAGGACGATGGGCCGATGCGCGTGGCGGCCGATCCACACTGCCGCGAGGCCGAAAAATCCGGCCAGCCGCAAATTGGCGACGACGATCATCATGCCGAGCAGCAGCGTGATGGTGTCGAAGTCGATCGCCCGATAGGCCTCGTCGAGGCTGAGCGTACCGGTTGCCACCATCAAGCTGGCGCCGAGCAGCGCGGCGCCAGAACGGTCGAGTCGCGACGCCGGCAGCCGGCCGAGCCCCATGACGAGATAGGTGCCGGCGAGAATCAGGAGGGCGGTGATCATCGGCTCGGTCGTCGGTTTCGGCGGCGGAATCGCGGCGGCAGCGCGGCGGTTTTGCGGCAAATGGCGAATCGCAGCGCGATCATCGCAAATGCCGCACGTGGCCGCCATCGTGCTGTGGTAGAAGCATCGCCGGAACGGCGGATTTTCGATGGCGCGTCCGGACAAAGACGAATCGCGCGGCGACCGGCGCCCGCGCGGATCGCGGAAGCCGTCACGGCAGAATTTAGGGCGGTGGCTGCTTTTCGCGGCGTTGTGGACGTGCCTTGCGGGCGTCGGCGCGCTTGCCTATTTCGCGCTGACGCTGCCCAGCACCGATCAGCTGACCGCCGCCCAGCGCCAGCCTTCGGTGACCATCCTGGCTGATGACGGTTCGTTGGTCGCAACTTTTGGTGAGCTTTTCGGCGAGCCGCTGCGCCTGCGCGAGATGCCGCATTATCTGCCGGAAGCAGTGATCGCCACCGAAGATCGCCGGTTCTATCACCATTTCGGCATCGATCTCATCGGCATGGCGCGCGCGCTGTTCGCCGATCTGCGCGCCGGCCACATCGTCCAGGGCGGCAGCACCATCACGCAACAGCTGGCCAAGAATCTTTTTCTGACGCCCGACCGGACGATCGGCCGCAAGATCCGCGAAACCATGCTCGCGCTATGGTTGGAGCATCAATTCACCAAGAACCAGATTCTCGAGCTCTACCTCAACCGCGTCTATCTCGGCGCCGGCACCTACGGCGTCGACGCCGCGGCGCACCGGTATTTCAACAAATCGGCGCGCGACATAACACTCTACGAGGCGGCAGTGATTGCCGGACTGCTCAAGGCGCCGTCGCGCTTCAGCCCGGTTAACGACCGCGCCTTGGCCGCCGATCGCGCCGATCAGGTGCTGCAGAACATGGTCGAAGCTGGCTACATCACCGCTGCACAAGCGCGCGCCGCCGAACGCCAAAAGAGCCAGCTCGCCGAAGCGGGCCGCGCGCCGCCCGGCAGCCGCTATTTCGCCGACTGGGTAGCCAGCCAGATCGGTAGCTTCGCCGATATCAATGGCCAGGACGTTATCGTCACCACCACGCTCAATCCCAAGATGCAGGCCTATGCCGAGCGCGCAGTGGCGAATACGCTCGCCGCCGACGGCACTGCCGATCATGTGACGCAAGGTGCGCTCGTCGCCATGTCGCCGGACGGCGCCATCCGCGCGATGGTTGGCGGCAGCAATTACAATGAGAGCCAGTTCAACCGCGCCACCCAGGCAGAACGTCAGCCGGGTTCGAGCTTCAAGCCATTCGTATATCTGGCGGCGCTCGAGCGTGGCATCAAGCCGACCGACATTTTCAACGACGCGCCGGTTCGCATCGGTAACTGGGAGCCACACAATTACGAGAACACTTATCGCGGTAACGTCACCGTCGCAGACGCCATCGCCTATTCGATCAACACGGTCGCGGCGCAGGTGATCGAGCGCGTCGGTGCCGGTAACGTCATCGCCATCGCGCGCCAGCTCGGCATCACCACGCCGCTACCGGACGACGACAGCCTCGCGCTCGGTACCGGTAGCGTCACGCTCATGGAGCTCACCGCGGCCTACGCCGCCTTCGCCAGTGACGGCATCGCGGCTTGGCCGCACGCGGTGCTGGAAATTCGCGATACGCACGGTAACGTGCTCTACCAGCGTTCGGGCTCCGGCGCGCCGCGCGTCATCGATGCCGACATCGCCGGCGAAATGAACCAGCTGCTCGAAGGCGTGATCCAACGCGGCACCGGCCGTGCCGCGGCGCTCGATCGTCCGGATGCCGGCAAAACCGGCACCACACAGGATTTCCGCGATGCGCTGTTCGTTGGTTACACCGCCGATCTGGTCTGCGGTGTCTGGTTCGGCAACGACGACAATTCGCCGATGAAGCGTGTGACCGGCGGGACGCTGCCGGCGCGGACCTGGCGCGCCTTCATGGCCGATGCGACCCGCAACATGCCGGTACGCGATCTGCCGGGGCCGAGCGCGTTCGTCGCGGTTGACAACGCCTTCGGCCGCACGGCGCCGCCGCCACCATCGGCGCAGGGCGGATCGCCGCCGCCGAATCGCCCAGGCATTCTCCAAAGCCTGATGAATGCGATCTTTGGCTCGCGGTGAGTCGGCGGCTCAGCTGCCGGTGGCCGGCACCAGTCGGCGATAGACGTCGCTCAACACGACGGCACCGAGGGCGGCGATCAGAAAGTCGGCCAGTGTGCCGACTAGTCCGCGCAGGATGTAGAGACCCATCGGTGTGTTTGTCGCGTCGCCAACGCCGAAGCCGGTGAACACCGCGCCCATGACGATCTGTACGCCAAGAAGCAGCGGCGCGGTGGCGAACAGCCAGCACAAGACGATGCGCCAGCCGTTGCCGCGCGTCGCGTTCCAGGCGCCGCCGATACCGATCGGCCGGCCGGCGGCGGCGGCCGGAAAGAGCAAGGAGAGACGCGCCATCGCCAGCAATAAGGCCGCGACGGCCGCCAGATCGAGCGCCACGACGCCGATCTCGAGGCTGACGCTGCGATCGCCGACGATCGTGCCGGCGAACAATATGGCGGCCAACACAACGCCGAGCGCGGCGTACAGCGCGAAGGTATAAAGCAGAAACCGGCACCACGGCCCGAGCCACGAGCGATGGTTGGCGCCACCGAACAGCTGCGCTTGATACCAGCGCACACCGAAGGCGTTGAGGCAGAGCGCGCCGGCGACCAGATCGAACAGGTCGGGCAGGGCCCGGAGCACGATGCTGCTTTCGCCGAAATTCGGCGGCAGCACGGCCGGCATGATGGATACGCCGAGGAGAATCAACAGGGGCAGCCAGCCGAGTTCGAGCACGCTGCCGATTTGGCCGAAGACGGCACGATACGCGCCCACCGTCACGTCCGGAACGGGCACCTTCTCGGTCGACAAATCGGTCATCGGAGCCCCTCGGCGGCGCGGGGGCCCAATCTATCGGCTAGCTCACGGCCTCGTCGAGAGCGTAACCGGCCGCGCGCACCGTGCGGATGACGTCGGTGCGGCCGCCGCCGTTGAGCGCCTTACGCAGCCGGCGGATGTGGACGTCGACGGTACGCAACTCGACCTCGGCGTCGCGTCCCCAGACCGCGTCGAGCAGCTGCTCGCGCGAAAACACACGGCCGGGCCGTTCCATCAGGAAGCGCAGCAGACGGAACTCGGTCGGTCCAAGATGGATCGGCTTGCCGCCGCGTGCCACCTTGTGCGCCGACAGATCGAGCGCCAGGTCGGAAAAGCGCAGCGTCTCGGCCGTCGATGCCGGCCGCGCGCGGCGGATAACGGCCCGCAGCCGCGCGATCAGCTCGTTGGGGCTGAACGGCTTGACAACATAGTCGTCGGCGCCGGAATCGAGGCCACGCACGCGATCGCCTTCTTCGCCGCGCGCCGTCAGCATAATCACCGGCAGGTCGCGCCACGCCGGTGTCCGCCGGATCTGGCGGCACACTTCGATGCCGGAGACGCGCGGCAGCATCCAGTCGAGCAAAACCGCGTCGGGCTTCGCCTCCTTGAGCTGCAGCAGCGCCTCCTCGCCGTCGTGCGCGGCGCTGACCGTGAAGCCTTCTTTCTCGAGGTTGTAGCGCAGCAGCGTCAGCAGCGCCGTCTCGTCTTCGACAACCAGAACCGCGGGCCGCATCAGGCTTGATCCTCATCGAGGTCGTCGACGTCCGCGACGTCGGCGTTGGGCGCCAGCGCCAGGCTGGTGCGGTCGCGTTTCGGCCGCACCTGGGCGAGCGGCGTGCCGTGCACCAGGAAGTAGAGCGTTTCGGCGATGTTGGTGGCGTGGTCGCCGATGCGTTCGAGATTCTTCGCCATGAACAGGAGGTGCGTGCAGGCGGTGATGTTGCGCGGGTCTTCGATCATGTAGGTCAGGAGTTCCCGGAACAGGCTGGTGTAGAGATCGTCCATCTCCTCGTCGCGCAGCCACACCGCCAGCGCCTTTTCAGCGTCGCGTTCGACGAAGGCGTCGAGCACGTCCTTGATCATGCCGCTGCCCAGCCGTCCCATGCGCGGAATGCCGGAAACCGGCTTCACCGCCGGCGTCTGGTTGAGGGCGATGGCGCGTTTGGCGACATTGGCGGCGTAATCGGCGATGCGCTCGAGGTCGGACGCGATCTTGAGGCCGGCGACGATCTGGCGCAGATCGCGAGCCAGCGGCTGGCGCAGCGCCAGCAGCCGCACCACCAGGCTTTCGACCTCGCGCTCGAGCTCGTCGACGCGCGCGTCCGACTTGACCACCCGCGCGGCCAGCTCGCTGTCGCGCTTCGCCACCGCCTCGATCGACGCGGCGAGCTGGCTCTCGGCCATGCCGCCCATCTCGGCGATGATGTTGTCGAGCCGCTGCAGCTCCTGGTCGTAGCTCTTGATGATATGTTCGGAAACCATGTTTCGTCTGTTCCTCAGCCGAAGCGCCCGGTGATGTAGTCTTCGGTCTGGCGTTCCTTGGGATGCGTGAAGATGGTCTCGGTCGTATCGAACTCGACCAACTGCCCCAGGTACATGAACGCCGTGTAGTCCGAGCTACGCGCCGCTTGCTGCATATTGTGCGTGACGATCACGATGCAATAGTCGGACTTGAGATCGGCGATCAGCTCTTCGATGCGCTGCGTCGAGATCGGATCGAGAGCGGATGCAGGTTCATCAAGAAGCAGGATTTCGGGCTTGACTGCGATCGCGCGGGCGATGCACAGGCGCTGTTGCTGGCCGCCCGACAGTGACAAGCCGCTTTCGCGCAGCTTGTCCTTGACCTCGTCCCACAACGCCGCGCGCCGTAGCGCCTCTTCGACGCGTTCGTCGAGATGGCGCGCGCCGAGCCGTTCGTACAGCCGGACACCGAAAGCGACATTGTCGTAGATCGACATCGGGAAAGGCGTCGGCTTTTGGAACACCATGCCAATGCGCGCACGCAGCAGATTCAAATCCTGGCGTGGGTCGAGGATGTCCTGGCCGTCGACCAACACCTCGCCGGTGGCCCGCTGGTCGGGATAAAGCTCGTAAATGCGGTTGAGGACGCGCAGGAGTGTCGACTTGCCGCAACCCGACGGACCGATGAAGGCAGTGACGCATTTGTCGTGCAGCGTCAGGTTGATGCCTTTGAGCGCCTCGTAGGCCTTGTAATAGAACCGCAGGTCCTTGATCTGGACCTTCGGCTGCGCTTGATCCTTGGCCTCGGCGGTCGGGCTTGGGGCGGGCGTGTCCACGGCGGGCATTTGTATCAGATGAGGGCGTGTCCGGCTGGGGGTTTCGATGGGCTGGATTTCGTAGGTCATTTGCCGAACGTGCTCCAGTTGGCGACCATCCGCGCGACAATGTTAAGCGCGAGGATCGCGAGGGTGATGAGCAACGCGCCGCCCCAGGCGAGAAGCTGCCAGTCCGCGTAAGGACTGAGCGCGAACTGGAAGATGACCACCGGCAGATTGGCCATCGGCGCGTTCATGTTGCTGCTCCAGAACTGGTTATTGAGCGCAGTGAACAACAACGGTGCCGATTCGCCGGCGATGCGCGCGACGCCCAGCATCACGCCGGTCAACATGCCTTGCATGGCGGCTCGATAGACCACCATGACGATAACCTTCCACTGCGGCGCGCCAAGCGCGACGGCCGCCTCGCGCAGGCTGGCTGGCACCAGCGTCAACATGTTCTCGGTGGTGCGCACTACAACGGGCACGAGAATGATCGCCAGCGTCGCCGCGCCTGCCCAGGCCGAGAAATGGCCCATGCGGACCACCATCACCTCGTAGACGAAGAGGCCGATGACGATCGACGGCGCCGACAGCAGAATGTCGTTGATGAAACGCACGGCGTGGGCCAGGCGCGAGCCGCGCGCGAACTCGGCAAGGAAAGTGCCGGTCAGGATGCCGATCGGCGCACCGACCAGCGTGCCGACGACGGTCATCATGAAGCTGCCGTAGATCGCATTGAGCAGGCCGCCGACATTGCCGGGCGCTGGGGTGTTCTTGGTGAAGAAGTCGGCTGACAGCGCCGGCAAGCCGTGCTGCAGCAGCGACCACAGGATCAGGAACAGCACGATCAGGCCGGTCGCGGTCGCCAATAGCGACAGCGACATGATGGTGAAATTGGCGGCGCGGCGGCGCGTATAGATGCTGATCACGCGCCCTCCTTCGTCGACAAGCGCCACAGCATGAAGTTGGCGATGGCCAGGACGATGAACGTGATGACGAAAAGGATCAGGCCAAGCGCGATCTGCGACGAGGTGTAAATGTCGCTCACCGCTTCGGTGAACTCGTTGGCCAGCGTCGCCGATATCGTCGTACCCGGCGCCAGCAGCGACGCGCGGATATGGTGGGCGTTGCCGATGACGAAGGTGACCGCCATGGTCTCGCCCAATGCGCGGCCGAGCCCCAACATCACGCCGCCGACGATGCCGACGCGCGAATGCGGTATGACGATCGAACGCACGACCTCGGCGGTGGTCGCCCCCATGCCGTAGGCGCTTTCGCGCAGCATCGCTGGCACGGTCAGGAAGACGTCGCGGGTCACCGCCGCGATGAACGGCAGCACCATCACCGCCAGGATCAGTCCGGCGGTCAGCACGCCCAGGCCGTAGGGCGGACCCTGGAACAGCGCGCCTAAGACCGGAACGTTGCCGAGCGTGTCGATCAGGAACGGCTGCAACGTGGTTTGCAGCACCGGTGCCACCACGAACAGGCCCCAGACGCCGTAGATGATGCTGGGAATCGCCGCCAACAGCTCGACCAGCATGCCGATCGGCCGGCGCAGCAGCGGTGGACAAAGCTCAGTGAGGAAAATAGCGATGCCGATCGCCACCGGCACCGCCAGCAGCATGGCGATCAGGGCGGTGAGCACGGTGCCGTAAATCGCCGGCAGCGCGCCGAAAGTGTCTTTGACCGGGTTCCAGGCCTCGCTCACCAGGAAATCGAGACCGAACTTGCGGAAGGCCGGCATGGCGCCCGCCGCCAGCGACAGCACTACCGCACCGAGCAGCACCAGGACGCCGACGGCGAAGGCTCGGGTCAGGCCGCGGAAGAGGGTGTCGCCCAGACGCTGACGCCGCATGGCGTGGGGCGCGAGCCCCACGGCGGCGATTGCCGGCGGGCCGTGCAAACGAGCCTCCACGCTGTTCTCCGTGCTCCCACTCTTTTGGTCCGACAGGGTTACGCGCCTTTCATTGCGCTTTTATGACAGTCGGCCCGAATCGCGGGCACTGGCCCTAAGCTGCTGTCCCCGCTTGGATTTTCTGACTGGCGATGGCCGGCAGATGGACCGTGAAAACCGAGCCCTGGCCGAGCTCGCTGTCGATTTCGAATACGCCACGGTGATGGCTGACGATGTGCTTGACGATGGCAAGCCCAAGGCCGGTTCCACCTAATGCGCGCGAGCGCGCGGCATCGACCCGGTAGAAACGTTCGGTCAGTCGGGGAATGTGCTCGTGCGCGATGCCAGCGCCATGGTCGCGCACTGCAACCGCGACGCCGCCCCGCTCGCCGGGCCGCGCGCCGGTGAAGGTCCGGCTCGACAGCCGCGCCACAATTTCGATTGCGGTGCTCTGGTCGCCGTATTTCAGCGCGTTGTCGAACAGGTTCTGGAAGACCTGGACGAGTTCGTCGAGATCGCCGGCGACCGGCGGCAGGTCGGGCGCAATGTCGAAGACGAAGCGCATGCCGCGCGCCTTTGCCCGCGGTTCCAGGGGGTCGGCCGCTTGGCGCAGCGCGATCTCGATCCGCACCGCCTCGGTCGGCGCGCGGTGTTCGTTCATCTCGATGCGCGACAACGACAGCAGGTCTTCGACCAAACGGGTCATGCGCGCGCCTTGTTCAGCCATGATGCTGAGAAAGCGGTCGCGCGCCGGCGTATCCTCGCGTGCCGGACCGCGCAGGGTCTCGATGAAGCCGACGAGTGTGGCCAGCGGCGTGCGCAGCTCGTGGCTGGCATTGGCGACGAAGTCGGCGCGCAACCGCTCGGCCCGTTTCAATTCCGTCAGATCGTGCAGGAGCAGAACGGCGGCGGCACCTTCCGCCTCGGGCATCAGACGGGCGACCACGGCACGCAGATGACGCTCGACCGGGCTGGTCAACTCGAATTCGACAGTGCGCGTGGCTTCGCCTTTGAGCACCTGATCGGCCGCCGCCAGCACCGCCGGATGGCGCAGCGCGCCGGCCAAGTCGCGGCCCTCGATGCGGTCGCCGAATAGGGCTGCGGCGGCAGCATTGGCCCGCACCACGCGGCGATTGCCGTCGAGCAGCAGCAGCGGTTCGGGCAGGGTCGCCAGCACCGAACGTGCCGATTCGAGTGCGCTGTCACGCGCGCGGATCTCGGTGCGCACGCTTCGTGCCCACCGCCCCAGCGCCAACCATAGGTCGCGGACCGAAGGACTCAGGCTCTGGACTTCGGGCGCGGGCTCGTTCGCTGCCATGCGATCGAGCGCGCTGCGAACGCCGGCGACGCCGCCGATTAGCGGTACCAGCAACAGCGTGACGCCGGCATAGATGACGGCCGCCGCCGCCAGCGCCGGCCCCGGTGCGAGCCAACCGCCTAGTACGAGGATCGCCAGCACGATGAATGCCGGTAACACCGTAACCAGCCCGCCGAGGAGCACGCGTGCTGGCGTATTCACGATTTGGCTCCGAATTGAATCGTTCGCATCTCTGCCAGTGTAGCCTCTCCGGGGCGCCAGCGGCAGTTGCATGCGGCGGACGTACCCGGCCGTTTTATCGCGTGCTAGCTTGCGCGCATGACGCGGGAAGCAAGCGCGCTCGACAACGCAGGCGAATCCCCGGCGCCGGCCGGGCGCCCGGCCGCGCCGGTCAGCCTCGCCGCCGATGCGACGCCGCTGATGGCGCAATATCTTGAGATCAAGCGCGCCCATCCCGATTGCCTGCTGTTCTATCGTATGGGCGATTTCTACGAGCTGTTCTTCGATGACGCCGCCCAGGCGGCACGCGCGCTCGACATCACGTTGACCAAGCGCGGCAAGCACGACGGCGAGGACATCCCGATGTGCGGCGTGCCGGTCCACGCCGCCGACGCCTATCTCGCCCGGCTCATCCGCCAGGGCTTTCGGGTGGCGGTTTGCGAACAAGTCGAAGACCCAGCAGAGGCCAAGAAACGGGGCAGCAAGACTCCGGTGAAGCGCGCTGTCATCCGCATCGTCACGCCGGGCACGCTGACCGAAGACAATCTGCTCGACGCACGGCGCAACAACTATCTCGCTGCGCTCGCCGAGGCGCAGGGCGAGCTGGCGCTCGCGTGGCTGGATCTCTCGACCGGCGATTTCGCCCTGCAAACCGTTGCCGCGGGCGACCTCGGCGCGGCGCTGGCGCGGCTCGTACCTGGCGAAATTCTCCTGCCCGAACGGCTGGTGCAACGGCCGGCGCTATTCGAACTGCTGGGCGAATGGAAATCCGCGCTGACGCCGCTGCCCAATCCGCGCTTCGATTCCGACAACGGCCGCAAGCGGATCGAAGTGCTCTATGGCGTTGCCGCGCTCGACGCTTTCGGTGCCTTCACCCGCGCCGCAATCGCCGCCGCCGGCGCGCTGGTCGATTACCTCGAGCTGACGCAGCAGGGCAAGCTGCCCGCGCTGATGCCGCCGCGCCTGGTTGCCGGCGGCGCGTTTATGGCGATCGATCCGGCGACGCGGCGCAATCTCGAATTGGTCGAGACGCTATCCGGCGAGCGCAAAGGCAGCCTGCTGGCGGCCCTCGACCGCACCGCGACTGGCGCCGGTGCGCGGCTTTTGGCCGAGCATCTGGCGGCGCCGCTGACCGACCGTGCGGCAATTGAGGCGCGGCTCGATGCCGTCGCGTTCTTCCGCGCCGACGAGCGTTTGCGTGATGACGTGCGCGCGATCCTGCGCCGCTGCGGCGACCTGGCCCGCGCCATGGCGCGACTCGCGCTCGGCCGCGGCGGTCCGCGCGATCTTGCCTGTCTGCGCGACACGCTCAGCGAAAGCGCCGCACTCCGCGCCCGGCTCGATAACGCCGAACCGGTCCTGGTTGCTGCTGCGGCGCGCGATCTGGGCGAGCATGCAACTTTCGTCGCTCGCCTGACGCGTGCTTTGGCTGCGGAGCTGCCACTCGCCGCGCGCGACGGCGGCTTCATCGCCGCTGGTTATACGGCCGAGCTTGATGCGTTGCGCCAGCTCCGCGACGATGGCAAGCGACTCATCGTCGAACTCCAGGCGCGTTACGCCGGCGAAACTGGCATCGCATCGCTGAAGATCCGCTTCAACAACGTTCTTGGCTATCACATCGACGTGACGCCGGCGCAGGCCGGCAAGCTCGGACCGCAGTTCATCCATCGCCAGACGCTCGCCTCATCGATGCGCTACGCCACGACCGAGCTTGCTGAGCTCGAAAGCAAGATCGCTTCGGCGGCCGACAAGGCGCTGGCGCTCGAACTGAAGCTTTTCGACGATCTGGTCGGCGAGGCGCGTGCCCGCGCGGAGATGATCCAGCGTGCCGCGTCGGCGCTGGCCGCGCTCGATGTCGCGGCATCGCACGCCGAGCTCGCCGCCGAGCGGCATTATTGCCGGCCGGCGATCGCCGACGACAACGCGTTCGCGGTTACCGCCGGCCGCCATCCGGTCGTCGAGCTCGCCCTCAAAGCCGCCGGTCAGCCTTTCGTCGCCAACGACTGCGAACTCAAATCCGGCCAGCGGCTCTGGCTTCTGACCGGACCCAACATGGCGGGCAAAAGCACCTTCCTGCGCCAGAACGCGTTGATCGCGGTGATGACGCAGATGGGCGGCTACGTGCCGGCGACTACGGCGACGCTCGGCATTGTCGACCGGTTGTTCTCGCGCGTCGGCGCCGCCGACGATCTGGCGCGCGGCCGCTCGACCTTCATGGTCGAGATGGTCGAAACCGCGGCGATTTTGAACCAGGCGACGGCGCGCTCGCTGGTCATCCTCGACGAGATCGGCCGCGGCACCGCCACCTTCGACGGGCTGTCGATCGCCTGGGCGACACTCGAGCATCTGCACGACGTCAATCGCTGCCGCGCGCTGTTCGCGACGCACTATCACGAGCTGACGGCCCTCGCGTCGAAGCTCGGCGAGCTTTCCTGCCGCACGATGCGGGTCAAGGAGTGGCAGGGCGAAGTCGTGTTCCTGCACGAGATCGCGGCGGGCGCCGCCGATCGGTCTTACGGCATCCATGTCGCCAAACTCGCGGGCTTGCCGCCGTCGGTGCTGGCGCGCGCCGAAGCGGTGCTGGCGACGCTGGAAAAAGGCGAGCAGCGCGGCCAGTTGGCGAAGCTCGCCGACGATCTGCCGCTGTTCACGGCCGCGGTGCCGACCAAACCGGCCGCCGGTCCGTCGCCCATCGACGCGCTGCTCGATACCTTGCGGCCGGACGAGCTTTCGCCCAAGGACGCGCTCGAATTCCTCTATAAGCTCAAGGGCTTGCTCGACGAACGCGGCTGAGTTCCGGGCCTTGCGAGGCGACAGAAAACCACTGCCCGTGTAGACTGACGCCATGCACGCCATCAGCCGGCCGCGCGCGGTGGTCGATCGCCGCAGCCTCCTGGCGCGGCTCGACGAACTTGCCGAAAACGGCACGCCAAGCCGGCCGCAGCTCGTCGCCTTCCTTAAGGAAGCGCTCGCCGCCGGCCGCGCCGAGATCCGGCAGCGCTTCGACGCCGACGGCTCGGGCACCGACGCGGCGCACGCGCTCTGCTTCCTGATGGATCAGCTGATCCGCGTGCTTTACGACTTCACGGTCGGCCACGTCTATCCCGCCGCCAATCCGACCGAAGGCGAGCGGATGGCGCTGGTCGCAGTCGGCGGCTACGGCCGTGGCGAGCTCGCGCCTTATTCCGACGTCGACCTGCTGTTCCTGCTGCCCTACAAAGCGACGCCGCACACCGAGCAAGTCGTCGAGTACATGCTCTACGTGTTGTGGGATCTGGGCCTGAAGGTCGGCCAGTCGACGCGCTCGATCAACGAAACCATCGCCCAGGCCAAGGCCGACCTCACCATACGCACCGCGATCCTCGAGGCGCGCTACATCTGGGGCGAGCAGAAGATCTTCGACGAGATGAAGGCGGCGTTCGACGCCGAGATCGTCAAGGGCAACGCCGCGCAATATGTCCGCGACAAGCTCGCCGAGCGCAACGAGCGCCATCAGCGGCTCGGCGATTCACGCTATCTGGTCGAGCCCAACGTCAAGGAAGGCAAAGGCGGCTTGCGCGACCTGCACACGTTGTTCTGGATCGCGAAGTTCGCGTATCGCGTCGACGACGTGTCGAAGCTGGTCGAGCTCAAAGTGTTCTCCGAGGATGAAGCGGCGCGCTTCGCCCGGGCGCAGAATTTCCTTTGGACCGTGCGTTGCCATCTGCATTTCCTCGCCGGCCGCGCCGAGGACCGTTTGACCTTCGAACATCAGGCCGAGATCGGCCGCCGCATGGGCTACACCGATCACGCCGGCGCGCGCGGCGTCGAACGCTTCATGAAGCATTATTTTCTGGTCGCCAAGGATGTCGGCGACCTGACGCGCATCATCTGCGCCGTGCTCGAGTCCGAACATAAGGCGCGGCCGCTGCTCGCATGGCGGCCGTGGGGTGGCGCGACCAAGAAGCTCGAAGGTTTCGTGGTCGAAGGCGGCCGCATCGATGTCGACGGCGAAGACGCCTTTCGCCGCAATCGCGTCGATCTGCTGCGCCTCTTTCAGGTCGCGGAGGAACACGATCTCGACATCCATCCGCACGCGCTACGTCTGATCACGCACAATCTTCGGCTGATCGACAACAATCTGCGCGCCGATCCCGAAGCCAACCGCTTGTTCATGGACATTCTGACCTCGCGCAAGGATCCCGAGGTCGCGCTGCGCCGGCTCAACGAGGCTGGAGTCTTCGGCCGCTTCGTGCCGGATTTCGGCCGCGTCGTCGCGCAGATGCAATATGACATGTATCACATCTACACCGTCGACGAGCACACCATCTTCGCCATCGGCATCCTGTCGAAGCTCGAAAAGGGCTTGCTCGAAGACGAACTGCCGCTGACGACCTCGCTGATGCCGACGATCGATGCCGGCTCGCGCCGCGCGCTTTATCTCGCGGTATTGTGCCACGACATCGCCAAGGGCCGCGGCGGCGACCATTCGATTCTGGGCGAAGAGGTGGCGCAGAAGCTTGGCCCACGGCTCGGGCTTTCGGCCGAGGAAACCGAGACCGTCGCCTGGCTGGTGCGCTGGCACCTGCTGATGAGCGCCACCGCCTTCAAGCTCGACGTTGACGATCCGCAGACGATCTCGGATTTCGTCGCCCGGGTGCAATCGCCGGAGCGGTTGAAGCTGCTCTTGCTCCTGACCGTGGTCGACATCCGCGCTGTCGGCCCAAAAGTGTGGAACGGCTGGAAGGCGACGCTGCTGCGCGAGCTTTATCACCGCGCCGCCGAGCTGATGACTGGCGGCCTGGTCGAAGAGGCGCGTAGTCAGCGCATCGCCGCGGCTCAGGCGGCAGTGAAGCAGCTGCTGAGCGATTTCACGCCCGCGGACATCGAAAGCTTCATCGCCAAGGGCTATCCGTTCTATTGGCTGTCGTTCGAGCCCGAGATCATGGCGCGGCACGCGCGCCTCATCCGCGAGGCCGAGCGCAGCGGCAAGCCGCTCACGGTCGAGACCCGCATCGATCCCCAGCGCGCCGTGACCGAGGTGACCGTCTATACCGCCGACCATGCCGGCCTGTTTTCGCGCATCGCCGGCGCACTGGCGATTGCCGGCGCCAACATCGTCGACGCCAAGATTTTGACCATGCAGAACGGCATGGCGCTCGACACCTTCACGATGCAGGACCAAACGGGCGGCGCCTTCGACCAGCCGGAACGCCTCGCGCGGCTGTCGGCCACCCTCGAAGGCGTGCTGTCGGGCGCGATCAAGGCACATGTGGAGCTGGCGCGGCCGCAGGCAATTCCGACGCGGACACGCACGCTGGCAGTGCCGCCGCGCGTCATCATCAACAACAATGCAAGCCGCACCAATACTGTCATCGAAGTCAACGGCCGCGACCGGCCCGGCCTTCTGTTCCAGGTGACGCGCGCGCTGACGTCGCTCAACCTGCAGATCTCGAGTGCCAAGATCTCGACTTACGGAGAAAAAGTGGTCGACGTTTTTTACGTGAAGGATCTTTTCGGCCACAAGATCGAGGACGAAACGCGGCTCAAGAACATCCGCGAGGGTCTGCTCGCCGCGCTCGCCGAGGAGCCGGCGCAGAACCCGACCGTCGCCGCCGAATAGCGCGGCTCACGCCGCGCTGCGGTGGAAGTCGATGGTGGGGGCCAGAACGATGATCGCCACCGCCGCGATTGCAGCCGGCACGAAGGCGAAGCCCGGCCAGCCGCTCGCGTCCCAGGCGAGGCCGGCGAGGATCGGAAACACCACCGCCGTCGGATAGGAGATGGTGAACATCGCGGCGATGACGCGATGGACGTCCTCCGGCCGCGCCAGCAGCGGCGGCAGCGCCAGCATCAGCACCAGCATCGCCGCATCGGCGCCGCCGAGGATGCCCGACCACACGACGCTCCATACACCGGGCATGAAGGCGAGGCCGGCGGCGCTCACCAGCACCAGCGCGGCCAGCACGATATAGGCGGCGTGCCGCCGCACTAATCTTTCAGCTAGCGCCAGCATGGCGAACGACACCGGCAACTGGAAGAAATTGAGCGAGGTCAGCGCCGCGCTGATCCAGCGTCCGTTGCCGGTGGCGTGCAGGTAGTCGGGCAGGAAAGTGTTGGTGGCGAAATACGCGGTGTTGACGCCGCCCATCATGAAGGCAAGCCGCCAGACCAGCGGATTCTTCCAGTCGGGCCACCAGCGCCGCCGCGGACCGAGGCGCGGATGCGCGTCGCGCGGCGCCACCATCAGGACGAGCAAGCCGGTCAACAGCACCGGCACGCTCCAGACGACGAAGCTCCAGCGCCAGCTGCCGACCAGCGGCAGCACGAACGGCAGGGTCAAGGCGACCGGCAGCGTCTCGCCGATCAGCAGTCCATTGGTATAGACCGCGGTGCCGAAGCCGACGCGATCCGGGCACCAGGCGCGCACCAGCGGCGGCAGGGCCGGCTGCATGATGGCGACGCCCGCGCTCATGGCGATAGTTGCGAGATAGAGCGTCGCGACGCTGTCGGCGATGCCGCGCGCAGCCGAAGCGAGCGCGGTGAGCACGAGACCGGCGATCAGCGTCGGCACCGCGCCAGTGCGCGCAATCAGCAGCGAGCCAGGGACTGCCGCGAAGGCGAACAGCAGCGACGGCAGCGAGCCGAGCGTGCCGACCTCGGTTTCGCTCATGTGCAGGTCGGCGTGGATGAGCGGAATCACCGGCGGCACGGCCAGGACTGTCAGGCGCAGGCCCATGCCGGCGAGCCACAGGATCGCAAGTGGTAGCAGCAGCTTTCGGGACACGCGCGCGCGGCTCGGACGGTGGGTGGGGCGACCGGTTTAGCCGAAGCGCATGCGGCCGTCGACCCGCGTCAGGTATCGAGCTGCAATGCGACGAGCGCGGGTGGCGGGCTCCAATTCGCTGCCAGCTGTCGGTAGGCGAAGGCGTAGAACGTGACGTTGAATGCGCTCGCCACCAACTGGACAACGCCTTGCGCCAGGCCAAGTGCGAGGCGACTGTTAAAGCTCAATTGCGCGAGCCAATCGCTGAACGAGAGGTCGCCGTGGGTCGCAATGAAGACCAAAAGCCCGCCGCCGCCGCCAACCAGGCCAGCGACCAGCACGACGGGCAGGATCATCAGCACGTCGCCGAAGAACAGCCGCCAGGTGTTGCCGCGGCCGCGATGCCAAGCGGCGCGGATGGCTTTCGCGGGGTCATCGGTCGCGATCGCCGGGCCCAACAGATATAACCGGCATGCGAGCGCGACGAGAATCACGCCACCGAAGATGGCCGCGATCACGAAAACCGCCACCCCTGCGGGCCCACCGAGGTGGAAGGCCAAAAATCCGGCAATCGCTGCGACGGCGACGATCGGCAGCAGCATCAGAAATAACAGCAGGCCGACGCCCAAAAGCCGCCAGTGGCGGCGGCGGAATTGCAGCGCCGCCGCCCAGGAATGCTCATCGAGCAGGATCGCGCGCACCAGTGCGACGTGCCAAGCGATGCTGGCGCCGATCAGCAGGATTGCGACAGCGAACGCCGCCGCGTGCATCATCGGCGTCAAGGCCGGTCCGCGGCGCAGCGTGACGTCGAGCGCGGTGAGAACGAGATAGAACCAGCCGGTGCGCAGCACCATCAATGGATGGCTGGCAACAAAGCGATAGGCGCCGTTGACCGTGTCCCAGAATGCCAGCGTGGCCACCGGCTCCCCCGCATGCTCTCGCCCCGAGGCGCGACTATAGCACGCGCCGGATCACCCGGGTGGTGGCCCGCCGTGGCGACGCTATTCGGTGAGATCGCCGAAGAACTCTTTGACCTTGGCGAAGAAGCTTTCGGCTTCGGGCTGGGTCTTACGCGTGTCGCCGGCCGCCTCGAACTCCTTCAGCAGCTCCTGCTGGCGCTTCGACAGATGCACCGGCGTCTCGACGCGCACCTCGACATACATATCGCCGCGTGCGGTCGAGCGCAGCGTCGACATGCCTTTGCTCTTGAGCCGAAGCTGGTGGCCGTTCTGTGTGCCGGCAGGGATCGTCACGCGTGCGCGGCTGCCGTCGATCGTCGGCACTTCGAGCGCCCCGCCCAAGGCCGCCGTTGTCAGCGACACCGGCACGTGCACATGGATGTGGTTGCCGTCGCGGTGAAACAGGCGGTGCGGCTTGATCGACAGGAAGATGTAGAGGTCGCCCGCACCGCCGCCGCGGACACCCGCTTCGCCTTCGCCGGCGAGGCGGATACGGGTGCCGTCCTCGACGCCCGCCGGAATTGAAACCGACAACGCGCGCTCGCGGTGGACGCGACCCTGGCCGCCGCATTGCCGGCAGGGATTTTCGATGACGCGACCGGCGCCGTGGCACGCCGGGCAGGTGCGTTCGATGGTGAAAAAGCCCTGCTGGGCGCGCACGCGGCCTTGGCCGTGGCAGGTCGGACAGTTGATCGGCCGCGAGCCCGCCTCGGCGCCGCTGCCCTTGCAGGCGTCGCAGGTGGCGAGCGTTGGCACCCGCACCGTCGTCTGCTTGCCGTGGAAAGCTTCTTCAAGCGTGATTTCGAGATTGTAGCGCAGGTCGCTGCCGCGCAGATTGGCGCCGCCCTGTTGGCGGCGGCCGCCCATGAACTCGCCAAACATCTCGTCGAAGATGTCGGCGAAACCCGCGCCGAAGCCGGCGCCGAATCCGAAATCACCGGCGCCGCGGCCGCCGGCATTCTCGAAGGCGGCATGGCCGAAACGGTCGTAGGCCGCGCGTTTCTGCTCGTCCTTGAGGATGTCGTAGGCTTCGTTGATTTCCTTGAAGCGGTGCTCGGCCTTGGCATCGCCCGGATTGCGGTCGGGGTGGTATTGCATGGCGAGCTTGCGATAGGCCTTCTTGAGCTCCTCGGCCGAGGCGCCGCGCAGCACGCCGAGAGTCTCGTAAAAATCCCGCTTCGCCATCGCCGTGTTATGACGCTTTTGGGTTCACGCTGGCGACGAAAAAAACGCGGCGCCGTTCAGGCAGAGCCGCGCTTCTTCTGCTCGTCGACTTCCTCGAAGTCGGCGTCGACCACCTTCTCGCTGCCCGCCTGCTGGCCGCCCCCCCCCTGCGCGCCGGCGCCTGCTTGCGGTCCGGCACCTGGCGGCGGCGTCTGCTGCGTTTTGTAGAGCGCTTCGCCGAGCTTCATCGATGCCTGCGCCAGCGCTTCGGACTTGGAGCGGATCTGGCCAATATCCTCGCCGCCGAGCACGCTCTTGAGGTCGGCGATCGCGCTTTCGACCGCCTGCTTGCCGTCGGCCGGCACCTTGTCGGCATTTTCCTTAAGCGTCTTCTCGCTGGCGTGGACCAACGCCTCGCCCTGGTTGCGCGCCTCGACCAGCTCGCGCCGCTTCTTGTCGTCGGCGGCATGTGTCTCGGCGTCCTTCACCATCTTTTCGATGTCGTCCTTGCCGAGCCCGCCCGACGCCTGGATGCGGATCTGCTGCTCCTTGCCGGTCGCCTTGTCCTTGGCCGAAACCGAGACGATGCCGTTGGCGTCGATGTCGAAGGTGACCTCGACCTGCGGCACGCCGCGCGGCGCCGGCGGAATGCCGACAAGGTCGAACTGACCCAGCAGCTTGTTGTCGGCCGCCATCTCGCGCTCGCCCTGGAAGACACGGATGGTCACGGCCGTCTGATTGTCTTCCGCGGTCGAGAACACCTGACTCTTCTTGGTCGGGATCGTGGTGTTGCGATCGATGAGCCGCGTGAACACGCCGCCCAGCGTCTCGATGCCGAGCGACAGCGGCGTGACGTCGAGCAGCAGCACGTCCTTGACCTCGCCCTTGAGGACGCCGGCCTGGATCGCTGCACCGACCGCAACCACTTCATCGGGATTGACCGAACGGTTCGGCTCGCGGCCGAAGAAGGTCTTCACCGTCTCGATCACCTTGGGCATGCGGGTCTGGCCGCCGACCAGGATGACCTCGCCGATCTCATTCTCCTTGAGCCCCGCGTCCTTTAGCGCGTTGCGGCACGGCTCGATCGTCTTTTGGATTAGGTCGTCGACCAGCGCCTCGAGCGTGGCGCGCGTCAGCTTGATGTTGAGGTGCTTCGGCCCGTTC
>Ga0187815_10000441_pt1 | contig 20109 bp, 22 predicted proteins | sample NC_S_5_FD_132962 | JGI IMG/M metagenome (GOLD analysis project Ga0187815, IMG submission 132962) | Wetland sediment microbial communities from Neuse River Estuary, North Carolina, USA - ASW-S_5 | ecosystem: Environmental > Aquatic > Freshwater > Wetlands > Sediment | place: USA: North Carolina...
GCGACGAGGCGGTCCAGCATCGGACGTGTCCTGCGCCTGCCTTGCGGCTGCCTACGGGTGCAGCGGCGAGCCCGACACCGGCCGCGGCTCCTCCCCCGCTTCTCCGGCCGGCTCCTCGATCACGATCGTGTTGATGTGCCGCTCGGCGATGCACAGCGCGAGCGCCAGGCACGCCAGCAGGATCTGGATCGCGTATTCGCGGACCAGATCGGCGTTGCTCGCCCACACGGCCGGCATGACGGAGAGGAAGCCGAAGACGACGACGACGATCAGCGAACCTTCGAGGATCTGCGGGTCGGCCTCGCCGCCGGCGAAGGCGCGGAAGCGGTCGACGAGATGCGCGCCGCAGAGACCGGCGACGGCGAGCTTCATCGCCGCGATGAAAGCGGCGAGCTTGATGAGGCCGACCGGCGTCAGGTGGAACAGGCGCCCGGCGTCGAACACGAGCTGCGAACGCCACACGTCGTCGAGGCCGTAATTCGGCGAGGTCAACGCCCGCAGGCCCTCGAGGCCCCAGGTCAGCGTGAAATAGAGCGCGATGCCGACGATCAGCGCCACGGTCGCGGTCGAAGCTTTGCGCATTGTGTCCTCCTGCACTGCAGGTGTTCAATGCGTATTCGCTTCAATTGCGACGAGCAAAAGAAACCGGGCCTTTACCTTACTTGTTAGCCGCTTAACCACAGCCGGTGCCCGGCTCAGCCGCCGCGGCCCTCGCGAAAGGCCTGCGGCGTCGTGCCGGTCTGCTTGCGGAAGAAGCGCGTGAAGTGCGAGGGATCGGCGAAAGCGAGATCGTAGGCGATCTCGTGGATCGCCCGCCCGGTGAACACCAGTTGCCGCTTGGCCTCCGTCAGCACGCGCTGGCGGATGAGATGTCCGGCGGTGACGCCGGTCGCGCGCTTGACGTGATCGTTGAGCCGGTCGGGCGTCATGCTCAGCCGCTCGGCGTAGAAGCGGATCAGCCGCTCGGTCCTGAAATTGGCGTCGATCAGCCGCCGCAGTTCCTCGATGCGGGCGTCAGCCAGCGCCAGGGTCACGCTGCCGCTGCGCGCGCGGCTGGCCGCCAGCCGCACCACCTCGATCGCGATCAGCGCGAGCAGCGCGCGCATCGCCAGGCGATGGCCCTCGCGGGCGAGGAACCCCTCTTCCTGCAGCTCGCGGCACAAGGCCGAGACGCGGGCGACCTCCGCACCGTCGGTCAGCGGCAGGTGGGGCTCGGCGGCAAGCGTCCGCAGCCGCTCGAGCGCCTCGCCCGCGGTCTCGCCGAGCACGTCGGCGACATCCTCGGTGAAGCTCACCACCCAGCCGGCGGTCACCTGCGGCGTGAAGCGGAAGCCGTGCGCGATCCGTGGCGGAACCAGCAGCACCGCCGGCGCGGCGAAAGGCACGACAGCCGTCTCGAAGCTCATCTCGCCGCCGCCGGCGGCGATCACGAGCACCTGGAACAGGTTGCGGTGGCGGTGCGCACGGATGGTCCAGTCGTGCACCGTCGAGCGCGCGGCGATGGTCTCGATATGGATGAAATCGAATGCCTGATCGTCCGGCGGATCGCCGTAGAGATGAAACAAAGGCAGCGCGGCGGTGGCCATGGCGCGGCAGCATAAGCGAGCGCCGCGCGCGGGGCCATATCCGTCGAGCGCCTTCAATTTGCTGTGTAAAACCCGGTCGGAACCGGGCCCCTGCTGGCGAGTTCCTATCCCACCTCGAAACGCACCAGTGGGGCTGACAATGGGACGTTACCTGCTTCTGTGGCTGCTCGGCGTGCCGATCCCGATCCTGTTGCTGATCTGGGCCTTCGGCGGATTACACTAGCGTTCGGCGCGGAACGGCTGCGTCAGCAGACGCAGCAATCTGCGCTCCGACACGTCGCGAAAGACCGGCAGGCCGATGACCACGTCGTCGCCGGCCGCCGGCTTGGCGCGGTAGGTTCCGAACAGGCGATCCCACCACGGCAGATTGAATCCGAAATTGCTGTCGGTCTCGGCGCGCTCGGTCGAATGATGCACCTCGTGCATCTGCGGCGTGACGATCAGCCAGCGCGCCGCCGGCTCGAGCCATGCCGGCAACGCGACATTACTGTGGTTGAACATCGAGGTTGCGTTGAGCAGCACCTCGAACGCCACGACCGCCAGCGCCGGCGCGCCGAGCGCGACGACCGCGGCGATCTTGATCGCCAGCGACAGCAGGATCTCCAGCGGGTGGAAGCGCAGGCCGGTCGTCACGTCGATATCGACGTCGGCATGGTGCACGCGATGCAGCCGCCACAGCGCCGGCACGTGGTGGAATACATAATGCTGCGCCCAGATCACGAAATCGAGCGCGACCACGCTGACTACAACCGCCGCCCAGCCGGGCATATTCAACCAAGGTAGCAGCCCCCAGCCGTTGCGGGCGGCGAGAAGCGCCGCGCCGACCGCGGCCGTCGGCGCGACGAGCCGCACGACGATAATGTCGACAGCGAGAATCCCGATATTGCCGACCCACCGGCCGCGCCGCCCTGCGGCAAGGCGCCGCCGCGGCGACCGCCACTCCCATAATGCAAGCGCCGCAAAAAGCGTCGCTGCGGTGCCCAAGCGGACGGCGATCTCGACCTGCGGTGACACGCGGCGCTCCTCCTCTCGTCACTTAATAACACAAGGGCTGCGATCCGGCGTTGCCGCTCGCGGTTCGCCCTGTTACCGTTCCGCCTGCGCGGACGTTGAGCGTGAGGGGCGCGGCTTCGCGAAGCGGCAGGGGAACGGATGGACATCTTCATCCAGCAGCTCATCAACGGCATTACGTTGGGCTCGATCTACGGCCTCATCGCCATCGGCTACACGATGGTTTTCGGCATCATCGGCATGGTGAACTTCGCCCATGGCGACGTGTTCATGGTGTCTGTCTTCATCGCGCTGATCGCGCTTCTGATATTGACATCCTTCCTCGGCGTCAGCTCGATCGCGCTCGCGCTGTTGATCGTGCTGCTGGTGGCGATGGCGTTCACCTCGCTCGTGAACTGGGTGATCGAACGCGTCGCCTATCGCCCGCTGCGCGGATCGTTCCGCCTTGCACCGCTGATCTCGGCGATCGGCATGTCGATCTTCCTCTCGAATTTCGTTCAGGTGACGCAGGGCCCGCGCAACAAGTCGATCCCGCCGATCGTGCGCGGCGAATATATACTGATGGACCACGGCAACTACGCCGTCACGCTGTCGCTGAAGCAATTGATCATCTGGGGCGTCACCGCCGTGCTGCTCGCCTGCTTCTGGTACCTGGTGGCGAAGACCTCGCTCGGCCGCGCCCAGCGCGCCTGCGAGCAGGATCAGAAGATGGCCGCGCTCGTCGGCGTCGACGTCGACCGCACCATCTCGACGACCTTCATCATCGCCGCGGCGCTGGCCGCCGTCGCCGGCACCCTCTACCTGATGTATTACGGCGTCGTCTCCTTCGCCGACGGCTTCATCCCGGGGGTGAAGGCCTTCACCGCCGCGGTGCTCGGGGGCATCGGCTCGCTGCCCGGCGCGGTGATCGGCGGCATCCTCATCGGTCTGATCGAGACCATGTGGTCGGCCTATTTCTCGATCGACTACAAGGACGTCGCCGCCTTTTCGGTGCTCGCCATCACCCTGATCTTCCTGCCGCAGGGCCTTTTCGGCCGCCCCGACGTCGAGAAGGTCTGACATGGTCGACGTGCGCACGACGCCGAACAACGTCACAGCCGCGTTGCGCGATGCCGGCCTGACCGCGCTCATCTCCTTCGCGCTGTTCCTGCCGCTGATCGGCTTCGAGACCGTCTCCAACATCCGCAACGAGCTCGTCCTCACGACGCGATGGGTGCTGCTGTTCTCGCTCGTCGCCATCATCGCCGGTGGGCGCCTATCCTACGCGCTCGTCATCGATCCGTGGCTCAAGCGCCGCGCGATGAAGCCCGCGAAAACGGAAGCCTCGCCCGCTCTCGCCGCGATCGGCAAATGGTTCGTCCCCTTCGCCGTCGGTTTCACCGTCGTCTATCCGTTCATCGTGCTCGCCACCGCCGGCACCGGCGGCGCGCTCAAATGGGTCGACAATTTCGGCATCCAGATTCTCATCTACGTGATGCTCGGCTGGGGCCTGAACATCGTCGTCGGCCTCGCGGGCCTTCTCGACCTCGGCTACGTCGCCTTCTACGCCGTCGGCGCCTACTCCTACGCGCTGCTCGCCAAGGAGTTCGGCTTCTCGTTCTGGATCCTGCTGCCGCTCGCCGGCTGCCTCGCCTCGTTCTGGGGCGTGCTGCTCGGCTTCCCGGTGCTGCGGCTGCGCGGCGACTATCTCGCCATCGTCACCCTCGCCTTCGGCGAGATCATCCGCATCGTCATCGTCAATTTCGTGGCGCTGACCAACGGCTATGCCGGCATCGGCACGATCCCGCGGCCGTCCTTCTTCGGCATTCCGTTCAACGCCGACGATAACGGTTTCGCGGCGGTGTTCGGCCTGCCGTTCACGCCGATCTACCGCACCATCTTCCTCTATTATCTCATCCTCGCGCTGGCGATGCTGACCTGCTACGTCACCGTGCGCCTGCGCCGGCTGCCGGTCGGGCGCGCCTGGGAGGCACTGCGCGAGGACGAGATCGCCTGCCGCTCGCTCGGCATCAACACCACCAATACCAAGCTCACCGCCTTCGCCATGGGCGCGATGTTCGCGGGCTTCGCCGGCTCGTTCTTCGCCGCGCGGCAGGGCTTCATCTCGCCCGAGTCCTTCACCTTCCTCGAATCCGCGACGATCCTGTCGATCGTCGTGCTCGGCGGCATGGGCAGCCAGATCGGCGTCGCCATCGCCGCGGTGGCGATGATCGGCGGCACCGAAATCATGCGCGATCTCGACTTCCTCAAGCAGGTGTTCGGCTCGGGCTTCGACCCGACGCAGTATCGCATGCTGATCTTCGGCTTCGGCATGGTGCTGATCATGATCTGGCGGCCGCGCGGCCTGATCTCGACGCGCGCGCCCTCGGTGTTCCTGAAGGAGCGCAAGACGATCAGCGCCGACCTCGTCGGCGAGGGCCACGGCTGATGGACGAAGGTGACGACATCCTGCTCCGGGTCGAGCACCTCACCATGCGCTTCGGCGGCCTGGTGGCGATCGACGATTTGTCCTTCGACGTGCGCAAGGGCGAGATCACCGCGCTGATCGGCCCGAACGGCGCCGGCAAGACCACCGTGTTCAACTGCCTCACCGGCTTCTACAAGCCGACCGCCGGGCGCATCGGCCTGCGCCACGGCGGCGTCGCCGCCTGGGAGGCGCTCGAGACGCTCACCGACTCGAGCCAGCGCCACATGGCGCATGCCGACGGCTCGCTCTTCCTGCTCGAGCGCATGCCCGACTTCCTGGTGTCGCAGACGGCCCGCGTCGCCCGCACCTTCCAGAACATCCGGCTGTTCCCCGGCATGACGGCGCTGGAGAACCTCATGGTGGCGCAGCACAACCGGCTGATGCTCGCCTCCGGCTATACGCTGCTCGGCGTGCTCGGCTTCCCCTCCTACACGGTCGCCGAGCGCGGCGCGATCGATCGCGCGCGCGCGTGGCTCGACCGCGTCGGCCTCCTCGGCCGCGCCGACGATCCGGCCGGCGACCTGCCCTACGGCGCGCAGCGGCGGCTCGAGATCGCGCGGGCGATGCTCACCGACCCGGTGCTCCTGTGTCTCGACGAGCCGGCGGCCGGGCTCAATCCGCGCGAGAGCGCCGAGCTCAACGAATTGCTGCTGTCGATCCGCGCCGACAACAACATGTCAATCCTGCTCATCGAGCACGACATGTCGGTGGTGATGGAGATCTCCGACCACATCGTCGTGCTCGACTACGGCGTCAAGATCGCCGACGGCACGCCCGAGGCGGTGCGCAACGACGAGAAGGTGATCGCCGCCTATCTCGGCGTGCCCGACGAGGACGTCGAGAAGGTGGAAGCGGAGGTCGGCGCATGACCGCACCTTTGCTCAACGTGCGCGGCGTCAAGACCTTCTACGGCCGGGTCATGGCGCTCAAGGGCGTCGACATGGAGGTCAAGGCCGGCGAGATCGTCACGCTGATCGGCGCGAACGGCGCCGGCAAGTCGACCTTGATGATGACGATCTGCGGCAATCCGCGCGCGCGCGAGGGCACGATCGAATTCGACGGCCAGGACATCACGCGCCTGCCGACGCACGAGATCGCGCGGCTGAAGCTCGCGCAGTCGCCGGAAGGCCGCCGCATCTTCTCGCGCATGACCGTGCTCGAGAATTTGCAGATGGGCGCCACCGTCGCCGACCCGGCCGAATACGAGGCCAATCTCGAGCGCGCGCTCACCCTGTTTCCGCGCCTGAAGCAGCGCATCTCGCAACGCGGCGGCACGCTCTCCGGCGGCGAGCAGCAGATGCTGGCGATCGCGCGCGCGCTGATGTCTAAGCCGCGGCTCCTGCTGCTCGACGAGCCGTCGCTCGGGCTCGCGCCGCTGATCGTCAAGCAGATCTTCGACGCCATCCGCGCGCTCAACGCCGAGACCGGCCTCACCGTCTTCCTGGTCGAGCAGAACGCCTATCACGCGCTCAAGCTCGCGCACCGCGGCTACGTCATGGTCAACGGCCTGATCACCCTCTCGGGCAGCGGGCAGGAGCTCCTCGAGCGCCCGGAGATCCGCCACGCCTATCTCGAGGGAGGGCGGCACTGATGGATCAGCTCGCGCACACCTTCTCGATCCCGCACTTCCTCGCCGAAGAGGACAATTTCGGCGTCTTCTTCCTGGTGACCGTCTTCCTCGGCGGCGGCGCGTCGCTGCTCGCCGGCCGCGCCATCGCCCAGACCTGGCGGCCGTGGTGGCAGGTCGTCGTTTATGCCCTGATCCTGGGCGGCGCCGTCCGCTTCCTGCACTATTCGCTGTTCGACGGCACCCTGCTGTCGCTGCATTTTTACGCGACCGACGCGACGATCTGCATATTGGCCGGCGCCGGAGGCTTCTGGATCGCGCGCCGGGCGCAAATGATCGATCAATATCCCTGGATCAACGAGGCGGCCGGGCGCTGGCGCTGGCGCCGCCGCTCACCTTGATGTAGCATTTGCGCCAAGGACTGACGTTGAACTTTCGGAATTAGAGTCAGCAGGTACCAGGTAGGGGAGACTACGCATGAGGAAGATCACGACAATCAGCCTTGCGCTGGGCTTTGCCGTCGCCCTCGCGGGCACGGCATCCGCGCAAGTTAAATTCGGCGTGCAGGGCCCGATCACCGGCCCGAACGCCGCCTTCGGCGCACAATTGAAGAATGGCGCGCAGCAGGCGGTCGAGGACATCAACGCCGCCGGCGGCATCAACGGGCAGAAGCTCACCGTCGAGTTCGGCGACGACGTGTCCGATCCGAAGCAGGGCGTGTCGGTCGCCAACAAGTTCTCCGCCGACGGCGTGAAGTTCGTGGTCGGCGCCTTCAACTCCGGCGTCACCATGCCGTCGTCCGAGGTCTATCAGGAGAACGGCATCCTCGCCGTCACCCCCGCCTCCACCAACCCGCAGGTGACCGAGCGCAAGATGTGGAACATCTTCCGCACCTGCGGCCGCGACGACCAGCAGGGCATCGTCGCCGGCGGCTACATCCTCAAGCACTTCAAGGGCAAGAAGGTCGCGGTCGTCCACGACAAGACCACATACGGCAAGGGCCTCGCCGACGAGACCATCAAGGCCATGGCCAAGGGCGGCATGAAGCCGGTGCTTTATGAGGGCATCAACATCGGCGAGAAGGACTTCTCGGCGCTGGTGTCCAAGATCAAGCAGTCGGGCGCCGACCTCGTCTATTGGGGCGGGCTGCACACCGAAGGCGGCCTGATCGTGCGCCAGATGCGTGACCAGGGCGTGCAGGCGCCGCTGATGGGCGCCGACGGCATCACCACCGACGAGTTCGCCCAGGTCGGCGGCCCCGGCGTCGTCGGCACGCTGATGACCTTCGCGCCCGATCCGCGCAAGAACCCGAACGCCAAGGACGCCGTCGCCAAATTCCGCGCCAACAAGTTCGAGCCGGAAGCCTACACGCTGTACAGCTACGCGGCGGTGCAGGTCATGGCGGAGGCGGCGAAGGCGGCGAAGTCGAACGATCCCAAGAAGGTTGCGGAGAAGCTGCACTCCGGCATGCACATCAAGACCGTGATCGGCGACCTCTCCTACGACAAGAAGGGCGACATCACCCGCCTCGACTACGTGATGTACATCTGGAAGAAGCAGCCGGATGGCAAGATCACCTACGTCGAGTGCCCGAACGGCGATTGCAGCAAGGCCAACTGAGCCCGGCTCCATCGACGAACGAGATGCGAAAAGCCCGCCGTCACCGGCGGGCTTTTTGTTTTGCGCGGCCTTGCGTGACGGGCCCTAGCCGATATTGCCGAGGGCCGGAAACATCTGCAGCAGCCAGATGCTGAGCTGGCTGATGCTGCCGGTGAGGAAGGCGATGCCGGTGAGCACGAGCAGCGCGCCCATCGCCTGCTCGACGCGGCGCATGTATTTCTTGAAGCGCGCGAGGAAAGCGGCGAACGGCTCGATCGCGAAAGCGGCGATCATGAAGGGGATGCCGAGGCCGAGCGAGTAGACCGCGAGCAGCGCGGCACCGCGCGTCACCGTCTGCTCGGAGGCCGCCACCGCCAGGATCGCGGCGAGGATCGGCCCGATGCACGGCGTCCAGCCGAAAGCGAAGGCGAGCCCGATCAGATAGGCCCCCCACAGGCCGACCGGCTTGGCGACCTCGAGACGCTTCTGCCGATGCAGCCAGGCGATCGGCGTGAGACCGAGGAAATGCAGGCCCATGACTATGATGATCACGCCGGCGACCATGGCCAGCGGCTCGGAATAGGCGCGGATCAGCGAGCCGATGACGCTGGCGCTGGCGCCGAGCGCCACGAACACGGTGGAGAAGCCGAGTACGAACAGCGCCGCGGCGAGGACCGTGTCGCGCTTGACCTGCCGCTCCGGCTCGCGGTCGGCGAAACGCTCGAGCGACGTGCCGGCAAGAAAGACCAGGTACGGAGGCACCAGCGGCAGCACGCAGGGGGAGAGGAAGCTGACCACGCCGGCGACGAGCGCGGCAAGAAAGGTGACGTCATGCATGGACGTCTACATGCCCGGCGCAATGTGGCGCTGGCAAGGTGGGTGATGGCGTGCTGGCGCGGATGTGATAAGCGGGTGATCATGCGCAACCTGATCACCGACGTCGCCGGCGTCCGCGTCGGCCATGCCGACGATGCCGCCCTCGCCTCCGGCGTCACCGTCATCGTCTTCGACAGCGCCGTCGTCGGCAGCGTCGACGTCCGCGGCGGCGGCCCCGGCACGCGCGAGACCGCCCTGCTCGATCCGGCGCAGACCGTCGAAGGCGTCGACGCCATCGTGCTGTCGGGCGGCTCGGCCTTCGGCCTCGACGCCGCCTCCGGCGTGCAGGCCCGCATGCGCGAGCAGGGCCGTGGCTTCCGCATCGGCGACGCCGTGGTGCCGATCGTGCCGGGCGCGATCATGTTCGACATGCTCAACGGCGGCGACAAGGGCTGGGGCCGCTACCCGCCCTATCGCGAGCTCGGTTATGCCGCGGCGGCAAATGCCTCGACCGATGTCGCGCTCGGCAGCGTCGGCGCCGGGCTCGGCGCCACCACCGCGACGCTCAAGGGCGGCGTCGGCTCGGCCTCTGGCAGAACGCGCGGCGGTATCACCGTCGGCGCCATCGTCGTCGTCAACGCCGTCGGCACCGTGACCGTCGGCGACGGCCCGCATTTCTGGGCGGCGCCGTTCGAGCAGAACGGCGAGTTCGGCGGCCGCGGCGTTGCGCCGCAGGTGAGCGCGGCGGACCTTGCCATCCGCGCCAAAGGCGGGCCGCAGGAGAACACGACCATCGGCCTCGTCGTCACCGATGCACGGTTGAACAAGGCGCAGACCAACCGTCTCGCCGTGATGGCGCAGGACGGTCTCGCCCGCGCCATCTATCCGGTGCACACGCCGCTCGACGGCGACGTGCTGTTCGCCGCCGCGACCGGCGCGGTCGACCTGCCCGATCCCTATTACGGCCTCGCCGAGCTCGGCATGGTGGCGGGCAATGTGATGGCGCGCGCGGTGGCGCGGGCGATCTACGAGGCGAAGGCCCTCCCCTTCCCCGGCGCGCTGCCGAGCTGGAAGGACCGCTTCGGCGGCTGAAACCCCGGCCCGGCGACCCGCGTTGTTCTGCGCGAGGAACCGGTGCCATGCCGTCGAGCGTGATTTCGAGCTTCACCTACGAGCCGCAGCGGCAACGGCTCGTGGTCACTTTCGTGACCGGCCGCGTCTACGAATATTCCGCCGTGCCGGCCGCGGTCGCGGCCAATTTCCGCGCCTCGTTCTCCAAGGGCGTGTTCTTCAACAGCCACATCCGCGACCAGTATCGCTGCCGCGAGATCACGCCGGCCGGCGCGCGCGACCGTCGCAAGGTCTGAGCCGCCCTTACAGGAAGCGCTCGACCCGATACGGCGCCGGATCGACCTCCGGCGTCGCGCCGGTGACGAGGTCGGCAATCACGCGGCCGGTGACCGGCCCGAGCGTGAGCCCCCAATGCGCATGGCCGATGGCGAGCCACAGGCCGGGCTGCTTCGGCGCCGGGCCGATGACCGGCCGCGAGTCGGGAAAGCACGGCCGCGCGCCGACCCAGGTCCTGTCGTCGGCGCGCTCGCCGAGCGGGAACAGCGCCCGCGCCCGCGGCATCAGCCGGTCGAACTGCACCGGCGTCGGCGCCGCATCGCGCGGCGCGAATTCGGCGCCCGTCGTCAGGCGGATGCCCTGCTCCATCGGCGTGATCAGGAAGCCGTAATCGGTATCGACCACCGGGCGGCCCAGCATCGCATTGCCTTCGGCGCGGAAATGCCGGTGATAGCCGCGCTTGACCGCCATCGGCAGCTTCAGCCCGAGCGGCGCCAGCACATCGGGCGCCCACGGGCCGAGCGCGACGACGACGTTGGCGGAATCGAGTGCGCCCTCGTCGGTGTCGACGCGCCAGCCGCCGCCGGAGCGGTGCAGCGAGCGCGCATCGCCGGTGACGATAATGCCGCCGAGCGCCGTGAAGCGATCGGCATAAGCGCGCGTCAGAGCCAGCGGATTGCTGATGCTCGCCGCCTTCGGCCAGAATATCGCATGCGCGAAGTCGGGTCGCAGGTTCGGCTCCAGCGCCTGCGCGCCGGCGCCGTCGAGCGCCTCGAACGGCAGCCCGAACTCCCCGGCGAGATCGAACTCGAGCTGCAATTTCTTGAGCGCGTCCTCGTCGCGATAGAGCTTCATCCAGCCGGTCTTGCGCAGCAGATGGGTCGCCGCCGACTCCTGCATCAGCGTCTCGTGCTCGGCGACCGCGCGCGCAAACAGCGGCCGGTTCGCCCTAGCCGTCTCGGCGAGCCGCTCGGGCCGCGAGTAGCTGCGGAAGGCGAAGAGCCAGGGCGCCACCTGCGGCAGGAACGACAGGTGATAATTGGCGGCGCTCGCCTGCTTCAAGGCGACGCGCAGAAGCGCGCCGAGTCCCGGCGGGAAGGCGGGCGCGAGAACGGTGCTGCCCTCGATGACGCCGGCATTGCCGTAGGAGGTTTCCAGGCCGACGCCGTTGCGATCGACCAGCGCGACCGAGAGGCCGCGTTTGACGAGCTGCAGCGCGATGGACGTGCCGACGATGCCGGCTCCCAGGACGATGGCATCGGTGCGTGGCATTTCGGCTCCTTTTCCACTGCGCATGGCGGCGGCGTTCGCCCGGCATAGATCGCCACTTTGTAAGACGCTATCAAGAGCGTCCAGCCCACCCGGGCGGCGGAGTTTTCCCTGGGATGAACGCGCTTGCCGCCCTCGCGGCCGCTTTGAGCCTCCTCGGCCGACACGGCACGCTGGTCGCGGCGCTGTCGATCTTCGTCGGGCTCGTCTTTCCCGGCCTGGCCGCCTTGCTCAAGCCGACGCTCGGCCCGGTGATCGTGGTGATGCTGGGGCTCGCCTTTCTGCGCGTCGATCCGGCGGCGCTACGCCGATACTTCACGCGGCCGGGTCTGATCGCCGCGGCCGCGGTCTGGCTCATGCTGGTCACGCCGGCGCTGATCGGCGCCACGTTCCTCGCCGCCGGCGTCGGCCGCGCCATGCCCGGCCTCTATCTCATGCTGGTGCTGCAGCTCTCCGCGCCGGCGCTGATGTCGGCGCCCGCGGTCGCCGCTCTGCTCGGGCTCGACGTCGCACTGACGCTCGCCGGGCTCATCGTGTCGATCGTGGTCGCGCCGGTCACCGCGGGCCTGTTCACGCATGCCTTCCTCGGCACCACGCTCACCTCGCCCGCGGCCCTGGGCCTGCGCCTTGCCCTGATCATCGCCGGCTCCGCGCTCGCGGCCGCGCTGATCCGCCGCTTCGCCGGCGCGGCCTTCATCGAGGCGCAGAAGCTGCGCATCGACGGCCTCAGCGTCCTGATGTTCATGACCTTCGCGGTCGCGGCGATGGACGGCGTGACCGCGCACCTCGTCAGCGATCCGCTGCTGGTGCTGCGATTGACGCTGCTTGCCTTCGCGCTGTCGCTCGGCATGACGGCGGTGACGACGCTCGTGTTCTGGCCGGCGGGGCGCGCGCGCGCCTTCGCCATCGGCCTGATTGCCGGCAACCGCAACATCGGCCTGATGCTGGCGGCGACCGGCTTCGCCGTGCCGGAGGTCGCCTGGCTCTATTTCGCGGTCGCGCAGTTTCCGATCTACCTGCTGCCGCATCTCATGCGGCCGCTGGCGCGCTGGGCGACGCGGCCGGCCTTAGGCGAGCGCTGACACCGTCGTGCCCTGCTCGCCGGCGAGCTGGGCCTGCATTTTGATCAACTGCTCGATGAGGTTGACCGGATTGGCGCCCTGTGTGGAGCCGGTGCCCGCGGGGTTCGCCGTCGACGCCGCCGGCGTGGTCATGGTCACGGAGCTGCCGTCGGCATAGGTGATGGTCGTGGTCGACGATCCGTCGGAATTGGCGGTGGTCTGCGTCTTGGCGCCGTTGGCGCCGGTCGCGGCCAGCAGCGCGTCGAGCCTGCTTTGATCGCCGCCGCCCGCCGCCATGGGACGATGGTGATGGCCGTGGCCGCGGCGCAGCGCCGAGGTCAGCTCGCCCTGATCGACACTGCCGTCGCCGTTGCGGTCGAGCTTCGCAAACAGGGCATCGGCCTGTGAGGCGTCGACGCCCGACCCGGCAAGTGCCGCCTCGAACTCGCTCTGGCTGACCGTGCCGTCGCCGTCGGTGTCGAGCTTCGACAGCAGGCCTTGCGCGCTGCCGCCGGTATCCTGGCCCTTGAGCGCGATCAGCGCGGCCATGGTGCCGTCCGGGAACGGGGGCGGCGCCTTGCCGAAGGGCTGGGCCGCGCCCGACGCGCCACCGGCGCCCGGCGTGGCGGCGCTTGCGGCGCTCGCCAGCCAATCGCCGACCGGGCCCACGCCCGCGACGTTGCCGGCGAGGTTGGTGACCTGCTGCAGCAGCGACTGGAGGGAGGATAAGGCGTCCGAGGAGGAACTGACCGACATCGACATACGCAACGTCCCCATAGCTCGCCGACCGGGCCGGCGCGTGCCCCGGCCTGCTGCCTCGCAAGGGCCGGGCCAGTTTGCCGATGCCGCGGAAGCCGCGGTTTCCCGGGGCTTTCCCGCGGCGCGCCGGCCGCGCCGCGCCGCGCCGCCCGGCAAATCTTGCCGCGTCCCGGCGCCAATTTGCCGGGGGATGCCGCGCCCGCGCCGCGTTGCCCGGCCCGTCCCCGCATGGTAGGCGGACCCCTCACGGAGACCTGTCCATGCCGCGGCCGCTTCTCATCGCGCCCTCGATCCTCGCCTCCGATTTCGCTCGGCTGGGCGAGGAAATCCGCGCCATCGAGGCCGCCGGCGCCGACTGGATCCACGTCGACGTCATGGACGGGCACTTCGTCCCCAACATCACCATCGGCCCCGACGTGGTGAAGGCGCTGCGCCCGGTGACCAAGAGGACCTTCGACGTCCACCTGATGATCGCGCCCTGCGATCCCTATCTCGAGGCCTTCGCCAAAGCCGGCTCCGACATCATCACCGTGCACGTCGAGGCCGGTCCGCACATCCACCGCTCGCTGCAGGCGATCCGCGCGCTCGGCAAGAAGGCGGGCGTGACCATGAACCCCGGCACGCCGGTGTCTACGATCGAGCACGTCATCGACCTCGTCGACCTCGTGCTCGTCATGTCGGTCAATCCCGGCTTCGGCGGCCAGGCCTTCATCCCGGCGGCGCTCGACAAGATCGCGCAGGTGCGCGCGCTCGTCGGCGCCCGCCCGATCGACATCGAGGTCGACGGCGGCGTCACCGCGGCAAATGCCGCCGACGTGGTGCGCGCCGGCGCCAACGTGCTGGTCGCCGGCTCCGCGGTCTTCAAGGGCGGCGACTACAAGGGCAACATCGCCGCCATCCGCAACGCCGCCGCGATGGCGCGCGGCGAAGCGGCGTGAACTCATCGCTCATGGTGAGGAGCGTCGCGCAGCGACGCGTCTCGAACCATGAGGCCCCATTATCACCGGGGCGACGCCTCGGCCTCATCCTTCGAGATGCCGCGCTTCGCGCGGCTCCTCAGGAGGAGGGATTAACGTGAGAGTGAGAGAATGATCCCCCGCTATTCCCGCCCGGCCATGACCGCGATCTGGTCGCCGGAGACGAAATACAAGATCTGGTTCGAGATCGAGGCGCACGCGGCCGACGCGATGGCCGAGCTCGGCGTCATCCCGAAGGACGCCGCCAGGACGATCTGGGCCAAGGGCAAGGACGCCAAATTCGACATCGACCGCATCGACGCGATCGAGGCCGAGGTCAAGCACGACGTCATCGCCTTCCTCACCCACGTCTCCGAGATCGTGGGACCGGAGGCGCGCTACATGCATTCGGGCATGACGTCGTCGGACGTGCTCGACACCTGCCTCAACGTGCAGCTCGTGCGCGCCGCCGACCTCCTCATCGCCGATCTCGACGCGCTGCTCGCCGCCCTCAAGCGCCGCGCCTTCGAATACAAGACGACGCCGACCGTCGGCCGCTCGCACGGCATCCATGCCGAGCCGACTACGTTCGGACTGAAGCTGGCGCAGGCCTATGCCGAGTTCTCGCGCAACCGCGAGCGCATGGTCGCGGCGCGCAAGGAAGTCGCGACCTGCGCCATCTCCGGCGCCGTCGGCACCTTCGCCCAGGTTGATCCGCGCGTCGAAGCCCATGTCGCCAAGGCGATGGGGCTCGCCGTCGAGCCGGTGTCGACGCAGGTCATCCCGCGCGACCGCCACGCGATGTATTTCGCCACGCTCGGCGTCGTCGCCTCCTCGATCGAGCGGCTCTCGGTCGAAATCCGCCATCTGCAGCGCACCGAAGTCCTGGAAGCGGAAGAGTTCTTCTCCGAGAAGCAGAAGGGCTCCTCGGCGATGCCGCACAAGCGCAACCCGGTGCTGTCGGAGAACCTCACCGGTCTCGCGCGCATGGTGCGCGCCTATGTGACGCCGGCGATGGAGAACGTGGCGCTCTGGCACGAGCGCGACATCTCGCACTCCTCGGTCGAGCGCATGATCGGCCCGGACGCGACGGTGACGCTCGACTTCGCGCTCGCCCGGCTCACCGGCCTGATCGACAAACTGCTCGTCTATCCGGCCAACATGCAGAAGAACATCGACCGCCTCGGCGGCCTCATCCACTCGCAGCGCGTGCTGATCGCGCTGACCAAGGCCGGCGTCGCGCGCGAAGACGCCTATCGCCTTGTCCAGCGCAACGCCATGCGCGTCTGGGGCGGCGAGAAGGACTTCCTGTCGCTGCTCAAGGCCGACCCCGATGTGCGCAAGGCGCTGTCGGACAAGGAGCTCGAGGAGAATTTCGACCTCGACCACCACTTGAAGCACGTCGACACGATCTTCGAGCGCGTGTTCGGAACCGCCTGAAGACGCTTACGGCGCAGCGTGGGATCGGGGGCGCCGGCTGATGGCCAGCCGGCGCCGATCCACCGGATGTCCTACTTGAACAGCAGATAGCCGGTCGGATCCGAAGGCAATTCCCAATGGAATCCGGCCTCCGCGATCACCGAGAGAATGTTGGCGATCACCATCGCGGCCAGCGCGCCCGCCGTCACTCCGGTGAGCGGCCACGGCTTGATCCGGCGTTCGGGAAGCCAGGTGGCGCCGATCAGCATCAACCCGCTCGCGGCGATGTGGACGATGAACGCGATCAGGCACCACGTATAGAGATGGATGCCGAGCACCGGGCTGCCGAAGCCGGGATCGTCGGGCAGAATGTGCAGCAGCACCTGCCGGGCCGACGCCGCAGCACCGAAAAGACCGGCAACGATGCCGATGCCGCCGGCCACCGCGACGTTGCGCACCGAGACGTCGCCATTGCGCTGGCCGATCAGCAGATAAACCGGCCCCAGCGCGCAGAACATCAGGCCGATGCGCTGCAGGACGCACAGCGGGCACGGCGGCTCGCCGGCCGCGAACTGGACCCAGAAGGCCGCGCCCAGAATGAGGATCACCGTCCAGGCGTTGGCCGTCGCGGCGAGAAGATAAATGTGCGGCATCAGAAGCTCAGCGTGAGAGGCGAAGTCATATCGGCGATGAGATAGACGGTGGTGACCGCCACCGTCGCCAGAAACAGCGGCATCGCGGCGCGATGCCCGCGCCACATCGCGCCAAGCACGACGAGGATCGCCGCCATGAAAATCGCATAAAGCATCGTTGCCCCCCGAGATTTGATTTGTGTAGCCGATTCGCCCTGCCCTGCGAGGCCGCGGCGCAACGGCGCCGCCTGTTCTCGGCCTCGCATGCGGGCATTGTCAGGCCGCGCGGCCCGTGTTTTACCTGCCGGCCTGATGCCGAATCCCACAGCGCCAGCCATGCCGCCGCGCGAGTCCGTGACCGTTCTGGTTTTCGACTCCGGTCTCGGCGGGCTTACGGTGTTTCGTGAGATTGCCGCCGCGCGGCCCGACGCGCATTACGTCTATCTCGCGGACGACGCCGGCTTCCCCTACGGCAACCAGCCGGAGGACAAATTGATCGCGCGGATTGCCGAGGTGATCGGCAAGGCCATTGCCGCCTACGCGCCCGATCTGATCGTCGTCGCCTGCAACACCGCCTCGACTTTGGCGCTCGCCGATCTGCGCGCGCGCTTTTCCGTGCCTTTCGTCGGCACCGTGCCGGCGATCAAGCCGGCCTGCGCGCAGTCCAAAACGAAACGCATCGCCGTGCTCGGCACGCAGGCGACCGTCGGCCGCGAATATACCCGCGCGCTGATCCGTCAGTTCGCCGCCGGCTGCGACGTCGTGCTGGTCGGCTCGCCGCGGCTCGCCACCTTCGCCGAGAGGGAACTCGCCGGCGAGGCGGTCGGCGACGCCGATCTCGCCGCCGAAATCGCGCCCTGCTTCGTCGAAACGGACGGCAGGCGCACCGACACCGTCGTGCTCGCCTGCACGCATTATCCGCTGCTGCTCGCCCGCTTCCAGGCGATCGCGCCGTGGCCGGTCGCCTGGCTCGACCCGGCGCCGGCGATCGCGCGCCGCGTCGCCGACCTGCTCGAGGCGCGGCCGCCGGCCGCCGCGCCGGGTGGACAGACGATCGCGTTCACGTCGGGGCGTGCGCCGCCGCCGGCTCTGGCGCGGATGCTGGCGACCTTCGGCTTCTAGCTCGCCGCCAGCGCGTGGATCTCCCAGAAGCCGCGCCAGATCATGTCGAGCGCGACGTAGAGGATGATCGCGAGGCCGATATAGGCGATCCAGCGGTGGCGGCTGAGCGTGCGGGCGATGAAGTTCGCGGCGACGCCCATGAGCACGATCGACAGCGTGAGCCCGACCACCAGCGCGATCGGGTGATCGCGCGCCGCGCCGGCGACGGCGAGCACGTTGTCGAGCGACATCGACACGTCGGCGGCGACGATCTGCCAGGCCGCCTGGGCGAAGGTCTTGCGCGGCGCGGCGGCCTCGGCCGCGCCGGCCCCCTCCTCCGCTCCGTGTTTGTCGGCGCGCAGTTCGCGCCACATCTTCCAGCTCACCCAGAGCAGGAGGATGCCGCCGGCGAAGATGAGGCCGACGATCGCCAGCAGCTCCACCGCGACGGCGGCGAAGCCGATGCGCAGGACGGTGGCGGCGATGATGCCGACGAGAATGGCGCGGGCGCGCTGCGCCTGCGGCAGGCCGGCGGCGGCAAGGCCGATGATGACGGCGTTGTCGCCCGCCAGCACCAGGTCGATGACGATGACCTGGAACAGCGCGGTGAGCGCCTCCTGCGAAAGGGATAGCGATGCGAGAAGATCGGTCATAGCGGGCCCCGGGGCTCAATCAGTCCGACATCGCAGTCCCATGACTGCCAGAGGGGCCCGGCCTGACGCCGGAAAAATGGCGGGTTTGGTCGCGATCCGCAACCCCTGCTTCCGGCGGAGACGCGCGCCCAAGGCGTTTGACACCGGCCCCGTTCGCCCCTACAAACCGCCCGTCCTGGCGGCCCCGAAAGGGCCGCCTTAGACGTTTCGCGACCCGTGGCAAGGCCTTGCGCTTTTGAGGCTTTTCCTGTCGGACCGGGGGAGACCCCGGTCAGAGGAGGGCGCGGTTCCTCATTCATCATCAACGCGAGGACGCGATGACCAAGCGCCTGGAATCCAAGTACAAAATCGACCGCCGGATGGGCGAGAACATCTGGGGTCGCCCGAAGAGCCCGGTCAACCGCCGTGAGTACGGCCCCGGCCAGCACGGCCAGCGCCGCAAGGGCAAGCTGTCCGACTATGGCGTGCAGCTCAAGGCCAAGCAGAAGCTGCGCGGCTATTACGGCAACATCTCCGAGAAGCAGTTCCACGGCATCTACAAGGATGCCACGCGGATGAAGGGCGACTCGGGCGCCAATCTCATCGGCCTGCTGGAGCGCCGCCTCGACGCGGTCGTGTTCCGCGCCAAGTTCGTGCCCACCGTCTTCGCCGCCCGCCAGTTCATCAACCACGGCCACATCCGGGTGAACGGCAAGCGCGTCAACATCCCGAGCTATCGCCTCAAGGTCGGCGACGTGATCGAGGTGAAGGAGAAGTCGAAGCAGCTCCCGATCGTCCTGGAGTCGCAGGCGCTGGCCGAGCGCGACGTGCCGGACTACATCGAGCTCGACGGCGCCAAGATCAGCGCCAAGCTTTCGCGCATCCCGGTCCTGACGGACGTGCCCTACGCCGTCCAGATGGAGCCGAACCTGGTGGTCGAGTACTACTCCCGCTGATCCGACGACCGCGACGAATTACAAATCCCCCGCCCCTCCGGCGGGGGATTTTGTTTTTGCGGCGCGTGCCGGCGGCTAAAGCGTCTTGATGAAGTCGATGAAGGCGCGCAGCGGCGCCGGCACCAGCCGGCGCCCGGGATAGTAGAGGAACGGCCCGGAGAACCGTTGCCACCACGGCTCCAGCACCGGGACGAGCGCCCCGCTGGCGAAATTCGGGCGCAGCCAGTCCTCGAACAATTGAATGATGCCGGCGCCGGCGACCGCGGCCTCCACCGCGAGGTCGCTGGCCGTGCCCGCGCTCACGACGAGCGGTCCCGTGGGATCGACCCGCACGATCTCGCCGTCACGCTCGAACTCCCAGGCGGTCAGCGTGCCGCTGGAGAAGCGGCTGCGCAGGCAGGCATGGCCGAGCAAATCGCGCGGGTGCCCGGGCCGGCCATGACGCTCGAGATAGGTCGGCGCGGCGGCGGCAGCGAAGCGCTGCTCGCGCGGCCCGATCGGCACGGCGATCATATCCTGTTCGAGCCGCTCGTCGTAGCGGATGCCGGCGTCGCAACCGGCGGCCAGCACGTCGACGAAGGTATCCTCGGCGATGATCTCCAGCCTGATGTCCGGGTAGGCGGCGAGAAACGGCGGCACGATCCGCGGCAGAACGAGCCGCGATGCGCTCACCGGAACATTGAGCTTCAGCGTCCCCGCCGGCCTGTCGCGAAACAGGTTCACCACGTCGAGCGCGGCCTCGACCTCGTTCAAGGCCGGCGACAGCCGTTCGAGCAACCGCTGGCCCGCCTCGGTCGGCGCCACGCTGCGCGTCGTCCTGTTGAGCAGCCGCACCCCGAGTTGGGCCTCGAGCCGGCGAACCGCCTCGCTCAGCGCCGACGCGCTGACGCCGCTGATGCGCGCGCCGTCCCGGAAGCCCCCGGCCCGCGCC
>Ga0187815_10000445_pt1 | contig 20028 bp, 18 predicted proteins | sample NC_S_5_FD_132962 | JGI IMG/M metagenome (GOLD analysis project Ga0187815, IMG submission 132962) | Wetland sediment microbial communities from Neuse River Estuary, North Carolina, USA - ASW-S_5 | ecosystem: Environmental > Aquatic > Freshwater > Wetlands > Sediment | place: USA: North Carolina...
CCAGACACCGGCGCCGTGCTTGTCGCGCTCTTCGGAGGCGACCCGGGCAACGTTCGCGTTCGTGACGGGAAGGCCCCGGCGATGTGTCTCATCGCGGACGAGGTCACCCATCTTCAGGGTCGCGAGCCCCATCGACCGCGCGACCCCGATGAGCTCGTCCTTGCCCGAACCGGGCATTCCGACCGTGACGATGAGCCTCATAGCGAGGTGGGTGGCTCGTCCGAGGGGTTCGTCTTCGCCGGCGCGGCGGTCGACCTCAGGTGCGACGCGACGTCGTGCTCCGCCACCATCTGCAGGCGGTCCGCGCGCTGGCGGTAGGCGGTCGCCTCCTGTTCCTCCAGCCGAGAGATCTCGATGTACCGGTCAACTTTCACTTTGAGCTCGGCGGTCTTCTGGTTCTTCGTCGCCGCCCGCAGCTCCAGGGCTCGCGACCTCTGCTGACGGTCGACGACCTTTTGCTGCAGCTTGCGGACCCGGTAGTGCAGGCCGGTGACGTCCGAGCCGATCGGTGCACCACCGGTACGGCTGGTCGCCGCCTCGATGTCCCGTTCGTGCTGTTTCATCTGTTGCTCAATATCCGGGATCTGGGCGAGGACGCGCTGTTCCTTCTCCCGAAGGAGCGTGGCCTGATGGCGGAGCTTCTCGATGCGGGTGTTCAGGCGCGAGGCTCGCTGCTGGGCCCGGGCCGCCGCCCGGTCGTGTCGCGCGGCGATCTGTCGCAGCTTGGTGATGTCGGCATACTGCTGGCCGATCCAGCGCGACTGTCGGGCCGCGAGCGGGGTCGGTCGGGCGGGCGACTCGGGAGGAACTCCACCGCCGGGCCCCATCGAAGACGAGTCACCCGAACGCGAGATAAAGCAGTTGCCTCGGTCCCGCAACCCTGAGGTCGAGGCCTTAGGTCCGCGTTGGCCGAGGCGGTCGCACGGCTGCGATCACGCGGCCCGCGACCTCGGAGGCCGGTACTCGAGTCTGTCCCTTCGAGTCGCGGTCCCGAAGGGTGACCGTGTCCCGTGTCGGTCCTTCCGCGAGGCTCTCCCCATCGACCGTCACGCAGAACGGCGTGCCCGCCTCGTCCATCCGTGCATAGCGTTTCCCGATCGTCCCTGCGTCGTCGTACTGGACCGATATCCCTGCCGCGGCGAGGTCGTCCGCGAGCCGGAGCGCGTAGGCCGCGTGGGCCTTGGGGATGAGCGGAAAGACGCCGAGGGCGATGGGGGCCAGGTAGGGCGGGAGCCGCCAGAGCGTCCGTTCTCCGTCCTTCCCGAGGTGGAGGTCGGCGAGCGCCCAGAGGTTGCGGTCGGGGCCCGAGGTGAGCTCGAGCACATGCGGGAGCACCGAGCGGCCACCCGTCAGCGTGACGGACAGGTCCCGGCCCGAGCCCTGCCCGTGACGGCCCAAGTCGTAGTCACCCCGATAATGGACCGCCCCGAGCTCCTTGAACCCCCCGAGGCTTTCCAGGTTGGCCTCGATGTCGAACTGGATCCGATTGTAGAACGCTCGCTCTTGGTCGGACTTCTCGAGGAGGCGGAGTCGGTCGGCAGGAAACCCGAGCACGTCCCGGAAGAACCGATAGCTGTGCGCGAGATGGAACGCGTAGAACTCGGGCAACCCGCCTTGGGTCACGAGGTCGCCCGTGGAGACAAGCTCCACCTCCTCCGAGCCCGCGAGTCGGCGCGAGGCCCGGACGACCGGGAGCATCTCGTCGCGGACCCGGTCGAACGGAAGTGGGAAGCTCTCGGGGTCGAAGAAGATCTGGAGCTCGGATTGCGTGAACGCCCGCATCCGAAACAGGATCTGGCGGGGCGCGATTTCGTTTCGGTAGGCTTTGCCGACGACGGCGATCCCGAGCGGAAGGGCGCGGCGTCCGACGTCCCACATTCGGGCGAAGGCTAGGTAGCTGCTCTGCGCGGTCTCCGGCCGAAGGTAGACCCGTTCGCGGCCGGTGACGCCGAATTCGAATCCGAACATGAGGTTGAACGGACGGGGGACGCTCAGTGCCTCGGAACCGCAGTGGGGGCATCGGACGTGATGGGAGTGGACGATCTCGCCGATCTCCCCCGGGCTGAGACCGTCGATGCCCTGGGGTCGGACCTTCTCGAGGACGGTGTCCGCGCGGAACGCGTTGTGGCAGTTCTCGCACGTCACCTCCGGGTCCGTGAAGTTCTCTAGATGCCCCGAGGCGCGAACGACCGCCTCGGGGAGGATCTCCGCCGGGTCGATGACATAGTAGTCGTGCGAGAGCCCGACGAACCAGGCTGTCCAAGCCTCCTCGATCCGTCGCTTCAACCCCGCGCCAAGCGGGCCGTAATCGTACAGTCCCTGGGCCCCTCCGTAGATCTCCGCGGTCGGCCAGATGACTCCTCGCCGGCGCAACAGGGCGAACAGCTCGTCGCTCTTCATCGTCCGCCGCCCGTCCGTCGGCTCGGGGGTCCGACCCGGACGATAAGGTGTTCGGTCGTTCGGGTCACGACCTGGTATTCGGGGTCGTCCGGAGGCAGGCGGAGGACCAGCGGACGCACCGGAGTTCCCGGGGCGACGCGCGCCGCCTCGGGTTGACCGAGCCATCTCCACGGCTCGACGAGCGCGGCGCGCGCCAGGAATCCCGCAGAGACCGGGCGTTGGCGGAGGCGGGTCGACACATAGGCGAATTCCAGCTCCCGCCAGATCGACGGCGCATGAAACATCGCGTTGTCGGTCCCGAGCAGTACCGAAAGTCCGACCCGTTCCATGCTCGCGAGGTCCGGCTGCCGTCCGAAGAGCGCGTTGGACCGGGGGCACACGGCCACCCGAACGCCCGCCTCTCGGACCGTTCTCAGGTCGTCGGGCGTCGCCTTCGTGAGGTGGATGAGGAGGTCGGGTCGAGGTTTCAGGAATCGCTCCGGGTCCTCTCGAACCGCTTCGCTCGCGTGGAGAGCGTATAGCTTCCCGCGTCGGCGGGCCGCTCGCGCGATCCTGCGCCGGTCCGCGTCGCTCTCGTCCCGTGCGCTGGACAGGCCGACCCCGTCCGCGATGGAAAGGAGGCGTTCCAGCTCGATCGGGTCGACCGGCCGGGCGATCGGACGGCCAAGGACCAGCGTCCGCAAACGCACTCCTTGGGCGGCCGCACGAAAGAGCTCCACGCCAGGAATCCCCTCTTCCCGAAAGTCGACGGTCGCCGCGACTCCCTCGTGTACCATGCGAAGAAGGGCGGACCGGATCGCCCGCCGCTTCGCGACGACGGACGAGTCGGCCAGCAGGCGGAACTTGTACCCGTGTGGGGGCTGCACGAGACCCGAAACCGGTCCCGGGGGCGGTTCCCTTACCGAGACCGCATCCCCCAGGTGGGTGTGCGAGTTGATGGGAGAAGGAACTACGATTCCCCGGACCGTATGCTCGCGGCCACGGGTTCCGTCGGTGCCCGGGAGGCCCGTCTCGACCACCCTGCCGTCCCGGAACCGTACGTAGGCCCGTCGCGGACCGTCGACGTCCAGGATCGCTCCTTCGACGAGCATTGGACGAACGGGCCCCGGAGCCGTCAGCTCGCTTAAGGGAGCGCCCGGTACCGTCCCGAAGGGCTATGCGGCGCCGAGATTCAGGGGAATGTTCCGGACATGCAGGACCCCCTCGCTGACCGACCGCGCCAACTGCTGGTCGCCGGCCACGTGAACGTCGACCGGTTCCTCAGGGTCCGTTCGTCCCCGTCGGCGGACCGTACGGTCCCGATTCTGAGCAGTCGAGCCGAACTCGGCGGGACGGCCACGAATCTCGCCCTCGTCGCCGCAAGCTTCGGGGTCGCGACCGGGATCGTCGCTCGGATCGGGGACGGCTTCCCGAAGGAGTTCCTCGCTCAGTTCGAGCGCGCGAGGGTGGACACCCGAGCGGTCACCCGAGTTCGAGGTGTGAGCACTCCTACCTGCTACATCATTGAAGAGGAAGGCGGAGGCCATCGCACGATGATCGACCAGGGCGCGGAAGCGCGCGCGGCCCAGGTCGCGCTCCCGCGGGGGCTGCTTCGCGAGTATTCCTGGCTTCACGTGACGACCGGCGACCCGGACTTTCAGCTGCGCCTCTCCCGGGCCGCACGGACCGCCGGGCTACGCGTCACGTTCGACCCGGCCCAGGAGCTCCACTACCTTTGGGACCGTCGCCGATTCCTCGACTTGCTTTCGAGAGCCGAAGTACTCTTCGGGAATCGTTCGGAGGTCGACCGAGCGACCGAGCTCGCCGGCGGCTCGCCCGCTGACCTGCTGAGCCGCGTGCCGCTCGTAGTGCGCACCGAAGGCAAGAACGGGGCGACCGCGTTCAGCCGTACGGGTCGGGTCCACGTGCCGGCCCAGCGTCCGCGAGGCCTCGCACGGCTCGTAGGGGCCGGCGATGCCTTCCGTGGAGGATTCTACGCCGCCTGGTTCGGGGGCCGACCGCTTCGAGAATGTCTCGGCGCGGGAACGCGCTCAGCCGCCCGATGGGTGGAACGTTCCGAGTGGTGAGGTGCAACGATGGAGATGCATGCGTTCGGTCGGTTGACGAGCGTGGCCGTCGCCCGCCGTCGACTTCTCGCCGCGGCCCGGCCCATCGGCCGGACGGAGTCGCTTCGGGTGGAGACGGCGTTCGGCCGGGTGGCCGCGCAGACGGTCCGAGCGCCGTTCCCCGTGCCCTCGTTCTCCCGGACGACCTGGGATGGCTATGCCGTCCGGTCGGCCGACACCCTTTCCGCGGCTCCCGAGCAGCCGGTCGTGCTTCACATCGTCGGCGAAGTGTTCGCCGAGCAGCGCTACACGAAACGACTCCGAGCGGGCGAGACCGTCGCGATCGCCACCGGAGGGGCGATCCCACGAGGCGCGGACGCGGTGGTGATCTTTGAGGAGGTCGAGCGCAGGGGCGCGACGATCCGGGTTCACCGACCGGTCAACGCGGGCGACCGGATTTCCACGCCGGGCCACGACTTCCCTCGGGGCGCTCGGCTGGTCGAGCGGGGCGAGGAGCTCACCGCGACGGCCCTCGGCACCCTCGCGGCCTGCGGGGTGCCTACGGTCCGAGTGTATGCTCGCCCGGTGGTCGCGGTCATCCCGAACGGGAACGAGCTTCTCTCCCCCGGCGACCCGCCCCGAGCCGGGATGATCTTCGAGAGCAACAACGCGACGCTGGCGGCCGTAATCACGGCTTCCGGGGCAGAAGCTCGAACCGAGGCCCCCGTTCGCGACGACCCTCGGGCGATCGAGCGCGCCCTCCGCCGGGCGCTCCGGCATGCCGACATCGTCCTCGCGACCGGGGGGAGTTCGGTCGGCGAACGGGACCACCTACCGAGGATCCTTCCCAAACTGGGAACCCTTCTTTTTCACGGGATCGCAGTGCGTGCCGGCAAACCCACGCTCGCGGCCCGCGCCGGCTCGAAGCTTGTGATCGGCCTTCCCGGGCACCCGACCTCGTGCCTTGCGAACATGTACTGGCTCGTGCTTCCCGTGCTTCGCAAGGTCGGTCGACGACCGGGCCCCGGATGGACCGATGGCTGGGCCGTCCTGGGGAGCGACGCCGTAGCTCCCTCCCCCGGACTCGCCACGATCGTTCCCCTGCGGTTCGAGCGCGGCCGCGCGTACACTACGTTCCGCGGTTCCTCGATCATCACGAGCCTCTCGGGAGCGACCGCGTTCGCGCTCCTTCCGCCCGGCCGCAGGGTCGTGCGCGCGGGTCAGAGGATTCGGGTCCATCACCTACTTCCTCCGCTGGGGGCCGTGGCGCGGGTGGACAACGATTAAGGGCTCTCCCCTCATTCAAGGACATGGCCCGGGAGAAGCTCTCGGTCGCGCTCCTCTCGATCGAGGGGACGAACTGCGACGAGGAGCTCCGGGTCGCACTCAAGACGCTCGGCGCGCGTCCCGAGATCGTCCATCTGAAGCAGTTCGAAGGCCGCGACGTGGCCCCCGAGGAGCGCCGCCGCCTCGCGGACTACCAGGTCCTGTTCGTACCCGGCGGGTTCTCCGCCGGCGACTACGTCCGGGCTGGTGCCATCTTTGGCGCCCGCGTTCGGGCGTCGATCGGTAGCGAGCTCGAGGAGTTCGTGCAAAGCGGTCGCTTCGTCGGCGGCATCTGTAACGGCTTCCAGGTCCTCACCGAGATCGGCCTTCTTCCGGGTCGTCCGGGTGGACGCCTCGGACCCCCCGAGGCCGCGTTGATGACGAACGACTCCGGCCGGTTCGAATGTCGCCCGACGTTCCTGGCCTGGCAGGGGGGCATCTTTCCTCCCCTCCGCGACACCCCGAAGGGGACGCGTTTTCTGTTCCCATCCGCCCACGCCGAGGGCAAGCTCGTCCTCGGCGGAGACGGTCCGGCCCGCCGGCGCGACCTCGAAAAGAGCGGTCAGGTGATGTTTCGTTGGGTGGCACCCGACGGGGGTCCAGCGACCTATCCGTGGAACCCGAACGGCTCGGAAGGGGATATCGGCGGCCTGACAAATCCCGAAGGGAACGTCTTCGGAGTGATGCCCCACCCCGAGCGATCGTTCTTCCGCGCGCAGGCCCCCGACTGGACGCGGCGTGGCTCGCCGGAGGGGTTCGGCGATGGTCACCGATTCCTCGACGCAGTGCTCTCGTACGCCGAGCGACACCTCTAGACCGGGCCTACGGACGCTGGGCCCGAGAGGCGGAATCGCCAGACCACGAGGCGCTCCCCCTCGAACCGACGCTCCGCCACAACCTCCTGGTCTCCTCCGAGCTTCCTCCACTCGGTCCGGAGGCCGGCGAGCGCTCGCTCGTCCTGGAGCGAGGAGCCGACCACGTAGGCATGCCCCCCCGGGACCAGGTGGTCGGGCAGGCTCCGAATGAGGCGCGCCAGGACCCGGCAACCGTCGGGCCCACCGTCCAGCGCGAGGTTGGTCCAGCGGTCCGGGTCCCGCTCCTCGGGTCGAGTCGGCAGGTAGGGCGGATTGGCCAGGACGCGGTCGAACCGGCCGAGCCCGGCGGCGAGGTCCGTCCGGATCACGGCGATGTCGAGTCGCTCGGCTCGTGCGGCGGCCCTGAGCTGCCGGAGCGCCTCCGGGTTGCGGTCGGTCGCGACGACCCGAGCCCCGCACCGAGCGGCCGCGAGAGAAGATACCCCGACGCCTGCTCCGACCTCGACCACGGAGGTGCCGCGAGCGACCTCGGCGAACGGCAGGAGCAGGAAGGAATCCTCGCGAGGGGGGTAGATGCTTCGCCGCTTTCGGGCCTCGCTCGAGGAGATGGCGGTCATCGGGTGGCGTGGCAAGGCACGATGCCTTCTTATTCAATCCGCGCCTAGAAAACGTCACTCCCCTCGTTCTTCAATGCCTCGACGTCTTTCCCCTCCGGTCAAAATTGGCATCACCGGTCTGCCGGGCTCCGGAAAGACCCAGACGCTCCTACGCATCATCCAGCTGCTCGAGGAAGAGGGGGTCACGGTCGGCGGCATGGTCACCGAGCCGATCGTGGAGCGGCAACGTCGGACCGGCTTTCAGATCACGAACTGGCTCACGAAGGAGCATGAGGTGTTCGCCCACGAAGGGCTGAAATCGCGGGTGCGTTCGGGCCGCTATGGGGTCAACCTCGGCGCGCTCGAGGGGCTGGGCACGCGAGCCCTGGCCGAAGCTCGGGAGTCCGCGGACGTGATCGTGATCGACGAGGTCGGGAAGATGGAGGTCGAGAGCGACACGTTCACGAAGAGCGTCATCGACACGCTCGATGCAAAGAAGTCGATCGTGATGACCCTCCACAAGAAGTCGCGCAACCCACTGCTCCAGGACATCCGTCGGAGGGACGAACTACGCCTGCTCGAAGTGACCCCGGTCAACAAGAACCTCCTCGCGTTCAAGATCGTCCACCTGATCACGGGCCGGGCGCATTAGTCCGGACCCGAGAAGGCGGGACCGAGCTCTCCCTGCCGACCGGCCTCAGCGGGCGGGGTCCGGGCCGCCGTGCTCCGGTCTTCTATAACGCGGCGATGGCCGGCGACCGCGACCTCGGTGTCGCGTTACTCCAGGCCTATTCGCGCGTTCGCTCGAGACTGCGCACGGGTTGGGAGATGACGGCCGCGACCGGCGTGCGCGGCCTCCGCCTCCTGGTGGAAGCAGGACCGTTCGACGCGTTCACGTTCACCGAGGCGAATCCCGAAGCAGCCTGGGTCCTCGCCGAGAACGCGCGCCCTCGCCCCGAGGCTCGGGTCGCCCGCTCCGACGCCCGTCACCTTCCGGACAGCGCTCCCTTCGATTACGTCGACCTCGACCCCTATGGGACCCCTGCACCGTTCCTGCCGACCGCGCTCGAAGCCGTCCGACCCGGAGGTCTGCTCGCGGTGACCGCCACCGACATGATGGTGCTCGCCGGCGTCCAACCGGGCGCCTGCGAGCGCCGTTACGGAGCACGACCAATCCGAGGCCGCCTCGGGCCCGAGGGGGGGCTGCGGATTCTGCTGGCCTACCTGGCCCGGACGGCTCGAGCGCACGGCCGGAGCGTTCGACCGCTGCTCTGCTACGTTCGGGACCACCATGTCCGAGCAGCGGTCGAAGTGCGGGAATCGGACCCGGGTCCCGACCCGGTAGGCCGGATCGATCCCGTCTCGTGGTCGGGTCCGTTCGTCGGGGAACGGGGTCCCTACGGCCCTCTCTGGCTGGGGCCCCTGTTCGACCGAGAGCTGGTTCTGGCCCTCCAAGTTCCGCCTACGGCAGCCCGCCCTCACGAGGTCGAGCGATTTCTCGAGCGGGTCCGCGACGAGGTCACGGCCGACGTCCCGTTCTACTACGAAGCGAACACGCTATCGGCCGAACTCGACCTCGATGAGCCGCCGGCCCTCGTGCACCTCCTCGGCGCGCTCCGGGACGAAGGGCATCGCGCCGCCCGGACCCACGCCCGCCCCGAGGGTTTCCGCACGGACGCGCCCCGAGCGAAGGTGGAGGCCCTGACCCGACGGCTGAGCGGTGTCTCTCAGTCCCAGAAGGCGCGCGTGCGCGCGTAGGCCCGTTCGGCTCGGAGGAGTTCCGTGAAGAACGCGTCGTCGTCGCGGTACAGTCGCATCAGGAGCCGTCGGGCGGTCTCGGGCCCGACGCCTCGGGCCGCGAGGGCGTACAGGGCGCGTTCCCCGTAGTGAGCGAGCAGCTCGGCGGACGTGTAGCCGGTCCTCACGAGGTTCTCCGTCTCACGCGGGAGCGGCCGTTCCCGGCGAACCCGGCGTGCGGGGGCGCCGGCGGGCGGTCGCCACTTCCGCTTGGCGTACCGTACGAGCCGGTCGATCTCCTCGGTGCGCCGGGGAGAGACGACCGCCGAGAGCGATCCGTGGCAAAGGAGGCAGCGGCTTCCTCCCTCGGAGCGATACCGGGCGGGTGTCGTCGTCCGGGTGAATCCGCAGCGTAGGCAGACGAGCGCGAGCGGCTCCTTCTCGAGCCGCTCCCGCACCGCACGCAGCAGCGTGGGCGGTGGGACATCCGGCACACTGCGCCACTCGAGCCGGTTGATCGGTCCGTCGCTGAACGCCGATGGTGGTGACGCGACGACCTCGATCGCGCCCGAGCGAACCCGCTCGAGCACCTCCTCCGCGTGGGCGACGTCGTATCGGTCGTGGAGCGTCTTCTCGAGCACCTCTTCCCCCAGAGGGTTGGTCCGGCTGGCGCCGAGGAGTGGCTCGAGGGTCCTCAGGTCCCGTGGGTCGGCCGAGGCGGGGATGACCCCGAGCTTGCGGGCGACCGCGAGGAACACCCATCGATAATCGAGGCCGGTCGGGACGAGCCGTTCGACCAAGGGACGGAGCGAGGAAGGGTCGACCCGGAACGCATCGACGAGCGTTGCGTCGTCCACGGCGATCGGAAGCTCCAGGACGAACCACGTCGGTTCGACGGCCGCGAGCTCGACCCGGGCGCCGAGACGCGCGGTAAGGAGGCCGGCGGTCGCGAGGGCCAGCGTCTCATTGGTCCGGGTACCGAAGCAAGCCCCATAGACCACGAGGCGTCCCCGGGCCGTGATCGTGACCCGCCGGTCGTCCGCGACCGAGCCGGTGAGTCGTGCGTCGGTGCGCCGCGCCTCCAGCCGGAGCCGGTCGTCCGGCGGAATCGGGTAGCGGTCGAATCCGCCCTCTCGGCGGAGCTGGCCGATCTCCTGCGCCACGTCGAAGGGGACGGGGAGGTCCTCTCCGGCCCACCGCGGCTCCTGGCCGATTTCCTGGACCGTCTCGACCAGCAGCTCGCCGTCCCGATACTCCACGACCTTCCAGGTCCGCCCGTGAAGGAGGAAGATCTCCTCCGGTTGGGCGAGAATCTGGGTCAGGACGAACCGTTCGTCCAGCGTGCCGATCAGCCGGCGGGTCGCGATGTCCCGCAGCCGGTAGGTCCGCTCGTCCGGGATCAGGGAGAGGGAGGCGTAGAACCGGGGAAGCGTCCCCCGCCCGGCGCGAGCTTCCCCTCGGCCCGCCGGGCGAGCCCGATCCCGACGAGGTAATCGATGAGCTCCGTCCACTCGGAGGGGGTCAGGTCGGCGACCGCCGCCGCCGGATGAAGGACCGAAACCATCGCATCCGTGTCGACCGGTCCCTCGGCACGGAGCGTCGCGACGACCTGCTGCGCCGCGGCGAGGCGATTGCGAGTCCGCCATGAGACCGGCTCGATCAGGCCGGCATCGGCCCGACGCGCGAGCACCGCGGCCTCCTCGAGGTCGTCATCGTCCAGCGCCAGCACCGTTCCATGGATCGTGCGGCCGAGGCGATGGCCGGACCGTCCGACCCTCTGGACGAGTCGACCGACCTGGTGGGGCGATCCGAACTGGACTACGTGGTCGACCGCGCCGATATCGATCCCCAGCTCCAGCGAGGAGGTCGCGACCAGCGCCCGCAGCTGGCCCTCGCGGAACGCTCGCTCGGCCTCCTCCCGGACCTCTCGGGAGAGAGAGCCGTGGTGGACCGCGACCTCGAGGTCGGGGGCGAGCCGATGTAGCCGGGCCGCGAGACCTTCCGCGGTCGGTCGAGTGTTCACGAAGACGAGCGTGGTCCGGTGCGCCCGCACCTCCGCCTCCACAGCGCGAAGGCCCGCGAGGAGGACCGGGTCGGCTTTCAGCTCTCGAACGAGGTCGGCATCGAGCGGTGGGCGGTCGTCCTTGGGGCGCTGTGCCGTCAGCTCGACTACCCGGCGCTGTCGGGCGACCCGGACCTCCACCGCACGGGGTTCGGGCGAGAGGAACCGGGCGACCTCCTCCGGATTGCCGACCGTCGCGGAGAGGCCGATGCGACGCACCCGGCGGCCCGTGAGCGCGTCCAGTCGCTCGAGCGTCAGTCCGAGCTGGGCCCCGCGGTCCGAGCCGACGAGCTCATGCACCTCATCGACCACGACCGTGCGAACCGAGCGCAGGGCGTTTCTGAGGTGACGACCGACCAAGAGGACCTGGAGCGTCTCGGGGGTCGTCAAGAGCAGGTCCGGCGGATGCCGGGATTGGGCCAATCGCGCCGAGGAGGTGGTGTCGCCATGCCGTACGGCGGCCGTGAGCCCGACCTCGCGCACCAGGGCGACGAGACGATGCTCCAGGTCGCGGTTCAGCGCGCGCAGCGGCGTGACGTACAGGAGCGAGATCGCGGGCGATGGGTCGGCGAGCCTTCGGGAGAGCAGCGGAAGGAGCGCCGCTTCGGTCTTTCCCGTGCCCGTAGGTGAGATGAGCAGGGCGTCGGAGTCGCTCTCCAGGACCGGGAGCGCGAGCTCCTGGATCTCCGTTGGCTCCTCGATCCCTCGACGGGCCGCGGCCTCGACCAACCGGGGGTCGAGTCGAGCGAAGGGTCGGGGCAGTTCCGTGGTCATGGACGGGACGAGCGGCACTCGTGCCGAACGGAAAGGCGTGTCGACCGACTAGACGTTCGCCCCGGGCTCGAGGTCGAGCATCCGAAGTCCGAAGCTCTCCACCATCGGCCGTCCGAACGAGCGTCCGGGGAACGTCTCGAGGAGGACCTCCTGGAGCAATCCGACGGTGGCGTGGATCAGGTGCCCGCCGACCAGGTGATAGTCGGGCCCTGCAGCGGCGACGTGGAGGTGGACCGAAGGGGTGCCCTCCACCCGGGCGATCGACCCATGGAGCGCGACGACCTCGTGCGGCACCGTGAGCTCCTGCGGTCGGTACTGCGTTCCGTCCCAGTAACCGATCGTGGCCCGGCGGAACATTCCGATCCCGGAGACCACGGCGGCGGCGCGAAGGTCCTCCCGCCGTGCGAGCTCCACGAGCGACTCAAAGAGGTCCTGCCCATCGTCCAGTCGGACCATCCAGCGCGTGCCGTCCCGGATCGCCTGCATCGGGGTCCGCACTTCGAGCCCCGCTAAGGAGGTTGCGCGAGAGGCAAACGGTAACTGGCCTCCGGCTCTGACGCCCCCCTCGTCGTGGGAATGCTACCGATGGAAGTCGTCCGCCGTTCCGAGCCCGAGATCGTGGCGTCGATCCGCGACGGGGGTCGCGCGCTGGTCGCCCTCTCGGGCGGCGTCGATTCCTCGCTCGTCGCCGCCTTGGCCCACGAGGCGCTCGGCCGGGCGGCCGAGGCCGTGACTCTCGCCGGGCCCGCCGTTTCCCAAGCGGAGGTCGAACGTGCCCGCCGAGTCGCGGAATCGGTCGGCATCGCCCACTCCGTGCTCGAGGTCGACCCGCTCGTGCGGTCGGAGTACCGGGCGAATCCGACGAACCGCTGCTACTTCTGCCGCTCCGTGGAGACGGCCGCGCTGCGGTCGTACGGCGACTCCCGAGGGATCGGTCAGTACCTCGACGGGGTGCATTCCGATGATTTTTCCGACGACCGACCCGGTCTTCGCGCGATGGACGAGGCCGGGTTCCTCCATCCGCTCGCTTGGGCCGGGTGGACCAAGGCCGACGTGCGCGCGGCGGCAAGGGCCCGACACCTGCCGAACTGGGACTGGCCCTCCGACGCCTGCCTCGCGTCGCGGGTCGCCCACGGAGACCCGATTTCGCGGGAGTTGCTCGGTCGGGTGGAGGCCGCGGAATCGGTGCTCCTTCACCGAGGGTTCCGTCGGGTCCGCGTGCGGGTCCATGACGGGGGAGCCCGTCTCGAGGTCGACCCCGCCGAGGTCAACCGCCTCCGGAGCCCGCCCATCGCCGCAGAGGTCCTCGACGCGATACGTGGGCTTGGCTTCGACCCGGTGACGATCGACCCGCAGGGCTACGGCGGCCGCCGACCATCGGCGAGGGCCGTGCTATGACCTCGGGGGGCGCGGCCCGCCCGGAGGTTCCCCAGCTCCCCGGCCGGTTCCAGCTCGAGACCGACCTCGTGCCCCAGGGCGACCAGCCGGAGGCGATCGAGGAGGTTGTGCGTCGGGTGGAGCGGGGCGAGAAGTACGTCACCCTCCTCGGAGTGACCGGGAGCGGCAAGACGTTCACGATGGCCCACACGGTCGCCCGGCTGCAGCGGCCGACCCTCGTGGTCAGTCCGAACAAGACCCTCGCCGCGCAGCTGGTGAGCGAGTTCCGAGCCCTGTTCCCTCACAATGCCGTCGAGTACTTCGTCAGCTACTACGACTACTACCAACCCGAGGCCTATGTTCCGCAGATCGACCTCTACATCGAAAAAGACGCCTCGATCAACGAGGAGATCGACCGGCTCCGGCACCGGGCGACCCAGGCGCTCCTGACCCGCCGAGACGTCCTCATCGTCGCGTCCGTGAGCTGCATCTACGGTCTTGGCTCCCCCGAAGACTACCGGGCCTCTGTGGTGGACCTCAAGGTGGGGCAGGAGATCGCGCGTCAGTCGTTGCTCGAGCAGCTCGTCCGGATGAAATACACCCGGAACGATGTCGAGCTCAAGCGCGGCCGCTTTCGCGTCCGGGGCGGAACGATCGACGTGATGGGCGCCGGTGAAGCCGTCCATCGGATCGTCCTCGACGGCCGAACGATCGGCGCGATCGCCGAGCTCGACCCGGTGACCCAGGAGGAACGGCGGGAGCTCTCGGACCTCGCGATCTTTCCGGCAACCCATTTCCTTACGGTGGACGAACGGCTCAAGGGGATCCTGGGGGAGGTCGAGCTCGAACGGGACCGCAGGGTCGCCGAGCTCGAGCGGCAGGAGAAGATCGTCGAGGCGCAGCGCCTCAGGGGACGGGTGAACTACGACCTCGAAATGATCCGGGAGACGGGGTACTGCTCCGGGATCGAGAACTACGCCCGGTACTTCTCGGGCCGAAAGACCGGGGAACCACCGTACACGCTGCTCGACTTCTTCCCGAACGACTTCCTCGCGTTCCTGGACGAGTCCCACGTCGGGGTCCCGCAGCTCCAGGGGATGTACAAGGGCGACCGAAGTCGCAAGGACAACCTCGTCGAGTTCGGCTGGCGCCTACCTTCCTGCCGAGACAATCGCCCCCTCAAGTTCCCGGAGTTCCTGGAGCGGGTCCCTCAGGCCGTGTTCGTCTCGGCCACTCCGGGGCCGTTCGAGCGCAAGGTGTCGAAGGGGATCGTCGAGCAGGTCATCCGACCCACTGGGTTGATCGACCCGCCCGTCGAGGTCCGCCCGCTCGCGGGACACATCGCTGACCTCGTGGGCGAGCTCAGGGCGTGCGTCGAGCGGGGCGACCGGGCCCTCGTCACCACCCTCACGAAGGCGACCAGCGAGGAGCTCGCGAACTATCTCGCCAACGTCGGCCTGAAGGTCCGCTACCTCCACTCCGACGTCGAGACGATGAAGCGGGTCGAGATCCTTCGCGACCTGAGGCTGGGTCGTTTCGATGTGCTGGTCGGGATCAACCTGCTGCGGGAGGGGCTCGACCTGCCCGAGGTCAGCTTCGTCGCGGTCTTGGACGCCGACAAGGAGGGCTTCCTTCGGAGCGAGACGTCGATCGTCCAGACCGCGGGCCGTGCCAGCCGTAACGTGGCCGGGAAGGTCGTCCTGTACGCCGACCGCACCACGGGCTCGATGAAGCGGGCCATCGCGGAGATGACGCGCCGGCGCCAGAACCAGGTCGCGTTCAACACGGCCCACGGGATCGTCCCCGAGTCGGTCCGCAAGGAGGTCCGCGCGCTCCTCGCGCCCGAAGAGGAAGCGGCCTCCGGCGAGCTCTCCACCTCCGGTCTCGGGAAGTACTGGAAGGACCGCCTGCCGCTGCTGCTCGCGAACCTCGAGGAGGAGATGCGGCTCGCGGCCGAGCGTCTCGACTTCGAGGAAGCAGCCCGGATCCGTGACCGGATCCGCGAGGTACGTCGGAGCGCCGCGGAGGGCCGCGCGCGTCGAGCCGCCGCTCCCGCGGGATAAACAGGATTTGACCGACGCGGAAAAGGGGTTTTAAGAAGCAGTCCGCTCCGCACGTGCGATGCCGCGCTCCGCCGAACGAGCGGTCCCGGCCAGCGGTCTATCGGAACTGCGCCGCAGCGGCTCCGTGACCGAGCTGCTCTTCCTCTACGAGTGCGCGACCTTAGAGCCGACGCAACTGAGGCCCGTGGCCGACCGCATCGGCCTCACGGTCCAAGCGGTATCCCACTCCTTCCGCCAGCTGCGAGGTCGCGGACTAATCGAAGTCCGGGACGGGCGATACCGACCAACCGTGGAGGGGGTCGCGTGGTTGCATGAGAGCCTGAGCCGCCTCGGGGACGATGTGCGCGCACGGGTCGAACGGCTCCACGTGATCCGCTCGTGTCGCGCCGTGGCGCTCGCAGACCTCGCCCGCGGGGACGTCGTTTCGCTGGAGCTCAGGAACGGTCGGCTCTCCGCCCGACCGGGTGGTACAGGGCCGTCCCGGGGCACGGTGACGGCTCCCGGTCGGTCCGGCGCGCTGGTCGAGGTCACCGACCTTGAAGGGATCGTCCCGCTTTCTCCCGCGCCCGTCACGGTCCGAACGATCACCGAGCACGACCTCTCTGACCCCGCCCTCCCACGGCGGCTCGCGATGGCGCTCCCCTCCGCTCAAGCCCTTCTCGCGGCCGAAGGTCTCGAGGCCGTCCACTCCCTCGAACGCGCGACCGATCGCCCCATCCTCCGCTTTGCTGCCGCTACGGCGAGTGTCGAGGCCTCGCGAATCGGTGTCCCGAGCACGATCGTCGTGCTCGACCGGGACCTTCCACAACTGTTGTCCACGTTCTCCATGTCGAACCCTCCGCCCCTCGACGTGCGCCCGCTACCCCCGCTCGGCCGTCGTCCGCGGTCCGTCCTGCGTCGCCGAGGGTGACGAGGGGAACACCGCCCTCAGGGCACCGAGCAGCCCGCCGAGGTCCATGACCTCGGTCGCCCCGGCGTCCGACAGCGCGCGATAGGCTTTCTCCGCCTCCCCACCGCAAAAGTCGCGCTCCCGAATGGGAGGTGCGGACATGAGGAACGTGGGTGCGCGATCGACGAAGGGGAGTACATCGAGAAGGTTCGACAGGTTCGAAGGCCCGACCGCGAACGGGCAGACGACGATCGCTCGGGCCGCACCGAGGAGCGCTCGGTGCCGTTCTCGAGCCTCAGCGCCTAGAGGCGCGAACGGGGCCTCGATCGCGCTGGGGATGGAAAGCGCTTCGGCCACTTCCGCGTCCGAGTCGAGGAGGTGGAGGGCACCGGCGCTCAGCCCGAAACCCTCCTCGGTCAGGGCGCGGAGGAACGCCTCGGCCGAGCCCCCTCCGCCCACGATGTGGACGGGCCCCATGAACGGCGAGGAAGGGTCCCGGCGGGAGGCTTGCACGAGCTGGTGGGGAACCAGGAACGGGAGACCGGTCCGCCGGTCCCGTCCAAGGTCCGCGGCGATGCCCCAGACGCGGACGAGCAGGTCTTCGGAGAGGACCTCGGCGGGGGGGCCGTCCGCCACCCGACGGCCGTGGGAGAGCACGACGATCCGGTCGGCGAACCTCGCGGCGAGGTTGAGGTCGTGCAAGGCCGCCACTACGGTCACCCCCCGCGTGCGGGAGAGCGTGCGGACCCGACCGAGCAGGTCGAGTTGGTGGCCGATATCGAGGTGGGCCGTCGGTTCGTCGAGGAGGAGGATCGGGGTCTCTTGGGCTAGCGCTCTTCCGAGGACGGCCCGCTGCCGCTCTCCACCGCTCAGCGATAGCACCCCGTCCGAGGCCCGGTCGCCGAGTCCGACGTCGGTCAGGATGCGATCCGCCAATCGTCGGTCCGCGTCGCTTTCCCCGTCCATGCGACCGTGGTGGGGGTACCGACCGTAGAGGACGTAGTCGCGCAGTGGGACCTGGTCCCGGAGGCCCTCTTCCTGGGGGACCCAGGCCATTTGACGCGCTCGCTCGTGAACGGTCAGCTCTTCGACCGACCGTCCAAAGACCTCCACCGCGCCCTCCGTCGCGGGGAGGAAACCGAGGGCGGCGCGGATCAACGTCGTCTTCCCCGAGCCGTTCGGTCCGGTGAGGGCGAGGAATTCCCCGGCGTGGACTTGAAGATCGACATCGTGAAGCGCGACGCGGGCTCCGTACCGAACGGAGAGGTGTCTCACCCGTAGAGCTGGCAGGGTCGTCGGGCCCGTCACGTCGTCCCCATGGTCGTGCCGCGCCGCTGGCGGAGCAGGAGGTAAAGGAAGAACGGCACCCCCGCGAACGCGGTGAAGATCCCGATCGGGAGCAGCGAGCTCGGAAAGGCAAGGTAGCTCACGTCCCGGGCCGTGAGGAGGAAGATCGCCCCGACCGCAGCGGACCCTGGAAGCACGACACGGTAGTCCGTCCCCGCCACACGGCGGACGATGTGAGGCGACACGAGCCCCACGAACCCGATGATCCCGGTGAATGCGACGGCGACCGCGGTGGTCAGGGACGCGAGGAGGATTACGACCAAACGTACCCTGGGAGCGTCGACCCCCGCGCTCTGCGCCACGTCCGAGCCGAGCTGCAGCAGGTTCAGCTCCCGCCCGTATAGGGCGAGCACGGTGCCCAGGGCGAGCACGATGCCGAACGCGATCCCGTCGACCTCCCAGTCCGCGGAGCCGAGACTGCCCAGCAACCAGAACGTGACTTGCTCCCCTCCGACGGGATTGTAGAGGAGCACGAGCGACAGGAGCGCGGAGAGGAGGTTCGAGATCGCTACGCCGGTGAGCAACAGGGTTTCGACCGAGCTATACCGCCCTCGAGCGACGGCGAGGATAAGGAGGCCCGTCGCGGTGGCTCCCACGAAAGCGAAGAGCGGCAGGAATAGGTCGGCATGCGCTTCCTGGATGCGGTAGACGTACAGGATCGCTGCCCCGAGCGTCCCGCCGCTCGAGATGCCGAGGAGGAACGGGTCTGCGAGGGGGTTTCGAAATACCCCCTGAAGCGCGCCCCCCGAGATCCCGAGGGCGGCCCCGACGATGAGGGCCAGCAGTACCTCGGGGAGGTAGAGGTTCCAGACGATGAACGTCAGCGCGCCACAGTGGGCGACCGAGACGCCGGTGCCCGCACAGGGGGCGGGGAAGAGCGCCCCTCCGGACATCTGATGCAGAAGGATCTCTACACCGGTGCGGACAGGGATGGCGACCGTGCCGAGGAGCGACGAGCCGATGACCGCGGTGAATCCGACCAATCCGAGAAGGAGGGCGACGATCCACCGGCGCCCGGCGCGGACGGGCGGTGCGGGGGGAGAGGGCTGGCCGTCCATCGGGCCTCCCGTCCGCTGGGTCAGGTCGCGCCAGGGTGGAAGGTCGCGAGCAACGCGGGAATACCGTCCAGAATCATGGTCGGGTCGGGCTCGGTGACCCAGTTCGAATCGATCCCGCTCACCCGGCCGTTCTGGACCGCGGTGAACTGAGACCACTCGGGGCCACCGGCGTACGTGCTCTCGTTCAACCCATACCCCGCTCCGTAGACGATGAACTGGGGGTCCGTGATGAGCACCTGTGCGCCCGAGAGTTCGGGGTACGGGATGGTCGCGCTCGCGCTGATGCTGGTTGCGGCCGTCAGCTCGATGAGCGAGAGTCCGAAGGTCCCGGGTCCGAACGTCCAGTATCCGTCGGAGTCGACCGAGTACGTGAGCAGGACCGTGGGATACGACCCGACCGAGGCGCCGACGCGCGTCGCGTTGTAGAGCTCGGCGGAGAGGTCGGCGTTGAGCGACTGCGCGGTCGACGAGACGCCGAAGACCTCCCCGAGCAACGTGTCGTCGACCAGGATCCCGCTCAGGGTGGGTGGTTGGAGCATCACCACGGGGATGTGCAACTGGCCGGTGATCTCCTCCACCGCGGCGACCGAAACGATCGTGGACGCGAGGACGAGGTCGGGGGTCAGGTTCACGAGCATCTCCGGAGCGAACGTGGGCCCGACCTGGACGCACATCGAGGAAGTGAGGTTCCAGGCGGCGACCTGGTCGGGAGAATAGTCGTCCGACAAGCCCCCAAAGGCGGCGGCGTAACAGTCGACCGCGACCACGTGACCGCGGAGACCGAGGCGGAACATCTCGTCCATGATGCTCGGGCTGAGAACGGCGACGCGTGCCGGGTCGTAGGGAACGTTCACCGTTCGACCGAGGTCATCCGTCACGCGGATCCCTCCTAAGGTTGAGGCGGCTCGAAGGTCGAAGAACGCGGCCGTGCCGGCGACCGCCAGGCCCGCCGCGATCAGCACCGCCACGACGACCCAGGTCAGGGAGACGGCCCGACGCGGCGGGTCCGGTCGGCCGACCGTGCTGGTAGACAACAGCATTGGACTCAAGACAAAGGGTCTTTCACATAAGGGTTATGGTGAGGTCCCGACGCACCGCGGGTTGAGGTGGGGGCACGGACGACAAACTCTATCTCTCCCCAGACTCCCCGGGCCCATCGTGGGAGCATAGGCTAATCTGGTAGACCAGCGGGCTCCAGTCAGGGTGACCGAACGGTCCCCTGTGATGACGGGTCTGCGGAGGGACGCACCGCGTCCCTGTGACGAGTGACTGGAGCGCGCGGAGAGACCCGCATATCGGGGTTCAAATCCCCGTGCTCCCATTTCCTTCCCTGAGGGGAATCCCGGTCACTTCGGGCCGACAGAGAGACCCTCCGAGAGAACCCTCGTCTTAGACCTGGGTCACATGGGTCGACGGACGGACCCGGCCGCACGTACGGGGCCCCTTGACTGAACGGGTTAGTTCCGGGGCCATAGCGGGCCCCGGAACCGGATTGCGGGTTACGGAATGACCGTCCAGGTCCCTCCGATCGTCGCGGTA
>Ga0187815_10000446_pt1 | contig 20018 bp, 19 predicted proteins | sample NC_S_5_FD_132962 | JGI IMG/M metagenome (GOLD analysis project Ga0187815, IMG submission 132962) | Wetland sediment microbial communities from Neuse River Estuary, North Carolina, USA - ASW-S_5 | ecosystem: Environmental > Aquatic > Freshwater > Wetlands > Sediment | place: USA: North Carolina...
CGCATCCGCTCTTCCACGGCACAAGTCTCCTTCCACCCCATCGGCAAGTCCTCCCTTGCCGATCAGTTGACCTGTTACCCATGTCGCCGGTCTAATCTGTTACCTAAGTAGCCGGTCAGGACCTGCGCGCCACCTTCTCCCACAAGGGGAGAAGGGAAGAAGAGCTCGCGGCCAAGCTGATTACTCAATGCAAACTAGCGCACGCCGACGCGATTGACCGGGCCGCCGCGATTCATCGGCGTGCCGGCACGCACGCCTACGCCCGGGGCGCCGACGCCCGGGGTCGCCACCACGGCCGCGGCAGCGGGCGCTGCGACCACGGCGCGCGTCGGCCGCATCACGCAGCCCTTGGGCACGCCGACCGTCTTGCAATAGACCACGGCGGCCTGCGCCGATCCGGCGCCCAGCGAAATTGCCGCGGCTATGGCAATGGCGCTGAGTGCTGCGCTGGCAGCCAGCCATCCTGCTTTTCCTGACATTGCGTATCTCTCCCGTTTCACGTGCGTCGCGGCCTTGCGGGACGACCGAACGATCGCCGCGGCCGACGCGCCAGCTAAATGGCGCAAGGGCGTGCGGCAAAACATGCCATGAAGATGGGAGTGGTTGCAGGTCGCACGCTTTGCACCCGCCATGAACATGGCATGGACCGGACATGCCGGCACAACGATGGTCGCCGCGCTCGTCCCGAGCCCAACTGCATTCGTCGTCAGAGGTACTCGCCATGAAGATTTCAAGCCATCTCGCCTCGTCAGCGCTCGCCCTCGCCATGCTCACCGCCACCGCTTTCCTGCCGGCGTCGGCGCAATCCGGCCCCTCGCCGCAGGAGCAGATGGCCTGCCGTAGCGATGCCGGAAAATTCTGCGCCGAACACATCGGCAAGCCGCCGCAGATGAATGCGTGCCTGCGCGAGAACAAGGCGAAGCTTTCCGAGGGCTGCCGCAAGGTGGTGGAGTCGCGCGGCGGTTAAGACCGCGCCAAACTCGGTGTCATTCCGGGGCGCCGCAAAGCGGCGGGCGGAATCCATAACCCCATAGTGAGTATGGATTCCGCGCCTGCGCCTTCGGCGCATCCCGGAATGACGAATGGGAGAGGACGTCGCTCGCCAACTCGACTGAATCAGCTGGCGTCGCGAAGGACGCAAGATGGAAATTCACACCGCGCGGCGTTCCGGCGAGATGTCGTGGGAATAGTGCGAACATTCGACGAGGCTTGCGACGGCCAGCGCGCGCAGCACTTCCGGATCTCGTTCACCCTTGCCGGCGGCCGCCAGAATGCAGCACGCCATCTCGGCCTTGATTGCCGAGGTGCGCTTGGCTTCAGGCAGCGACGCGGTGGCGTCCTCCAGAACAGCCTTCATCAACTGGATGAGTTCGGGTGAAAAATACGCAGCACCGGAATTCATGTCGGGCCCTCCCAAAACGGTATGCCCAGCCCGGCTATATCTTAGGTCCGGAATTTTTCGGCGTGCAACAGATTTCGCAAAATTCGCGAGCGGCGTGGCGCGCTCGCCGCGCCGGCGGTTACGGTGCTTGCGCGGAACCAGGAGAACGAGACCGCGGCAAGAAAAGGTTGAGCCGACCAAACGCGCTCTCGCTCTAGTCGTCGTCGAACAGCGTCATTCGTCCTGTCCCAAAGGCCGGCTGGCGAAAGGGCGGCCATGACTGCGTGCCGGGAGCGGCGCGATTCCACTCATCGCCTTCACGCTGCCGCCTGCGCATCTCGGCCCGTTGCTCGCGGCGCTCCCGCCGCTCGGCCTTGCGCCTTTCCCTGTCCTCGGCGCGGTGGGCATCGCGCCTGCCCTCGTCATCGCGCGCCTTCGCGAATGAATCCTCAAGCGCTGCACGCTGTGCCGCGGAAGGCTGCTCGGACGTTGCGGCCGGCTGCGCCGGTGCGGCGGCGGATTGCTCCGGCGCATTGCGGTCCGCCGATTGCTTCGCGTCGGCCGGCGGCGCGAAGGCCTGCTGGGATTGCGGCTTGGCTGGTGACGATGACTGCAGTTCCGCCTGCTGTGGCGTTTGCGGGCCGGCAACGGTGGCGCCGATCTGCGTGGCTGCCATGAAGGGCATCGGCTGCGCGACGCTCGTGAACGCCGGGACCGGCGCGCGCTGATCGAGCCGCGTCGCGGCGGCTTTTTTTGATCCTAGCGGGTTCATGATGTCACCGAGCAGCAGGCCGCCGCCGAAACCTGCGCCGATCGCCACCACCACGGTTGCTACGCCGGCGAAATAGGCAATGGATGCACGCATGGTTCGTCTCCCTGCCGCAGCAACGTGTCAGGGAAAACGATGTTCCGTCGTTAAAGGGGAAGTGAGAGAGGAGCGGTTATTTGCTCTGGCACGATCTCTTCAGAAAACCGGTTCCCGCTTTTGCGGGATCGTGCGCGTCAGATCATCGAGGCGACGCGTTCCAAGCCGATGATGCGGGCGAGCGCGCGGACTTCCCGCTTCTGGTCCTCGCGGAGTTGGAACAGCAGCGGCATCGCCGCCGACTTGAGCTGCGCGACTTCTTCGGAATCCGGATCGATCGGCGGCGCGCCGGCGGCAGGATCGGCCTGTTTGGTCGAATGCATCTTGCGGGCGATCGCACGCAGCGCCTTCTCGACGCCGGGCCAGTAGGATTCCTGGTCGGGCGACAATTTTAGCCGGTCCTTGATGCCGGCGATCTGCACGTCGGACAATAGCGTGTAGTTCTTCTGCACTGCCGGCTTGGCGGCGGCCGGCTTCGGCTTGGGCGGAGCCGGCGGCGCGGCGGTGACGTTCGGCACCGAGAGGTCCGAGGGAGCAGCGGCGGCATAGGCCTGGCGCAGCGGCTCGCTGAATTGCGGGGCCTCCTGCTGCGGCGGCTGCGGCGTGATCGCCGCGGTCGCGAGCGCAACGACGGCGAGCTTGTCGGCCTTGGCCTGCTTGTTGGAGACGACGGGGGTCGTGGCGGCGGGGGCGGCATAGTCGGCGCTGACGGCCGGCACGCTTTCCCGCCCAAGGATGGAGGTCGCGGCCGCGCCTGCCACCAGAAGGCAGGTCAGCGCGACAATCGTGATGGCCCGGGTCAAGAAGGTCTCCATTTCCGCCGATCGCCTCGACGCAATGTCCCGAAAAGTGAGGGTGAATTAAGGCTTAACGGAGCCGTCCCAAGATTTGGTAAATGCCGGAAAGTCGCAAAAGCGGGCCGAATCGACCGAAAATCAGGCCGCAGCGGCCAGTTCGTAGGCTTCCTGGATGTCGGCGACGATCTCGTGGGCCTCGAAAAGCGCGTCCGAGCGCACCGATTTCAGGCTGACCGTCCAGTTGCTGCGGCGGGTGCGAGGCATGGAGATGATCTCGAATTTGACGTCGCGGCAGAGCGGGTGCCGGGCCAGCGCATTGCCGACCCGCCAGCGGATCTCTTCGATGGTGGCCGGCCGCTTCACCCAGATCGATTCGAGGTCCATGGGCATCCCTCATCCAGCGCGGCCCGAACTGGCGGCGGGCCGTCATCCCGGACTATTGTTGGGGCTGACATGGTTAACGGCGCGTTAAGGCCGCCTTTCCCGGGAGCGCACGCCGCGCGATGGCAGGAACGGAGATGATTTCAGCAGCGGCGAGGCCTTCGGTGCGCGCCGGCGTGCTGGCCGCCACCATCGTCTCGCTGGTCACGCTTGGTATCGCGACCTTCGAACTGTCGATGGGCGATTTTCCGTCGGCGCTGGTGTTGCTGGGCATCGTGCCGCTGGCGGCGCTGTTGTTCTTTGCATGCCTGTTGTGGTCGGCCTCGCAATTGCTGCGCATCCGCAAGGACGGCGCGAAGTTCGCGGCGCCCTTTGCGATCTGCGTGGCGGCGTTGCTGGCGCTGCAATACGCGCCGCTGCAGCAGATCTATCTCAACCAGAATTTCTGGCGGCACCGCGCCGACCGCGACCGCATCGTGGCGCGTGTCGAGAATGGCGAGTTGCTGCCCAATGTCGACTACAACAAGAACCTGATAGCGCTGCCCCGCCGCGACGCACACGTCTCCGCGGGCGGCGACATCGTCATCGAGGACGCCGACGAAGGCGTCTATGCGCTGTTCCTGACCTCGCGCGGGCTGAAGCATTATTTCACCGGCTTCCTGCGCGTGCCGCCGAATGGCGATCCCAGAAAATTCTTCGAATTCGCCGACAAGCCGCCGTCGCAGCTGGTGCGCTACGACAGGGAATGGTGGTTCGTGGCGAATTAGGCCGGCGGGGCTGCGTGCGCGGTCATCGAGACGGAGGTTGTCCGCCGGGAGTGCCGCCCGGCGTTGCCCCCGACGGCTGCATCGACCGCGCCTTGTCCAATAAGGTTAGAGTGTTATCCACACACGATTTCATCGAATCTTGGGGATCGCAGCGCACCGCAATCGTCGCATCTCCGTGCCGCAGGAAAAATGCGGCGCCACCACCTCGGCGCAGGACGCGATCAAAGTCGCCGCCGCCTCCGCCGCGCAGCAGTTCCTCCAAAGCACGGTCAATTCGAGTGGAGGAATCTCGTCCATCAGCGCCAGAAGCGCTCTGGCTAAAAGCAGGTGGCGAAGACAGCGAAAGCATGGCCGCAACGATAATCGCCTTGTTCATGATGGCTCTCCAATTTGGGGTTGCACCTTGGGAGCGGGACGATGCTCCTCAATTGCCCCGCTCTGGCTCTGCTGGAGCGACATTTCTGTCGAGGACTCAATCAGGATAGCTGATGGGAGACATCCTTAGTCCCGGCATATTCGCCGGCGAACGATGACGAGAAAATCCCCGTCCGCGTCTCGCAAGCTCCGGGTAAGGAAATAACAGTCGCCTTCCTCCCCGCCGCGGCGACGCTCAGCTATCCTCTCGGCGAACCGTTCGCGCATGTGGCCGCGCCAGCCTCCGCCGTCCTCATCCTCCTCGCGGTCACGCCAGTTGCTCATCCGCTCGCGCAAGCGGCCTCGCAGATCCGGCCGGTCGCGAAGAAGGTCGACGATGAGATCGCGGAGATCCTCGCGCGTCCGTATCCGGTCCCTCAGGAGATCCCGCAGATCGCGGCCCATCTCGCCGTCCCTGTCACGCCATTCCTGGGCAGACGCAGGGCTTGTTGTCGCAAAGATCACGGGAGCAGATGCAGTAGTAGCGAAGAGGAATGCTGCGGTAATTGCTGAACAACGTGTCATGGCGTTCTCCTTTCAGCGGCCCCAATGCTCTCTTCGAATATTCTCCTTGCTCCGTCGAGATTGGGCTGCCTGAGCGGTTTGCCCCAAGTGCGGTATTAAGCCAGCCAAGTATGTCGAGAGCGTGAAGCTCTCCCGCTCATTTCAGCCAATAAGGGTCATCGGCCCTGACTGGTTTCGTAAATGTCCGTCATCGAAATGCGCGAGGATGAGCGCGGCGTCAGAGCATCGTTGGAGCTTGAACTTTTGCACGAAGTTCAATTGACGAGCGAGCGGTGGCACCTAGCCAGGTTTTGCGCATGCGGCGGCTGCGCGATATTCGGCAACCGTGCGCGCGACCATCTCATCGACGGACAGCAATTCCGTCACGCCCGACACGGAATGGCCCGCGCTCCAGATGTCGCGCCAGCGTTTCGGGCTGTTTTCGCGGGCGCCGATGTCGATGTCCTTGCCGATATCGATGGCGCCGCGCGCGGGCAGGTTGTCGGGATCAAGGCCCGCCGCTTCGATCGAGGGGCGCAGCATGTTGGTCTGCAATCCCGTGAAGGCTGATGTGAGCAGGATGTCGTCGGCGCTGCTGGCGATCAGCATCTCCTTGTAGCGGCTGTCGGCCATGCTCTCGCGCGTGGCGATGAACTTGGTGCCCATATAGGCCAGATCGCAGCCGAGCGCCTCCGCGGCGCGCAGCGCGTGGCCGTCACTGATGCCGCCGGCAAGCACGATGGGGCCGTCGAAGAAGGCGCGCACCGCGCGCACGAACACGAAGGGGTTGAGCCAGCCGGTCTGCCCGCCAGCGCCGGCGGTCAGCAGCACGAGGCCATCGGCGCCGGCGGCAGCCGCGCGCTCGGCGTGGCGGATGCTGGCGACGTCGGCAAACACCAGCGCGCCGGCATCGTGCAGTGGCTGCACGACCGGCGCGGGTGAGCCGACGGAGGTGATCACCATCTCCGGCCTGTGGCGGAGCAGGACTTTCACGTCCGCTTCGAGCCGCGCATTGGAGCGATGCACGATCAGGTTCGGGCAGATTGGTGCCGGTTGCTTGCCGCTCGCATCGGCATGGCGCCGCAGCCGCTCGCCGATTTCAGTCAGCCAGGCTTCGAGCTGCTCCACCTCGCGGCAATTCACCGTCGGAAACGAGCCGATCACGCCGTTGCGGCAGGCAGCTACCACGAGCTCCACGCCGGAGACGAGAAACATGGGCGCCGCGATCAGGGGAAGCGCGAGACGGTCGCGAAAGCGCGCGAGTGGATCGGCTGTTTGCAAAAGTTCAGGTCCTTGCTAGCGTTGTCGCCAAACATTGGCATGGCGAGAGCCAAAGACAAAGAACGCAGCGCCACCACCGTCATTCCGGGGCGCCTCGAAGAGGCGACTATAGGGCTCAATTGCGCCCCTGAGAATCTCGAGATTCCGGGTTCACGCTTCGCGTGCCCCGGAATGACGGCACAAGGGAGGGAGAACACCCATGAGTAACCCGCTCTACGCACTTCCAGTCGTCGGCGAGCAGACGCTGCGGGCGCTTGCGCGCTACCCATCGCGCACGGCTTTCTCCTGGCCGGGCGGATCGATGACCTATCGGGCCGCGACCGACCTGATCGGGCGCATGCAAGCTGTGTTTGCAAGGCTCGGCTTCGCGCCCGGCACGCGCGCCGCCTTGCTCACCGCCAACCGCGCCGATGCCTGGTGCGCCGGCGCAGCGGCGCAACTTTCCCGGCTGGCGGCCACGTCGCTGCATCCGCTAGGCTCGCTCGACGACCAGCTGTTTCAGCTGGAGGACTCCGAGGCCGAGATGCTGATCGTCGATGCGGCGGCGTTCCGCGACCGCGGCGGCGACCTCGCCGCAAGGGCGAAAGGCGTGAAGATGGTGTACACGCTCGGCCCGGCGGACTACGGCGCAGACCTGCTGCAAGCGGTGGAGGCCGCAGGCAGCGCCACCGCACGCTGCTTCGCCGTCCCCGACGATCTTTCCATGCTGAGCTACACCGGCGGCACGACAGGCAAATCAAAAGGCGCGTTGCGCTATCACCATCAGCTTTCCGGCTTTGCCAACGCCATTCTCGCCGATTTCGAGATCCCGGATACGCCGAGCTATCTGACGGTCGCGCCGATCAGCCACGTCGCCGGCACGAAGGTGCTGCCGACGCTGATGCGCGGCGGCACCGTGCACATGCTGAAAGGCTTTGACCCGGAGGCGGTGCTTTCCACCATCCAGCGCGAGCGCATCAATTTCACGCTGCTGGTGCCGACCATGATCTATGTGCTGCTGGATCATCCGCAGCTGGCGAAGACCGATCTCTCCTCGCTGGAGCTGTTGCTCTATGGCGCGTCCGCGATGTCGCCGAGCCGGCTGGTCGAAGGCATCGAGCGGATCGGGCCGGTGTTCTCGCAGCTCTACGGCCAGACCGAATGCTATCCGGTGTCCGTGCTGCGCAAGGCCGATCACGATCCCAAAACGCCGGAGCTGTTCCTGTCCTGCGGCTTCCCGATCGCGGCATGCGAAGTGAAGATCCTCGACGACAACGACCGCGAGGTGGCGACGAGCGAAGCCGGCGAAATCTGCGTGCGCGCGCCGCATGTGATGGCCGAATACTGGAAGCGGCCGGACATCACCGCCGAGACGCTGAAGAGCGGCTGGCTGCACACCGGCGATATCGCCCGCCGCGACGAGCGCGGCTACATGTTCATCCTCGACCGCAAGAAGGACATGATCGTCTCCGGCGGCTTCAACATTTTTCCGCGCGAGGTCGAGGACGTGCTCACCCAGCATGCCGATGTGGCGATGTGCGCCGTGATCGGCGTGCCCGACGACAAGTGGGGCGAAGCCGTCACGGCGATCGTGGTGGCGCGCGAGGGCGCCCAGCCGAATGCGGAAGAACTGATTGCGCTGGTGAAGGCCAGGAAAGGCTCGGCGCATGCGCCGAAGCACGTCCAGTTCGTCAAGGAGCTGCCGATGACGGGCGTCGGCAAGGTCGACAAGAAGGTGCTGAAGGCAAGCTTCTGGGCGGGACAGGAACGGATGGTGGGGTAGCTCGCGCACGAAGACTGAAATTCTGACTTACCGATGTCGATGTCTTCAGCCTGGGCCGCAGCAGCGAAACAAGCGGCAAGACTGGCGATCATTTCTCACTCCAACGCTGGCTAGAAAGACATGTTGCTACCCGCTTTGCCCCCGAAAGGTTGACGTACATCAACAGCGCTTCCGGCTTGGGCTAATAAATACTCTGAACTCATTGAATCGTTCATCGACGGCAGGGTCGACATCCGCTGCCGCTCTTGTCCGAGCTGCTCGCTTGTGCTGCCGGAACGAACTTTGGGCACTGCGCCGCAACAAGCTTACTTGCTCAAAGCCGTCGGCGCGGGCTCGCACGACTGGCGGATTTGATGGCCGATGGAATGGCTCTCACAGAGCGTGGAGGCGAAATTGAATTCCGATCGCTTGTGGTGGAAGGGGCAGGTTGCCGGGGTTCACCTCGATGGAGGTCACCGCGACCTGCGGTTGGATGCCTGCCGCGGGCTCGCACTATGGTTCATCTTCATTGACCACGTTCCGGGCAATACGTTCGAGTGGCTGACGCTGCGCAACTACGGTTTCAGCGATGCCACAGAAGTCTTCGTGTTCGTCTCCGGCTATACCTGCATGCTCGCCTATGGCGGCGCCCTGCGCGAGCAGGGTTGGAAGACCATCGTGGCGCGGAGCTTGCGCCGCGGCTTTGAAATCTACGCTGCTTTTGTGCTGCTCGTGGTCGCCTATCTTGTTCTGATCTGGGGGACTTGCAGCGGCAGCTTTTGTCTCGACGAGACCAACACAAGATCGTTCTTTGAAAGTCCGGGCACGGCGTTAATACACGTCATGTCGCTGCAGTATACGCCAGTCAACACCGACATATTGCCGACTTTCGTGATGCTGCATCTGGCGTTTCCGGCTGTGCTGTGGCTCTTGATGCGCAGTTTCACCGTCGCGCTCGCCGCGTCGTTCTTTCTTTATCTGATGGTGCAGATCTATGGCTGGCATGTGCCGGCCTGGCCGACCGGTGAATTGTATTTCAATCCGCTGGCGTGGCAGTTCCTGTTTGTATTCGGCGCCTGGTATGCGGGTTGGGGAGCGGGACAGCTCAAGGGGATCATACGGTCGCGCGCCACGCTGCTGCTCGCGGTACTCTACATAGGGTTCAGCCTCATCGTCGCGCTGAGCTGGCGATTCGAACCGCTCACATTGCTGATTCCCGATGTTGTCTCGGGACTTCTTTATCCGATCGACAAGGGTCACCTTGCGCCGGTGCGGTTCGTGCATTTCATAGCACTGGCAGTCGTTGTCTCGCGATTCATATCGCACGACTGGAAGGGGATGATCAGGCCGTGGATAGTGGCCATGATCCGTTGCGGAGAAAATTCGCTGTCGATCTATTGCATCAGCGTGCTGATGTCATTTGTTGCCTTTATGATCCTGAAGGAGGTTTCCGGCGGCCTGCCGATGCAAGCCGCCGTCAGCGCGGTCGGGATCGCGTTGCTGATCGCGGTTGCGACCCTTCTGACATGGGAAGCCAAGCTCGACCGGCAAGGTCCGAAGCTTTTCTAGCCGCCTATGGAATCCCAGATCATTGGCCGCGCGCTCGCGATGCGGATGGCAGTTCATCGAGCAAGGCTTTCGCGTCGGCCAGATCCGCCGTATCGCACCCTCCTTTGAAGGACCGATAAATATTCAGTAGCCGGTCATGCGCCTCCGCAGGCCTGCCCTGATCGGACAAGACGCGGGCGAGGCTCGTTGTCGCGCGCAGTTCGAAGGATCGTGATCCCTGCGCGCGAGCGACAGCAATCGCCTGCTCGTAATTGGCGAGCGACGCGGCACTCGGTCCGCGGCGGGAGAGGAGATCACCGACCAGGCGATGGATCTCGGGTTCAGCCCATCGTTCGCCGGTTTCGCTCACTGTCCGAAGCGCTTCCTCGAGCGTGCGACGGGCGAGGTCCGGCTTGTCGTCTGCGGCATAAGCATCGGCGAGGAACGCCAGGCAAATCGGCCGAAATATCCGCGAGCCCGTTTGCGCCCAAAGCCGCAGCCCCTGTTGCAGTAGCGCCACCGCGTCTTTCGCCCGGCCTGCGCGGGTGGCGCGCCAGCCGCCCAAAAAGCCACCGAGCGCCTGCCAATACGGAAGTTGACGATCATTGGCGAGCTCCGTCAGCTTACGTCCGATCCCTGTGACCTTGTCCACATTGCGCAAAAGCACGTAGGTTATCCCGGCATGCCATAGGGCATAGAGCCGTGACTGATCGTCGTGCCCCAGCGCTTCACCTCGTTCCAACAAACATTCCGCGGCCCTTTCTGCGTCCGCAGGCTGTCCGGACAGCCACAGCGCCCATGATCGATACGAGTACATTGTCACGCCCACATCGTGGCCGAAGCGCGCGCGCAGGTTCCGCCCGACCGGCGTTTCGGCACCGTGCTCGGCGGGATCGTAGCGCGCAAGTGCCTGATAAAGTGCTTCGCTCGCGTCCGCGATGTGCCCGTTGATCAGGCGCGACGTTCCGACCAGGCGATACCCAACCATGATCGGGGCCCTTTCGTCGTCGCGCTCGGCAAGGGCCAGGAATTCGTTGGCTTGCTCCAGCATCGCGGCAGGTTGGCCACTGAGGTATTGATACGCCCACAGCCCGTAGAGCGCCGCGAGATGCATCCCCGGATCGCCCACGCGTTTCGAGAATTCGCGCGCCTTGATGTAGGCCTCGCCGACCTGCCGGTCCGCGTAGCCCTTCTGCTCTTGCAATGTACGGGCAAGCGCCGTCTGCAGTTTCAGTTCACCGCGCCGTCGGACGTCATCGTCGGGTAAAGTGGAAATCAATCGCAGCGCTTGGGTGATATGCTCGTGCGCCTCCTTCAGCGCCGAGTGCGACAGCGCGCGGTCTCCGGCGGCAGACAAATAACCGACGGCCTTTGCCGCATCGTCCGCCTCTCGGTAATGCCGCGCAATCAGCTCGGGCTGGCTCTCTGAGATTTCCGCGAAGTGACTTTCGAGGGCTTCGGCAATTCTGGCATGAAGCGCACGTCTCGGCTCACGCAGCAGCGTGCTGTAAGCCGCATCCCGTACCAGGACATGCTTGAAAGAGTAGGTCGCGTACGGCGCGCGGCCCTGCCGGTGCAGCAAACCAGCCGAAATAAGCCGGTCAAGCGCCGCTTGCAGCTCCGCCTCCGGCTTGCGCACGACCGCCGTCAGCAGGGAATGGGAGAACTCGCGTCCGATCGCCGCCCCGATCTGCGCCAACTCCTTGCCGGGTCCGAGCCGGTCGAGTCGCGCCATCAACGATGCATGCAAGCTTGCCGGGACCGCCAGTGCCCGCGAAGGTATCGAGGCGACGGTCCGCTGTGCTTCACTTTCGCTCTCTGCCTCCAGCACCGCCTTCGTCATCTCTTCCACAAACAGGGGGATGCCGTCCGTGTGGTCGATAATCTCCTGCCGCATGTTTGCCGTCAGCGAGTTGTTTCCGACGATGTGGTCGATGATGGCACCGACTTCGCGCGGCTCCAGGCGATTCAGGCTGAGCAAGGTCACGTGCGGCTTTCCTGTCCAGCCCGGCTCGAATTCGGGCCGGAAGGTTACGATCAGCAACACGCTTAGTGTCTGAATCCGGTCCACCAACCGGCCCAATAGTTCCAGGCTGGTTGGGTCGGACCAATGCGCGTCCTCGAAGACCATCAGCACCGGACAGGAGCAGGCCAGAGCCTCCACTTGCCGAACGAGTGCTTGCAGCGTTCTTTGGCGGCGCTGCTGTGGGGTCAGCTCGACGGCGGGATAGCGCCCGTCATTGGGCAGCGATAGCATCCCGGCGAAGAGCGCAGCGTCTTGCACAGATGTCGCGGTCTGCTTCAGCAACCGATCAAGCTTGTCGAGTTTCGCGCGCGAGGCATCCTCGCGCGCCAGTCCGGCGGCACGTTCAATTTGCCCGATGAACGGGTACAGCGCACTGTCAGTGTGTTGCGGGGAGCAGGAATGGCGCAGGCGTATGCGTGCCTCGCCGGCAAGACGTCCCATAAACGCGCTCGTGAGCCGTGATTTGCCAATACCGGCCTCGCCGGAGAGCAGGACGACCTGGCCTTCACCGTCCGCTGCCTTGAAGAAGCGCCGCAGCAGCATTTCGAATTCTTCTTCGCGCCCGACGAGGTCGGTCAGGCCGGTCGGGTGCAGCGCCTCAAAGCGGCTCGCCACGGAACTTGCCTGCAGCACCGCCCACGCCCGCACCGGTCCGGCCATGCCCTTGAGGTTCCTCATCCCAAGGTCATCGAGCTGGAAGAAACTGCCAAGAAGCCTTCGCGTGCTTTCGGCGACGACAACCATGTTCGGTTCGGCGATGCTTTGCAGGCGCGCCGCAAGATTCGGCGTCTCGCCTACCATGCCGCGCTCCTCCGACTCACCCGATGTGATCAGGTGCCCGACCACGACCACTCCGGTCGCAATACCAACCCGCACTTGCTGAGGAGCGCGCGTCTTGAGCCCGGCAACTGCCGTAATCAGCTCAAGCCCCGCCCGTACCGCTCGCTCGGCGTCGTCCTCATGAGCATGCGGATAGCCAAAGTACACGAGGGCCCCATCACCCACATATCGGGCTACGAACCCGCCAAACTGGAGCACGGTCTCGGCGACGCATCTCTGATAAGCCGAAATAACCTCTCGCAAATCCTCCGGATCCATGCCGGTGGAAAGCGCGGTCGAACCGACCAGGTCCGCGAACATCACCGTGACTTGGCGGCGCTCGGCTTCGTCCCCTGGGCTCGATTCGGACCTATGCGCAAGCTCGGGCGCGGCCGAGGCGGCTCCGGCAAGCCTGGCAATCGCCAGGAGCAATCTCCGGCGATCTCCAAGAGGCACGATGCCAAGCTCCTCCTTGAGGTCCTTGTCCGTGAGACCCTGAAGGATCGAAAAGTCGATCCGGTGTTCGGCAAAGCGGTCCGCATACTCGGACAGTCCGAGCGAAGCTAGCCACTCTCTGACCGACGGCATTGCGCTACGCGTCCTGTTGCGCAGGGCCTCTACGCAAGCGCGCAGCCATTCGAGACGGGGACTTGCAGGCACGCCCGCGAATGCCGAGCTGTCGAATTCGCACGATCTGCTCTCGCCATGTCGTCCTCCATAAGCTGCAACTTGCCCATTGCTTGCCGCGCGCGACAGGCCAATCAGCTCTATGTTGAGGTTGGACGCGCCACAAAGGTAGGCGCTTCTTTTCAGACTGCGATGCCTGCCGACGGCCTGATCGCTGCCCATTCCGTCAAGCGGCGACGTCGGCCCGTCCCGTCTTAAAGGCAGTTCGTCACAGACTACGCCATGTTATGTGCCCGAAAAAGAGGACCCCCACGCTGTTGCCGAGACTACTCGACGGGGATCGGCTCTCTCCTCTTCCTGCAGGCCATTTTGTGACGGAAGGCGAGTTGATCAAATAAACGTGCGCCCAATCAGCAATTCAGTGGCCGGGAGTCCGTTGTGCACACAGCCTGGGCCCATTTCGGAAGTGCTCCCACCCTTGAGTTGAGTCCGGCATGCGCATCAACGCGGACACCCGTCGACCGTCCTGAATATATGGGTTCACGTGATGGACACTCATGGTGAAGAGGCGCGACAGCGCCGTCTGCGAACGATGCCGGGCATCGCCGGCCGAACGATGAGGCCCGCCAAGACTTCGCTGGAAAGAACTCCGGCAACAGGCCCATCGACCCAAATGAAAGGCAGCATTGTAGTCACTTCGTAAGGCTGCCAATCCATATTTCCATTTGGCACTCAGGCGAACCAGTAACGCCACGCGTAAGCCGCCGTCATTGCGGTTCCCAGGGCTACGATCGCCGCTCGTACGGCAGCTGCGGGCAACACGCCGACAAGCTTGCCGCCCGCAAAGCCCCCGGCCAAGGCGCCCACCAGCATCACAAGCGTCGATGGCCAATTGATCGTTCCCGAAAGAGCAAAGATCACGACGCCCGCAAGAGCTGCAACTGTCGCATAGAGGTTCTTGAGCGCGTTGAGTGCACGCAAGGGTTCTTTGCCAGTCAGCGTGAGCAGGGCAAGAAGCATGACGCCCAGTCCAGCGCCGAAGTAACCTCCATAAATCGAGACAGGCAGAAGCCAGCCGCTTCGGGCGCTGGTCGCGTGCGAGTGATTCGCTGTCAGTCTTTGCAGGCGCGGCCCCAGCGCGAACAGAATAGTGGCGGCGGCAATCAGCGCTGGAACCAGCAGAGTAAAGAAGCGCTCAGAAGTGGCTAATAACAGAACAGCACCGGCGAGGCCGCCAATAGTTGTCAATAACAGACCGACGACCACGGATCGATCACGCGGCACCATTGCCCGATCTGCAATGGCTGCCATCGTGTGACCCGGAGTGACGGCAAGGGCGTTTGAGGCGGTGGCGACGACAGGCGGCAAGCCTGTCGCGAGCATCGCTGGAAACGTCAACAATGTCGCTCCGCCTGCAAGCGCATTCATGATTCCACCGAGAAAGCCCGCTCCTACCAAAATGAAGACGTTTACGAAGTCCACTGATAGCCCCAAAGATTGTCCTGGAAGACCGCCGCCCATTTCATGCTCATTGGCGCTTCTCGATGACGAGGCTCTGCGCGCAGCGGCCGAAATAGCCCTTGGCATCGGCGAGCCGCGCCTGGGCAAGCCCTGCCCCATCGGGGCCGATCCAGGATACGGCATCGAGCAAGATCCATTCGCCGACCGGCTCGCGCGCCATGCTGACGGTGAGATCGGCGTTGAGGAAGGTCCACCGCCGGAAATCCAGCGCGCTCGAGGCGTTGCAGAAATCGGACGCGACCACGGCGCGCATCGCCTGCGAGATCGCCGATCCCGCAACCAGCGGCCGGTCGGCGCGATACCAGATCGCGCCCGGGCCCACGCCGCCGAAGCGGCCACGCGCGGCGCGGATGGTCATGCCGACCCCGAACGGCGTGTTCTGCGGCTCGAGCCGCGACTTCTCGGGCTCTGCGACATCGAGCGGCGGCTCGACGATATCCGCCGGCAGCGGCTGCGCCTGCTTCCTGATCTTCAGCACGGTCGCGGCGACGGTGAGCGTGCCGCCGGCGAACAGCCTGACGGCGCAGAGCTGGATCTTGCGCCCCTCGCGCAGCACCTCGGTTTCGATCGTCAGCGGCGCCACGGGCACCGGGCGCATCAGGTCGATGGTGGCGCGTGCGATCTGCATCGGCACGGCGGTGGGAATTCGCTCGGCGGCCCATACCACGAGCGAGGCCGGCGCTCCGCCGTGCTGCATGTTCGGATCCCAGGGGCCGGCGGCATGGGGGCTGGTGACGGCGGTGGCGCCGTCGACGCGAAAAATGGCTTCCATCAAAGTGAAGGCTTACATCTTCGCGGCGAGGCAGGGTCAGGTCAGCCCGCGGCCGCGAGCGCCGGTTCGAGCCCGTTGGGGAGCTCGATGTCGACTTCGAGAGTCGAAACGTTCTTTCCCCGGTCCATCCGGACTTTAACCTTGTCGGGGTCGAGCGCAACATGGCGCGATACCGCAGCGAGGATTTCCTCGCGCAGCCGCGACAGCAAATCCGGCTGCTTGCCGAGCACCCCTCGCTCGTGCGCCAGCAGAATCTGCAGCCGTTCGCGAGCCACGTTCGCGGAGGCGGGCTCGGGACGGGAAAACAGCCGGAACAATCTCACGCTCATGCCGCCCTCCGTCCCAGCAGCCGATTCATCAAGCCGACGCGCTTGGCCGGCACGGACATGGCAATGGTTTCGCCGAGCAGGCGGCGGGTGGCGTCGAGATAGGCGCGCGCCGGGGAGCTTGCCGGATTGTTCAAGGTGACGGGCGAGCCGACGTTGGAGGCGCGCAGCACGTCCTGGCTTTCCGGCACGATGCCGAGCAAGGGCGTCGCCAGAATTTCCAGCACGTCCTCGATCGAGAGCATCTCGCCGCGCGCGGCGCGGGCAGCATCGTAACGGGTGATCAGGATGTGCTTCTCCACCCGTTCGCCCTTCTCCGCCTTGACGGTCTTGGAGTCGAGCATGCCGATAATGCGATCGGAATCGCGCACGGAAGAAACTTCCGGATTGGTGACGATGAGCGCTTCGTCGGCAAAGCGCATGGCCAGCATTGCCCCGCGCTCGATACCGGCAGGACTGTCGCAGATGATCCAGTCGAAGGTTTCGCGCAGTTCGGCGATGACGCGGCCGACGCCCTCCTCGGTCAGCGCGTCCTTGTCGCGGGTTTGCGAAGCCGGCAGCAGCGCCAGATTCTCCAGCCGCTTGTCGCGGATCAGGGCCTGCGAAAGCTTGGCGACACCCTGCACGACGTTGATCAGGTCGAACACGACCCGCCGCTCCGCGCCCATGACGAGATCGAGATTGCGCAAGCCGACGTCAAAATCGACGACCACGACTTTCTTGCCGCTTTGCGCCAGCGCAGCCCCCACGGCCGCCGTCGTGGTGGTTTTGCCCACCCCGCCCTTGCCTGACGTCACAACCAGAACTTTGGCCATATAACCCTCCACACTGTTCAAATGAGCAACTTAACTAAGCGGGGTAACCCGCATGACGTTGCCTTCGAGCAAGGCCTGCACGGGCCGGTTACGCAACGCATCGGGGATTTCTTCCGCGGTCTGGTAGTAGCCGTCGATCGCGAGCAATTCGGCTTCCAGCTTGTGGCAGTAGATCCGCGCCGAAGAATTGCCGTTGACGCCAGCCATCGCGCGGCCGCGCAGCGTGCCGTAGACATGGATGGAGCCGCCGGCGACGATTTCCGCGCCGGAAGCGACCGAGCCGACCACCGTCACATCGCCATCGGGAAACACGATCGATTGACCGGAGCGCACGGGGGAATCGAGCAACAACGAATTCGACGGCGGCTTGACCTCGGGTTTTTCCGGCTCGACCTGCTGGATCGGCGCGTGCCGCCCGCCGGTAAGCAGCGGGGGCATATTGGAGGTGAGCCGCACCGCCTCGCAGCCCTCGATGCCGAGAACGCGGATGTTGCGCTTCTCCAGGCTCATCACGAGATGGGCGATCGCCGAGCCGGAGAGATCGACAGTGGAGAGATCGAGCACCACGGGCTTGCCGACGAAGAAGCCGGGCGAGCGCGCAAGGGTCGCATCGATATCCTCCAGCCAATCCATGATCGGCACGACCGGGGAGAACACGAAGGCGAGGTAGGAGCGGCCTCGCAGACGGACCAGTTGGCGGGTGGGCTCAACATCAACGTCCATGGCTCGACTCGACCTTTTCTTAGTGAATGGTTACCAATCGAGCCGTTTGGTTAATGGAAGTTTAATGCCCTGTGGCGGCAATTGGGCATCTCAAAGGCCATTGTTATTTCAGAAGAAGACCGCACAGCAGCGTTGAATCGGCACGCGAAGACGGAACCGGCATTGTGTCGGCCGGATGGCCGAAGCTGCCAATCGGCCACAACTCAACGCGAATTTGCCGCGATCTCGGCACATTAATGTCCAGCCCATATTTCATCACACGCGGGTCACGCCAGCCTGAGGGTCGGCGAAAGCTACGCGCACAAGCGCGGCTCTTGCCAGGGGATGGGCAATGGGGAGCTGTGGGGATGCGGTCGCGGGATGTTTCCCGGACCTAAGGGTCAATGGGTCGGACGGATGCCGCCATCGCCGGCGACGTTTTGATTCAACTTCTTCACTCCGGGTTTTCCGATCAATCAGGACGTCAACAGGTGGTTCGCGTGCGGATGCCGCCGCCGAGAATTTTATCTACCCGCTCGATGAAAGAGTAAGAGTAACGCGTCAGAGGAGTAGCGTATGAGTGAGACGATCGACCAAAAAGCTCCCTTGAGCCCCAACGACCCCGCGTACTACGCGCCGCGGGTGCCTCGCGATCTGGATGCGGCACGGCTGCCGCGGCTGGGTGAGACGACGCGCCCGTTCCGGGCACCCGCGACCTCCATCACGGACACGACGCTCGATGGGCAACTCGAGGACGCGGTGCGCGAATCCTTGCGGCATCCGCTTGATCCCGAAGCCGTCGAAGAGCCGCCGGAGCTGGAGCGCGGCGGGCTGCTGGGCGTCGTCGGCCGCTTCGCCGCCGCGGTGGGCGCCGCCGCCTTCGTCGCGCTGCTCTTTGTCATCGTGATCCCTTCGCTGCGGCAGCAGCCGAGCACCGAGCAATCGGCCGCCGAGGTGATCGACTCGATGAAGGCGGCAATTTCGAAATCCGAACCGGCCGTCCGGCCGCGCGAAACGCAGCCCTCGCAGGAACTCCAGTCGATCCTGGCAACCTCCGAAGGCAGCACGCCGGTCAGCCATGAAGAGTCGGAGACGCTGCTCAAGCAGTTCATGCAATGGCAGCAAAAGCCGGCAGAAGCCCAAGAAGAAAAGCGCTGAGGCAGGCGCTGACCCAAACATTGATCATCGATCGAACCTTGAACCACGTACGACCCGAAAGGGGGAAAATATGAAAATGCCTCAACGCCGGTTTCGGCAGATTACGCATTGGAAGTCCTGCCCCCCGTTCCACGCCGCGCTGCTGATCGGCGTTCTGCTCGCCGGTCCCGCCGGCGCCGCACCGGGGGACAAGTTCGACGTGCTGCGCGACCTCGCCAGCCGCGTCGGCGCCGTCGTCGGCTCCGCGCTCAGCTGCAAGGATATCGCAAGGCCCCGCGTGCAAGTGGTCGTCGACAAATTCACCTCCGTCATCAAGGAAGCTTCCACCAACGAGACGGAGCGTAACGAGCTGACGCAGGCGCTCGATCGCGGCGTCACCGAGGGACGCACGGCCGTCGCCGTCGCAAGGACCGATTGCAGATCGGCCGACCGCCAGCTTGCCGATCTCGAGCGATCGGTTGCCGGCCCCAGCCTGTCGGCGGTGATCGGGCCCGCGCCCGCCAATGCCGCTCCGGCGCCCGCCCCCGCAGCCGCCGCTCCCGCGCCGGGACCGGCATTCGCCGCGGCGACACCCGGGCCCGCGCCCGGCGCCACGTTCCCGCCGCCGGTGGTTCGCGGCGTGACCGACCGCGAGATCCGCTTCGGCATCGCCGCTCCCTTCTCCGGCTCGGCGAGAGAGCTTGGCCGCCAGATGAAGCTCGGCGTCGAGACGGCGTTCAACCGCGTCAACGAGGCCGGCGGCGTCGACGGCCGCATGCTCAAGCTGTACGCCGCCGACGACGGCTACGAGCCGTCGCGCACCCCGGACGCAATGAAGCAGCTCTATGAGAAGGACCAGGTGTTCGGGATCGTCGGCAACGTCGGAACGCCGACCGCGGTCGTCGCGATCCCGTATGCGCTCGAGCGCAAGATGCTGTTCTTCGGGGCCTTCACCGGCGCCAACGTGCTGCGCAACGATCCTCCGGATCGCTATGTGTTCAACTATCGCGCCAGTTATGTCGAAGAGACCGACGCGGTGGTGCGTTATCTCGTCAAGATGCGCAAGATCTCGCCGAAGCAGATCGCGGTGTTCGCCCAGCAGGATTCCTACGGCGATGCCGGCTTCCAGGGTGTCGCCAAGGCCTTCCGTTCGATGGGCGTCAGCGACGCCGGGATCCTGCGCCTCGGCTACAAGCGCAACACCGTCGAGGTCGACGAAGCGGTGAATATTCTGAAGGCGCAGAAGACGCCGATCAAGGCGGTCGTCATGGTGGGCACCTACCGGGCCTGCGCCAAGTTCATCGAGAAGACCAAGGATCTGCTCCCCGGCATCACCTACACCAACGTGTCGTTTGTCGGCTCCACGGCGCTTGCTGACGAACTGATGCTGCTCGGACCGCGATTTGCCTCCGGCGTCATCGTCACCCAGGTGGTCCCGGCCGTGTCCGGTTATTCCAGCATCGTGCTGGAGTACAAGAACGCGCTCGCCAAATATTTCCCAGGCGAGGCGCCGGACTACGTCTCGCTCGAGGGCTACGTGGCGGCCAGCGTGCTGATCCAGGGGATCAGGAAGGCCGGCCCGCAGTTCGACACC
>Ga0187815_10000447_pt1 | contig 19994 bp, 12 predicted proteins | sample NC_S_5_FD_132962 | JGI IMG/M metagenome (GOLD analysis project Ga0187815, IMG submission 132962) | Wetland sediment microbial communities from Neuse River Estuary, North Carolina, USA - ASW-S_5 | ecosystem: Environmental > Aquatic > Freshwater > Wetlands > Sediment | place: USA: North Carolina...
CGGACGCATGGCGTCCTCGACAACCAGAGTCATGTGCTCGCGCCGCTCTTCGATGGAGGGCAGCACGAGGCCGTCCTGCCGCGCGATCAGATCGAACAAGGCAACCTTCTGATAGCGTCGCGAAATAACGTAGGCCACCATGGTGGAAATCATCACCGGCAACACGGCCGTGTAGCTCCCGGAAAGCTCGATGACCATGAATACCGAAGTGATGGGGACGCGAAGGAAGCCGGCGAAGAAAGTTCCCATGCCGACGAGGGCGAAGGTGGCCACGGTTCCAGTAAGTTGCGGGAAGAAATGCTGTTCGACGGAGCCGACGGCGCCGCCCAGCATGGCCCCAATGAAAAGGGCTGGCGCGAACATGCCGCCCGGAGTGCCGCTGAGGAACGAGATGCCTGTGGCCACGATTTTGAGGAGGCCGAGGACGATGAGGAGTTTCCAGGTGAACTGGCCGTGCAGGGCTTCGTCAATTACGGCGTAGCCTGCGCCCATGACTTGCGGGAATTTGATTCCGATCAGGCCGACGAGAAGGCCGGCGAAAGCGGGCTGGTAGTAACGCGTCCAGCCTGGAAGGGAGTGAATACGGGGACGCGCGTAGGCGATCCACTTCAAGAAGAGGAGAGAAGCGCCGCCTCCGATAAGGCCCAAAATGACATAGGCCAGCACTTCCCAGGGATGCACGAGTTGAAATGGGGGAACGCGAAAGAGGGATTCGCGGCCGAGAAAGACGCGCATGGTCACCACACTGGAGATGGCGGCGAGGACGATGGCTCCGAGCACGCCGGCGCTCCAGTTGCCGATGACTTCCTCGATGACGAACAGCACGGCGGAAATGGGCGCGTTGAAAGCCGCGGCGAGTCCAGCCGCTGCGCCGACCGGAGCGATCAAACGGATTTTGCGCTGCGAGAGTTTCAGGCCGCGGCCGATGGCAGAAGCGATTCCCGCGCCCATTTGCAGCGAAGGGTCCTCGGGGCCGAGGGACTGCCCGCTGCCGATGGCCAGCGCGCACATGATGAATTTCGAGATGACGGTGCGAAATGAAATGTAGCCGTTCAGGACGTAGACGGCGAGTTTCGTCTGATTGACGCCGCTGCCGCGCGAGCGAGGGAAAACTTGCAAGGCCAGAAGCCCGATGGCCAGTCCTGCAATTGTGGGCGCCAGAATGACGCGAGCCGCTCCGGGAGAGAGCGAGGAACCCAGCAGGACGAAAGTTGTGAACTCGATGGCAACGCGAAAGCAAACCACCGCGCAGCCGGAAAAAATGCCAATCAGCACAGCGAGCAGCAGAAACAGCCGCTCTTCGCCCAGCCTGAGAATGACGCGGGACCACATGTGCCACATCCCGCGCAAGGGCCGCACAAATTCGCCGGCAGCGACCGTCTCGCGCGGCGGCGTGGCGACTGCGGGCGTGGCCGATTCGCTCATGGTCCTGGATTCGCGCGCGTTTGCGAGATGAGCAGGAGCGCGCGGTCGATAGGCTTCTGGGATTCACCGCACGATTGCGCGGCGGTTTCCTCGACCTGAAACACCCAATTCATTGCTGGATCCACTGCAGCAGGGTTGCGCGCCAAGGATAATTCCTTCCATTTTGCGGAATTCTGGTTGAAGGAAACCTGCAGTTGCTGCAGAGGGCTGGCCGCGGCGGGTTGTTCCGTTGTCCGCTGCAAACAATCCTGTAGCAAAGCTTGCGCGCGAGCGAGAGCCCGTTCAACGCGACGCGCGCGCTCTTGATTCGAAAGTCCCGGCAAGAACGGATTGCCGGCTTGGACCTCGCGCGCGGTCTCAAATATCGCGGAGATTTGCCGGTCGCGCCGACTCGCCGGCGGCAGTTGATCGAGATAGCGAAAGGCGAGCGCGTATTGGCCCGCTTGAAACGCCCCACTGCCGGCGCCCACCAGCGCTTCCTCGTCACGCTTGTGCGTGACGAGGACGGCTCGATACTGTTCGAGGGCGCGATTCCAGAGCTTGGCGCGCATCATGAGTGCGCCGGCTTCCTTTTGTCGAGCTACGTCGCCCCGAGGAATGTCCTGCGCGAGCGAAATGATCTCGGACTGAGCCTGGTCGCTCATGCCATGCGCCAGAAGGTGCTCGCACAGCTCGCGATGCGCGTCCCAGCGCATTTGAATCGGATTGGTGTCCCACACGCCGTAGATCGCGCCGTAGTAATAGCGCAAAGCGTCCTGCGTGGCAGTTTTTTGAGTCGACCGGGCGGAAATTCGCGCCAGCTCGAGATTGATTTCGCCGCTGCCGGGCGATTCGGCGAGGAGGTTGAGCAGGTACGAACGCGCCTCCGGGTCTTCTTTGGCGGCGGTGAGCGCTTGCGCGAGATGAAGCTGAAAAAGCGGATTGCTGGGCGAGAACACCAGCGCGTTGCGGTAGTCTTTCGCCGCTTCTACTGGATCGCCTGCGCGAAATGCCGCTTCGCCTCTGGCGAACCACTGGTCGGCCAGTACGTGCACCTGTTTGTGGTACATGCGGGCGACGAATGCGGTCAGGCCAAGAAGGACAATGATCAAGCCAAAGCAGCCCAGCAGGATCGTCTCGCGCGAATAGCCGGCGTCTGCGTGAGCCGAGCGGCTCTGGCCACGCCCGCCGTAGAGTTCGCCAGCTCTGCCGTTGAGGTTGCCGGGGCCGATGGAGAAGAAGTCATGGAGCGGGAACGGTTCGGAGTTACTGCCGATCATAGATTCCAGGTCGCGCACTCACCAACAGAATAATTCATTCCGGCGCGCGCGCACCACTACTCCGCGAATTTTTCGTGTTCAGCCAAAAGCCGAAAAGGAATGCTTCACCGGCGACGAAAAGCGAACCAAAAATGACCTTGTTGTAGCGGGCCAGCCAAATCGGCAGAAAAATGTCGGAGTTGTCGGCGCGATTGGACGTGTAGCGCGCGGCCCAATCGGTCAGCGGGCATCGGCCGCGGTTGACGGCCACCACGCGCACTCGACCAGAACCAGCACAGACAGCCAAGCGGCCCAACGAAAACGGCGCACTGCGGCCGTGACAGGGACCGCCAGAACACTTGCCGCGAGAATGGCCCAAATCACGGTGTGCAGGATTTTGATCAAGGTCAACAAAGCCAAACCCCTTGACCTTTTCGTGTCTCAGGATTGTTCGATGAGACGGTGGTGGATGGCGTAGAGAGCGAGTTCGAGACGGTCTGAAACGCCAAGCTTGTCGAAGATGTTGTGCAGATGGTTTTTCACCGTCTGCTCACTGATGAAAAGTTTTTCGCCGATTTCGCGGTTGCGAAAGCCCTGGGCGACGAGCTGAACGATTTCCTTTTCGCGGTCGCTGAGCAGGGGCTTCTCGCGGCGCTGGCCCGACTCCGCCGACTTCTTGAAGGCGTCGATCACTTCGGCGGTCATGCGATTATCGAGCCAGATCTCGCCGTCGTAGACTTTGCGAATGCTCTTGAGCAGCAGATCGCTGGCGGATTGCTTGAGGACGACGCCGCGAGCGCCGAGGCGCATGGCGCGCACGACGTCGCGATCGTCTTCGGCGGCGGTGAGCACGATGACGCGCGTGGGCAAAGTATCGAAGTTCACTTCCTCGAGCACGCCGAGGCCGTCCTTTTCGGGCATGCGCAAATCGAGGAGCAGGATGTCGGGCTTGAGCTTGTTCAACATCTTGGTACACTCGACGCCGTTTGCCGCTTCGCCTACGATTTGCACGTCGTCGGCAGCTTCCAGCAGCTTGCGCAGACCATCACGAAAGATGGCGTGGTCGTCCGCGACCAGAATGCGAACCATCTGCTTGGCCTTGGTCATATTCAGTTCAGCGGAATTTCGACGGTCAGGCGCGCGCCATGACCCGGATTCGATTCCACCGTTAGCGTACCCCCTACGCTTCGCGTTCTCTCTTTAATGGAAATCGGGCCCAGACGCAAGCGGTCAAGCTCCTCGCTGGAATAGCGCCCAGAGAAGCTGAAACCACGGCCGTTATCATCAACGACCAAATAAACTTTTGCCTCGTCTTGAGCTAGTTTTACCACGACGTGGCTGGCGTTCGCATGCTTTTTTATGTTGTGTAGTGACTCACGGTAAATCTGGAAAAGTTCGCGGCAAAGGTGATCAGGAATGCGCAAATTGCGATCTTCGATGAAGAGGTCGGTGGCGATTCCCGATTCGTTGCGGAACCGCTCGGCGAATCCGAGCATCAGCTCGCGCATGTCGGCGCTCTCCACGCGCAGCGGCCTCATGTCCGTAACCATACGGCGAAAGTCCTGGCTCTCCCGCTGCAGGATCTTTTCCAGGCTGCCCAGTTCTTCGGCGGCTTCTTTCGAGGTATGCGCCAGTTTGCGGCGCAAGACGTCGAGCTGAATGTTGACGCTCAGGAGCGTTTGCAGGATGCCGTCGTGCAAATCGCGGGAAATGCGGCTGCGTTCCGACTCGACCGCGCGCGATCGCAGATGGCGCAGGAGAAAAATGTTCTCGAGGGGCGGGCCGATCTGGCGCACGATCTGCTCGAATTCCCGCAAATCGCCGTCCGAAAACGGGCGCCTCGGATTCACCAGCAGCACGCGACCCGCCGGCTGGCCGCTGGCTTCGATGGTCGCAGCAAGCAGCGATTCGGCGCCGAACTCCTCGCGCGTAGCTTCCGGCGGCGTAGGCACGTTGCGAAATCGCCGGCCGGTGCGACGGTCCCAGCCAAAGCCCCGGCCTGTGCCGGTCCCGTTGCGAAATTGCCACGCCATGGAAACCTCGAGTGTGTCGGCGAGAAAAGCTTCCGAGCGCGAAAGCGGGAACGTCTCCGCGCCGCCGGATTCGGGCTGGTTGGGACGCACCTTCCAGACGAAGAGGCGCTCGAGTTCGTCGTCGCGAACGGCCAGGCAGGCCTGATCGCATTCGAAGGAGACGGCCAGTTCGCCGAGGGCCTGGCGAATGGATTCAGTCAAGCCACGGTCGAAGTGCAACAAGGCCGTCACTTTGTCGATGAATTGCTGGCGATTGAGTTGTTCGCGTTCGCGCGCGCCAAGAAAACCCATACCCAAGCCGGAAACGAGCGTGCCCAACCCGATCAGCAGCCAGTGCGACACGCTTTGCCAGCGGATCGGGCCCGCCCAGCCGACCCGGATGATGATGCCAATCGTGGCAGCCGATACGACTGAGAGGACAGCCTTCTCGCGTCCTCGCACGGCCAGGGCGAAAACTGCAAATAAAAACAGGAACCAAAAAGCGGAGACGGAGGGCGTCAGGTAAATAAAAATAGCCAAAGCGACAAAGTCGACGGTCAACGGAATGCGCAACCGCTGCTCGTTCAGAAACTGCTGGCCAAGCGTCTCCGCCAGCGCAAACACGAGGTACACCGCAAGGAATGCAACGGGCGACCGCTGCACGGGTGCCGGGGAAGTCTCCAGCAGAGCGATCAGTGACAGCGAAACGAGTACCAGGCGACCAAGCGTCACTTGGCGTCCGAGGTAGAGCCGCTGTGTGCCATCAAGGTACATCGTTGGACTCAAGCCCCGGACGCGCGGACTGCGCGCAGACCAAGACCGTCCGGGCGGTAATCCCCGAAAAAAGTGTAACAACACGCAACTGCCGCGCAACCGTGTGTCCTCTTACAGGTAATGGCAGATTGAACCGGCGAGTTTCGTGACTTTGGACAGCGAGCGTGTTTTGCACAGGGGGCTGTGGAATCCACAAGCTGAGAGGATTGACACACGGTGGATAATCGTTGGCAGCGGTAGTTCGAAACTGGGGGCTGCCGGTTGGCAGAGCGGTTTACTCGAAGCGAAGTTGGCCGCATGTTGGGCGTGAAGAAGGGCCAGCTTCGCTATTGGGAGCGCCTGCGGCTGGTTCAACCCTTGGCCCGCTGGGGCGAGCGCTTCTACGCTTTCGGAGACCTCGTCGCCCTGCGAGCGATTCAGCGCCTGATTTCGCGTCGAATTCCCGCCAGAAAAGTTCGCGACGCAGTGGTTTCACTCCAACACCAACTCGGCCACAACCCGCTTCGCATCGAAGAATTAAGAATTCTCGACGTGGGCCGCAAGCTGGCGGTACAGCCTCCAGGCGCTCGGTCACCTATCGAGCCGCTCACCGGACAATGGCTGCTGCCGTTTGCAACTGAGCCGCGGGTCGCGCAAGTGCATGCGATGCCGGGGCAGACCCCGGAAGAACTGTTCGCGCGCGCGCTCGATTGCGAAAAGCGCCTGGAAATGCTGCCGGAAGCCGTCGAAAACTACCGGCGCGTGATCGAACTGGCGCCTCATTGGGTGGAGGCACACATCAACCTCGGCGTGGCGCTTTACCAGTTGGGGTACCTCGAGCAAGCGCGCTTCGCTTTTCAATCCGCCGTGCGGGTCGATCCGCGGAACGGAATCTGCCATTACAACCTGGGATGCGTCCTCGAAGAGACGGGCGAAATCGACAGCGCGATCGAGCACTTAACTTTTGCGGCGGACGAGATTCCCCGGCACGCGGACGTGCACTTCAATTTGGCTCTGGCTTATGACAAGCGCGGCGAACGCCGGCTCGCGCGTGAGCAGTGGATCTTGTACCTGCGTTACGCTCCAAACGGCCAGTTTGCCGAACAGGCTCGCGCGCGCCTGCGCACGCACGCGCAACAGAACAAGCTGAATCCTCCGATTCCCTTCCCTCGCAAGGCGTAGTCCGCACAGGTGGAAGCGCGGCAGGGGCCGCGCTTCCACCTCGGACGGTTTTTCGCGCTCGCGCAATACAAGCTTTTTTGATCCGTCGGCGCGTACTTTGGCTTCTCAGGCGTGGTTGCTGTGCCCCCACTAGCAAACTGAAATTCGCCAGGATGCCCGAGTCAGGCCCGCGCTACAAAAACACCTGGCCGACCTGAAGGCCGCCGATGCAAAGGCGACCGATGCTGCGCTTCCGCCAGGAAGGCCGGCGGACGCAGAATGCGCGGAAGACCGCAGCGCTACATTTAAACCTTCACTCGAGACCGGGGCTGAAGCCCCGGTTGTGATTGTGGCTAATTCGCGGGCCTGAAGGCCCGCGCTTCCACCCGAGCAAAACCAAACCGCGCGGGCGGGCGGGGCGCCCACGCCACATTAAGGCTCAGTCGGGGCGGCCCATGGAGTAGTACTCGAAGCCGAAGGATTTCATTTGGGCCGGGACGAGGAGGTTGCGCCCGTCGAGGATCAGCGGGCGAGCCATGATGTTGTGGACGCGAGTCCAATCGAGATTGCGGAATTCGGGCCACTCGGTGGCGATGAGCAGCGCTTCGACTCCGTCGGCTGCTTCGTAAGCCGATTCCGCATATTCGATATTCGGCAGGACGCCGCGAGCCTTGTCCATCGCTTCGGGGTCAAAGGCGCGAACGCGCGCGCCTTCGGCGAGAAGCTGATGGATCAGATCGATGGCCGGGGCGAAGCGAATATCGTCGGTGTGGGGCTTGAAGGCCAAGCCCAGCACGCCAATCTGCTTGTCCTTGATGACCCAAAGGGCGCGGCGCAACTTCGCGATGAAACGTTCGATGCGACGGTGGTTGACCTTCTCCGCTTCCTTCAGCATCGAGAAATCCACGCCCGACTTCTCGGCAAGATGCACGAAGGCCTGCAAGTCCTTGGGAAGACAAAAGCCGCCGAAGCCCAGGCCCGGGTTCAGGAACGCGCGGCCGATGCGCGGGTCGAGACCGACGGCGCGAACCACTTCCTGCACGTCGGCGCCGAGGCGTTCGGCCAAGTCGGCAAGCATGTTGGCATACGAAATTTTCAGCGCAAGGAAGGAATTCGAGGCGTGCTTGATGAGTTCGGCGGAGTTGATGGTGGTGACGACCCAATCGGGCAGCGCGCCGTCGGGACAAGCGGGCGCGTGAATGGGGCACGTGAATTTGCGTTCGAGTACGGGGCGGTAGATGTCCTTCATCTGGCGTTCGGCTGTCTCGTCCTCGACGCCGACGACGATGCGGTCGGGATGCAGAAAATCTTCGAGGGCGGTGCCCTCGCGCAGGAACTCCGGATTGGAGGCGACGCGAAACGTGACGCCGGACTTGCGTCCGTAGACGGAAAGGGCGCGTTTCAACTCTTCTCCGGTGCGCGCGGGAACCGTGCTTTTCTCGATGACCAGCTTGGGCGAACGAGCTTCGGTGGCCACGACGCGGGCGACGTGGTCGATGGCGCTGAGGTCGGCATCACCATTGGGCAAGGGCGGGGTGCCGACGCAAATGAAAATGGCATCGCCGGCGGCCACGAACTCGGCGGGATTCGCGCTGAAACTCAAGCGTTTCGCTTTTCGGGCTTTGTCGATGACCGTGTCGAGGCCCGGCTCGTAAATGGGCAGGCCTCCCGATTCGAGGACCTGCAATTTCGCCGCGTCGTTGTCAGTGCAAACAACTTCGTGGCCAATCTCAGCGAGGCAACTGCCGGTAACAAGTCCGACGTAACCCGTTCCAATCACAGATATCTTCACGAAATCTCCAAGAGAGCTGAATTTTGGTATTAGGATAGACCCGACTTATTCTCATACAAGCGCGCGGCTTCCGCCAGTTCAATTGAAGAAACGCGCTTCCGATTGCACGTGGCTGTTAAGAACGATGGTCATGGGGAATGAGGGCGGACGGTCAAGCCGGTCCAGGTATTGGCAAGGCCGAGGATTTCGCGCACCACCGAGTAAGCGTCGCGCGTGTTGCGCCACCAATGATCGCGGTCAAACGGATCTTGCCACGCTGCGCGCACGATGGCGCGCTGATTCGGGCTCGCCAGCCTGCTCCACAGCGCGCGAACGCGGCGCGTATGCTGCGGCGAAGTGACAATGATGACGCTGACGGCGCGCTCAGTATCCATTTCGACCGCAATTTCGCGAATTTCATCTTCCGTGTCGACGATCTCGCCGGGCAAGATGCGGATTGCGTTTGCGGGCACGCCGTTATGGATCAGAATTTCGCGGTCGTAGTCCTCCTCGCCTTCGTAACGGATACCCATGGCGGCCAGTTCTTTCGCCGGGCTGTCGGGGCGAGTGAGCCAAATTTCGGGCGCGTAGCCCTGACGATACAGGCTGGCGGCGCCTTCGGCGCGATATGGCAGGCCGCCGCTGAGGACGGCGATGGCGCCGGCGCGCGCGAGCGCGTCTTCGCGGACAAGCCATCGACCCACGCCGCGAAACGCGAGGATGCCCGCAATGACGATCGCGACTAAAACGATGAACCAAACGATCCGAGTGCGATGCGAAGTTGAATCGTGGTAGTCGAAATTCGCGCCGCCGGTTCGGTGCCTCGTTCTGATTCGAAAAGGCATGTTATCGCTTGGTGAGGAGGAAGCTGCCGGGGATCAGGGCGTCGGTGCCGGAACAGTAGTAGCTGCGAACGGCATCGCGCGGAGTGATGACGAGCGGCTCGCCAAAAAGATTGAATGACGTGTTCACCAGCATGGGGGCGGGTCCGCGTTCGCCCGTCTTCTTCAGCAGCTTCCAAAACAGCGCGTTATCTTCGCGGCGCACGACATGCAGGCGAGCCAGATTGCCAGTCAAGAAGCCGGGAAGTTCACCCAGCAATTTCAAGGCAGGTTGTTTCGGCATGGCCATGGTGGTCATGAAACAGGCGTTCGCGGAGGCGTCGAAGTACTGGGCGCAATCTTCGGCGGGAATGGAAAGCGCGAAAGGGCGAAAAGGCTCGCGGTGCTTGATGTAGTCGTTCAAATTTTCCTGCACGTAGGGGGCCCAAGGGTAGGCGAGGAGGCTGCGGTTGCCGAGCGCGCGCGGGCCAAATTCCGCCGCGCCCTGAAACCAGGCGACGATTTTGCCGGCGAGGAGAAGGCGAAGCGCTTCGTCGATTTTGTGATCCTCGGATTCGCACCAGCGGTAGGGCGCTTTGCAGTTGTCGAGCACAGCCTTGATTTCCTCGTTCGAGGATGACGGGCCGAAGTAAAGATTCGAAAGGTGGTCGGCGCGCGCGTGCTGCGCGTCTTGGTGCCAGGCGAGCCATGCGGCGCCGAGGGCCGTGCCTTCGTTGCCGGCAGCAGGCTGAACAAAAATGGCGTCGAATCGCGTGTTTGACTCGAGCGAGGCGACGAGCAACGGATTCAGGAAGAGGCCGCCTGCGAGGCAAAGATAGCGTTCTTTCGTTTTGTTGCGCAGGGATTCGAGCCACTCGCTGAGCGCGGTGCTGAGTGCTTTTTGCAGACTTGCGGCAATATCCGCGCGCTGTTGCGCTTCGAGTTGGAGGCTGTGAGCTTGCGGGTCAGCATCGGCGATTCCCAATCCGCGATAGAAGCCGGGCGCGAAGGAAAGCTCGGTTCCGAATTCCCGGCGGAAATATTTCAAATTCAGGTGAGGCGAGCCGCCCGGTTGCCAGCGGAGCATGTCGAGGAACGAGTCGAGATGAGCAGGAGCGCCGGAAAGGCTCAGCCATTGGGTTTTGTGCTCGTCGCGGTGCGGCGCGAAACCAAGGAGGCGGGTGATCTGGCTGAACAGCCAGGCGAAGGAATGCGGCAGCGAGATGGAGTCAATTTCGCTGATGCTGGAACCGTGGCCGAGGCCGACGAATCCGGCGCGCGAGTCGCCGCGTTCATCGAGGCTGACGATCAAAGCGCGGTCGAAATTGGAAGCGTAGTAGGCGCTGGCGGCATGGCTCAAGTGATGATCGAATTCCGCGATGGCGGAAGGCGCGTCGCGCAGTTCGCGGAGGATGCGGATGTTGTTCAGCTCGCGACCGAGTTCGCCGAAGGCTTTGTTCGCAAAATACACACTCGAACGTGGACTCCGCGGGGCAACGCGAGCGCGGAAGATAGTTTCGCGGCGCCACGCCCGGCCAGGACAGCCGGCGATGGCGATGCGGTCGAGATCACGCCAACTGATTCCAGCGGTGTCCAGGCAATAGCGAATGGCTTCGCGAGGGATGCCCAACGTCAAGCGGGAGCGGGTGAGTTTGCTTTCTTCCATGGCGGCGATGATTCGGCCCTGCGCAAGGAGTGCGGCGGCGGGATCGTGGGCCATGGCGGAGATACCGAGGATGTACATGTCAGGTGCTTCTTATCATTATCGCGAGGAAAGGTGGAACGAAAATCGGACGCGAAAAGGAGCGGCCCAATATTGGAACCTCAGGCGTGCTGCGCTAAAGACCGCAGCGCTTTCAAACCTTGGGGCGCAGGGAGCGGCCGCGCATTAACAGGCCGCGAATGCCCAATAAAACGAGGCAGGGCTGGCGCAGACAAACATGCCAGAGGACTTTCCAGGCTTCGTCGCGCGAGTACTCGCTGAGTGATTGCTTGGCCGGATCGTTGAGGAGGTCGACGAGGCGGCTGTAATCGGCTTGCTGAAAATCGTGAAGGGAGCGGCGAAGCCAGAGATGAAGATTGAGTTCCCGGCGCAAGGCGCGCAGTTCGCGGCTCGAGCCGCCGTTCAGAACCGCCTGAGCGACACCAATGGCGCCGCGAAAACCGGTGACGATGCCGCCGACGGTTGTGACTTTAACTTGTGCCGCGGCGTCGCCGACGATGTAAACGTCCGCGCTGCCAATTTTTTGGCGAACGGGAACCCAGCGCGTGTAGATGGGAACACGCGCACCCTGAAATTCGATGGCGTCGAGCTTGCGCTTCTCCAAAAACTGCTCGAGATGCTTTCGCGTTTGCGGGCCGTTTTCGCCGATCAAACCGAGCGCTCCGCGAGTTGGCGATTCAGGAAGCAGCCAATAAAAATAGGGAGTCTCCTGCGGGATGAACCAAATGCGGGCCGTATTCGGGGGCATGTCTTTCGGCAAGGGGACGATGGCCTGAACCAGGGGAACAGTCTCCAGAGGCGCCCAGCCCGCAGCGCGCGCGACGCGGCTTGCCGCTCCGTCGCCGCCGATGACGGTTGTGGCATGAATTTCCTCTTTGGCGCCTCCGACACATTGCTCGACTTCGAGAACCAAGCCCTTGCCGTTCGCGTGCAAGGCATGGAAGCGGCGCCCGAGTTCGAGAGTAGTTCCGGCGCGCTGAGCTTCTTCCGCCAGGGCCTGGATCAGGGCGCGGCGCTCGATGATCAAGTCGGGCTGGTTAAGTGCGATGGTCGTAGAACGGCCATCGGTGAACAATTCGAAACGGCGTATCTCGTTGACGATGCTGCGCTCCGCGGCGGGGCCAAGCAATTCACGCATGCGGTGGGTGACGATCAGCGTCCGCGCCGGAGGCTCGAGAGTCTCGATGCGCTCGAGCACTCGCACGGCGCGGCCAGCACGGGCCAGCAAGGATGCGGCGAGGAGTCCGGCTGCGGACCCTCCGACTACCGCAACGGTTTGGCGAATCTTGTCTGGAGGAGATGCGGAGTTGGGAGACGAGTTGCGAGTTTTAAGAACCATCTTTATCGCTGGCCACAGTGTTTACACCAAAATAGTTTTTCCAACTAGTCCCTTGAATCCCAAATTGGAATCCGATTCGCGCCCGCGGAGGACAGAAGGACGCGATGACCCGTAAAGATTCGGTTCGTCAGTATACCCTAGACGAGTTGCTTTTCACTAGGCGTCGTTCAGAGTCACATTTCCCGCGGCTTCGCTTCGAATTCGCCGTGTCTCGTTTCAGAACGAGAAACGCAAGGCGAATTGCATGAAGCGCGGCGTGGTCAGCGTTTTTGTGTACAGGCCGAAGGTGGCCGGTCCACTCGCGAGATCGGGCTGTGCGCTACGCACGTCGTAGCGAACCGCGTTCGTCAGGTTGAAAGTTTGCCAACTGAATTCGAGTTGCCTGCTTTCGCCGAGAGAAAAGTCTTTGATCACGCCGGTGTCGATATCGAACATGCCGTCGCCGATGACGCTGTTACGGACACCCGACTCGCCCGGCCAGTCCTGGCGGAACGCGCCTAATGCCGCTCCCGGGTCGGCAAAGATGTAGGGATTACCGAGACTCTTGATGTAGCCGTTGGCGGTGGCGGGAGAGGGCCCGTTCGGCTCAGCATCGCCCTCGATGTTCCAGTTGGTGGCCCACGCGGGGCCGTTATCGACAGTGATGGGGAAACCGGTTGTCCAGCGGAAGATGCCGGAAGCCTGCCAGCCGCCGATCAGCGCATTGAGGAGCCCGCCCGCGTTCGCGCCGAGCATTTGACCCTTGCCAAAGGGGAGGCGGTACACCCAGTTCGAGTTGATCTGGTGCTTGGCATTGAAGTCCGAAAGGCCGCGCAGAGACAGGGGATCCCAAGAGTTGATGACGATTCCGCCGCCGTTCAGGTCATTGCCGGTTCCGCCTGTGCCTTCGTAAGGGCCGATGCGCTCGGCAGCCGATTCTTCGTCGAGAGACTTGGAAAACGTGTAGTTGAATTGGCCCTCCAGGTTCGAGCCCCAGTGAACGTTATAGGTGACTTGCAGACCGTTGTAGTCGGATGTTCCGATGTCGCGCCAAGCATAGAGCGAACTGAACTGATCATGAAAGAAGGCGAACGGGCCGAGCTTGCTGTTGGGCGTGCTTCCGCCCGGCAAGTCCAAAATGGACAAGGCGAAGGTCTCATTGTGTATGTAGCACTTCCACATGTCATAGAGTGCTTGCGTCGCTGTCGGCGTGGAAGGAAAGGGATTGGTGTTGCTTGTCGCGCAGTCGAGATTGGAGCCGGCGAGTTGGCTCTGGGTGACGCCTGTCCAGGCAGGGAACATGTTCTCGAAGAATGGTATGGGCTGGACCTGACTGTAGGTGTCGCCCGCCACAACGTCCTGGGATAGTGTCTTGGCGGCCTGGAAGTAGGTCATGTGACTGGAGGGATCTGTCAGATTAGTCGGCATGGCGAGGTCGACCTGCATGGGCAGGCGCCGACCGATGCTGCCCACATAGGAAACTTGAAGCGAGGAGCGAGAGGTGATTTGGCGCGAAAGCGAGAAATTGAAGACGTGCGCGTATGGGGTCTTGACGGACTGATCCAAGCCCCAGTTGATGGCAAAGGCGGTGTTGCTGGGGGTAACTGGGAAGCTGCCGGATGGCGTCGGACCCAACAGGCAGGCCGCGCCGGTTAAAACCGGGCAGGGCGCAGGCAGACAGGGCCCGGATACGCCTTGCGGGATGTTGGGTATAAGGCAAGTAAAGCGTGGTGCGACGGCGGGATCGATGGCACCAGCGCGATTACCGACGTCGGTGGAGAGGCCGAAGGAGCCATGCTGGTCGAAACTGTTCACAATGGGGATGCCGAAGTGGTCATACATGATGCTATAACCACCGCGGATGGAGAATTCATCCTTGCGCCCGAAAATCTTGGACAGCCAGCCGTTTCCGGTGTCGGGCGACCAGGCTAAAGCGATACGCGGCGAGAAATCTTTGCGGTCCCAGTTCCACAGACCTGGGCCGTTGTTCACGGGTCCGCCGAGGTTGAAAGCAATCTCGCCGGCATTGATGGCCGGTTGACCCGCTGCGGCAAGCTGAGCTGAATGGTTAAACCAGCCGGCTATGTTCTGATTCGTGCAGCCGCCGCCACTGGCTTCGACGCAAGGGGAGACCTGTAAGCCGTTTGTTTCGTAAGGCGGGGCTTCGAGGATCCAGCGCAGGCCGTAGGTCACGGTCAGGTGAGGAGTAATGCGCCAGGCATCCTGGCCGTAAAACTCGTAATCGTTGATGGCGTAACGGCGGTTGACGAATGCACCTTGCGGCAATGCGGTGCCGTTGCGTTTGAAATTGTAAACGCCGTCCCCTTCGGCAAAAATACCCAGCAGCAACTCCACGGCGCTGTCGTAGTTGGCAGCAAATGTGGGATCCACGGTCGGATACTTATTGTTGGTTGGATTGAGCGGGCTGGGATTGCCTGACTCGGAGAATCCCGCCGTGTTCACATAGACGACGTTGCTCTGGACATCCGAGAACGAATTTGCGTCGCTGCTTCGGTTATTGCGGATCAAGAAGATGTCGCCGCCGAACTGCAGGGTGTGATTGCCGCGGGTCCAGTTCAGGCTGTCGCTGAGCTGGTTGAGGGGGACAAAGAAAATGGTCGAACGAGTAAAGGGAACAAGATTATCTACGCCGCCTAGAAGGACACCGGGATACTGTGAGGTCCCGCCGTCCTGGCCGCCCTGGCGGACGAAGCCCCAATGAAAATCGTTGATCAATGATGGGGAAAAGATGGAGGTGAGCCCGACCGTGGAACCCTTGCTGTCGTCTAAGACCGTTCTAGCCGCAGGCTGCCCGGGAAACTGCTGCACTCCGGGCTCCTTGAAGTTCTGAGTCTCGCCGCGCCAAAAGAGAGTTTCCGAGCCGCTGGAGTTGATGTGGTAATCGACGCGGGCGATGTAGGTGTTGAAGGACGAGTCTGCGTTCGAGGAAAAGCGGTAACCGAGCGTGTTGAAGGCATCGCCTCCGGCCGCATTGGCCGCTGGATATTGGCTGAGAACCGATGCGATGGCGGGACTCGGCCCAATGTGGGCCGGATCCATGGCCTTGAGCTGTGTCGGATTCAACGCGTAATAGCCGGGTTGAACGCCACTCACGCCGTTGACGGTGCCGCCGGGGCACGTCGCTGTATCCGGCTGACCATTGTTCTCGGCGCACAGGTACACAATATCGCTCTGCAGAAGCGTCGAGCTCGGGACGGTTCGAAGCTCGCTGGAACCCTGGGCATCGCGGCGTCCTTCGTAGTTGGTGAAGAAGAAGAGCCGATTCTTCTTGATGGGACCGCCAACGGTCGCGCCGAAGACGTTGCGCAAGAGCTTAGGGGCCTGGTTGGATTCGCCGGCCTGTCCCTGAGCTTGCTTCAAGAACCAGTCGTTGGCACTGAAGATGGTATTGCGGTTGTACTCGTAGGCGGAGCCGTGAAAGGTGTTGGTGCCGCTCTTGGTGACGAGGGCAACCTGAGCGCCGCTGGAATAGCCCGTGTCGGCATTGGCGTCGGCGGTGGTGACGCGGAATTCCTGGACGGAATCGGGCGGGACATTCAGGACACTGGTGAAGGCGAATCCGCTGTTCTGGTCATTGACGCCGATGCTGTCGAGGGTCACGTTGGATTGGTCGCTGCGCATGCCGTTAACGGCGCCGCTGCGCGTATCGGTGGCGGCAACCAACTGTGTTCCTAAATACGCTACGCCCGGCTGGAGGCTGAGCAACTGGACCACATTGCGATCGGCAATGGGCAATTCTGAGATTTGGTCCTGCTCGAGAGTGTTGCCGAGGGACGCGTCCGTTTTATTGATGAGGGGCGCGCCTAGCCCTTCGACCGTCACTTGGGTCGCCAATCCGGTCAGCTTCAACTGTATGTTGATGGTGGAGGGCGTGTTGACGACGAGCGTGACATTCGGGACCGAGTAGGCCGCAAACCCGCGCGCGGCGACGTCCAGCCGATAATCGCCGGGAGGCACGTCCAGGAATTGATACAGGCCTGCCGAGTTGCTCGTCGCGTTGCGTTGCAGCCCTGTGGCCGTCGCGGTCAGAGTGATCTTCGCGCCACCGACAGCAGCGCCGGATGGGTCAGTAACGCTTCCGTTCAACTGGCTGGTGGATTGCGCGGCGGCTACGGTTGCGAGCAGCGTCAATACCGCCAAGCGACAAAGCACGCGCGCTGCTGCTTGCATGCAGCGTCGAATCCCAAACGGGGCCCGCGATCCGTCCTGCTTACAATTCGCCGACCGATAGCTCCATGTCATCGACATAGCACCCCTCAGCGAGAAGGCAAGATCGAGCAAAAACGATCCCAGAGAGAACCCACGCGCGTTCTTTTCTGGCCGCGCTCGTCCGCGGCTTCCCGATTTTTTTAATTCGTTTTTTAGCTCAAAACAGATTCAGGCTGTCCTGCCCCGGGTGGGAGGCATTATGCCAGAAGATGAAAGGCAGGAAAATCGAAAAAAAGAATCGAGCCGATCAGGCTGCGGAGAGGATTTTGGCAGCCTGATTTAGCGTCCGTGAGGGAATGATCTTCCAGCAATTACGCCAGCGCGTTTACAAGCGGCAATTTCCCGGCGATGGCTTCCCCTGCAGACTATTCGGCGGGATGAACGGCGTCGAAGTCGCACACCGGCTCACATGCCCCGCAATCGGTGCAGTCGTCTTCTTTGATGAAGAGAGAGCCATCCTCTTTCTTTTCAATAGCGGCAACAGGACATGCCTCAATGCAGTTATCGTCTTTCTGGCATTTGTCCTGGTCGATAACGTACGCCATCACAGACCTCCGTACATGAGTCTTGCCGCGAGCATCCTGGCAAATCGAGGAGCCCGTGGCCTCATTCTCATGTCTAACGACACGGCTATGAGCCGCGTTCATGTTGAGGCTAACGTTGCGAGGCCTGCGGGTATGTGATGGCTGTCACATAGTTTTGGGGCGCAGCACACAAGAAACGCGACGGCGGCGCGCAGTTTCAAGCTGAGGGGATCGATTTTTCGAGTTTGACTTGGCGTTCGTAGGGAACACTTTCGAGAAGGTAGACACCGATCGCCATCAAAGCAGCCAAAATCGCTGCCGATGAATACAAAACTGCCGCCGAAAGATAAGGAGCGGCTAAAGCCAGACCTCCGGAGAAGGTCGCCAGTCCGTACAAGACCAGTACAGCGCCTCGATGGCCCAGTCCGAGATTCGACAAGCGATGAGCCGTGTGGTCTTTGCCGGGCGAGGCAAAGGGGAGAAGACCGCGGCGCGCCCTCGAGATAGAAACGAGAGTCGTATCGAAGATCGGGACACCCAGAATCAAGATCGGAACGAGCCAAGTGACGGGAAATTCGGCGCCCTGGGGACGAATCTTAAGTCCGAGCGCAGCCATGAGGAATCCGAGGAACATCGCGCCGCCGTCGCCCATGAATATCTTTGCGGGATTGAAATTCCAGCGCAAGAACCCGAGAGCGGCGCCCAGGGCGGCCGCGCCCAGCGTGCGGACCATCGTTTGACCGTTAAGAACCGCAGACAGCACGAAGAAGCCGGAGGCCACGGCGGCGATGCCGGCGCACAGGCCGTCCATGTGGTCGAGGATGCTGAAAGAGGCGGTGATGCCCACGACCCAAAAAATCGTGAAACATACATCGAGAAGCACGCCAAGTGAGCCGGGCAGGAATTTCGAGAAGAGCTGAGCCCGGATTCCGGAGGCGATCAGAAACAGAGCAGCAAGGGGCATGCCGACGATTAGCTTGACCTGATGGTGCAGAAGGCCGCCGTCATCCAGCATGCCAACGATCGCGACCAGTGTGGCGCCCCCCAGTATGCCGACGATCTGCTGCTGGGGCGCCGCTCGGAAGGTAAACAGAATCGCCAGCGCGAAACCGAGGTAAATAGCGATTCCCCCGAGAAGGGGCATCGGGTTGACATGAACCTTGCGGGGGCCGGGATGGTCGACCAACCCATAGCGTAGCGCGAATTGACGAACGGGAATGGTCAAGCCCAGCGAGGCAACGAATGCAACGACAAAGGCGATCAGATCAAGTGGAATTGACATAAGTTATCTCACCGTCGAATCGCGTGATTGGCTTCAGGGGCTAAGCCCACATTTATGGCCTTGCTTCCGGCGGGTTAAAACCCCGCCCTTCCGCTGCACTTATGAGACGAGTTCATCCGCAATTGTTCCATTTAGCGCGCGGTCAGCATCGATTCGAGCACGCCGCGAATGTCTTCCTTCTGCTTGCTTGCGAAGTACCAGTCCATGGTCTTGCGCAGGCCTTCACGAAATGGCGTTTGAGGTTGCCAGCCGAGCAACTTCTTCGCGAGCTTGTTGTCGGCAACGCGATTGATCGGTCCGGTGGGCATATCCCGAAGCAGGCGAATCGCAGGCTTATATCCGGCGTACTCGGTTACCATCTCGACGGCATCGAGCACCCGAATGCGTTCCATGGTGCCCAGATTCACTGCCGTTCCGTCGTTGATCTTCTCGGCGGCTAAAATCGTTCCGTTGACGATATCTTCGACGTAGGTCCAGTTGCGGATCTGCGTTCCGTCGCCCCAAACCTCGAATGGGTCCTGGTGAACAAAAGCGCGCGCGATCATGGCCATCACCGCGTGGTTTTCGACGCCACGCGGGCCATAGACCGTGAAATAGCGGCAGGAGGCTGCGCCGAGGTTGTACTCGCGATGACAGGCCTGCAGCGTCATTTCAGCCATCAGCTTGGCCCAGCCGTACATGTTGTCGGCATCGTGCGGCGGCTTGACATCCTCCTCACGGAGGTAAACTTCCTTGCTCGCATCGGTCTGCATGTAATTCGGATACACGCATCCGGAGGAGGCGAACACGACTTTTTCGACACCGGCCTTCACCGCTTCCCAGAAGACGAGTCCATCGAGAAAGAGATTGGAAGCAGGGCCGGCTTGGTGCAGGTCCACGTAGCCACGGCCGCCATGGTCGGCGGCGATGTGGAAAACAACCTGGATCCCTTTCATGGCGGAGCGGGTAACGCCTGGGTCGCGCAGATCAGCCTCCACGAAGGAGACATGGCCGTGCTTCACGTGCTCTTCGAAGTTGGCCACGCGGCCGCTGGAAAGATCATCCACCACATGGACGCAGGCGCCGCGTTCGACAAGCGCGTCGACTAAATGGGAGCCGATGAAGGAGGCTCCGCCTGTGACAAGTACTTTCTTACGACTCCAGATGATGGTCTCCTTGTCCGCCCCGGTCCGTTTGGCTGGTGGGTAACGGACGGGCATCTTGCCCTGGCGTTAGTTCTTCGATGATTGAGCGAAAGCGTTGAAGCTCATTAACTCTAGCATATTTTGCGCCGACTTCACGCGCCCGGCGGCTCATGTCCGCTAAACGAGCCGGATCGTCGCGAAGGGCGCGAATGGCGGCGGCGACGGCATCAGGATCATCCGGGTCGGCAACCAGGCCGCAACCGGAGGCGGTGACGATGCGGGCTGCATCGCTGGCCGCAGGCGCGACCACAAGAACGGGACGGCCCGCAGCGAGAATCGAATAGAGCTTGCTCGGGACGACAACTCCCTCGAGCCCGCGGCGCACGGTGATCACATGCAGATCGCCCGCCGTCATGACGTGCGGAATCTGCTGCGCCGGCCGGAAGGGGAGGAAGCGAACGTTAGGCATGGTGCTCGCTTCCGCTTCGAGGGCCGCGCGGTTCGCGCCGTCTCCTATGAAGACAAAGCTGGAGCTTTCGTCGCGGAGAATGTTCGCTGCTTTGAGCAGAGTCGTCCACGCGCCGTAGAAACCGAGATTGCCGGCGTGCAAAA
>Ga0187815_10000448_pt1 | contig 19944 bp, 16 predicted proteins | sample NC_S_5_FD_132962 | JGI IMG/M metagenome (GOLD analysis project Ga0187815, IMG submission 132962) | Wetland sediment microbial communities from Neuse River Estuary, North Carolina, USA - ASW-S_5 | ecosystem: Environmental > Aquatic > Freshwater > Wetlands > Sediment | place: USA: North Carolina...
CGGGAACGCGAGGTCGAGGTGAAGGACCTCGAGCTCCGAATCAAGGAGGCGTCTCCCGGCAAGAACGGCACGGGGCCGGCGACCGGCGACCTCCAGAAGGAACTCTTCGCCCTCAAGACGAAGGAGAAGAGCCTCGGAACCGAGCGCGACCGGCTCGCGCAGGAGGTCCTCGAGCTCAACCGTCGGTACCTCGCGCTGGACGCCCGTCTCAAGGCTCGCGCGGACGGGGGCGGACGACCCACGGCCCTCGCGGCGGTCGACTATCTTCTTTCTCAGCGCAACCTCGGCAAGATCCCGGGCATCCGGGGAACCGTGGAAGAATTGGCCGAGTTCGACCCGAAGCTCAAGACCGCGCTCCAGGTGGCCGGGGGGAGCCGTTTCCAAGCCCTGGTGGTGGAAACCGACCAAGTCGCGGAAGAGTGCATCAAGCTCCTCCGGGAAGAGAAACGGGGTCGCGCGACGTTCCTCCCGCTCAACAAGATGCTGCCGGGCCGGGCGCACGGAAAGTCGCTCGTCGTGTCGAAGGCCCCCGGGGCGACCGGCTTCGCGCTGGACCTCGTGAAGTTCGACGAGACGCTCCGCCCCGCCTTCTGGTATGTATTCGGGGAAACGGTCGTCATGGACGACCTGGCCCGGGCCCGAGCTCAGATGGGCGGCGTCCGGCTCGTCACGCTCAACGGGGATCTCATCGAAGCGACCGGGGCGATCTCGGGGGGATACGTCGACCCCACGAACCAGGGTCGCGGCAGCGATTCCGCGGTCGAATTGAAGCGGCTCGGCGAGGAACTTCGAGCGAAGGGAGCGGCCGAGACGGCAGCCCGGGCCGAGCTCGCCAAGATCAGCGAGCGGATCCGGGTCGTCGCCGAGGAACTCTCCACCCGGTCCATCCAGGACCAGGCGCACCAATCCGCGAGGGAGGTCTTTGACAAGGACCTCGAGACCGCCCGGGAGCGGTTGTCGGCCGCTCGGGCTCGTATCGAGGCGGCCCGCGCCGAGCAAAAGAAGGTCGAGGCGACCCTTGCGACCGCGGAGGCGACGGTCGACCGCCTGGCGGCAGAGATTGCCGAACTGAAGGCGCAGACCCAGAAGGCCCAGGAGCAATACCTGAGCCAGCTTCCCGAAGCGGTATCGGTCCACCTCCGCTCGCTCCAGGAGACCGCCCAAAAGACGGCGGAAGAACGGGTTCAGGTCAACGGAGAGCTCGAATCGATCCGCGCCTCGCTCGCGGCGCTGTCGACGAGCCTCGAGACCCGTCGATCGGAGCTCGCAAAGGCCCAGAAGGACATCTCCGCGAAGAAAAAGGAAATCGCCGGGACGGAACGCACGCTCCGAGACTCCCGCGCCGCTCTGGAGGCTCTGAAAGGAGTCGAGTCGAAGCAGAGCGAATCGGCCCGGGTCCAGACGGAGAAGAAGAAGAAGCTCGACACCGAGCGCCTGGAGGTCACGGCGAAACTCGCGCAGGCGCAGGCGAACCTCGAGACCCGGCGAAGCATGCTCACTCAGGAAGAGACCCGTCTCGCACAGGCCGAGGTCCGGGTGAAAGAGCTCGACGAGGCCCTGAAGCAGTTCCCGGAGGCCGAGCCGGACGAGAAGCCGATCTCGGTGGAAGAACTGAAGCGGAAGATCTCGGCGCTCGAGCAGCAACTTCAGTCGATGGGCGACGTCAATCTACGCGCCGTCGAAGAGTACGACCAGGAAAAGTCCCGGTCGGAGGATTTCCAGTCGGAGGTCCAGCGGCTCACCAACGAGAAGACCGAGCTCCTTTCGCTCGTCGGGGAGATCGAGAAGAAGAAACGCGAGAAGATCACCGACGTCGTGGCCCAGGTGGGCGTTCACTTCAAGCAGATCTACGGGGAACTTTCCGCCGGTGGCGAAGGCGAGATCGCGCTCGAGAACCCGGAGGACCCACTCGCCGGCGGTCTCCTCATCAAAGCCCGGCCGGTCGGAAAGACGGTCGGCCGGCTCGAGCAGTTGTCGGGCGGAGAGAAATCGCTCGCGAGCCTCGCGTTCATCTTCTCGATGCAGCGCTACGACCCGAGCCCGCTCTACGTCTTTGACGAGGTCGACATGTCGCTCGACGGACTCAATGCCGAGTTCGTCGGCCGGATGCTCCGGCGCAACGCCGAACGGGCCCAATTCATTGTTATCTCGCTGCGCAAGGTGACCCTCAAGTTCGGCCATCACCTTCTGGGCGTCACGATGCGCGGGGACGGCTGTTCCCGCGTCGTCGGGATCGACCTCGACGACATCCATGATGTCGAGGGTCGAGAGAACGCCCGGGCCCCCGAGGCCGTCACCCCGTTGGAGGCCCGGTGACGATTTCCGAAACCGAGGCGACCGAGCTCCTTCCTTCCGCGGCCGTCCCGCGAGAAGCGGCGGAGAAGGTACTCCGCTACCTCGTGTTCCACCGCTCCCTGATCGGCGAGAGCGAGACCTCCGCCCCGCTGCTCGAGCGCTATCTCTCCCTCGTCGAAAATCTGAAGGAGGGCGTCCACATCGTCATTCCCGACCCGTTCCAAAAGGCGATCGCGCTCCTCTTCGAGCTCGTGATGGAGGAGGAGTTCGACCCGTGGGAGATCGACCTGGTAAAGTTCACCGAATCGTACCTCGAGCGCGTCCGGGAGGACGGAGCGGTCAACTTCGCGATCGCCGGCCGTCTCGTCTACATGGCCTGGAACATCCTCTATCTGCAGTCGGAAGAGATCCTCAAGCTGCGCGCCGTGCCCGACGCCCTGGTCGACGGAGCGGCGGGCCTTCCGGACGGGGCCGACGACAGCTATCTGCCGCTCCTCGACACTCCCGAGGCGGTCGACGTGACCAGCACGGTCCTCGGGTCGACCGACCCGCCTCCGCTGCTCGAGATGGTGCGCCATCCCGAAACCCGGCCGGTGTCGCTGCTCGAGCTGGTCCGGGCCTTCGGCGAGGCCGAGGCCGATGCCCACCGCGCCCTTCGCATCGAGGAGCTGCGCGACCGCCTGCGAGAAGAGCAGCGGGCCCCGCCCGAGGTACTCGTGCACGGAGAGATCCCCGAACGGGACCTCGAGGACACGTGGGCCGCGACGCTCGCGCACCCGCTCGGCGAAGAGTTCCCGCTCCTCGACCTGTGGAACCCGCTCTCCGGACGCGACCGACTGGTCGCGATCTTCCTTGCCTTGCTTTTCCTCGCCCGCGAGCGGTCGGTGGAGCTGCGCCAGGAGGTACTCGGGGCATCCCCGGTCCTCGTCGTGCGAACCGCCGAGTCCCGCAAGGTCGTGGTCGAGGAGCCGTGAGGAGGGTCCATGCCGTCGAAGCTCGATGACCTCGTATTCCAGGTCGAAGCGGTGCTGTTCGCCAGCGGAAAGCCTCTCGCCGTCAAGGAGATCGCCGACGCGCTCGGTCTCGACGACTACCGCCCGGTGCAGCGGGCGGTCCGAACGCTCGAGCAGACCTACGGCAACCGTCAGTCGGCGCTCGAAGTGCGCCGCGTCGGGGACCGCTACGCCCTCCAGCTCCAGGAAAAGTACGTTCCGACCGTCCACTCCGTCACGCCGGTCGAGATGACCCCTCGGACGCTCCGGGCCTTGACCCTGATCGCCTACCACCAACCGATCCTGCAGAGCCACCTCGTCCGGATGATCGGAGACGTCACGTACGAAGAAGTGCAACGATTGAGGGGCATCGGTCTCGTCCACACCGAACCGAAGGGTTCGACCCTCGAGCTCGTCACGACCCGGCGGTTCGCCGAGTACTTCGGCATCGCCTCCACGCGGCCGGAGGAAATCCGACGCTTCCTCGAGCAGAAGCTGGGCGTGTCGCCGACCGTTCCCGCTCCGACCGACGGAGTGGCCGACGAGGTTTCCGCCTCCCCGCCCCCCTCTCCGGACGTGCCCCCCGACGGTTCTACGGGCCCGGGCGGCGCGGACGAGGCCCCTCCGGCCGAGCCGCCGCTCGCCTCCTAGTACGCCCCGCACTGAGGGCATCGGACCGGTTCGGACGGCCGTAACGCCCCGCAGTACGGGCATAGGAAGGTCGCTCCGGGAAGAGCCCCCGGGGGCCCCGGCGAGCTGGGGAAAGTCGGTCCCCCCATCTGCGCCCCCCACGGGACCACGGCCGAGCGGGGCGGGCGTCGGGACGAGCGCATCGCCAGGACCACGAGGAAGACCGCGACGACGAACCCGACCCCGAAGATCACGAAGATGTAGACCCAGGGGATCGAGCTCGTTCCGGAGGACGACGCGGGGGGCAGGCCCGGCGTCGACCCAGTGTATCGGTAGTCGAGGAGGGTCGTGTTCCGGTCGGCCGCGAGGAGCGCCGGCGCGTTGACCTCGCCCCACCCCGTGGTCGCATCCCAACCCGGCGCGGCCGAGAAGACGTAGTTGCTCCCCATGGTCACGTCGATGAACGGGTCCGTCGGGCCAGGGTGGGCGGCGAAGAAGCTCGCGAACCGGTAGATCTCGGGGTCGATGAATCCGAGCGGAGTCCACGGACCCCCCGACCCATGACTCTCTACGGCGACGATGTCGGCCAAGAGCCCGGCGAGCACGGGCGCCGCCACGCTCGTTCCTTCGAGCGGAAGGAAGAAGATGGCCCCGGTCGAATTCGCGAAAACGGTGACCAGGGTAGCATTGCCCGGCATGGCAAGATCCGGTCCCGAGCGTCCGAGGGTCGTCGTCCCCTGACGGAGGGTCGCGTTGACGATGGCCGGCTGTGCCGCCGAGTGGAACTGCCAGTACGGCTCTGGGAAGACGGTGCTCGCCCCTCCTTCCGTGCCCGCATAGGCTCCGGCACCGCCGGTCGTATCGTACCAGGCGGACACGCTCGAAAGCTGACCCGCTGCGGGGTCGTAGGATAGGTTGACCCCGGAGGCGTTCGTGTAGGCGCTCGGGGAACCGGAAAGGCTGATCGACACGCCCCCGACCGAGACGGAGCCGGATGTGTTCCACGCCGCGGTGGCCGGCCACACCGGCCATTGGCCATCCCCGCGGTGCGTGAGTGAATTGGGCGCGTCGCCCTGGTCGCCGCTCGCCGATACGACCGTCACTCCGGTCCCGGCGGCCGTCAGGAGCTCGGCATTCCAAGCGGAGTTGTTGAGGTCGGGGAGCCCAAAGGAACAGCTGACGATGGCCAGATGGGCGGTTCCGTAGTTGTAGGAAAGAGCCTGGGCCAGGTCGTCCGCAATGTAGTTCGCCGCGTCCCCTACCGTCGCGCTGCCCTGCAAGAGGCTTCCCGCGAAGTAGAAATTGTAGAGAGAGGAGCCCGGAGCGAGGCTCCCGGCCATCTCGAGGTCTAGGGAGTTCTCGACTTCGTACAACGTCGAGTCGTTCAGGGACCCGAAGGACGCGGGGAGGGGTGGAGAGACCCCGTTCACGCTGACCGGGACGCCCGTCAGGTTCGGCATCGGCCACGCCGGGTCGAGGGTTCCGTTAAAGTAGGCATCGAGAACCGCGGGGTCCCACGGCGGGAGGTTGGTCTGGGTGGTCACGTTGTACGCGCTTCCGAGGATGGTCGCGATCGCGACCGAGCGCGGGTACGTCGCATTCGCCACGCTGTGCGCCCCGGGGAAGAGTTCGGTCGCCCCATAGGCCTGGGTGTAGTCCGACCCCACGAACCAGTTCTCACCGCTGGTGTTGTCGTGGACGAAAAGCGGACCGTCGCTCGCCGCGAGCCGGAGCGCCGGGCCGGGCGAATGCGACGACTGAGCTAGGGCCGCTGTAGCGGCATCGGAGAGACCGTCGATGCCGGCCACGAGCCCTTCCCATGAAGGAGGGAGGGAGACCGCTCCCACGGCGGTGTACAAAAGAATCGGGCCGGCGGACCCATAGGACATCAGCTGAACCCCGAGGAGTTGATCCACCGATGCGGCCGGGAGGACGAACGAAATGGAGGTGCGGTCGGGCGCCACCGCGAGGTCCTGTGCTCCCACCCGTTCGAGGGTCCCCACTACTTGGGCCACGCTCCCGGTCGGCGGAGCGAAGGCGTTTACGAATTCGGAATAGGAGAGAAAATGTCGGTAGGAGGCAGAGGTGGGATTCTCGACCTGGGCCAGGAATCGGTCGACCTCGCTCGCGTGGGGGTTGGCGAGCGTCAGCGTGAGGGAGACAGGGGTCGTAGCCGGAAGGACGTGGGCCGCCGCGGAGACCGGCAGAGGGAGTGCGTCGGTCGTCAGAGGAGCGGTGATGGGTCCTGGGGGAGGAGACGAAGCAGGCCTCACCCCTACGACCGCGGCCGTCCCGGTGACCACGAGGATCGACAACAAAATGCCGAGGGCAGCCGTGGGCCGAAGCATCCTGCGAACGCAGACATCCACCCCTAATGAGGTCGCCATGGGAACGGGTCCGGCAACCCTTTAGTTCGCCCCGGAATCTCGCCGCGTGATGGCCAACGCAGCGAGCGGAGCAGGCCGGCGCTGCGTGTTCTGTGAAATCGTGGAACGGCGGGCGCCCGCCTACATCGTCTACGAGGACACGGCGACGCTCGCCTTCCTCGACATCTTCCCCTTCACGAGAGGTCACCTGCTCGTGGTCCCGAAGCGCCACGGGGCGCGTCTCACGGACCTCCCCTGGGATGACCAGATGGCGCTCATCCGGACCCTGGACGAACTGTGTCGGCGTGCCGAACGCCTCGCCCCGGACTACAACCTCGCCCTGAACGCCGGAGCGAGGGCCGGCCAAGTGGTCTTCCACGTCCACTTCCACATCATCCCGCGGTACGGGGAGGCGAACCCCTTCCGGGCAACCGCTCGGCCGGCGCTGACCGAGTCCGACGCAAAGGCTCTTGTCGCCGAGCTCTCGTCCCCCTAAGGACGGATGCCGCTCACTCCCCGACCTCCCGCGGTCGCCGGCCAGTTCTACGAAGGCGACGGGGCGGCGCTCGCGCACCAGCTCGAGAGTTGCTTCACGGACGCGAGGGGACCGGGGACGCTTCCCACCCGGCAACGGTCGGCCGGTCGAACGGTTCGGGCCGCCATCGTCCCCCACGCGGGGTATGTGTTCTCCGGACCGATCGCCGCGCACGCGTACCGTCTGATCGCAGCGGACCGACCTCCCGAGAGTGTCCTCGTGCTCGGCGTCGACCATTACGGGGCAAGCCAGGGCGCTTCGTTGTCCGAGCGACCCTGGCTTACTCCGCTCGGGCCGACGCCGGTCGACCCGAAACTTCTCGCCGCGTTGCGAAAACCCCCCGTGAACGTCGACGAGGAAGCCCACCGGCGAGAACATTCGATCGAGGTGCAGCTGCCGTTCCTCGAGTACGTCCTTCCGCACCCTCGCTTCGTCCCCCTCGAGGTCGGGTACGGGCCGTACGAGTTTTTGGCCGAGGTCGCGAGAGTGGTTCGCTCGGCGATCCAGGGCCGGGACGTCCTCGTGATCGCTTCGACGGATTTCTCCCACTACGTGCCCGCGCCGACCGCCGAACGCCTCGACCGCTTAGCGATCGACCAGATCCTCGCCCGGGACCCTCGCGGACTGTACGACACGGTCCGGCGAAACGACATTTCCATGTGCGGGATCGCTCCCACCACCGTTCTTTTGGCCGCTCTGGAAGGACTCGAAGCCCGTCCTCGACTCCTCCGATGGGGACACTCCGGCGAGGTCGAGAAGATGCGCGACGTGGTGGGCTACGCCTCGATCGTCTTCGAAGAACCCGCCGAGCGCTCCTCCGTTAAATAGGGCCTCCGACTCCGCGCGCCCGGCCCCCGATGATTCTGTCGGACGTCAAGATTCGGGAAGCTCTTCGCGACCGACGCATCGTCATCCGTCCGTTCCGCCCGGAGTGTCTGGGGACCAATTCCTACGACGTGCACCTGGGGCCTTATCTATCGGTGTATCGGGACGCCGCGCTGGACGCGCGCGAGGACAACCCGGTCACCGAGTTTCGGATCCCGCGCGCCGGATACATCCTCATCCCGGGACAGCTCTACCTCGGAGTGACCGAAGAGTACACCGAGACCCACGGGTACGTCCCGTTCCTCGAGGGGAAGTCGAGCGTCGGACGGCTCGGCATCGACATTCACTCCACGGCCGGCAAGGGCGACGAGGGATTCTGCAACTACTGGACCCTGGAAATGAGTGTCAAGGTTCCCGTACGGATTTACTCGGGCATGCCGGTCGGTCAGCTGATCTACTTCGAGATCTCCGGTCGCATCGCGCACAGTTATTCGAAGAAGAGATCCGCCAAGTACCGAAAGGTTTCGGCCCACCCGACGCCCTCTCGGATGTTCTTGAATTTTCCTCCCAAACGTGCCCCTCGGCGCCGACGGGGGTGACCCGATGGCGCGCCGAACCCCCTCGCCCCGGGAGCGCATCGCTCGCCTGCGCTTCCCTCTGCGGGGGCGACGGGTCGACCTCGTACCGCCCGGCCCCGAGCATATCCCCGAGGTGGTCCGACTGTTGGGAGAGCCCTCCGTCGCCCGCATGACCCTCCACATCCCGTACCCGTACACGAAGCGCGACGGACGGGACTGGGTCCGCCGAACCCGGACGAATCGGAACTCCGGTCGCGCGCTGGGACTCTCCGTCCTGCGGCGTTCCGATGGTGCCCTTCTGGGGGGCGTGGGATTGCATGACCTGGAAGAGGGCGGAACGTCGGCGGAGGTGGGATACTGGATCGGCCGGGAGCACCGGGGTCAGGGATACGCCGCGGAGGCCGTGAATCTCCTCGTTCGCACGGGGTTCTCTCGCCTCGGACTCCACCGGATCGAGGCTCGAGTGTTCCCCGGGAATCTCGCGTCGCGCCGGCTCGCGGCCCGGTGCGGGTTTCGCTACGAAGGGAGATTGCGGGACGAAGTGAGCAAGAACGGTCGATGGCGAGCGACGTTGCTCTATTCGCGGCTTGCGACCGATCCCCCACCGCGTCGGTAGTCGCAGGCGAATGCCTCGGTCGGACTACGCGCTCCTTCGCCGAAGGTAGAACGCGGGGCGGCCGGGCCGCGCCCGGTCCCGCCGGCCGAGGGGGTCGAATTCGGCCGCCTCGCTTTCCCGCACCACCCGGACCGAACCGAGTCCGAGCCGGCGGAGCAAGTATCCTTCCGCTCCGCGGAGCGCCGCTTCCTCATCCACCGAGGGACCGGAAGTCGGCGGCTCGGACCGCAGGAGTCGGCCGATTCGCTGAACGTACTTCGCCACGTCGGCCCGATGGGCGGCCACCGTGGCGTTGGAACTCGCGCGTGCCATGACGTCTCGGATGTTCGGCTCCTCGCCGCGTTCGACCGCTTCTCGCAACCATCGCTCGACCGTGGCTTTCCACGGCTCAGCCACGTAGAACACCGCCTCCTCGACCGGCGGCTCCCCGTGGTCGTGCGCCGGACGAAGAACGGCCCGGAGGTCCGCCTCGACGCGGTCGAGGAACGCTTCGTGGGCGTCGGCCGATTCCGATAGGGGGAACTCCTCGACGGTGGGGAATCGGTCGGCCGAGACGAGGTGCGAGGGCCCGGTCTCCCCCAGTTCCTCCGCGAGATGGGGAGTAAGAGGGACGAGCATCCGGACCCACGCGCGGGCCACTCGCGAGGTGGCCTCGCTCGGAACCCCACCCCGGGCGTAGTACCGACGCAGCAGAGCGGGGAGGTCCACATACGTGGCCTGGGCGGCGGCGCGAATATCGGTCGCCTCGTAAGCGGACCGGACTTCCTGGACCGCGCGGTGCATCGCCGAGTAGAGCCAGGCGTCGAGCTCGGGGGGTCCCGAGGAGTCTCCGCCCGCCTCGCGGACCAGTCGTTCCACCTCGGTGAGACGGCTTGCCGCGGATTCGACGAGCGACGGCTCCCAGACGATGTCCTGCGCCGGAGAGGCCGCGATGGCGTAGAACAGCCGCAGCGCGTCCGGTCCCCAGGTCTCGAGCGCCTGACCGATCGGTGGGATGCTCCCTCCCTGCCTCGTCACATCCTTCTTCGAGACCTTGCCGCCCCCAGGCCCCGTGATCCAGCCGTTGACATAGATCCCGTGGGGCCGAAGGGGAAGGGGCAGGAGTCGAGCGTGGGTGTACAGGAAGACGGGAAAGTGAACCCGCTTGTGCTCCTTGCCTCCGAGGTTGAAGTCGAGTGGATACCAGTAGAGGAACTCGGCCCGAATCTCTTCGAGAAGCGGGCGGTCGACAGTCGGCTCGCCGGGACCTTCTCCCAAGAAAACGTAATCGAAGAAGGCGGGGGTCAACTGGGGGAGCGTGACACGGCCGGTCGAGACGAATCGACGGACGATGAAGTAGGCCATGTAAAACGTCGAGTCCGCGATGGGCTCGATGATCCACTGCGGGTCGAGAGGGAACGGAGTGCCGAGCCACCGACCTTTTCGGGTACACGGTCGGTCGCCGAACCAGTCGAGGATACCGTGGAGCTCGCGACCGTAGTCGCTGGGCCAAGTGACGAGTCCCGTCAGCGATTCGCGAGTGAGGGCCTTCCACTCGGGGTCTCCGTAAGCGAGGAACCACTGGTCCGGCACCTTCCGAATGACGACCTCATGGCCGTTCCGGCAGATGACCGGCTTCGAAAACTCCTGCATCTCGAACGTGGGTCCCTCCCGGGCCAGCGTTTCCACGACTCGAAGTCGGGCCTCTCGGACCGGCACCCCCGCGAGAGCGGGGATCGTCATCTGGCCCCGGACGAACTCGAGGCGATAGAGCCGCTCGGTCGCTTCTTCCAACGCGGACGCGTCCGACGGGCCTTTTGCGCCGGTGGCCCGGAGGGCCCGTTCGGCGGGAGTTCCGCTCCCGGCTTGGAGCTGACTCTCGGAGGCAGTCAACGCCACGTTCACAGGGACCTCGAGCAGGACCGGCGGCGGCCCGAGGGCGGCGCGCGCGGATTCGGGCAGAGCCGCAAGGGCCATGGCGTCCACCGGCGCGTGGGCGGGCACGCTCATGACGACCCCCGTTCCCACCGAGGGACTGACGATTTCGCTCTCCAGAATCGGCACCTTCGCCCCGGTCAAGGGTACCTCCACGTTCCGCCCGAGAAGCTCGCTTCCGGGCACTTCGTGGCCCAAGTGACCCCCGTGCTGCTCCACGAGTCGCTCGGCCCCCGGTCGGGCGGCTAGGAAGGACTGACCGTCGAGGTGCCAGACGACCAGTTTCGCTCCCGGGGCCAACCACAGATTGGTGACCCCGTAGACCGTCTCGGGCCGTAGAGTGGCGGCGAGGAGAATGCGTCCGTCGTCCAGTCGGAAGGGCACGGTATTGAACCGGAGGACCTCGGCGTCACCTCCGGCCGAGAGGTCGGTCTCTGATGGATCGACGGCGACCGGTCCGCACACGGGACATACCGAAGCCGTGTACGTTCCCCGAACGAGAGCGTGTGATCGTTCGAGCGCGCGGAACTGCCAGCGGATGAAGGCGCGGTAATCTTCGTCGACCGTCGTGAGGTAGGTGGTCTCATCGAACAGGACGCCGATCGAGCGCAGGACGGCCCGGTACACCTCTCCCAGAAACCGAGCCGCATTTTCCGGGTCCTCGAGCCGGGCGAGTTCGGCGGCCGGGACTCCGGATTCCTCGAGCTGCTGGAGGATGAGCGGGTCGCGGTCCTTGACGCGTTGGGCCCAGGTCACCGCGGGAAGCCCCGAGGCGTGGATCCCGAACGGCAGCAGAACCGATTCCCCCAGCATCCGGTGGTACCGGTGGAGCGCGTCGACGTAAAGGTAACCGCGGAGGTGGCCGACGTGCAGGAACCCGCTGGGTCCGGGGTAGGCGTTGAGGGCGTAGAATTTTCCCCGAGCGGGCTCCCGCCGCCCGGTGGCGAGGCCGGCCCGGGCCCACGCGTCCTGCCAGTGACGTACCCGGGCGGCGTCCATGCGCGGGCATCGACACGACCACCGTATTTGAGGGGTTTCCCGTCAGGACCGCCCCTCGATGCGAATCGGAGTCGCTTTAGGCCCCGACCCTCCTCCCGAGAGCCGTGCAGATCATCGAGGTGTTCCACTCGCTCCAAGGCGAGGGCCCTCTTACCGGGGTCCGCACCACATTCATCCGAACGGCACGATGCAACCTGCGTTGTTCGTGGTGCGACACTCCATACTCGTTCGGACCGGGAACGAGTCGGACAATCGATTCCCTCCTCGCGGAGGTGGGGCGACACCGAACCCGGCACGTCTGTCTTACCGGAGGCGAGCCCCTCCTCCAGGGGGAGTCGGTGACGCTCCTCGAACGACTCGCGGAGCGGGGGATTTCGACGGTCATCGAGACCGGGGGTTCCCTCGATATCGCTCCGTACCTCAAGATTCCTCGAGTCATCCTCAGCGTCGACGTGAAGTGCCCGTCGTCCAAGATGCAGAGCCACAACCGATGGACGAATCTCCCCCGGCTCCGTTCTCGGGATATTCTCAAGTTCGTCATCGCCGACCGAAAGGATTACTTGTACGCGCGCCGCGTCGTGGGTCGCTACCGCGGGTCGGCGACCATCGTCTTTCAGCCAGTGTGGGGTTCCGACGCGGGCCGATTGGCGGACTGGGTCCTGCGAGACCACCTAGACGTTCGGGTAATGCTCCAAGAACACAAGGTCCTCTGGGGCGACGTCCCCGGTCGCTGACCCACCCCCTCGGGCGCGCCGGTAGTTAGACTAAAGAGGCACTCGCCGTCGTTCGGACCTCGAACCATGGCATCCCAGGAACCGTCCTCCCGCACCGTGATGCCGGGGTACGAGTCCGTGTTCGGCAAGGCGAAAGGGATGGTCTTCCCCCGGATCGTCCTGGTGGGCCACGGGGTCCTCGAGGAGCTCGCGACCACCTGCCGTCAGTTCGGATTCCCCCATCGCGGCGCCGTGGTGACGGGTCCGAAGACGGCCGAGATCGCGGGCCGTCGCGCGGCGACGATCCTCGGGGAGGGCGGATTCCAGGTCGCGACGATCATCGCGCACGAGGCGACCGAGGCCGAGGTCGACCGGGTGGCCCAGGAAGTGCGCTCCGCCGGGGCCGAGTTCTTGATCGGGGCCGGCGGCGGGAGCAAGATCGACATCACGAAGGTGATCGCCGCTCGATTCCACATCCCGTTCCTGAGTCTTCCGACGTCCGCCGCGCACGATGGGATTTCCTCGCCGCGCGCGTCGCTCCACGGCACCACGAGTATTACGAGTACGGAAGGCGCCGTCCCAATCGGCGTCATCGCCGATACGCAGTTGATCGTCCAGGCTCCGTTCCGTCTGCTTGCCTCCGGTTGCGCGGACGTCATCTCGAACCTTACCGCGACGCTCGACTGGAGGCTCGCGGTCCGGCTGCGGAACGAGGAGTACTCGAGCACCGCGGCCACGCTGAGCGAGTATGCCGCTCAGGAAATCATGGACCACGCCTCCTCGATCAAGCCGAACCTTGAAGAATCGGTCTGGATCGCGATCCGGCCCATCCTCGTCGCCGGGATTGCGATGAGCGTCGCCGGTTCCTCCCGCCCGTGCTCCGGTAGCGAACACCTGTTCAGTCACGCGCTCGACCGAGTGAGCGAGCACCCCAGCCTTCACGGAGAGCAGTGTGGGGTCGGCGCGATCATGATGATGTACCTGCACGGCGGGGACTGGAGGCGGCTCAAGAACTCGTTGCTCACGATCGGCGCTCCGACCACGGCCCGCGAGCTCGGCGTCCGGAACGAGGAGGTCGTGAAGGCGCTCGTGATGGCCCACACGATCCGTCCGGACCGCTACACGATCCTCGGAGACAACGGCCTCACCCGGGAAGCAGCCGAACGACTGGCGACCGTCACCGGAGTCCTCGGTTAGGATGGCGGAGATCACACTCCTGGCGGTCGCCGAGGCCCACGAAGGCTACCAGTTCGTGTATCAGGGTGGGGCTCCCATCTGCCGCACCTGTCCCTTCCGGCACGCGTGCCTGACCCTCGACCCGGGACGGCAATATGCCGTGACCCGGGTTCGGCCGGTCACCCACCCGTGCGCTCTGCAGGAAAGCGAGGCGCACGTCGTCGAGGTTCGGCCGGTGGCGAGGCCGCTGGTCGTGGACGCTCGAAGTGCGGTCGTCGGAAGTTCGGTCGAGTCGGGACGGTACCCGTGCCGTCGCCTCGATTGCCCCAACTGGTCGATCTGCGCGGGCCCAACGCTGCCGCAGAAGCAGCGGTACCGTATCGAACGGGTGGACGACGAACCCGCGGAGTGCCGAATCGGCCGAACGTTGAAGCGAGTGGACGCGGTCTAGGTCTCGATGCGGGGCTGTGGGGTAGCTACGGACGTGAGGCAGACACCTCGGTCCGCTCTACTGGTCCATCCTTCGAGCTTTGGGAGCTCGGGACCCCGATTCAAATTCGGGCAGCCCCACTACGCGACCTCGCCGGGCGGACCCTCCGCACTCAGCCGCGAAGAATCCAGGTCAGCGACGAGAGACTCTTCGCCGCGATGGTGGGAAACCGAGGCTACTCCCTCGACTTGATTCCGACCCGGCCCGTGTAATCCACGCGGTTGAGCAGAGGGGCCGGAGGATGGGACGCGAAGTACTCGTCCACGGCCTTCCGCGCGCCCAACCAGTGTCCGTAGTCGTCCAGGACGAGTACCCCTTCGCGGACCAGTCGAGGGTACAAGTGTTCCAATTCGTGTTTCGTCGAGGCGTACCAGTCGGTATCGAGGCGAAGGAGGGAGATCCTTTCCGGAACCGTGCGAGGAATGGTTTCTTCGACCCGACCCTTGACGAACGTGAGGCGATTCTGCGGATACCCCGTGGAGTAGACATTTCGTTTCACATCTCCGAGCGACGCGGACGCCCAGGCGTTCCCCGTCCCGCGAGCTCCTTCGCGCCATCGGATCTCGGCCGGGGTTCGGCTCGTACTGTCCGCATCCTCCGGTGTCGGTTTTGACATCCCTTCGAAGGTGTCGTAGAGGAACAGGTTTCGGTCGGTCACGCCGGCCGAGAGGAGGGTATACGCGATCATCATGACGCTCCCGCCTCGCCACACACCGCACTCGACCAGGTCACCGGGCACGCGCGATTCGAGGACGTACTTCACGGATTTGTAGAGAGCATACATCCTCTCCCACGAGGTCCCCGTGAACTCGCGACACTTTTCGTAGAGGGGGACGAACTCGTCCTCCACCCCCGGGTCGGACCAACCAAATTTCTTCGCCGTCCACTCCGTGAGGCCGGTCAGCATCGTGTACGGACGGCTTGGACGTCTGGCGCCCATCGTTTCGGTGTGTCCCCGCCTTGTCATCTGGTCTTCGACGGCGCGCACGCTGCGCCTGTCGTGCGACAGAATTAACGTTGAGACGCCCGAGTACTAAAAGGCCCTAACGGGAGGGAATGGAGGCCGGCCGCGGGCCGTTCCCCGGGCTCTGTTGCTGGATGGATCGGTAGAGCTCGAGGTGCCGTTCCACCATCCGGTCCGCGGACCAATCCGGCACCGCGCGTCGCGCCGCGCGCCCCATCTCCGCTCCGCGCTCCGGTACATCGCGCAGTCGCGCCGCCATCTCTTCTTCGGAGCCGACGAGGAACCCGGCACCGGTGCGGCTCAGCTCGCGGGCGGCGCCGGCATCGAACGCGATGAACGGGAGACCGGCGGCCATGGCCTCGAGCAAGCTTATCCCGAATCCCTCGAACGCGCTCGCTTGAAGATACGCGTCCGAGGAGACGAACGCCTCCAGGACCGACGGCCGAGGTTGGGGCCCGAGGAATCGAACCGGGGCGCGGAGTTGCTTTGCGAGCTCTTCGCAGTGAACCCGGTCGAACGGGGAACCGGGAACGTCCGGACCGATCACCACGAGCCCCCACTCGCCGTGGGTCGCGGCGATGGCTCGGACCAGTCGATCGACCCTCTTGTTGTCGTAGCATCCCCCGACGGTGAGTGCAATCCGAGGGCACCCGAGCCCCCAGGATTCGCGCACGGAGTCTCGCGAAGCGGGAATTCGGTCGAATTCGGACAAGTCGATCCCGTTCGGTATCACGCGGATGCGCGGGCGCGGGTATCCCCAGCTCTCGACCTGGGCCCGCTCTCCCTCGGTGAGCGCGATGTATCCCTGGAACGCCCGCAGCCGGCCCGGGAAGTACCGTTCGTAGTAGAGAACTCGGAGCGGTCCGGGGCGCATCCAGTAGTGGTAGAAGCCGTGCGGCGTGATCACCTGGGGCCAGTCGAACGTGCGGGCGAACGGGAAGTAATAGTCCGCGCACCAGATCCGGTTTCCGTGCAAGTGGAATACGTCCGCGTCCGTTCGACGGAGGAGCCGGAGGTATCCCTGGGGTACTCGGAATCGTCCGGCGTGGCTCATCCGGAGCCGGAGCACCCGGACCCCGCCCACTTCCTCCTCGGGGGGGCTCGACGGTTCTTCCTGGGTCACGACGGTCACTGTGTGGCCCCGGGAAGCGTAGCCTTCGGCGAGCAGTTGGACCATTCGTGTGCTCCCTCCGAGTGCGGGCAGGTAGCGTAACACGGTGAGAACGATGCGCAAACCGATGCCTCCCTACGGATCGGTGGAAGCGAGCGAGAGTATTTGGCCTGCCGATTCGGACTCGCTCGGGTCCTTCACGATCTCGGCGAGGCTCACGGCGATTCCGGGGCCGCCCCCGGTAGGGGAGGAGCCTACGTCGGGTCGAAGAACCCATAAGATTCCGCCCCGTGCTTCGTTGGCCTCTACGACGATGCTGGATTCTTCCGTCCCTACCGTGGCGCCGGACCCGACGACGTCCGGAGGTCCTCTCTCGTGAACATTCTGCGCTTGCATAGCTGGGACGGCCCGTCGATCGGGGGCGCCGAAGTCTACATCGCCCGGGTCTCGCAGGCCCTCGACGAGCGCGGTCACAAGAACATCACCGCGGCGATCGTCACGGACCCAGTCCCGGAGCGCATGCACGACGTTCGGGCCTTTCAGGTCCCTCGGTCGCCGGCCCGGCAGGCCATCGCGGAGTACACCGGGGGAGGGCGCCTCGCTCGATGGTTGGACGACGTCGCTGCCCAGGCGAAGCCCGACCTCATTCACCTCCACCGCTTTCAGGCCGGCTTCTCGACCCTCGGGCCGTGGCTCGAAGGGCGGAAGGAACCGATCGTTTTCACGGCGCACGATGCGGAACTCGTGTGTCCCGTGGCGACCCTCACCCTACCCGACGGCACGGCCTGCCCGGGGGGCATCCTGCCCCGTTGCCAAACCACCGGCTGCGAAGTCGGACTCGGGCTGCCCCTGAACCTCGTCAAACGTCGTTCCTTCGATACGCACGTGAAGGACCACGTTCGGTCGTTCATCTGTGTCAGCCGGGCCACCCAACACATCTTCGAGAATCTGGGATACCGTCCCACCGACCTCGTGCCCCCGATGATCCCGGCCCCGGCGGAGCCGGCGGCGATCCCGGCGGAGCCCTTTACCATCGGGTTCCTCGGCAGGTTCGAGCGGCAGAAAGGGGTCGAGGTCCTGCTCCACGCGTTTCGCACGGTGCGCGAAACTCGTCCGGAGGTGCGGCTCCGGTTCGCCGGTTCCGGACCGGTCCCAATCCCGACCACCGACGGGATTTCCGTGGACGGATGGGTTCCGGATACCCATCGGTGGTTCGCCGGGATTCACATCCTGGCGGTTCCCTCGCTGCCCTGGGAGAACCTTGGGAACTCCCCGATCGAAGCCCTGGCCCACGGAGTCCCCACCGTCGTGACGGATTCGGGCGGACTTCCGGAGACGGTGGGGAAGTTCGGAACGGTCGTTCCCCCGGGCGACCCTTCCCAGCTCGCGACCGCCCTCCTCCACCTCATGGACCACTATACCGAAGCTCGTCAGGTCGCCTTGGCCGGTCGGGTCTGGGTCCAAGACGAGTTCTCGACGGAACGCCATCTCGAGCGCCTGCTCGCGATTTACTCGACCGCGCTTCGGGCGGCCTCCGCCTCGTAGCCCGCCGCGGGGTCCCGGAAGATACGCGGTCGTCCTCCCGACCCCACGTCGGGGTTCCTCCGGCTTAGGAAATATCCATCACCGAAGGAAGCAGGACTCCGGCGAGGTCCCGGAGAGACGGGGAGGCCGAGCGCGCTCGAAGCCGCTGGATCGTCTCGAGACGTCTCGGTCCCACCAGCCTGGCCAGCTCGGCCCATCGAGCGTTCATGGACGCGTAGCGACGGGCGGCTTCGGAGCCCGCCGCTTTTTGGAGCCGCCGAAAGGTCCGAGCGTAGGCCGCCGGGTCGTCGGAGGTCGTCCCCGCGCGAAGGCTCGACCCCGCGCGATGGATGGTGAGAGGATCGGGTGCGAAGGCGTGGCGGTACCCGTCGCGCATCAGCAAGGTCGCCACGGCGACGTCGATGCCGCATTCCACCTTCGAAAGGTCCGCCGCCAATGGGAGCAGCGCCTCCCTCCGAACCGTGATAGTACTGAGGATCCCGTACGCTCGGCGATTGACGATCCAGCGCAGGATGTGGTCGTCGATGGATTCCGAGGAGAACGAGTAGGGCGCGCGGGGTTGGGGAAGGGGACCCGCCTTGGGCACGTACGGGGCCCCGTTCACGTCGACCTCGGTGTACCCGTTGCGAAACAGAACGAGCGAGGGAGTTGGCTCAAATGCCGCACGCACCGCGGCGAGGCGGCCCGGGACGAGAAGGTCGTCGTCGTCCAGGAAGGAGACTGTATCTCCGTCACAACGAGCGAGCCCTCGGGCCAGCGCTTCGCCGATAATCGGAATGTCCTCCGTAACGACGGCCACGCCCCGGTCCACGAACGCCCGGTCGGCAATCGGGTCGGGCCAATCCTTCACGACGACGACCTGGTCGGCGCCGTCGGCGAGGGCGGAGGCGACCGAGAGATGGAGGTACTGACGTCGACGGTAGCAGGTGATGAGGACGGAGGCTCTCATCGTCCGACCGTGACGCGGGCCAGGAAGCCTTCTCGCACCGTGCTCCCGCGAGCCATCGACCACTGCGACGCCCGCCGGACTATTCAAGTTTGAGTTTGGGCCCCTTGTCCCTTCGGCGGTGACCGTTGCCTCGTCTTCGACTCGCCGGCCAAGACTTATGGCGGTCCGCGACTCGCACGCGCGGCTATGGTGAGGGTGGGCATCACCGGTGCCTCGGGGTTCATCGGCGGCGGGCTCGTGCCGTTCCTCGCCGAACGCCACTACGACCTCCGACTGATCGATAATCGGACGGGCCCGGTCGAGGTGGTCCATCGGGGCTGGCCGGTCGCGCGGGGGGATTTCGAGAGCGACTCCGGACTCGCCCTGCTCTCCGATTCCGATGTGATCCTCCACCTCGCCGCGGTCTCCGGAGTCATGGCCTGCGCCCGGGACCCGGCGGGAAGCGCCCGAAGCAATGTGGGTGGCACCGGGAAGTTGGTCGCGATGTGCCGAGACCGACGCATCCCGATAGCGTTCGCGAGCAGCTTCGCGGTCGTCGGCGCGCCCCGAGTCCTTCCTGTGGTCGAATCGACTCCTGCCCGTCCCACTCACGAATACGCCCGCCAAAAGACCGCGGGCGAGGAGCTGTTCGCCGCGCTCGGTCGGGAGGGCATTGTTCCGACGGTCATCGCTCGACAAAGCAACGTCTACGGGGGGTACCGGGCGGAGGGTCGATACGTTTCGAAGGGGAACGTGATCCAACTCTTCGCGCAGCAGGCCTTCGGCGGACGGCTGACGGTGAACGCCCCCGGAACGCAACGAAGGGACTTCATCCATATCGAGGACGTTCTGGCTCACTGGGAGGCGATCGTCCGCTTCCTGCTCCGGCCGGATTCGCGGCCGGGGACGACGACGTTCAACGTGGCGAGCGGCGAAGCCCTCTCGGTCCTCGAGGTCGCCGAAAAGACCCAACGAGCGTTCGGCCGGCTACGGCCGTCCGCTTCCCCGCCTCGGATCGACGTGGTGCCAAACCCCCGCGAGGGAATCGAGCTGGTCGAGCCGGGATTCGCGGTGGACCGGTCCGAGACGGAACGCCGGCTCGGTCTCCGGTGCCGCTTTACCCTCGACGCCGCCTTGCCCACCATCCTCGCGGACGCCCGCGAGCCCGTACAACGGTAGGAAGCCCGGATCCAGGGAATCGGGGAGCAACAGGTTCGGCTGTGATCGAGGAAATTCGTGCCCGCCTTTCGGGGGTTCTCCAAGGTCC
>Ga0187815_10000449_pt1 | contig 19912 bp, 18 predicted proteins | sample NC_S_5_FD_132962 | JGI IMG/M metagenome (GOLD analysis project Ga0187815, IMG submission 132962) | Wetland sediment microbial communities from Neuse River Estuary, North Carolina, USA - ASW-S_5 | ecosystem: Environmental > Aquatic > Freshwater > Wetlands > Sediment | place: USA: North Carolina...
CGGTCGGTGCAGCGCACCGCACCGACTGGGGTCATCTCCACAGCTGACAGGTGAACCACGTGTCTGAAATTGCCTCCGCCAGGATCGCTGCCCGCCTCGACCGGCTGCCGCCGTCGCGCACGATATGGAAGATCGTGCTGTGGATCTCGCTGGGCGGCGTGTTCGAGTTCTACGACCTGTTCTTCACCGCCTACGTCGCCCCGGGCATGATGAAGTCGGGCCTCTTCACATCGCAGTCGCTGGGCTTTTTCGCCAGCCTGGACTCGATCAAGATCGCCGGTTTCGGCACCTTCGTGTTCTGCACCTTCGCCGGCCTGTGGGTGGGCGTGGTGCTGTTCGGCCACCTGGCCGACCGCTACGGCCGGCGGCCGGTGTTCACCTGGTCGCTGGTGTGGTACGTGGCCTGCACCGCGATCATGGCGTTCCAGCACAGTGGTGAAATGCTCAACGTCTGGCGCTTCATCGCCGGCGTGGGTTTCGCAGTGCAGCTGGTCACCATCGACACCTACATCTCCGAACTGATCCCGGGTGCGGAGCGCGGCCGCGCGTTTTCCGTCAACCAGTTCATCACCTTCGCCGTGGTGCCGCTGGTGGCGCTGCTGGCCTGGCTGCTGGTGCCGCTCAGCCCGCTCGGCATCGACGGCTGGCGCTGGGTGGTGCTGATCGGCTCGATGGGCGCCGTGCTGGTGTGGCTGCTGGTGCAGGGCATTCCGGAAAGCCCGCGCTGGCTGGCCCTGCAGGGGCGCACCGACGAGGCAGAGGCCATCATGGCGGCGATCGAGCAGCGGGTGGTGGCCGAGACCGGCAAGCCGCTGGTGCCGCCCGCGCTGGCGCATGTCGAGGAGACCGGGCGCGGGCACTTCGCCGAGATCTTTTCGCGGCGGTACCGCAAGCGCACGCTGATGCTGTCGGTGTTCAACGTGGCCCAGGTGATCGGCTTCTACGGCTTCGCCGCATGGGTGCCGACGCTGCTGATAGCGCGCGGCATCACCGTCACGCACAGCTTGGAATACTCCTTCATCATCGCCATCGCCAATCCGCTGGGGCCGCTGCTCGGCGTGCTGTTCGCCGACCGCATCGAACGCAAGCTGCAGATCATGCTGGGGCTGGTGGTGATGGGCCTGAGCATGCTGGCCTTCGCCATGGCGAACGACCCGGTCCTGCTGATCGCGCTGGGCGTGCTGTTCACCCTGGCGGCCAACGTGATGTCGTACGCGTACCACAACTACCAGGCCGAACTTTACCCGACACGCATACGCTCCAGGGCGGTGGGCTTCGTCTACTCGTGGAGCCGCCTCGCGGCCGCGTTCGCCGGCCTCGCCATCGGTTACCTGCTGCATGCGGGAGGCGCGCTGGCGGTAGCCATGTTCATCGCCATCGCCATGGTGGTCGGCATCGCGATGATCGGCATTTTCGGCCCGCAGACCAAAGGGGTGGCGCTGGAAGAAATCAGCCGCTGAGGCCTTTCAAAGGCCATGGCCGATCGGCCAACGCCGCCTCATCGGGCAAGCAGCTTTGCGCGCGATTCCGCGCGGACTTCCTGCTTTGGGCCGCGGGAGTCCGCTGCGACCCGGGGGCTGACGCCACCTTCCCTCGATGACGCCGAAAAATCGCCCTGTTCCGCCTCCGGACCAATCACACTGGGCTCAGTGTCCTGCAATGGTTTGATCGATCCACGCTGCATAAAAGGCCACCCGCGCCGCCGCAAAGCGCTGCCCGCATACACCCATGCGGAATGAACCGTCCTGCATTTGCCGCACGATCTGCTCCACCTCGCCGACTGTCCCATCCAGGCCGTGGGTGACGCCGGCCACGTAGGTGCGACCGGCCACATCGATGGTGACCGGACCGCCGCTGTCGCCGCCTGCCGTGGCGCCGCCGAGAGCCGGGGCGCCGGCGCTGCAGTCGAACACGTAGCGTAGCCAGGGGCCGCCCGTCTGGGTCAGGCGATTCTGCGCGCGCCGCAATTGAGTGCGATGACTTTCACTATCCGGAGCTCCCGTGAGCTCGGTGCCGGTGGCACCTGCGCCGTAGACCATGCTCAACATGCCGGGCTTGGCGTAGCCGCGATCGATCGGCATCGGAGCCACATCGGTTACGGGCTCGGCAAGTTCCAGCAGGGCAATGTCGTGCATGGCAGCCATCGCGGCCATGTACTGATGCGCAAAGGTATCGGGTCTGGCTGTCTTGACCTGCTTGAACATCCGCTGCCAGGCAACCCGCGCAGGAGGGTAATCCGGGTAAACAACAATGCGGCTCACCGCGCGCCGCTTTCCGTTGATGGTCACGAAATGCTCTTCAGGCATCATCTGCATCATGTTCACTGCATGGGCGGCGGTGATCACCCAACGTGGTGCAATCAGCGTGCCGTGACCTTCGTCGGGCAGATCGGCCAGCGCGGGGATGGTTCGTGGGCCGACGCGGTAGCGTGCATCGGGCTGGTCGTGGCGCGTCACGATGGCGTTGGCGCTTGTGCTGAGCAACAACAGTGGAAGAGTGAGGCGCAGAATGGTCTTCACATGGTTCCTTCGGTTGGCGTGATTGGTGCGTTTGGCGCAACGGCAGGCCATCCGTAGATAGCTTCATGAGACGCCATGGATGACCATGTTCCTGTGCATGCTCAGCTTGACCTCCTGATCCGCAGCACGGGCGACCGCTTCACCGGATCTACTCGCTGCAGGCAGCAATCAATGCCACGGCACGCTCGATGTCCTCGTACGTCGTGGGCACGCCGACGGACAGACGCAACGCACCCACGGTGGCAGCACGTCCTGTGCAGCGCCGGAACGCCTCGATACTGAAGTTGCCCTCGAGTTTGTCGAGGCAGTGCTCCACGCCTATGGCGTCGAGTCCGAATGCTTTCTCGGCTGCCCCGGGATTGCAAAAGCAACCTCCCCGAATGGCGACACCGTGCTCGCGCGCCAGCTGCTCGACGTGCTCGTAGGGCAGCACGCTGCCGTCGTTCTGCAATACGTTGAAGGCGACGATGCCGCCCCGCTGCTCCATATCCGAAGGACCATACAGACGCACCAGCGGCGCGCCATTACGATGCCGCAGTGTTGCTGCCAGTGCCAGGAAATGCCCCACGAGGGACTGAATGTGGATGCGCAGGCACAGGCGCGGCATGCGGGCGAGAAAGGCGAATCCGGATTCGATGGCGGCGAGGTCGAGAAAGTTGGGGGTTCCGTCCTCGAATCCCTCGTGGCCTGGCTTGAGTGAATGCCATCCGTGCGCGACGGATACGAATTCCACCGTTCCGCCTGAAAACCAGGGCCTCCGAAGGCGGGCCATGGCCGACCTCCTCGCAATCAATGCGCCGACACCGGTCGGCAAGCCGAATAGCTTGTAGAACGAGCACGCGACGAAGTCTGCGGGATGCTCCCTCAGGCTGAGCGCGCCGTACGGGCCGGCCGCTGCCGCATCGACCAGAACATTGCATCCGAGTGCCCTGGCCTCTTCGACGAGCGACAGGTCGTGAAGCACGCCGGAGAAATTGGACTGCAGCGGGAATGCGAACAAGCCCCTGCCCTGTCGTTCGACGCTCGCCCGCAGGTTCGCGGATCCGCGGTCTAGCCGGAGTTGCGCATCCAGCGGCAACACGCTGAGGGATGCCTTTGCGCGCCCGGCAAACTCCCGCATGCCGTTGACGGAATTGTGGTTGTCGGCCGAGAGAATGAGGCCTCGCCGCAACGAAAATGGATAGCTCTCGGCGACGAGCTTGATGGCTGTCGTCGCGTTGGCGGTAAAGCAGACATCGTAGACGTCCGGATCAGCATCGAAGAAAGCGAGCGTCGCGGCGCGGGCGGCCACCTGTGCGGCAGCGCTGTTGCGGGACGCCAGGTGCTCCGAATGGGGATTGCCAAAAATCCCGTGTGCCAGCCGGTCGCCATGCGCTCGCGCCTGCGAGGCACCGTACAGCGCGCTCGCTGCGTAATCGAGATAGGCGATGCCGGCGGCATCCAGGCGTGCGAATTCGCTGGCGCGAAGCGCGGCGAAGTCGAAGGCGCCGGCCGCGCCGGTGGGTTCCATGGCACGCGTCAGCATCCGCGCCTCCGCGATCGGTGCTCTGTCTTCGCCGCACTCGCAACGTCGATGCCCTGCTCTGCCCGGATCCGGGGAGAACCACCGAAGTAATGGCTCAATGCCTCGATCTGTGCGCGCTCCGCGGGCGAGGCATTGGCCGGCAGCAGTGGATGCAGAACCTCCTCGCGCCAGTCGGCAAGCCCACCCGGCACGAACACCGCCCGGGTCACGCCGAGCGAGCGCAGCATGACCCAGGCCTGGCCCGCATGCGCCCCTTCCTGCGAGTAAAGGACGATGGTCTGGTCCCGCGCAAAATGCGCCTTTGCCAACTGGTCGATCGGCACGTTCTCTGCCGTCGGGATCGCGTCGTCGCGGAACTCGGCAGCCGAACGCACATCGATGACGCGGAGCCCGGGCCGACGATCGCGTATCCATTCCGCAAGCTGTAGCGCGCTGACATGGTCGGAGCCTTCGTCGATCGCGCGAGCGATCGCATCCAGGTCCAGCACTCGTGGCTGCGCGCGGAAGAGACTGCCTGCGAAAGGCGCTCCCAGGCCCAATGCAAGCGCACTGATACCCAGCTGCCTGACGAATTTCATGGTCTTGCCTCCCGCTTCGCGATCCATGCCAACACGGAAACGGCGACCACCGTGACCAGCGCCACCACGTCCCCGGAAGGAAGGCCCGCGAGATGTTGGAGCGTCATTGGGCCATACGGTGTCGAGCGATAAAAAGGTTCGATCATGGGGAAGGCCAGGCCGACCAGCAGTACGCCGACGAACAACCCAAGCATCGTTGCGGCGCCTTCGATGCGGCCGCTGGCCAGCGCGACACAGGACGTGCCCGGACACAGGCCGCTCAGCACGAAGCCGAGCCCAAAGACAACGCCACCGAGGAGTTGCGGAAGCAGATACGTATCGGGCACGTAGAACGCGGCGGGATCAAACACGCCCAGCCGCCCTCCCCAGAAGGCACCGAGCATCGCGGTCAGCATCGCACTCAGCATCACCTTGAGTACGGTGAAATCCCGCAGATAGAACTGGCCGGCGAGCTTGGGTGGATCGCCCAGGCCGGCGCATTCGAGTGCACAGCCGAATGCCACGCCGATGCCTCCCGCGATCAGCAGATCGTTCATGGCCAGAGCCTGCGCATGAGTGGCGCGGCGAGGAAGCCGGCAAGGAACAGTGCCGCCATGAAGATCCAGGCACCGACACTCAGCACCGCGCCACCGCTCAATGCGAGGCCGCTGGTGCATCCTCTCGCCAGTGCTGCCCCGATGCCCATCAAGGCGCCGCCGGTGACGCCGGTGAACAGCTTGCCAGCGGACGGGCGGGGGGCACTGGCGAACGGGAGCCGCGTTCGCCCTGCGAGAGCCGCCGATGCGGCGGCGCCAACCAGCACACCCATGATTTCGACGACAATCCAGGCAGTCCACGGCGAACCGTCCAGGAGGTAGCTGCGGAAGTAGGCGCTATGCACAGCCGTTTCCGGCGAGACGGCGCCCATTACGCCGCTCGCCACACTCGCGAATGCACCAGATGCCCCCAGTCCCTGCCCGGTCAGCGCGAAGCAGGCAAGCAGCACCAGGCCCAGGCATACACCCGTCAGGTGGGGCTCGGCATAGGAACGGAGTGGACGCATCGTCAACGCTCGACCGGCAGATCGCGCATCGTCCAGTCTTCGAATGAACCGTCGTACAGCACGGCATCGATTCCCGCGGCACGCGCCGCGAACAGCACCGCCGTTCCCTGCTGGCCGATGTGGCAATAGGCAATCACGCGATCGCCCGGCTTCACGCCTGCCTTGCGGAACAAGGCCAGCAATTCGGCCGGCTTCTTCAAGGTGAGATCGTCGTTGGTGACGTCGGTGAACGGCAGGCTGTGCGCACCCGGAATGTGACCGCGGCGAAGGTGGCCATCTGCACCACTCTTTTCGAGGCCGTCGTAGTACATCGCGGCACGCGCGTCGATGAGCACATAACCCGGCTGCCGGGCGTGCGCTTGCACAAACGCTGCATCGACGACGGTGGGCTGAAGGTTGAAGGGCGTCAATGTCCCCGGCTTGGCTGCGGTGGCGTGGTCGGTGAGGGGGCGGCCCTCGCGGCGCCACTTCGGCAAGCCGCCGTCGAGCAGGTCGGCGTGCGCCCCCAGTCCTGCCGATAGCAGCGTGAACCATACCCGCGTTGCCGCGGAAACCTGATCGTTGCCGAAGTACACCACGACCCGGGATCCATCGGAGATGCCCAGGCCCTGCAGTCGCTCGCGCAATTCCGGCGCCGTCGGCAATTCCAGCGAAAGCTTGCCCGACGTCGCGGCGACGTCTTCAAAACGGACGAAGCGCGCGCCAGGGATGTGCGCCGCCTTGTCCCGCGACGCATCGCCGACCTGCAGCAACACGAGGTTGGGGTCGTGCAGATGGCCCGCCAGCCACGCGGTGGATACCCATGGCTCGGTTTGGGTGGCGTCCTGGGCGGCGGTCTGCGCGTGCAGGCAGTACGGCAGGGCCGCCGATCCGCCGAGGACCGCGAGCGCAATGGCAGCTTTCGCCAGAATCTTGATCTGCATGGTGTCTCCCGATGTCGTGTGTGCCGCAGATATAGGGCACGCCCGGGCGCAGTGGGACGGGCATGCGACGGAACCGGTCGGCGATGCGATGAAACGGCCCAGGCGCGGATGGTTCGTGTGCGCGCCGGCGCATGCTTTGCTAACGTGTCGTGCATGGATTTTCCCAACGACGACCCGCATGTCCGGCTGCCGCAAAGCGCGTTGTCGGACCTGGGGGGCTGGCCGCTCTACCAGCGCTTCCGCACCTTCACCTGGCCCTGGCTGCTGCGCCGGGGAATCGTGTTGTGGTCGCTGGCGATCCTCGGTGGTTGCACGTATGGCCTCTGGCATGCGTCGGGCACGGGTGCATGGGGTGACTGGCCCGGTCTGGCACTGCGGGCTTGCACTGCATCGCTGATCACGGTCTCTGCCGGCCCCCTGCTCGCCACGCTGATCCGGCATTGGCATTTCCCGGCCGCTGTGGAGCGCGTGCTGGTGGTCCTGGCGATCCTGCTGGGGCTATGGCTCGGGGCTGCCGCCCTGAACTGGGTGGGCGATTATCACGCCCATCTCATGCAGGCCTATTCCGGGCACCACATGCGGACCAGCTGGTTCGGTGTGGCTGTTTCAAATTTTCTCGGCTCCACCGTCAATGCATCCGTGTTTGCCCTGATCCTGGCCGGTGGCGGTTACGCAACGGTCCACTATCTCGGTGAGCGGCGGCGCATCGCCCAGTTCGCGGCCGCTCGTCAGATCGAAAACCTGCGGGCGGAGCGGAACGCGGCCGACATGCGGCTGGCCCTTCTGCAGGCGCAGGTCGAGCCGCATTTCCTGTTCAACACGCTGGCATCGGTGCGGTCACTGATCGCCAGCGAACCCGGGCGTGCGGCGACAACCATCGACGCGCTGGCGGCGTATCTGCGCATTGCCTTGCCGCGCATCCGGACGACGGGCATTGAAGAAGCCACGCTGGGTCGGCAGATCGACCTCTGCCTTGGCTATCTTGAAATCATGAAGGTCCGCACGGCTGGCCGCGTCGAGGTTCGCGTCGATGCGAGCGAAGAAGTCCGGGCCATGCCCTTTCCCCCGTTGATCCTGCTGACGCTGGTAGAGAACGCGATGACCCACGGCATCGAGCCGAAACCCGGTCCCGGCATGATCGAGATCATCGCTGGCGCCGCGGATGGTTTCCTGAGCGTCCGCGTCGAGGACGATGGCCGGGGCTTGCAGCCCGGGACCACACCCGGCCTGGGCCTGGCGAATGTTCGCGACCAGCTTCACGATCGCTTCGGCACACGCGCGCGTTTCGGGATCGCCTCACGTGCCAGAGGCGGAGTAAGCGCAAGCATCCACATTCCGCTCGCGTTCCCATGACCGCGCCCATCACGGCCCTTATCGCCGAAGACGAAGAGCCGCAGCGAACGGAGCTGCGCGGCATGCTGGCGCGACTGTGGCCGGAACTGGTCGTGGTCGCGGAGTGCGACAACGGCCTCAGCGCGCTCGATGCGTGGGCATCGAACAAGCCGGACGTCGTCTTCCTCGATATCCGCATGCCGGGACTCAGTGGCCTCGAGGTGGTGCAGCAGGCCGGAAGTCCCGCCCAGGTCGTCTTCATCACCGCGCACGACGAATTCGCGATAAAGGCGTTCGATGCCGGTGCCATCGACTACCTGCTGAAACCGATCCGCGCCGATCGACTCACTGAAACGGTAGCGCGCCTGCGCAGCCGGCAGCCAGCCACGCAGGTAGACCTGGCCGCGTTGGTCGACACCCTCGCCGACCGGATGAAACCCGCGGAGATGATCAGCTGGATTACCGCCAGCATCGGCGACACTCTCCGGATGATCCATATCGGCGACGTCATTCTTTTCCAGTCCGAGGAAAAGTACACCCGCGTCGCCACGGCCACCGATAGCGCATACATCCGCACGCCGCTGAAGGATCTGATACCCAAGCTCGATCCTGAAGTGTTCTGGAGGGTGCACCGCAACGCCATCGTCCGCGTCTCGTCTATCCGGCAGGTCAAGCCGGATGGGGATGGCCGTTTGCTGGTCTGGCTGCACGGCATTACCGAGCCGCTACGTGTGAGCGACGCGTTCCGCCATCGCTTCCGCGCCATGTGACGGGATGGAGGCCGTCCATTGAGAAGCCTCGGCGTCTCATTGGTTTGCTCTGCAAGCCTTGCGGCTAAACGACGAGCAGGCCTGCGGAACCTGGGACGTTGCGGATGGTGCACCACCCCCGATGACCCACCCCAATCACTTCGCCTTGGCGTGCCGCATCGGCACAACCCGACCGGATCGGCTGCCCTGCCGCCATGTCCGTGTCGCAGCACGCTTATACTCGACGCGATCCACCTTTCGTGTGCCGGGCAAGCCGGCGACGTGCAGCTGCATATTGAATCGGGAGCCTGCCTGCCATGATCCTGCGGTTTGGAGTGCATTCGGGCCGCGCCATCGGACGCGCGGCGTTGATCGCCACGACTTTGTGTTTTGCCTCCGTGGCGCAGGCCCAGATGAATCCGTCGTTGCTGCAGGGCATGCAATGGCGCAACATCGGTCCGTTCATCGCAGGCAAGGTGGACTCCGTCGCCGGCGTGCGCGGGCAACCGGCGCTCGGCTACGTGGGCAACGACAATGGCGGCGTCTGGAAGACCGAGAATGCCGGCGTGACCTGGCAGCCCGTGACCGACGCCGTGCACGCGATCCGCGGCATCACCGCGCTGGCCGTGGCGCAGTCGAAGCCGTCGGTCATCTATGCGGGCACCGGCAGCGTCTTCGGGGTGCAATACGGCAGCGGACTGTGGAAATCGACCGACGCCGGCGCGCACTGGCACAACGCCGGCCTGAATCACGTCGGCGCCATCAGCTGGCTGCTGGTCGATCCGCAAAACCCCGACCTGCTGCTGGCCGCCGTGCACGGCACGCAACACCGGCAAGGTGGCCAGCGCGGCGTCTTCCGCAGCACCGACGGCGGACATACCTGGCGCCTGGTGCTGGCCACTGCGCCGACCGCGGGGGCCACCTACCTCTCCTGGGCCAGCGACAACCCCCGCGTGGTCTTTGCCACGGTGGCGCAGACCTATCACGCGCCTGGCTCCACGGGATATGCGCCGGACAAGCACCCGGCTCCGCGCACGCTCTACAAATCGACGGACGAGGGCGTGACCTGGACGAGGCTGCAAGGCCATGGCCTGCCGGCGATGGCCGGGCCCACGGCCGTCGCGGACGGCACGGGCTCGCAACGCGTCTACTTGTTGAACCGCACCGGGCTGTACCGCTCGGACGACGGCGGCGACCATTGGTCGCTCGCCACCCGGACCATCTACACATCCAGCAAGCAGGTGCTGGTCGATCCGGCGAATCCGGACGTGGTCTACACCATGGGTACCTGCGTCTACCGCTCCACCGATGGCGGACATACCCTGGTGGCGTTCAAGGGCGCGCCGGGAGGCGACGATCCGAACCAGTGGTGGATCGACCCGTCCGACCCCAGGCACATCGTGTACGGTGGCGACCAGGGCGCTTCGATCAGCCTCGACAGCGGCAACAGCTGGAGCCTCTGGTACAACCAGCCAACGGCGGAGATCTACCGCATCACCACTGACAACCGCTTCCCCTACTGGGTCTATGCCACCAAGCAGGACAGCGGTGCAGTCGCCGTGGCCAGCCGCGGTCCGATGGGCGAGGTCTCCAACCTGGACTGGTTTCCGCTGCCGGGCTGGGAAACCGGGTTCGTGACCCTCGATCCGTCCGACCCGAATGTCATTTTCAGCAGCGGCAACATGGGTTTCCTGCAGAAGCTCGATCGCAGGACGTGGGGCGCGCGGATCGTCGACCCGGGCGTCGGCGCGATCAGTGCCGTCAGCGATACCGACTACCGGCGGGCCATCTCGCCACCCATCGTGTTCTCGCGCCAGCACCCGCACACCTTGTACTACGGCACGCAGAACGTCTGGAGCAGCCGTGACCGCGGCGACCACTGGACCAAGATCAGCCCGGACCTGACCGCGCATCCCGGCAAGGCGCCGGTGCCGCCGCCGGAGGGCGTGCATCACGGCGACGCCATCGTGTCGCTGTCGCCTTCGCGCCTGCAGGATGGGGTGATCTGGACCGGCAGCAACAACGGCGTGATCTACCTGACCCGCGACGGCGGCCGGCACTGGCAGGACGTGACGCCACCCGGAATTTCCATCCACGGCATCGTCAACATCCAGGCGTCCCGGTTCGACCCGGCCGAAGCCTATGCTGCCGTGGACGCTTCGGCGACGGGGGACGACGCACCTTACATCTACCGCACCCGCGACTACGGCAAGTCCTGGCAACCCATCGTGACCGGCCTGCCGACGGACCAGGCCACCGGCAGCTTCGTGCGGGTGGTGCGTGACGATCCGCACGGTCACGCCCTGCTGTTCGCCGGCACCGAAACGTCGGTGTACGTGTCGTTCGACGACGGCGACCACTGGCAGTCGCTGCGGCTCAACCTGCCGACTACCGCATACACGGACCTCAGGATCCACGACGGCGACCTGATCGCCGCGACCTACGGCCGTGCCATCTGGATCCTCGACGACATCACGCCGCTCGAACAGATGACCGCCGCCACCGCCGACCAGGCCGTACACATGTTCCGCCCCAGGCCGGCCGTGCTGGTGCAGGCGAACGTCAACCAGGACACGCCGTTCCCGCCCGAGGTTCCGCACGCAAGCAACCCGCCGCAAGGCGCCGTCATCGACTACTACCTCAAGCAGCCGGCGCAGCGCGTGCAGTTGCAGATCATCGATGACCAGGGTGCCGTGGTGCGTACCTATTCGAGCGCCCCGACTCCTCCGCTCGACCAGCCCGCGCCTCCGGCACCGGAATTCTGGATCCGTCGGCACCGTCCCTTGCCGACGGCCGCCGGCGCGCACCGGGTGACCTGGAACCTGCGCTACGAGACACCGCCGGCGCTGTACTTCGACCAGTCGATGGGCGCAGTCCCGCACGAGACACCTTTCGTGCCGCAGGGCCCGATGGCGTTGCCCGGCCATTACCTGGCGACACTGACCGTCGATGGCCGGTCCTATACGCAGCCGCTGACGCTCGGGCCGGACCCGCGGGTCAAGCTGTCGCCGGTCGACGAGGCGGGCATGCGCGAGCAGCTGGCGCTCGCACAGAAAGTCATCACCGTCATCGCCGCCAGCCGGCGTGCCTATGACCGCGGCACCAAGCTGATGTCGACTGGCCATGAAGCAAAAGCATCGGCGCAGCAGATCGCCGGGCTCACCGGCACCCTGTCCGACGCAACCATCGGTCTTTCCGGCGGGCCCTACGCCGTGCCGCAGGTCAAGGGCAATACCAGCTTCAGCCGGATCAACGGGCAATCGGCCGCGTTGCTCGGCATGATCAACTACACCGGCCAGGGCGCCCCCACCGCATCGCTGTACCGCACCTACCGGGAACTGTGCGGCGACTTCAACGCCACCGCCGCTGCCTGGAACGCACTGCAACCGACTACCGGGCTCCAGGGCACGGACCGGCATGACGCTGCAGCGGCGATCCCCGCGTTGAGCTGCAACAGATAGATGACCGTGGCTCGCGCACTGCCTGGTAGGCGCACCCGCATGCGAACCGGATGGTACGCATGCCGGGCCGTCCTGTTCCACAAGTCCATGCGGCGCCGGTGCCGGCCAGCACCGGCGGGGTGGAGCGCGGATGAGCGACTGCGGCGATCACACCGAGGCCGCCGACAACATGGAATGACGCATCCTGCGCGTGCGCCGTGCTGGGCCGGCATCCCTCCAGGGCCCGATAACTTGCCCTCATCCGGTCCGGCGTCCGCTTCCCCGATCGCTCACATCGAAGGCCCCCGCGCTCTGACAGCTCCGTGAGCGTTTCGCGGCCGCTAAGCCGCCGCCTTCAATGCCGTTCCGAGGAAGCGGTCGACGATCTCCGGCAACATGGGATCGACGGGAATCGTGTAGTGGGTGGTGCCCGGCACGATGGCGAGCTGGTTTGCAGGCCGCAGGGAGCCATCGATCCCGGCATCGCGCCGGCCTCCTCCCAGCGCCTTCCAGAACTCGACCATGTGTTCGGGCCGGATGGCGTCAACGTCGGCGTAGACCAGCAACGTGCGTGCCCGGAGCCTGGCGACGTCGGCGCTCCAGTCAAAGGGGCGTTTGGTCAGCTCACCGACCTTCCTGAAGAGGTTTGTCCAATCGACGTCGGGATAGGCCTGCCCCAGCGGCGATGCCTTGACGCCAGGGCCGAGCGTGGCAGCGTTGGCTTCCAACTGTTTGAAGGCCACCACCACCTCCGGATAAAAGCCATCCTGCTTCATTGCCGCGGATACCAGCACGAGCCGGTCGACCACGTCCGGATGGCGGATAGCGGTCTGCAGCGCGACGCTGGAGCCCAGCGAGTAGCCCATGACGTCGGCCTTGCCGAGGTCCAGGTGGCCGATCAGAGCGGCGATGTCGTCGCCCATCGTTTCACTGCGCAGTGGTCTGTCCGTGTCCGGCGTATACCCATGTGCCTGGAGATGAGGGGCGATCACCCGCCGGCGCTTGGCCAGTTCGGCCAGATTGCTCCCGAAGCTGTCCGGGTCGATGCCACCGTGGATAAGAACAAGCGGCTTGCCGGCGCCATGCACGCTGTAAAAAAGGTGCTGGCCGTTGACGTCGGCAAAATGCCCGTTCGATGCCACAGGCGCCTTCTTGGCTTGAATGGAAGGTGCCGCAGTCAGCACCGCGGTCGCCACGGCGGCCTTCAGGAAATCGCGTCTGAACATATCGTCCTCACATGGCGCCAACGGGCCAGCGCGGCGGCGATCGTGTGCTTCATCGGCATCCCTTCCGCACGCCGATAGTCGCGGCGTGGTCACGATCTGGCGGCGAGCAACTCATCCAGCTGCGCGAACTGTTCGGGCAGGCCTTCCGCCGAACCGGCAAGGGCTTCGTCGAGTGCCTCTGTTGTCGGGTAGCGTTCGTGGAAGGTGACCAGCGTCTTGCCATCATTTTCTTCGAACGTCACCGTGGTCACGGCGCCCTGATCGCTGTCTTCGTTTGTCCACACGATGCGCTTGTGCGGCGTCACTTCTCTGTACGTGCCGAAAAACGCCATCGGTTGATCGAAGTCGGGATGGCTAAACACGAGGCGATACCTGCCCCCGGTGCGCACGTCCATGTCGCATGAAAGCAGCGACATGCCTACCGACTTCGGAACCCACCAAAGCTTGAACAATTCCGGCTTGCTCCAGGCTTCGAAGACGATGTGCACCGGGGCGTCGAACGTTCGCCTGACGACGAGTTCGCGGTCGGACTTGCGCTCCACGACGGTGCGGTTCACGGCGGCGGGACTACCTTCTTTTACTTTGGGCATCTGCCTTCTCCTTGCGTTTCAAGTGCTCGACAAGTTCGTCCAGCGCATCGAAGCGTGCGCTCCAGAGCTGGCGGTGCCGCTCGATCCAGTCGGCCTCTTCTTCCAGCCGGCGCGATCCGAGCTTGCAGGTTCGCACGCGCCCGACCTTCTCCGTGGTCACGAGGCCGGCCTGCTCCAGGACGCTGACGTGCTTCTTCATGCCCGTGAGGGTCATGCGAAACCTTTGGGCAAGGTCGGTAATCGAAGCGTCTGAACTCCCCAGCTGCTCCAGTACGCCGCGCCGGGTGACATCGGAAAGCGCGGCGAACGTGGCGTCGAGGCGGGCCTGATAGTGAACCATGTGGTTCACTGTAAAACCCGCATGGATGATTTGCAAGCGAGTAGCCCCGCGGGCGCGAATCCCGCGTGGCGGCTCTGTCGCGGGGAACCCAAACGGCGCATGCCGATCGCGGGTGGCGTTCCGGACGGCAGCTTTATGGCAAGACGCAGGCCCTGCCACCGATAGCCGTTCCCGACCGCCCTGGCTTATGTCCACCCACGGTCCACGCTGAAGATGGTTTGGCAGCCGCCGCCTATCCGCACCTTGAATGTATGCCGCCCCCGGAGCGGACCCGACGGCTCACCGGCACGCGTGGCCTATCATGGCCACCTCCCATTCGCTTCCGGACTCCGTCATGCAGGACTCCGCCCCTCCGTTGCGCGTGGCACTGGTCGGTTACGGCTACGCCGGCAGGACTTTCCATGCGCCGCTGATCTGCAGCGTGCCCGGCTTGGTGCTGGACGCGGTGGTCTCGCGCGATCCCGGCAAGGTCCATGCGGACCTTCCCGGTGTCGATGTGGTCGCCGACGCGGCCGCTGCCTTTGCCGACCCGCGACTGGACATCGTGGTGATCGCCTCGCCCAACGACACGCACGCGCCGCTGGCGCGCGCCGCACTGGAGGCCGGCAAACACGTGGTGGTCGACAAGCCCTTTGCACTCCATCTTGCCCAGGCGCGAGAACTCGCCGCCATCGCGGAACGCGAACGATGCGTGCTGTCGGTGTTCCAGAATCGCCGCTGGGATAGCGACTTCCTCGGCGTATGGCAGTTGGTGAAGGAAGGACGGCTGGGCAAGGTCACCCACTTCGAATCGCATATCGACCGCTTCCGTCCCCAGGTACGTGCGCGCTGGCGCGAGCAGGCAGGCGCCGGCAGCGGGCTCTGGTATGACCTTGGGCCGCATCTGGTGGACCAGGCGCTGTGCCTGTTTGGCTTGCCCGATCGCGTATGGGCCAGCCTCGCCACGCAGCGCGACGCCGGCGAAGTCACCGACTGGGCGCATGCGGTGCTCGAGTACGGCGAACGGCGGGTGATCCTGCATGCCAGCATGCTGGTGGCCGGCGGCAGTTCCCGTTTCATCGTGCATGGCACACAAGGCAGCGTGGCGAAGCTGAAAAGCGACCCGCAGGAAACACAACTGCTCGCGGGCATGCGGCCGGGTGATGCGGGCTGGGGCGAGGACACAGACAAGCTGCTGCTGTACCACGGCAACGGCGAGGTCGAGCCGCTTGCTCCGCCACGCGGCGACCAGAGCCGCTACTACGCCGCCTTCCGCGACGCGGTGCAAGGGCGCGGCCCCAACCCGGTCACGCCGCGACAGGCCATCGCCGTGATGGCGGTGATCGAAGCGGCAATGGCGTCGGCCATGGGAGGAAAGGCCATCGTGCTTGAGCTGGACGCCGCGGAGCGCGATGCGTGGCCTGGCAGCTGAGCCCGCATAGCGCCCTGTCCGCCCTGCCCCGCCTCCACTTAGATGCGCAGCAGCACCTTGATCGCTTCACGCCGGTCCATCGCCCGATAGCCCTGCGCCACGTCGGCCAAAGGAAGTTCAAGATCAAAGACCCGGCCGGGATTGATCCTGCGCGTGAGCACCAGATCCATCAGATGCGGCAGGAAACGACGCACCGGAGCCGGGCCTCCCAGCATGCCCTTCTGGGCGAAGAACAGCTGCTGACCGTCGAATTCCACGCCATGAGGCACGCCGACGTAGCCGATCATCGAGCCGGGACGCGCGCAGTCCAGCGCCTGCATCATGGATTCGCTGGTTCCGACGCACTCGAGAACCGCATCGGCACCCACATTGCGTGTCATCTTCTTGAGCTGGGCGACACCCGCGTCACCACGCTCGGCAATGATGTCCGTCGCACCCAATTCAAGCGCCAGTTCCTGACGCGCTTCATGACGGCTCATGGCGATGATCCTGGCAGCTCCCATCTGCCTGGCCGAGAGCACGCCCATCAGCCCCACGGCGCCATCGCCGACCACCACGACAGTGCAGCCCGGCTGCACGCGGGCTGCATCTGCCGCATACCAACCCGTGCCAAGCACGTCTGACGCGGCCAGAAGGCCGGGAACCAAGTCATCCGACGGTATCTCCTTGGTAGCCACCAGGGTGCCGTCCGCCAGCGGAACACGCACCAGCGGTGCCTGCGCGCCGGTCATGAACTCGCGCTGCTCGCACGAGGACTGAAAGCCATACTGGCAATGCGGGCAGGTGTTGTCCGAAATGCAAAACGAGCCCACCACGAACTGGCCCGGCCTGATGGATTTCACCTCGCTGCCGACTTCCACCACGATGCCGCAGTACTCGTGCCCCATGGCCAGGGGCTCGGCGATGGGATTCGACCCGCGGTAAGGCCATAGATCGGATCCGCAAATGCAACTCGCAGACAGCCGGATAATGGCATCGGTGGGTTTGAGGATGCCCGGCTCGGGTCGCTCTTCGGCGCGAACATCGCCTGCGCCGTACATCATGGTCGCCAGCATGGTGGGATCTCCGACGGGTGGTGGCTGAGGGGCCTTGAATTGGAAGCCGATCGCTTGCCCGTGAACGGCTTTTCCTGCACGGCCAACGGCTACGGCTCGACTATCAACGGCCTATGGTGGCCATCAGGTGTGGCGGATAACGCTCGCCCTCGACGCGGATGCCCGCGGCAGCCTTTTCGATGTTGGCCAGGTCGGCAGCGGTCAGCTCGACGTTGGAAGCGCCCAGGTTTTCCTCCAGGCGATGGAGCCTGGTAGTACCGGGAATCGGGACAATCCACGGCTCGCGGGCAAGCAGCCATGCCAGCGCGATCTGCGCGGGCGTCGCGTGCTTGACTGCAGCGATGTCCTTCAGCAGATCGACCACCGCCTGGTTCGCGGCCATCGCTTCGGTCGAGAAGCGCGGGAGATTCTTGCGGAAGTCGTTGTCGCCGAGCCGGGTGTCTTTGCCCATCGCGCCGGTAAGGAAGCCCCTGCCGAGCGGACTGTAGGCGACCAGGCCGATGCCGAGTTCCTTGCACACATCGAGGATGCCGTTGGTTTCGGGGCCACGGGTCCACAGCGAGTACTCGTTCTGCAACGCGGCAACCGGCTGCACCGCGTGGGCACGGCGTACCGTCTGCACGCCCGGCTCCGACAGGCCGAAATGGCGAACTTTGCCTTCGGCGATCAGATCCCTGACCGCTCCCGCCACGTCCTCGATCGGCACATGGGGGTCGACGCGGTGCTGGTACAGCAGGTCGATGGTGTCGACGCCAAGACGCTTGAGCGAGGCCTCGGCCACGGTGCGGATATGTCCCGGCCGGCTGTCGAGACCTTTGTTCTGCCCGGTGGCAGCGTCGATGTCGAAACCGAATTTGGTGGCGATCACGACCTGGTCACGTACGGGTGCCAATGCCTTGCCGACCAGCACCTCGTTGGTGAACGGGCCATAGACTTCCGCGGTATCGAAGAAGGTCACACCTCGATCGAAGGCATCACGAACCAGGCGGACGGCGTCATCCTCCGAGAGCGCATGGCCGTAGCTGAAATTCAGTCCCATGCAGCCAAAGCCGAGGGCCGAGACCTCCAGACCACTCTTTCCAAGCAGACGTTTTTGCATATATGACCTCGATGGATTCTGAAAACCGACCAGCGTATATCCGTGCTGCTCAGGCGTCCTCCGCGAAGACCTTGCGCGCGATGCCTACGGCGGTACTCGCTGCCGGCCAGCCGGCGTAGAAGGCCAGGTGCGTGATGACCTCGACCAGTTCGTCGCGCGTGACACCGTTCTGCTGCGCGAACCTCAGGTGGAAAGGCAGCTCGTTGATGCGGTACTGCGCGATCAACACGGCGACGGTGACCAGGCTGCGGTCGCGCCTGGAGAGTTCCGGGCGCTCCCAGACGTCGCCAAACAGCACCTGCCGGGTGAACTGGTCGAGCGCGGGGGCGACGTCGGCAAACGGGCCTTGGGTCTGACGGGTCGTTTCGGCCATGACTGAATTTCCAGAGGAATGCGGGCGGACGCCAGTCTGACCAATGCACGCTTATCTGATAACCCGGCCAATATCGAATGGACTTATGATCCAAATCGATCAATCAAGGCGGCGCAACCATGGGCGGCGAGAACTACAACGACCTGCAGGCTTTCCTCACGGTTGCGCGCCAAGGCAGCTTCACCCGCGCCGCCGCGCAGCTTGGACTGTCGCAATCGGCGCTCAGCCACAAGATCCAGGGATTGGAGGCGCGACTGGGCCTGCGCCTGCTCACCCGCACCACACGCAGCGTGTCGCCCACCGAAGCTGGCGAACGTTTGCAGCAGGCGTTGTCCCCCAACTTCGAGAACATCGACGCGGCGCTCGCAGGGCTTAGCGAATTGCGCGACAAACCCAGCGGCACCATCCGCCTCACCAGCAGCGAACACGCCGCCGCCACCCTCCTTTGGCCGGTGCTGGAGAGCTTCCTGCCGCAGTACCCGGACATACGCGTGGAAGTGGTCAGCGATTCCACGCTCACCGATATCGTCGCCGAGCGCTTCGATGCCGGCATCCGCCTGGGCGAACAAGTCGCGCAGGACATGATCGCCGTACCCATCGGTCCGCCCACGCGGCTGGTGGTAGCGGGCCAACCGGCCTACCTGGACGCCAGGCCGCCGATCGCCACGCCGCGGGACCTCACCGGGCACGACTGCATCAACCTGCGCTTCCTCACGCACGGCGGCCTGTATGCGTGGGAGTTCGAAAAAGACAGCCATGCACTCAATGTGCGTGTGGAGGGGCGACTGACCTTCAACAGCCTGGAGCGCATCCTCGCCGCCTCACTCGCCGGCTTCGGCCTCGCCTATCTGCCTGAAGACATGGTTCACCCGCATGTCGAGGCCGGCCGCCTGCGCCAGGTACTGGATGACTGGTGCCCCCTGTTTCCGGGCTATCACCTGTACTACCCAAGCCGGCGTCAGCCGTCGCCCGCATTTGCGCTGCTGGTCGACGCGCTTCGATACCGCCCGCAGGACCCGTAGGCGGCAGTTGTTCCAACCGGTTCGATCGGAAGCGGTACGGCCCGTGTCCCCGATAACAAAAGCTGACAGCCCTTCCCCGTAGCCGCGAATCGTCCTTCGCACGGATCCAGACATCGCTCGCCTGCCTTGCGACCTTGGCCGCGAGATCGGCTTGTGTACTAAGTACTCATACGTGTACATTGTACGCATGACCAGAGACCGCATCCTCTTGGCCGCGAAAGCCGTACTCGAATCCGCAGGCTTCGAGGGGCTGACCATCCGCAAGGTCGCCCAGCGAGCGGGCCTCTCGCCGATGGCGCTTTACCGCCATTTCGAGAACAAGGACGAGCTGCTCAACGCCCTCATGCAGGACGGTATCTCCGCGTGGGAAGCGATCGTTCGCGGCATCCGTGCCCGAAACCCGGTGAAATGGCTGGAGGCGCTCATGGAGGCCTACCTGGATTTCGCGCTCTCGCAGCCGCACAGGTTCGACGCGGCGTTCTTCCTGCCCGCGCCCGCGGCGCGCCGGTTCCCCGATGATTTCGCCGCGGGCCGCTCGCCGGCGATTGCGCTCGTGATGGCACGAATCGATCAGGCGAAGGCCGATGGCCGGTTCCGCGACGAGCCTACATTCGGGATCGCCATGGCGCTCGTGGCCTACGGACAGGGATTCGTGTCCATGCAACGCGCCAGGCGCTTCGCCAGCGAC
>Ga0187815_10000450_pt1 | contig 19884 bp, 10 predicted proteins | sample NC_S_5_FD_132962 | JGI IMG/M metagenome (GOLD analysis project Ga0187815, IMG submission 132962) | Wetland sediment microbial communities from Neuse River Estuary, North Carolina, USA - ASW-S_5 | ecosystem: Environmental > Aquatic > Freshwater > Wetlands > Sediment | place: USA: North Carolina...
TCAACTTTCTTATCAAAGTTTTTCCGGGTGATCCGAGCCCGATATCTGCCACCGTGGACCATTCCAGGTCCTGGGTAGCAGGGGATACGTGGGTCATATCGCCGACAATGGCCAACAAAATTTCGTTCGGCGAAACCGACCAGTTCATCGTCTTTCCTTTGACTTCCAAGCCGAACTTCCCAAATCTGCTCGACTTTTTCTTCAACGGAAATGTGATCACGCCTCCGTATGACGACTTGGCTGATGGGAATACGACTTTCAATGAGCAATTACCTGTCGTGCCCGTCTACGAGTTGCGCGACGCTTTTACGTGGACCAAGGGCAGCCATACGCTCCAATTCGGGGGCGTCCTAAAGCCAACGATTTTCAAATCGGGCAACCTCACGGATTTCAACTCATATAGCGTCGGCTTGGGCGGACAGATCAGTCAACTGGATCCGACCCTTCGCCCTGCGGACATTGCTTCAAACTCGGTGGCTACGACTGAATGGGATACCCTTTTCCCGCTCGCGCTCGGTCGCATCGCTACGGTCACAGGCGGATTCAACTACAACCTGGCTGGGGCACCATTGCCCCAGGGAACAATCCCTGTACGCGACTACCACGCAACGGAATATGAGTTCTACGCCCAGGACGTGTGGAAGATACGCTCGGATCTGACCGTTACTGCCGGGCTACGCTGGCAATTCCACAATCCTCTTGCCGAGATCCACGGGTTCGAGGCAGTCCCGAACATCAGCCCGGAAAAGATATTCGCGATTCGGCAGGCTGATGCCGCAGCTGGCATCGAAGGCCCCGACGCCGTGCCTCTCATCACCTATTCTCTGGGAGGCCCGGCGAATCACGGTCCGGGTTACTACCAGCCCGATTATCATAATTTCGCCCCGCGTATCGGCCTTGCCTATTCTCCGTTTGGCGGCGATAGTTTCTTCGGTCGCCTGCTCGGCAACCGCAAGACAAGCATCCGCGCAGGTTTTTCCATTAACTACGATGACAATCTCATCGGGCAGGGATTCGAGCTTGACGAAACGAGCTTCTTGTTCAGCAACTCCACAGAGATCAGCAACGGTGCTGGTGGCGACACCGCTGCTTTACTCAACGATCCACGTTTTTCTGGATACGCCAGTCTACCAGCCGCGCCGACTGCGGCGCCAACCCCGCGGCCGTTTACGCCGAACCTGGATGGGAACGGGGTCCCTATTGGCTTCAATACCTCCGGCGGATTTGGCCCGAACAGTGCGTTCTTCAACTTCGATCCGAATTATAAGACGCCTTATGAAATAAGCTTTTCGCTGGGCGCGCAGAGGGAATTGCCCCACGATTGGCTGGTAGACGTCTCCTACTTCGGCAAGATTGCCCATCGGTTGCCAGCGATCGGAGACGTGGGTCAGACCTTGAACTTCAAGGACGCGGCGTCCGGCCAGTTCCTTTACACAGCCTTCGGTGCTGTCCAGAAGTCTCTACAGGCATCTGGCGGAGACTTCTTCACCGTGCCGAATCAAATGTGGTTTGAAAACCAGATGACCGCCGCGGCGGTGACGTCGGGCTTCGGGACATGCGCAAACGAGGGAGCCGCTCTAAGCGGCGGGGCCCTGACAACCCTTTCGTGTACGCAATTGGCTGCTGCCTTGGCTAGCGCCGTCTGGAGCGATGGAGACGTTTCCAGCACGCTGGTATCTCTGGCGGACATCCAACTGGATGGAGACCCCGAACACGGCTTGATCCCGCTGAACGCCGGTCAGTTGGCTCAAGACGGAGCCGCCGGCTTCATCGGCAATTATGGTTCCTCCAGCTACAACGCACTGCTGGTACGGCTCAATCACAGGATGTCGCACGATTTCACCATGGAGTTCGACTACGCGTACTCACACTCTCTCGATAATGACTCCGATATCCAAAACAATCTGGTGACCTTCACAGGAACCGGAGAAGCCGAGGTCTGCGACCTTCGCAACCTCCACGTCTGCCGTTCGAACTCAAATTTTGACGCAACCCACACAGTCGCAGCGGACTTCGACTACGGCTTGCCTTTCGGGCAGGGGAAGTGGCTGGGCAATGGTTCTTCGAAGTTACTCAATGAAGTGATCGGAGGCTGGAGTGTTTCGGGGATCGTAACCGCTCACACGGGGTTTCCGTTCAGCGTCGGATCAGGCACCTTCCCGATCGACTTCACTCAAGTCGCGCCGGCGGTTTTCATTGGTAACCAGAGTGACCTGAAAGCGGGCGTACACGTGGTACCCGTTCCGGGATCGGCCCCCGAAATACAGTACTTTTCCAATCCGACCAACGCTCAAGACGCCTTTACGTTTCCATTCGGTGGAGGGACCGGCAACCGCAACGAGGTGCGTGGTCCGGGCTACTGGAATGTGGACTTCGCTATCCTCAAGAGCTTTGCGATGCCTTGGTCGGAGAATCACAAGCTGGAGTTCCGTGCGGAAGGGTTCAACCTCTTTAACCACGTGAACTTCGCGCCGCCAAGTGCGTCAATCCTTTCCCCAGGCAACTTTGGGGCTTTGTCCTCGACCGAGAACGATGCGCGGCAATTCCAGTTGGCGCTCAAGTATTCGTTCTAGAAGCGGGAATCGGAAGTTCTCAGGAAGATCCTGGACTCGATCTAGCGGGACTACACGCGTTCGAGCTGAGTGAGCTGGAAGGGATCGCTGATCTTTTCGTGCAGGTCGCGCCAAAGTCTTTCGGGCTGCGCCATAAATACTTCCACCACGCGTGGGTCGAACTGCCGCCCGGAGAATCGCTGAATTTCCGCGCGCGCGGCTGAAACGGGCAGTGCCTTGCGGTAAGGCCGGTCCGAGATCATGGCGTCAAGCGTATCGGCCACGGCGAATATTCTCGCTCCCAGCGGGATTTCCTCGCCTTTCAATCCGCGCGGATACCCGGTCCCGTCGTAGAACTCCTGGTGCGCGAGAACGATCTCCGCCGCTTCCTTCAGAAATGGAATCCGTTCCAGCACTGAATAGCCTATTTCGCAGTGGCGCCGCATGATTTCCCGCTCTTCTGCCGTCAGCGGGCCCGGCTTCCGCAGGATGTAGTCTGGGATCCCCATTTTGCCGATGTCGTGGAGGAAGGCGCCGCGCGCGATCTGCCGCAACAGCCCTTTGTCCACCCCCATTGCCTTCGCGATCGTGATCGTAAACGCCGTCACCCGCTGGCAATGGCCTTCCGTTTCCGCGTCCTTGGCATCGAGCGCCCCACCCAACGCCTCGAGTGTGTAGTCGTAAGACTGCTCGAGGTCCTGGAGGGCGATAGAAAGCTGCTGAGTGCGCTCAGCCACCAGCTGTTCGAGGTCGGCCTGGTACGTGCGGTTCTCGATGACCAGCTGTCGGTGTTCCAGCGCGCGCCGCACGCTCAAGTGGAGCTGATCCTTCTCGAACGGCTTCAGAATGTAGTCGTACGCCCCGGCCCGGATTGCCTCGAGCGCGATGGAGATGTCGTGCATGGCCGTCACCATGATCACGGGCACGTCGGGGTCTTCCTCGCGGAGGGCCGCCAGGAGCTTCAGCCCGTCCATCTCGGGCATCACGATGTCGCTTAGAACGAGATCGAACGAGTCCTTGCGAAACGCCTCGAAGCCGAGGCGGCCGTTCGATGCCACCGTGCAGGGGTAGCCTTGCGCTTCCAGCAGCGTCGAGACGACTTCCCGGATCGCCTCTTCGTCATCCACAACGAGAATTTTCTCTCTGTCCACTGTGGCTCCGTTCGCCATTATAAGGCACGGCACACCCGGCGACACTGTCTGTTGCCGCGATTTTGTTCTATGTGCTAATCCTTATAATGGCTTCCTGATATCCCCGAATTTCCGGCGGTTGTTCGTAGGCGAGCGGCCTGGTGTCGCTCGGACAAGGTGCAATGACGCTCGTCTTGGGTCCCGAGGTCTTAGCTGTCGCTATCATGGAGGGCGTTGCCTCCACGGTTATTCTTGTCCTTTACTGGCTTTTGCTTCCGGGCTTCCGCGCTCGTTTTTTCCGCTATTGGCTTGCCGGATGGACCCTTTACGTAGCTCTCGAAGGCCTCCGCATCGAGAATTTGCTGCGCGGGCGAGCCGACACCATACCTCCCACATCAGTTCTATCGGTCGTTCCCGCACTTTTCTTTCTTGCGGCAACTCTTGAATGCCGAAAGCGATCCCAAGGGCTTAAGCATCTGTGGGTTGCGGGTGGCATCCTCGTGGCGGCTTTTGCTATCTTCAGTTTGATTCCGAAACTCTCTTACGAAGCGACCTGGACCTCAACTATCGTTGTTTCTGCCCTCTATCTTTCCTCGGGCTGGATCTTCTGGCGTTCTCGAGCTCTGCACTCCGGTGTGGGGTGGAAACTCGTGTCCGCGGCCCTGATGCTGTGGGGGCTAGACGGCCTTGATCGTCCCGAATGGGCGCAGCAGGGCTTCCAGCTCTTCCGCCTCTCCTTTCACAGCTTGTTCGGCATCACCATGGGAATCGCCATGGCCGTCCTCGTCCTGGAGGCTGGCCGCGCGCGCACGGAAGAGCTGAACGAGAAGCTCCGCCGCCTGTCGCTGATCACGGCGGAGGCAACCCATTCCTTCCGAATGGAGCAGGTGCTCGACTCGGTTCTCGGTCACCTCGTCGAAATTTTGGGAGCCAGCCACGGCGTGGTTTTGCTTCTTGAGAACCCAGACAACTCTCCCGCGTTAGTGACACGCGCCTTCGCTGGAGGGAACGGCGGGTCCAAAGATCAATCTCGAATCCCCGTCACGGAGTCCTGGATACAGGCCGTTCTCCGCCAGTCGACTCCTGTGGTCTCCTCCGGCGCTCCCGGGGACTCGACCCTTCGCCTCTGGAAAGGGGCGGACCAGCTTGCCTCCGTCGTGCTGGTCCGCATTCCGGGAAAAGACGGCCCGTTAGGCCTGCTTGGCGTCGGCTCGGTCGCGCCGCGAACGTTTCAATCGGACGAAGAGAATTTTCTGGTGAACGTTGCGAATCTCCTGGGATTGACCGTTCAAAACGTGGCGCTGTTCCAAAGTTCGGCCGCTTCCCGCAGGCAATGGCTCGACACGTTCGATTCGATCGGCGATCTGATTCTCGTCCATTCGCCCGAGGGGCGCGTTCTGCGCGCCAACCGGGCCCTCGCCGAGCGCCTCGCTGCCGAGCCCATCGCGCTCATCGGCCGTTCGTTGCGCGACCTTCTCTTCCAGGGCGCCGCTCCATGGGTCGTATGCCCGTACTGCGAAGGAGCGGCCGGTCAGTCTGAGGAAATCGATCCCACTTTCGGCGGCTATTTCGTCGCTACCGATTCGAGTTTCCACGATTCGGAAGGTGGGCGTCTCGGGACGATTCACGTGCTCAAGGATTTCACCGCCCATCGGTACGTCGAGAACAAATTCCGCACTCTTTTCGAAAAGGTTCCGGAAGGTGTGTTCATCTCTACTCCCGACGGGCGCTTCCTCGACTTCAATGAAGCCTTCATGCGGATCGTCGGCTATGACACCCGAGAGGAGCTCCTGGATACGGACATTCCCTCGCACCTATACGCGAATTCCGCCGACCGCCAGCGTCTGCGCCGCCTGCTGCACGAGTATGGCGAAGTGAGCGACTTCGAGTTTCAATTTCGCAGGCGGGACGGCGAAATCCGCACCGCGCGCGAATCGTGTTTCGCCACGCGCGATGATTCCGGCGAGATTGTCGCCTACCAGGGATTTGTCCTCGATATTACCGAGCACAAGCAAGCCGAGATGGATATCCGCCGCCGCAACCGCGAACTCCTCGCCCTGAATGCGATCGGCGAATTGCTCACCCAGTGCGCGACCCTTGAAGAGGGGCTCAACGACGCGCTGCTCAAAGTTACTGAGCTTTCAGCCGTCGATGCCGCCGCCGTCTATTTCCTCGACGAACCTACGAGAACCCTCAGGCGCGCCGCCGCCGTCGGGTATCGGTCCGCGTACGCGCGCGCCGCCGCTCCGATCGAAGTGTCGGCTTCGCTTTTGCAGCAAGTCCGCCAGGTGCGGGTGACGATTTTGTCGGGCACCGCTCCCGCCCTGCCTGAGGATTTCCGCGAGCTCCACCGCAACGAAGGCATCCAGGTTTCGCAGGTCGTCGTGCTTTGGACCAAGGATCGCATCACCGGCGTCCTGATCGTCGGCTGCCGCGAGATGCGCGCTTTCTCCACAGGTGAGCTGAACCTGCTTTCGGCCATCGGCAACCAGATCGCCACCACCATCGACAAATCGCTCTTGCTCGAAAAGACGCGCGAAGCGTACGAAACCTTGCGTCGCACTCAGGAACAGCTCCTGCAGAGCGAGAAGATGGCTGCGGTGGGCCAATTGATTTCCGGCGTGGCTCACGAGCTCAATAATCCGCTCACCGCCATTCTCGGCTATAGCCAGCTTTTGAAATCCGAAGAGCTGACGAACGCTCGCGGCGCCGGCTACCTCGAAAAGCTTTACAAGCAAGCCCAGCGGACGCACCACATCGTCCAGAATCTTCTGAGCTTCGCGCGCCAGCACAAGCCCGAGCGCGCTCCGGTCCAGTTGAACCAGATTCTGGAAGACACGCTCGTTCTCCGCGAATACGACATGAGGCTCAACAACATCGTCATTCGCCGTGAGTTCGATCCGGATCTGCCCATGACCGGCGGCGATTTTCACCAGCTACAGCAGGTGTTCCTGAACATATTGAACAACGCGGTCGACGCCATCCAGGAAAAGGGCGGCCCCGGCGAAATTTGGATTCGCACCGAGGTCGTTGAAAACCGCCTGCGCGTCGAACTGACCGACAATGGTCCTGGCGTCCAGAATCCCCACCGCATCTTCGATCCCTTCTACACCACCAAGGCGGTCGGGAAGGGAACGGGCTTGGGCCTCAGCATCTGCTACGGCATCGTGAAGGAACATGGCGGTGAAATTCAGGTGCGAAACTCGCCGCCGCGCGGCGCCACCTTCACCATCACGCTGCCCCTCCTTGTGGTTTCTTCGCCGGCGCCCTCTGCCGACATGATGGGCGCGAGCGAAACTCCGGCCGGGAAGATTCTCCTCGTTGACGACGATGAAACCGTCCTCCATCTCGAGAAGGAAATCCTGGTGGCCCACGGTTCTTCGGTCCGGCTCGCTCGAAGTGAACGCGACGCCATCGATATCCTGAAGCGCGATTCGGTCGACGCCATCGTCGCCGGCGCCAGTTTGCCGGACGACGATCCGTCCTTCGGTTTGTACGCGTGGATCCGGAAGAATCGTCCCGATCTTTCCGCGCGCGTTCTTTTCACGGTTTCGACCGCCACGGAAGATCTGATTCCCGAATCCGTCCGAAATTCGGGCTGCCAGATATTGCGAAAGCCTTTCAAGATCGATGAATTTTGCAAAGCCGTGCAAAACATTCTGGCCGCCCCCATCACCTCCCGGCGATGAAGGCTTGCGACACCGCGGTCAAGATCATTATTGCGCCTCTTGAGAGGCGCGCTGTAGTATCGGGCACGCTGTGGCAACTCACCTGGCCAGCTAGCCGCACTCCATTTCTCGATATCATCTCAAGTCTAGGCAGGTGCACATGGAAAGCATCGATCGTGCTACGACTGAACTCCGCAAGAGCGCTGGGCTGCGCTCGAGGCTGAGCCTCGCGATCCTCGCTGCGGTGCTCGCCGTTCCATTCGGTGGCATGGCGAGCCCGGCCAGTGCAGGAGATAACGCCGGCGCGCGCGCGCATGCTGCGGCTCAGAGCAATGGAACACGCATCGCCTCCGGGAAAGCTTTGTACGGTTTCGCGTGCGTCTTCTGCCATGGCGTTGATGGCAAGGGCGCCGCAGCCGGCCCGGCGCTCAGCGGCCGCTCTCTGGCATCGAAAACGGTGGCCGATATTGTCGCCAACGGAAAAAAGGGTACGGCGATGCCGGCGTTCAAAGGAAGATACAGCCAGTCGCAAATCGAAGATCTAGTCGCTTATGTTCTTTCGCTGTCTTCGTCGTTCGGTGCTGCTGTCGCCACGCCTGCTAAACTCGGCGAAACAATTTACGCCACCAAATGCGCCTCCTGCCACGAGGCCGGCAATCCGCCCTTTTTCAACCATCTCATGCTGAAGACGATGTCTCCGGATTACATCCTCTATCAGCTTAAATCCGGCCCGATGCGCCTGATCGCCGCTCCTTTGACGATCGGCCAGCGCGTCGCCGTTGCCGAATATCTCACTGGGAAACGCGCTGGCAGTTCGCGCCCAGGCAATCCTTCCGCGGGTCGATGCTCCGGCCGCGGCCCGCAGGATCTTTCTGGGCCCGAGTGGAACGGATGGGGCGTCGACTACGACAACAGCCGTTTCCAGCCCGCCGATCAAGCGGAGCTTACCGCGTCCCAGGTTCCGAATCTGAAATTGAAATGGGCATTCGGATTTCCCGGCGATTGGGGTGCCTTCGCCCAACCCGTGATCGTCGGTGGCCGCGTTTTCTTCGGCAGTCCGATGGGCACCGTCTACTCGCTCGACGCAAAGACCGGCTGCACCTACTGGAAGTTCCAGGCGGATGCGGGTGTGCGCAGCGCCGTGGCGATCGGACCCGATCATCTAGCCTACTTCGGCGATTTCCGCACGAATGTCTACGCACTCAATGCGCTCACGGGAAAGCTCGTCTGGAAGAGCCGCATCACCACGCATCCCTACGCACGCGTCACGGATTCGCCGCGCCTCTACAAAGGACGCTTGTATGTCGGCATCGCTTCTCGCGAGGAATGGATGGCCGCCGACCCGCACTATCAATGTTGCACCTTCCGTGGCGCCCTCGTGGCGTTCGATGCCGCGACCGGCAAAGAAATCTGGCGAACCTATACGATTCCGCAAGCGCCGCATCCCACGGCCAAGAAACCTGACGGCACCGAATTCTGGGGACCGTCCGGCGGCGGTTTGTGGTCGTCGCCGACTGTAGACGAGAAAAAAGGGCTCCTCTACGTCGGCGTCGGCGACAACTATTCCGATCCGCCCACCGCAAACAGCGACGCCATCATGGCCATCAGCATGAAGACCGGCAAAATCGTCTGGTCGAAGCAGCTCACCTCGGGCGACGCATTCAACACGAGCTGCGTGCAGAACGACAAAAGCAATTGCCCCAAGAAGCCGGGCGGCGACTATGATTTTGCATCGCCTCCTCTCCTGCGCACGCTCCCAAATGGCCAGCGCTTGCTGATCGTCAGCCAGAAATCCTCGGCTGTTCTCGCGCTCGATCCCGATCAGCAGGGAAAGCTCATCTGGCAGACAAAGCTCGGCCAGGGAGGCCCGCTGGGCGGAGTCGAGTGGGGCCCGGCGGCGGATGACAAAGCCGTCTACGAAGCGCTCTCGGATATCGACGTGGTTCCATTCCCCGGAGGTCTCGAGCCTGACCCGAAGAAGGGCGGCGGCCTCTTCGCGCTCGATATCGCCACGGGAAAACAGATTTGGGCCGCGCCGCCCGTGCTGGGCACGTGCCACGTTGATCGCTGCAGCCCCGCGCAGTCGGCCGCGGTCACAGCGATACCCGGCGTGGTTTTCTCGGGCTCGGACGACGGCCACATTCGCGCCTATTCGACTGACGACGGCAAAATCATCTGGGACTTTGATACGGCGCAAAGCTTCAAGACCGTGAATCAGGTGCGCGCTCACGGCGGATCGATCGACGGGGGAGGAAGCGCGGCCGTCGTGGGCGGCATGGTCTACGTCAACTCCGGCTACGGCGCGCTCTGGGGCATGCCCGGCAACGTCTTTCTCGCCTTCGCCCCGCAGTAGTTCGAGCTGAGCGAAGCGTTTGGGGAAACCTGCTATCCTGATCGGGGCATCAGACTTTCGGGGTTCAGGATGAAGCGACTCGCTGTCTTCGCAGCTTTAATTATTTGCGCCTTGGTCGCGGTGGCGCAGCAATCGACGCCTCCGGCTTCCGCCGCTCCGGATGCGGTAAGCCCGCCGTCGTCGCCCGCGCAGGTCGATCCCGCTCCCAATCCTGAATTCCTGCAGGCTGCCGACGAAGTTCTCGAGCAGATGAGCCAGATCCTCCATCTCCCCATCCTCGAGCCGCTGAAGAAGAGACTGCGTTCGAAGCAGGAGATTCGCGACTACCTCATTCGCGAAGAAAATGAAGACAAATCCGACGCGGAGCGCTACGCCGATCGCAAGGCTCTTGAAGCCTTCGGCCTCATCCCCAAGGATTTTCCGCTCGATTCATTCATGCTCAAGGTCCTCACCGATCAGGTTGCGGGCCTCTACGATCCCAAGGCGAAAGAGTTCTACATCGCCGATTGGATCAAGCCCGACGAGCAGCGCGAGGTGATGTCACACGAGCTCACGCACGCCCTTGAAGACCAATCCTTCCACATCGATCCCTGGATCAAAGCCGCGCGTCCCAATGACGATGCCGAGATGGCGCGGGATGCCGTCAGCGAAGGCACGGCCATGGCGGCGATGGTCGATTACGCGCTGCGAGACGACAAAGTCGGCGTACGCGAACTTCCCGACATCACGCTTCTGATGCGTAACAGCGCACTTCAGCAAATGGACGAGGACCCGAACCTCGTCAAGGCCCCGACCTACATCCGGGACGGCCTCCTCTTTCCTTATCTTTCGGGCGCCTCGTTCGCGCAGCAATTCTTGAAGGCGCATTCGGGCTGGAGCGACCTGAACTTGATCTTTCAGAATCCGCCCGTCTCGACACAGCAGATCATGCATCCGGATTTGTATCTGAAAGGCGTCGCGCCGCTGAAAATCGGGCTGCCTGAATGGAAGGGAGTTGTCCCATCCGATTGGAAACTGCTCGAGGAAAACGTGATGGGCGAATTCGGGCTCGAGGAAATCCTGAAGCGGTTCATCGGCGCCGAGCGCGCGGACGCGCTTTCGCCCGCGTGGACCGGCGACCGCTACGCCGTCTTCGAAGACGCAAAGACCAAACAGACTCCCGACGTCTTGCTCCTCGCCCTCGACACTCCCGAACATACGGGCCGCTTTTTCGGGCAGTATAGCGAGGGGCTCGAGACGAAATACGCGAGCCGCACGAAGCTTTTCCGCCGGCCGAATTTCTTCCAGTTTCAGACCGATGAGGGCGGCGTCTTCTTATATTGTGTCGCCCTCGAATGCCTGACCGTCGAGCGAGCCACCCGCGAAACCTTCGACGCCATCGACCACGCCATCGGCTGGCCGCCCGCGCCCAGCCCCGCGGAAACCGCGACTTCAGAATCGGCCGGGCGGCTCGTCCCTACGAAGAGTCTTGTCGAGCCACGGGGCATACTCGCATCGCGCTAGATTTTCTCCCATGCTCGCGAACGCCGGCCACGAGGTCAGGTTCTTCGATCGTGATTTGTAAGTTAGAAGCCCTCATTACTGTGTCGATTAGAGAGGGTACCTGTTGTTTGTTTGCAACGGGTTACGGACGTTTCTAATCGCCGCAGTGTCGATTAGAAAATGCTGCGGAGACACGCTCTTTACCACGCAACTAGTTCTGTGGCCAGCGAGCGAGTAAGGGCAGATCCCTCTCTGCGTTCCGCGCCCGCAGCCGCTTTGGAAGCGTCTTTGGTGAGTTTAGATTGTCAAAGAGCGTTCGGCCCTCGTCGAGAGGGCTGACGGCTTTCGTCGTCCGAATAAGATTGGCAGATTGCGACGCGCGAATCTAGCTGGCCTCAAGTTCAGGTTTAGTTCAGGGCTGCGGGACTGGCCGAAGCGCATGCAGAATGACGAATGGGCGGAGTAGATGAAACGGAGAGATTCTTCAGCCATCCTCGTCGGATGGCTTCAGAATGACCCGCCTTCGCCAAAAAGACGCTACGGCGCGGCAAGCAAGCGCTAATGGCTTTTCGGTGCGCGGCGCTAGCATTTTCTCCCGCGAGTTCATTACACTTTCGCGATGGCTCTCTTCGAACTGCCGCGCGTTCCGGAGCCCGAAGTGATGGACGATTCGGGCGAGGTTGAGGCCTATTCGTGGTCCGCGGCGCAAGCCTATCTCGATAAAATCGACGACACCTTCGTCGATCATGGCCTTCGCCTTCTCAACGGCCGCGAGCGGGGCCGCGCACTCGATATCGGCACGGGTCCGGGGCAAATCGTCATCAAGCTTGCCCGGCGCCTCACGCGTTGGAAGTTCATTGGCGTCGACCGTTCGCCGAACATGATCGCCCAAGCCCACGCCAATTTCGATGCGGCGGGCCCGGCGCTTGCAGGCCGCGTCGAATTTCGCATTGCGGACGGCAATAAGCTGGGTTTCCCCGACGGCAGTTTCGATTTCGTGATGTGCAATTCGGTGTTGCACCACCTGGAAGAACCGCGGCACCTGCTGTCTGAGATGGCGCGTCTCGCCAAGCCTGGAGGAGCGATTCTGTTGCGGGACCTTCGACGTCCGGGCCGCTTCGCACATCCGTTTCACGTTCGCTGGCACGGCCGCCACTATTCGGGAACGATGCGGAAACTGTATCGCGATTCCGTGCGCGCGGCCTATACGCTGCCGGAACTGCAGCTTCTGCTCGATGCTTCGCCATTGCGCGGCTGCGCGCATGTTTTCGAGCACGAGTCCACACATGTCGGCTTCGAACGCGCGATTGCCCGTCAGCCCATGGATCGGTCGGCCGCGCAATGAGCCCGGCTTCCGAAGCTATTTCGTGAAATGAATTGCTTTCGGTGGGTCAATTACTCAGTGATCGGCAGATAGACCTTGAAAGTGGTTCCGTGGCCAACCTCGCTGCTAACCATAATTGCTCCGCCGCTTTGTTTCACAATCCCGTTGACCAGCGCCAAGCCCAACCCCGTGCCTTTCGCTGATCCCTTCGTGCTGCAGAAGGGCTCGAAGATGTGAGCCATCGTGTCGGCATCCATGCCAGAGCCCGTGTCGGAAACAGCTACCAGAGCGTACAGGCCGGGCGGCAACTGAGTGGATGAGGGACGCGTTTCCTTGTCCAGCCGCACGGTCGCCGTTTCGATGAACAACTTTCCGCCCGTCGGCATGGCGTCGCGGGCGTTCAAAGCCAAGTTGAGCAATACCTGTTCGATTTGGACCACGTCGGCTTTCACGGGCTTTGCGGAAGGATCGAGCTTCGTGACCAGTTCAATCCCGTCAGTCATTAGGCAGCGGAGCATCTTGCCCATTTCCGCAATCGCATGATTCAAATCAACTACTTGAAGCGCCGGCGTTTTATCGCGGCTGAATTCGCGCAGTTGCCTCGTCAGCGACACGGCGTTCGCCACCGCCTTCTTGATTTGCAAGACGTTGCTTCTCGCCGGATCGGCCGGGCTCAGCTTGTCCAATAAAAGTTCGCAGTGACCCAGCACCACGGCGAGCCAGTTATGAAAGTCGTGAGCCACCCCGTAAGCGAGACGCCCCAGCAGTTCCGTCCGATGCGCCTCTCGCGACTGCTGCAGGAGCCGCTTTTGTTCGGTTATATCCCGCGCCACAGTCAGGAGGTAGTTCGTGCGGCCCACATAGATCGATTCCGCCGAGAGTATAAATTCCCGCAGCTCGCCGCTCTTCATGCGGGAGACGACCTGCATCCCGCGTACGCCCTCTTGTTCGCCAAGCAGCGACACCAAAAGGCGCCGCTGTTCGGGATCGGCCCACAGGCCCAGCTCGATGGCCGTCTTGCCGAGCACTTCTTCCCGGTCATAACCTGTGAGGTCGAGGAAGGTCTGGTTCACTTCCACAAGGCGGCCTTCGGCCACTGTGCTGATGTTGACCGAATCCGGGCTGCAACGGGATACCATGGAAAATTTTGCTTCCGCGGAGTAGAGGGCCATGGCGAGCCTTTTTTGCTGGATGGCGTATTGCAGGGCCCGCTCCAACAGATTGTGATCCAGCTTGTCCTCGTAAAGATAGTCCTGCGCGCCGGCCTGCCGGACTTGCGCGGGAGTGGGTTCGTCATCGTTTCCCGCCAGGACCAAAATCGGAACTTCGCGAAAAAATGAATGAGTGTGGCTGAGAGTCTTTATGCCTTTGCTATCGGGAAGGTTCAGTTGCAGTAGAACAGCATCGAAGGAATGAGCAGCGAGCTGCTCCAGCCCGGACGACAATGTCTCCGCACGGGTGAGATGAAACAAGGGCTTCTCGCCCTGCGACACGATCTCCTGAAGAAACTCAAAAGTCGACGGATTGCCCGTCATCACCAGAATTTCCAACACTTCGTTTTCCATATCCATCCTTGCTTTCGTCTTGAAATTAAAGTGCAGCAGGCGAATTGCCTTCCCCCCTGTCCGCATGCCGTTTTGCGGCCAGAATTCTGCCTGCTGCATCTCGTTGCGCCTCCCGTCTTGGAGTGTGCAGCGCATTTTTTTATGCCAGCCCTTTCGGGAAGAGCCGCTGAATTTCGAGAACAAGGTTCTCCGGCAGCTGGCTCTTGTGAATATAGCTATCGGCTCCCGCGTCCATGCACGCTTCGCGGGTGAGCGGGCCATCCAGTTCCGTGAAGACGATAATGCGCACAGTTGGCAGAATGTCGTGAAGGCGCAAGGTGCATTCAATGCCGCTCATGCGCGGCATGCAAAGGTCGGTAAGGACCAAATCAGGCCGCAAGGCCTCCGCCTTCTCCAGAAGGTCGAACCCGTTTCTCGCCGTTCCCGCGATGGCGACCCCGTCCAGAGTCTCGAGATACGAGCAGATCGCCTCTCGCGCAACCAGGGAATCGTCCGCAACCAGCACGCGGATGTCTTTCGTTCGATTCATACTGCGCTCCGTGATCGGCCCTACGAGGCGCCGCACGGCACGGAGAGTACGCTAGAAGACACCCGGGGTAAATTCTGCAGACTCCGTAGGGAAAAACCTGTAGGCGGTTCTGGCGCGCGTCTTTACTTGTGGATGATTTCGTTCCGAATCGCGTAGTGAACCAAGTCCGTGATCGAATGGAGGTCAAGCTTGAGCATAATGTTCGCCCGGTGAGTTTCAGCCGTCTTGACGCTGATATTGAGAATTGTGGCGACTTCCTTGTTGCTCTTGCCTTCCGCAAGAAGCTGGATGATTTCCAGCTGGCGCGGTGTCAGCCGCTGGCGCCGCCCCAACCTGCCGGCGCTCTTTTTCTCTCGCGCAGCCATTTGCGCCACTTTGAATGAGAAATAGGGTTTGTGCTGCCGGAGGGCGTCCACCGCCGCCACCAAGTCCCAGTCCGCATCATCCTTCAGCAGATATCCGTGTGCGCCGGCCTCAATCACTTCGCGCACAAGCTTTTCCGATTTGTGCATGCTCAGAATCAGCATTCGGGTTTGAGGCGAGCTCTTGCTGATCTGGCGCGCGGCCTCCACGCCATTCAGTCCCGGCATAGCGATGTCGAGGATCGCTACGTCGGGCTTGTACCGTTTGACCTCCGCCACCGCGTCGCGCCCGCTGGTTGCCTCGGCGCAGACCCGCCATCCTTTTACGGACTCGAGGAGGGTCCGCAACCCCTTTCGCACTATGCCATGGTCATCCGCGATCAGAATGCGAACCGACATTGCGGGCCTCGTTAGTGAGCGGCAGGACCGCCCTCACCGTGGTTCCCCGGCTGCCAGAGCGGATATCGAGCCGTCCGCCCAGCTGCCTCATGCGTTCGCGCATGCCCAGTATACCGACGCCGAGCGCGCGTATACCGGTTCGCTCTTCACTCAGAATATCGCCCGGTATTCCAGTGCCCGCGTCGGAGACCTCCAACTTGACCTGGCTACGGTTTGCTTCCAGTCGAATTTTCCCAGTCGAGCTCCCGGAGTGTTTCTGGATGTTCCCCAGGCTTTCCTGGACGACGCGAAATAGGGCCGTCTCGGCGTCCTGCGAGAAGCGGCCAGAGCCCGAAGCCAAGTCAAGATCCAGTTGGATGCCGGTGCGCTGGGAAAACCCCTTGGCGTACTCCTCGATCGCCGCGGGCAGTCCGAGCTCATCGAGCTCGGGAGGATGCAAGAGGTAAGACAGGGCACGAATGTTTCTCGCCAAATCCTTCACCAATTCCTGCGCTTCGGACAAGGCGTGTTGGCTTCGTTTGTCAAGCGCCCGTTCCAACTCGCGCACTTGCGCCAAATTCAGGCTGACCGCGAGGACGCTCTGAGCAAAGCTATCGTGAAGATCCCGCGCGATGCGCCGCCGCTCTTCGTCTTGCAATCGGAGCAGGCGCGAGGAGAGTTGGTGCAACTCCTCTTCCGCCTGTTTCTGCTCGGTGACGGCATTCACGGTCGCGACAACGCCGGCGATTTCGCCACGTTCGTCGCGCAGCGGCGCGTAAACCGCGTTGAACCATCTTGTTTCGTTCGATTCGGCAGGCGAAAATGGGATGTCGCGCGCGAAAGTAATTTCTCCCGCAAGCGCCTTTTCAATCTGCCCGAAGACGCCCATCTCACCCAGAAAAGGAAAAAGATCCAGGGGATGTTTCCCCAGGACTTCCTTTTCCTTCATGCCCGTATACCTTTCCATGAACGGGTTCCAGAGTGCGTACCGGAGCTGGTGGTCGTAAACGATGATTCCTTCCTGAGCGCTCACCAGGATCTGGCGATTGAGTTCGCTGGCCCTGTGAAGCGCCGCTTCCGCGTTTTTCCAATCTGTGATGTCGGTGAATGTCCCAATTACGTGCTTGAAGGATCCCTCCTTAGTAAACTGGGGCACCGCGGCTCCATAAATCCAAAGCACCTTGTCTGAACCTTGGCGGCGGAAACCCATCACTTGGTTCCGAACCGGTTGCCCGGACTCAATCGCCCGAGGTCCGGGACGCATGGCAAACGGGTACTCCGATCCGTCCTCGCGAACGGTAATCAACCCCAACTCCTCAGTCGTCTTCCCGACGAACTGCGCCCTGGTCATCTCGAACATATCGAGGGCAGCCTGATTGGCGAATTGAATTTCTGTACGAGGTCCAACTATAACGACGCCCACATGGATTTGGTCGACTAAGGTCCGAAGGCGCTGTCCGCTGGACCGGCGGGCGCCGGATTGAGGTGCCACGTGGGCACGTCTTCGGCGCGAAGATAGGATAGGCTTGTCGCGCATCGACTAGGTCAACCTCCGAAAACGGTTCCTAGCTGCACGCATATGAGAGGGTCGCGTAAGTCGTGATTAAAGCACCTACTTTACCGAAATGCAAGAATGCCACCCTGCGGATTAGTAACCTGTTTTCTGAGCTTTGGTGTCTCGCTACGCGAAAAGGGCAGCCGTTTTTCCGCCAAATTTCATGTTCGGATGCTAACCTGCCGTGTTTCACCGTGCGATGATCGTCTTGAGCGTTCGTCGACAGTGCAGTGCAATGTCATCACCGGAGGAATCGCAATGAGGAATTTGGCTTGGTCAAAACAGGATAGCCTGCTGGATCGTTGCGGAGACGCCAAACAAGCCGCCAGAGCCGCCGGCGTACTTCGCTCCTTGATTCTACTGGTCGGTGGTTTTGCGCTCGCTATCGCGCCGCAGTCTCGCGCGCAAACGGCCGCCCCGTCGCCCCAAAATCAGCTGCCTGAGCTGCCTCCGTTGCAACTCGTGCAACCGGAGGGACCGGACCATGCCACACCGCCGGTGGCGGTTACATTGCAAGACGCGATCGAGCGGGCGCGAAAAGTCGACGCCCAATTTCAGTCCGCTCTGATGGCCGCAAAGAGCGCAGGCGAGGACCGGGTACAGGCTCGAAACGCGATTCTGCCCTCAATCAGCTATACGTCTGAGGCTTTGTTGACGCAGGGAAATGGAGGGAGAACTTCGGTCGGAAGATTTGTCACGAATGACGGTGTCCACGTGTATCGCTCCTGGGGAATCCTTCGCGAAGACCTTTCGCCCGACAAATACCTGGGCACGGGATATGGCCGGGCGAGAGCCGCGGAAGCGATCGCCAGTGCGCAAGCTGAAATCGCGCGACGAGGCTTGACACTCACCGTCACCCGATTGTATTACGCGCTGGCGGTCGTGCAGCGGAAGTACGCAACCGCGCAGGCGGCTCGCGATACGGCTCAGCATTTTTACACCATCACCCAGGATGCGGAGCGCGTCGGCCAAGCCGCGCACAGCGACGTGGTGCAGGCAGAGATTCAGTATCGGCAGGCCGAGCAGGCGTTCGACGACGCTAACCTCGCCATGGAGTCGGCCCGAATGGACCTCGCCGTGGTGTTGTTCCCGACTTTGAACGAGAATTTCACCATCGTGGATGATATGGATTCGCCTCTTCCCTTGCCTCCGTTCTCGGAAACGGAAAGAATGACCGAGCATGAGAATCCGGACTTGCGCGTGGCAATGGAATCGTTCCGATCGGCAAATCTTGGCGTCACCGCCGCAAAGGGCGCCTTTCTGCCGGCGTTCTATACGGACAGCATCTACGGAATCGAGGCGAATGCCTTTGCTCTGCACAGCGCGAATGTTGAGGAACCGAAGGCTGGCTCGCTGCCGAATCTGGGTTATTTCATAACCGTAGGAGTGAATGTGCCCTTGTGGGACTGGGGAACGCTGCGCAGCAAGCTTCACCAGGCGGAATATCAACGAGAGCAAGCGCGCTTCGAACTGAGCCAGGCGCAACGGCAGATCCTCAGCAATCTGTATGGTTCGTACAATGAGGCCACCGTCGCGCGAGCCAGCGTGGAGGAATCGCGGGGCACGGCTGATCTGGCGGCGGAGAGTCTCCGCTTGATCGATTTGCGCTATAAGGCGGGTGCGTCGACGGCGCTGGAGGTTGTGACCGCGGAGAACACTTTGACGCAGGCCAGGGATGCATACGCCGACGCGGAGATGCGGTATCGCGTGGCCGTGGCGGCGCTGCAAACCGTCACGGGCAGTTTCTGATTTTTTCGGCGGAATCGGGGAAAAGTGGAAGAGAACCCAGCGATGTCCTTCTCAACGAAAATCTTTGATCGCCGCTGCGGCTGGAAGCGTTTCCGGATGGCCGCTCTCATCGTAGCCGCGAGCCTGATGGTTTCGTGCTCGCCGGAAAGCGAAAAAGAGGTAGTGCCGGTTGTAACCGTGCAGGCGGCTACCGTGGCGAGCAAAACGATTCAAGCCACGATTGATACGGATGCGATTCTTTACCCGCGGGACGAAGCCGCCATCGTGCCGAAGGTTGTTGCGCCCATCAAGAAGTTTTATGTGCAGCGAGGCAGCCAAGTCCGGGCCGGGCAATTGCTGGCGGAGCTTGAGAACCAGGATCTGGTTGGCGCCTTGACGGAGAATCAAGGCGGGTACGAGCAAGCCGAAGCAAGCTACAAAAGCGCGCTGCAAAGCGCGTCGCAAGACCTTCAGGTCGCGAAAGAGCAGCTCGATGCGGCGCAGAAGCTCTATGACGCTCGCGAAACCCTCTACAAGCAAGGAGCCATAGCGGCAAAGGATGTCGAAGATGCGGGCATCGCACTGACACAAGCTCGCGATCAGTATGACCTCGCGCAGAAAGCTTACAACTTGAAAGTGGCTCAGGGGCAACTGACCGCGGCAAAAGGCAAAACGGTGAGCGCGCAAGCGCAATTGAGTTACACGAAGATTGTGAGCCCCATGAATGGCGTGGTTTCCGACCGGCCGTATTACGCCGGAGAAACGCCGGCCAGCGGCTCGCCGATCCTCACGGTGATGGATTTGTCTTCAGTAGTGGCGCGCGCGTACGTTTCCCCTCAACAAGCGGCGGAATTGCATGTCGGCGATCCCGCATCGCTTTCGCCTGGCGGGGGAGCGCCTGAAATGCCGGGCAAGGTGACGGTGGTCAGCCCGGCAGTTGATCCCAACAGCACAACCGTCCAAGTTTGGGTTCAGGCGCCCAATCCGGGTTCGCGGCTCAAGCCCGGCTCGACGGTCAGCCTGAGCATCGTTGCGAAAACGGTGAAAGACGCGCTCGTGGTGCCAACGGAAGCGATTCTCACGGCTCCCGATGGCACAACCTCCGTGATGGTGATCGGCCAAGACGGACAAGCGCACCAGACCGGCGTCAAAACCGGAATTCGCGAAGGCGCGGAAGTACAGATTCTGAGTGGACTCCACAAAGGCGAGCAGGTGGTGGCCGCCGGTGCGTACGGCCTGACCGATGGCACGAAAGTGA
>Ga0187815_10000451_pt1 | contig 19870 bp, 16 predicted proteins | sample NC_S_5_FD_132962 | JGI IMG/M metagenome (GOLD analysis project Ga0187815, IMG submission 132962) | Wetland sediment microbial communities from Neuse River Estuary, North Carolina, USA - ASW-S_5 | ecosystem: Environmental > Aquatic > Freshwater > Wetlands > Sediment | place: USA: North Carolina...
AGTTCTTCGCCGTCGATCTTGATTTCCTGGCCGGCGTACTTGCCGAACAGCACCACGTCGCCTTCCTTCAGGCTCATCGGACGGACGTTGCCGTCTTCCAGGATGCGGCCGGTACCGGCGGCGATCACCTTGCCGCGGGTGGGCTTCTCGGTGGCGCTGTCGGGGATGACGATGCCGCCGGCGGAGACGCGCTCCTCTTCCAGGCGCTTGACGATGACGCGATCGTGCAGCGGACGCAGTTTGCTCATGGGTGGCTCCCAAGCTGAGTGGTGGAATGTGGTTGGAGGACTGACAGATCGGTCCGGGGACCGCTGTTAGCACTCGTCGTAGATGAGTGCCAATTCTAGCGATACAAGTATCCACCGCAAGTGGCGGCAAACCCGAAGCCCCGCGATCCGACCCTTGTGGAAGCGGATGGGGTGCGAAGAAACGGGTTTCAAGAGGCCGCCGTCGCTCTGCTACCGTGGCGGCACCGGCCGCACCCTGCGCATGCCAGCCGCCGCCCGGATGCAGGCCGCGATCCATCGCCCCGGAGCCCGGCCGAAACGGCGCGGCGGCGGATTCCAGCCCGCACCGCAAGCACGACTTGCGAAAACTGCACCCCGTGAGCGCCATGCCCGAAACCACCGTCCTGCTTTGCCTGTGCAGTTGCCCCGACGCCGCCAGCGCGCAGCGGCTGGCCGACACGCTGGTCGCCGAACGGCTGGCCGCCTGCATCAGCCGGGTGCCTGGCGTGCTTTCCACCTACCGCTGGCAAGGCGAGATACACACTGACCAGGAAGAACTGCTGCTGATCAAGACCACCGTCGCAGGCTTCGAGGCGCTCAAGGCGCGCCTGCCGGAACTGCACCCCTACGAACTGCCCGAACTGCTCGCGCTGCCGGCGGAGCGTGGCCTCGCGGCGTACCTCGACTGGGTGCGGGCGAACGTCGCGCCGTGAACCCCGCCGGCATCCTGTCGTCATAATGGCCATCCCTACACCGCGGCCCTGCGTGGCCGGAGTCGTGATGTCGAAGCTCCTCCACCGAACCTTGCCGATGGGCCTGCTGCTCGGCCTGCTGGCCGCGCTGCTGCCTGCAGCCTTCGCGCAGACACAGGACGACAACATCCTGCCGGTGACCGCGGCCTACAAGCTCAGTGCAGACGCGAGCACGCCCGGCACGCTCAAACTGCACTGGACGATCGCGCCGGACTACTACCTCTACCGCGGCCGCATGAAGTTCACTGCCGGCCCCGGCGTGACCCTGGGCAAGGCGCAGCTGCCAGCCGGCGAAAAGCACGTCGATCCCTACCTTGGCCCCGTGGAGACCTACCACCACGGCGTCGACGCCAGCCTCCCCTACACGGCGACGCCGGGCACCACGCGCCTGCGGGTGGACGTGCAGTACCAGGGCTGCCACGAGGTGGAACCGAAGATCTGCTACCCGCCGCATACCGAGCACCTCGACCTGCCGCTGCCGGCCGCCGCGGACGCAGCCACCTCGCCGCCACCCGCCGCCGGCAGCACATTCGGCCATGCGCTGCGGCAGCTTGGCGGTCCGGGCGGCGCGTTGGCGGGCACGCCATCGTCGCCGCTGCCGCCCGAGCAGGCATTCCAGTTCACCGCGGTGGCGCAGGATCCGCAGCACCTGCTGCTGCGCTGGACAATGCCCAGGGACTACTACGTCTACCGCGACCACGTCGCTCTGAAGCTCAAGGATGCCGGCGGCCTCAAGCTCGGCGCACCGGCATGGCCGGCCGGCGGCGTGGTGCACCAGGATCCGCAACTCGGCGCGATCACCATGTACTTCGGCGACCTCGAACTGCCGGTGGCGATCGAGGGCGATACCGCGGGCCGCCGGCAGGTGACCCTGGAGGCGAGCTTCCTCGGCTGCCAGGACGGCGGCGTGTGCTACCCGCTGATGACCCGCGACGTGACGGTGGATCTGCAAGGCGGCGCAGTGGCAAACGGCGTAACGGTGCAGGGCGCACCGGCGGCGCCGATCGCACCCTCCGCTGGCGCCGCATCGACCGGCACCGCGACCGCGCCTGCCGGCCCGCTGCAGACCAGCTTGTTCGCTGCGCTGCTGCTGGCGCTGGGCGGCGGCCTCGTCCTCAACCTGATGCCCTGCGTGCTCCCGGTGCTGTCGATCAAGGCCGTGAGCCTGCTGGAAAGTGGCGAAAATCCCGCCCGACGGCGTCGCCATGCGCTGGCCTACACCGCCGGCGTGCTGGCGAGTTTCGCGGCGCTGGGGCTGGCCATTCTCGCGCTCCGCGCCAGCGGCCATGCGCTGGGCTGGGGCACGCAACTGCAGCAGCCGCTGCTGGTGGCGGTGCTGGCCTGCGTGATCTTCGCGCTGGGCCTGTCCATGTCGGGTGTGGTCCAGTTCGGCGCCTCGCTCGGCAATACCGGCAGTGCGCTGGCAAACCGCGGCGGCGCGGCCGGGGACTTCTTCACCGGCGTCCTCGCCGTAGTGGTGGCCAGCCCCTGCACGGCGCCATTCATGGGCGGCGCGCTGGCCTATGCATTCGCCGCGCCTGCGCTCAACGCCCTGCTGGTGTTCCTCGTGCTGGGCGCTGGCCTGGCCCTGCCCTTCCTCGCCATCGCCTACATTCCCGCGCTGGCGCGCTGGCTGCCGAAGCCGGGACGCTGGATGGAGACGCTGAAGCAGGTGCTGGCTTTTCCGATGTACCTCTCCGCGGCGTGGCTGGCATGGGTACTGGCCAACCAGCGCGGCGCCGACGCCGTGGGCCTGCTGCTGGTGGCAATGGTGCTGCTGGCGCTGGCGCTTTGGTGGTTCGAGCGCAGCCGCGGGCGCGGCCCGCTGCGCCACGCGCTGACGGCGATGCTGGCGCTCACCGTGCTGGCGCCGCTGTACCTGCTTGCGCAGGTGCCGGCCGCAACGAATGCCGCAACGGCACGGAAAGGCGTCGTGCCTTACAGCGCCGGGCGCCTGGCCGAGCTGCGCGCCGCCGATACGCCGGTGTTCGTGGACATGACCGCCGACTGGTGCATCACCTGCAAGGCCAACGAGCATGCAGTCCTGGACGGCGCCGCCTTCCACGCCGCGCTGGAGCGCAACGGGGCGGTCTACATGAAGGGCGACTGGACCAACGAGGATCCGGCGATCACCGCCTTCCTGCAGCGCTACCACTCGCCGGGGGTGCCCTTGTACGTGGTATTCCCGAAGGGTGGCGGCGAAGGACGGCAACTGCCGACCGTGCTGACCACCGCGCTGGTGGAACGGGCCCTGGACGACGCCGTGCGGTGAGCAAGTCACGCACTCCCCGCGCCGTCCCCGCCTCCCTCCCGCGGGAGGGGCGCGGAAGCCGCGGTGACCGCAAATGCTGAGCCGCGACAGCGTGGTGATTCTGGGCATCGCCGTGCTGGCCGCTGCGCTGGGCGGCTGGTTGCAGCATGAAAGCCGACTGGCGCGCGTGCCGGCTGGAGTGCCGGTGGCACAGGCGGGCAGGTCCGCGCCGGCACTGGAACTGCCGGATCTGCAGGGACAGGCGCACCGATTGGCCGACTACCGCGGCCGACGCGTGCTGCTGAATTTCTGGGCCAGTTGGTGCGGGCCCTGTCTGGACGAGCTGCCGGCGCTGGACCGGGCACAGGCCAAGTTCGGCGATCGGGAAGTGATCGTGCTTGGAATCGCGATGGACGAGCCTGCGCGCGTTCGCGCCTTTCTCGCCGGTCATCCCGTGCGTTTCCCGATCTTGCTGGGCCGGATGGCACCGCCCAGCACTTCGCTGCTTTGGGGCGATAGCAGCGAAATACTCCCTTACAGCGTGCTGATCGGCACCGATGGGCGCGTGATAGCCACTCATCGCGGCCCACTGGACTCTGCGTTGCTCGAACGCTGGCTGGGTCCGCGCGCCGACTGAGCCACGCATACGTCCGCGCACGGAGAGTGACGCACTTCTCCTTGGAACATCGCCGATCTGCGCCGAACTGGACAACATCCCCAACTACGAGCACACTGCGCCCGTTCCGGGCCGTCCGGACGCCGTCGAAGGTATGGTGTGGCGAAGATCCTGGTCCTGCACGGGCCCAACCTCAACCTGCTGGGCGCCCGCGAGCCGGCGATCTACGGGCGCGACACGCTGGCCGACATCAACGGCCGACTGGCTGCGCAGGCACAGGCGGCCGGGCACGACCTGACCTGGTTCCAGTCCAACGCCGAGCACGAGCTGATCGGCCGCGTGCATCAGGCCCGCGACGAACAGGTGGCGACGATCCTGTGCAACGCCGGCGCGTTCACCCACACCAGCATCGCGCTGCGCGACGCATTCGCTGCGGCCGCGATCCCGCTGATCGAAGTGCATCTGTCCAACGTCCATGCCCGCGAACCGTTCCGCCACCACTCCTACCTGTCGGATATCGCGGTGGGCGTGATCTGCGGCTTCGGCGCCGACAGCTACCGGCTGGCGCTGGATGCGGCGATCGCCCGGCTGGCGGCACGCTGAAAATCCTTTCCCTTTTCCGTCGCCCCCTGGCGACGCCATGAACTGAAGGCCATCCCATGGATCTGCGCAAGATCAAGAAGCTGATCGACCTGCTCGAGGAATCCAACCTCGCCGAACTGGAAATCAAGGAAGGCGAGGAAGTGGTACGCCTGTCGCGCGTTCCCAAGGGCGGCGTCGCCGTGGCCGCACCGGCACCGGTCGCCGCGCCCCCCGCCCCGGCAATCGCCGCCGCGGCTCCCGCGCCCGCAGCCGCCGCGGCGGCTCCGGCCGCTGACGCGCTGCCCGCCGGCCATGTGGTCAAGGCGCCGATGGTCGGCACCTTCTACGCCTCCGCCACGCCGGGCGCGGCCGCCTTCGTCAAGGTGGGCCAGCAGGTGAAGGCCGGCGAGACGCTGGGCATCATCGAGGCGATGAAGATGTTCAACCAGATCGAGGCCGACGTTTCCGGCACCATCCAGGCGATCCTGGTCGAGAACAGCCAGCCGGTCGAGTTCGACCAGCCGATGTTCGTGATTGCCTGAGGCTGCCCGGATGCTCGAGAAGGTCCTCATAGCCAACCGGGGCGAAATCGCGCTGCGCGTGCTGCGCGCCTGCCACAGCCTCGGCATCAAGACGGTGGCGGTACACTCCACCGCCGACCGCAACCTCAAGCACGTCGGCCTCGCCGACGAGGCGATCTGCATCGGCCCGGCGCCATCGGCGGAAAGCTACCTCAACATCCCGCGCATCATCGCCGCGGCGGAAATTTCCGACGCGCAGGCGATCCATCCCGGCTACGGCTTCCTGTCCGAGCGCGCGGACTTCGCCGAGCAGGTGGAGCAGTCCGGCTTCGTCTTCATCGGCCCCACCGCGGACGTGATCCGCCTGATGGGCGACAAGGTGGAAGCCATCCGCGCGATGAAGGCCGCCGGCGTGCCCTGCGTGCCCGGTTCCGGCGGGCCGCTCGGCGACGACATCGAGACGAACCTGCGCATCGCGCGCGAGATCGGCTACCCCGTGATCATCAAGGCCGCCGGCGGCGGCGGCGGCCGCGGCATGCGCGTGGTGCGCACCGAAGCACACCTCGGCAACTCCATCGTGATGACCAAGCAGGAGGCCAAGGCGGCCTTCGGCAACGATCAGGTGTACATGGAGAAGTTCCTGGAGAATCCGCGCCACGTGGAGATCCAGGTGCTGGCCGACGGCCAGGGCAACGCGATCCACCTGGGCGAGCGCGACTGCTCGATGCAGCGCCGCCACCAGAAGGTGGTGGAGGAAGCGCCCGCGCCCGGCATCACGCCGGAGCTGCGCGCCGAGATCGGCAAGGTCTGCGTGGACGCCTGCATCCGCATCGGCTACCGCGGCGCCGGCACCTTCGAGTTCCTGTTCGAGAACGGGCGCTTCTATTTCATCGAGATGAACACGCGCATCCAGGTCGAGCACCCGGTGACCGAGTTCATCACCGGCGTGGACCTGGTGCGCGAGCAACTGCTGATCGCCGGCGGCGAGAAGCTGTCGATCCGGCAGGAGGACGTCAGGATCAATGGCCATGCCATCGAATGCCGCATCAACGCCGAGGATCCGGACACGTTCCTGCCCTGCCCCGGCACGGTGAAGCGCTTCGAGGCGCCCGGCGGCCCCGGCGTGCGCGTGGACACGCACCTGTACGACGGCTACCGCATCCCGCCGAACTACGACTCGATGATCGGCAAGCTGATCGTGTACGGCCCCGACCGTGCCACCGCCATCGCACGCATGCGCCTCGCGCTTGCCGAGACGGTGATCGAAGGCGTGAAGTGCAACATCCCGCTGCAGCAGCGCATCATGGCCGACGTGGGCTTCCAGCACGGCGGCCAGAACATCCACTACCTCGAGAAGCGGATGGCCGAGCAGAAGGAAAAGGCTGGTCCGCTTCAGTAAAGCAACGCGCTTCTTGCGTTTGCCTCCTCTCCCTCCGGGGAGAGGATTGAGGCGAGGGGCGGGTGCTCGCAACAACCTTGATCAAAGCTCGCCCGAACATACCTCGCCGCAAGAGTGCCCCCGTCTCCCCAACCCTCTCCCCAACGGGGAGAGGGGGATAAGGCCCATGCCCTTCCTCGAACTCTCGCTTACCACCCGCCTCGAACAGCAGCCTCGCGTGGAGGAAGCGCTGGAGGATCTCGGCGCACTGTCGGTCACCCTGCGCGACGCCGACGCCGAGACGCCGGACGAGCAGGCGATCTTCGAGCCAGGCGTGGGCGAGCTGCCGTTGTGGCCCACCATCACCCTGAACGCGCTGTTCGACGAGCACACCGACCGGCGCGGCCTGGCCGCCGCGCTGGGCGAACTGCTGCCGTGGCTGGAGCCCGACCAGCTGGACTTCCGCAGGGTGGAGGACCAGGACTGGGAACGCGCGTGGATGGACCAGTACCAGCCGATGGCGTTTGGCCGGCGGCTGTGGATCTACCCGTGGAACATCGAGCCTCCGGCGGACGGCGACCAGGTGGTGGTCCGCCTCGACCCCGGCCTCGCCTTCGGCAGCGGCACCCATCCCACCACGGCGCTGTGCCTGGAATGGCTGGACGGGCTCGAACTCGCCGGCAAGTCGGTGATCGACTACGGCTGCGGCTCGGGCATCCTCGCCATCGCCGCACTCAGGCTCGGCGCCTCCAGCGCTATCGGCGTGGACAACGATCCGCAGGCGCTGACCGCCTCGCGCGACAACGCGGAGCGCAACGGCGTGGCCGAGCGCCTCGCGCTGTTCCTGCCGGAGGACCATGCAGGCGAGCCGGCCGATATCTTCGTGGCGAACATCCTCGCCGGCCCGCTCGGCGAGCTGGCGCCCGTTTTCGCCGCGGCGGCGAAACCCGGCGCGCCGTTCGCGATCTCCGGCATCCTCGATGGCCAGCAGGACGAGCTGCTGGCGCGCTACGCGGAATGGTTCGACGCGCTGCGCGTGGATACGCACGAAGGCTGGGTCCGCATCAGCGGCCGACGTCGCGGCTAGGAGCCTGTTCATTACCTCCGCGTAGCCCGCACGGAGGTAGTGAACAGGCTCTCGTGCGACCGCCTGCTAAGCTGGCGGCTCGCCCACTGCCGCGGCCCGCATGTATACGCAATGCCCCGAATGCCTGTCCGTGTTCTCGCTAGGCGCGCAGGCGCTGGTGCAGGCGCACGGCTATGTGATGTGCGGACATTGCGGCGCCGGCTTCGACAGCCTCGCCACGCTCAGCGAACAATTGCCCCCGGAGCCGTTCCAGGAGCTGCCGGTGAACGACCAGGCACTGGTTCCGCCGCGCATCGAGCTGGTGGTTTACCGGCCGCAGCCGCCGGCGCCTGAACCGGCAGTGGTCGTGGCGGAGCCGGCGACGCCGGCCGCGGCCGCCGAGGATTTCTCGCAACTGGTGTTCACGCCGCGTTTCGCGAAAAACGCGCGCCGGCACAAGCCGGCGCGGGCGGAACGCCAGCGCCGTCCGCACCGCGACACCGCGATGCCGCGACGCTGGCCCTGGGTGCTGGTCTGCAGCACGCTGGCACTGGCGCTCGGGCTGCAGCTGGCATGGATCGGCCGCGATAGCCTGATCCGCGACCCGCTGTTCGGCGGCTGGCTGCGCGACGCCTGCAAGGCATTCGACTGCCGCCTGCCGCTGGTCGCCGCACCACGGCAGCTTCGCCTGCTCGCCAGCAACGTCGAGAGCCACCCCAATGCCGCGCATGCGCTGATGATCAGCCTCAGCCTGCGCAACGAGGCCGCGTTTTCGCAGCCCTGGCCGGTGGTGGTGGTCACCTTGTCGGACGCGCAGGGCCGTCGGCTGGCCATGCGCCGCCTGTTGCCCACCGACTACCTGGACGACCCCACCGTGCTGGACCACGGCCTCGCCCCCGGTGCAACCACGGCCCTGCTGCTGGAAGTCCAGGACCCCGGCGACCAGGCGGTCGCCTACGAGTTCGGCTTCGAATAAGGGCACTACCGCCCCTCCGTCGCGCAGCGGCGCGCGTGGCGGGGAATGCAAGTGCCCGGCCGCGCCGGCTCCGCTTGCGCAGCACTTAAAATTCGCGGCCCGCGCGGGTAGACTCCGTCTTTCCGCGCATCGTCACCGGCATGCGCGGAAAAGCCGCCGACGCGGTTGCGGAAGACAATCACAAGCAGCGGCCCAAGCAGCCGCGCAAGACACACAGAGGGAAATGTCAGTGAACGCCGTGAGATTGCCAGCCACCGAGGCCACCCGTCCGGTCGCCTCGCAGAGTGCGCTGAGCGAATGCGTCAGCCGCACCGTGCGCCGCTACCTCGCCGACCTCGGCGACGCGGACTGCGGCGAGGGCCTGCACGCGCTGGTGATCCGCGAGGTGGAAGGCCCGCTGTTGCGCGAGGTGCTGGCGTTCCACGAAGGCAACCAGAGCCGCGCCGCGGTGGCGCTAGGCATCAACCGCGCCACGCTGCGCAAGAAGCTGGCCGCGCACGGCCTGCTGTAATTCCGTTTGGCCGTCCAAACGACGGCCACCGCGCCGACTCGGCTATAATCGGCAGCTTTCCCGCCTGGAAGCCGCCATGTCCGCCCCCGCCGTCGTCCCCGTTCGCCGCGCCCTGCTCAGCGTTTCCGACAAGACCGGACTGCTCGAACTGGGGCGCCGCCTCGCCGCCAGGGGTGTGGAGCTGCTCTCCACCGGCGGCAGCGCCAGGGCGCTGCGCGAAGCGGGTATCGCCGTGAAGGACGTCAGCGAGCTCACCGGCTTCCCCGAGATCATGGATGGCCGCGTCAAGACCCTGCACCCCAGGGTGCACGGCGGCCTGCTCGGCCGTCGGGGCACCGACGACGCGGTGATGGCCGAGCTGGGCATCCAGCCCATCGATCTGCTGGTGCTGAATCTCTATCCGTTCGAAGCCACCGTGGCCAAACCGGACTGCACGCTGGAGCAGGCCATCGAAAACATCGACATCGGCGGTCCCGCGATGCTGCGCTCGGCGGCGAAGAACTGGAACGATGTGGGCGTGCTCACCTCGCCGGGACAGTACGAAGGCGCGCTGGCAGAGATCGAGCAGCACGGCGGCCTCAGTCGCGCCACGCGCTTCGCTCTCGCGGTGGCGGCGTTCAACAACGTGTCGAACTACGACGGTGCGATCAGCGACTACCTCAGCGGCCTCAGGCTCGACGAGGCGCACGCGGCCATCGCCGACCACGAGACCTTCCCGGGCCAGGCGAATGGCCGCTTCGTGAAGCTGATGGACCTGCGCTACGGCGAGAACCCGCACCAGCAGGCCGCGTTCTACCGCGACCTGTATCCGGCGCCGGGCACGCTGGCGACGTTCCGGCAGGTGCAGGGCAAGGAACTCTCGTTCAACAACATCGCCGACGCCGACGCCGCGTGGGAGTGCGTGCGCAGCTTCGTCAAGCCCGCCTGCGTGATCGTGAAGCACGCCAACCCCTGCGGCGTGGCGGTGAGCCTGGACGGCATCGGCAAGGCCTATGACCTGGCCTACCAGACCGACCCCACCTCGGCCTTCGGCGGCATCATCGCGTTCAACCGCGAGGTGGACGGCGCCACCGCGCAGGCCATCGTGGCGCGCCAGTTCGTCGAAGTGGTGCTGGCCCCGGGCTACGCCGACGAAGCGCTGAAGGCGTTCGCGAAGAAGGGCAACGTGCGCGTGCTGGTGATCCCGGTGCCGCCGGGTACCGATCTGGTCGCTGCGCATCCGGGCAACAACGTCAAGCGCGTGGGCTCGGGCCTGCTGATCCAGACCGCCGACACCGGCATGGTCAAGGCCGCGGACCTGAAGGTCGTGACGAAGGTGGCGCCCACGCCGCAGCAGATCGACGACCTGATCTTCGCCTGGAAGGTGGCCAAGTTCGTCAAGTCCAACGCCATCGTCTATGCGAAGAACCGCCAGACCATCGGCATCGGCGCCGGCCAGATGAGCCGCGTGTACAGCGCGAAGATCGCCGGCATCAAGGCCGGCGACGAGAAGCTCGAAGTGCGCGGTTCGGTGATGGCCTCGGACGCCTTCTTCCCGTTCCGCGATGGCATCGACGCCGCCGCCGCTGCGGGCATCAGTGCCGTGATCCAGCCGGGCGGCTCGATGCGCGACGCCGAGGTGATTGCCGCCGCCGACGAGCACGGCATGGCGATGGTATTCACGGGAATGAGGCATTTCCGCCATTGATCGCGTGGGAGCGCACCCCGTGCGCGAATGCTTTCCCGCCAGGTGACGAAGAGCATTCGCGCTCGAAGTGCGCTCCTGCGGCGGGATCGCGGTTACGACGGATACCAGCTCAATCCGCCGGCGCCGTGTCCCTCTCGTCCACCATCGTCTCCGCGCCGCGCCGCGCATACCGCCGCGCCAGCACGGCACACACCATCAGCTGGATCTGGTGGAACAACATCAACGGCAGCACGATCATGCCCAGCGGATGGCCGGCGAACAGCACTTTCGCCATCGGTACGCCGCTGGCGAGGCTCTTCTTGGAGCCGCAGAACACGATGGTGATCTCGTCCTCCTTGCCGAACCCCAGCGCCCGCGCGCCGTGGCAGGTGGCCAGCAGGGCCAGCGCCAGCAGCGCCAAGCAGACCAGCACCAGGCCACCCAGCACCGGCAGCGGCACCTGCTTCCACAGCCCCTCCAGCACCGAGGCGCTGAACGCGGTGTAGACCACCAGCAGGATCGAACCCTGGTCGACCACGCCCACCAGCGGACGATGGCGCTGCACCCAGCCGCCGATCCAGCGCTGCGCCACCTGTCCCGCCACGAACGGCAGCAACAACAGGGTGACGATCTCGCCCAGCGCGTGCCACGACATGCCGCCGCCCCCGCGCGACTCCAGCAGCGCGCCCACCCACAGCGGCGTGATGAAGATGCCGAGCAGGCTGGAGGCCGACGCCGAGCACACCGCGGCGGAGACGTTGCCGCGTGCGATCGAGGTGAACGCGATCGACGACTGCACGGTGGACGGCAGCGTGCACAGGAACAGCACGCCGAGATAGAGGTCCGGCGTCACCAGGGGCGCCAGCAGCGGGCGCAGCGCCCAGCCCATCAGCGGGAACAGCACGAAGGTGCTCGCCAGCACCACCAAGTGCAGCCGCCAGTGCGTGACGCCCGCCAGCACCGCCTGCCGCGACAGCTTGGCACCGTGCAGGAAGAACAGCAGCATGATCGCGCCGTCGGTGAGCCAACCGAACGCCGTGGCCCATGCGCCGCGGCAGGGCAGCACGCTGGACAGCAGCACGGTCAGCAGCAGCGCGCAGGTGAAGCGATCGGGCAGGAGACGGCGGAGCATGGAAGGTGCCGGCGACGGGGAACGCCTATTGCAGCGATGCCGCCGCGGCAAATCAATCCCGCGGGCTGCGTGCCTGCGCCGTCAACGCCACCCGCCGGCGCGACAACCGCGGCTCAGCGACCGTTGTCGTTGCCGCTGCCGGACGTGGCCGGCTTGCTGCCGCCCCACTCCAGGACCTTGTACATCACCGGCCGCACCGGCGGTGCGCCGTCGGTGGCGCGCATCACGCCATTGCTGTCCACCATGTAGGTGTACGACAACCCGTTCTTCTGCGTGACCACCACCATGTAGACGCGACCGCCACGGCGGTACTCCTGGTACACCGCATCGCCCTCGGTGTGCACCGTGACATCCGGCGGCGGCTCACCCTTGGCGTCGTCGCCCTTCGCCTTCTCACCCGGCAGCGGGATCGGCTTGCCCGGCAGCGGCGTGGCGGTGACCTCGGCCGGCGTGCTGCCGCCGCTGCTGGCCGCCGCCGGCCGGGCGGGCGGCGCCACCGCCTGCACGCCCGGATCGTTCATGCCCGGCGGCGGGGGCGCCGGCGCGAACTTCGGCGCCTGCTGGCCGGTGGACTGCGCACAGACCGGCAGCGCGACGAAGGCAGTGAGGGCGAGCAGGCTGGCGGCGTATTTCATGACGGCGACCTCGATGGGGAGCCGAAGCATAGCAGCGTGCCTGCAGCCCGCCCGTGAACCCGCCCTCCTGCGTCCCGCGTGCAAGAATGCACCCATGCCCAAGCTCATCCTGATCGACGGTTCGTCCTACCTGTACCGCGCCTTCCACGCGTTGCCGCCGCTGACCAACACGCAAGGCGAGCCTACCGGCGCACTGTTCGGCGTGGTCAACATGCTGCGCGCCACGCTGAAGGCGAAGCCCGACTACCTGGCTTTCGTCAGCGACGCTTCCGGACCCACCTTCCGCGACGAGCTGTACGAGCACTACAAGGCGAACCGGCCGCCGATGCCGGACGACTTGCGCGCGCAGATCGAGCCGATGCTGGCGATCGTGGGCGCACTGGGCTTTCCGATCCTGCGCATCAGCGGCGTCGAGGCCGACGACGTGATCGGCACGCTCGCCTTGCAGGCGCAGCGCGCCGGCATCGAGGTGGAGATCTCCACCGGCGACAAGGACATGGCCCAGCTGGTCGGCCCCGGCATCACCCTGGTCAACACCATGACCAGCACCACGATGGACCGCGATGGCGTGATCGAGAAATTCGGCGTGCCGCCCGAACGCATCGTCGACTACCTCACCCTGGTCGGCGACACGGTGGACAACGTGCCCGGCGTGCCCAAGTGCGGCCCCAAGACCGCCGCGAAATGGCTGGCCGAATACGGTTCGCTGGATGGCGTGATCGCCAATGCCGGCGCGGTGGGCGGCAAGATCGGCGAGAGCCTGCGCGCCGTGCTGCCGCAACTGCCGCTGTCACGCGAACTGGTGACGATCAAGACCGACGTGGCGCTGGAACAGGGCCCCACCGACCTCGCGCTGCGCGAGCCGGACACGGCGACGCTGCGCCAGCTGTACACGCGCTACGAGTTCAAGGCGGCGCTGAAGGAACTCGACGGTAGTGCCGACGCTTCGCCCCCCTCTCCCGCCGGGAGAGGGGCCGGGGATGAGGGTACGGCCGAAGCGCGCGGCGCCACCGAACCCTCACCCCCACCCCTCTCCCAGGGGGAGATGGGCCTTGATCTAGCCGCGCCCGGCGAATACGAACTCGTCACCACGCAGGCGCAGCTCGACAGCTGGCTGGACAAGCTGCGCGAAGCACCGCTGATCGCCTTCGACACCGAGACCACGGCGCTCGACCCGATGCAGGCCGAGATCGTGGGCCTGTCGCTGTCGGTGGAACCGGGCAAGGCCTGCTATGTACCGCTGGCGCATGACTATCCTGGGGCGCCCGCGCAGCTTGCCCGTGACGCGGTGCTCGCCGCGCTCAAGCCCGTTTTCGAGGACGCGGAACGGCCCAAGCTGGGCCAGCATGCGAAGTACGACATCAACATCCTGTCGCACTACGGCATTGCGGTGGCCGGCGTGCACCACGACACCATGCTGGAATCCTACGTGTGGAACGCCACCGCCACGCGCCACGACATGGATTCGCTGGCGAAGAAATACCTCGGCTACGACACCGTGAAGTACGAGGAGGTGGCCGGCAAGGGGGCGAAGCAGATTTCGTTTTCGCAGGTGGATCTCGACACCGCCTGCCGCTATGCCGCCGAAGACGCCGACATCACCATGCGTCTGCACCGTGCGCTGTGGCCCATGCTCGAAAGCGTGCCGTCCTTGCGCAAGGTGTACGAAGCGATCGAGATTCCGCTCATTCCCGTGCTGGCCGGCATGGAGCAGCGCGGCGTGCTGATCGACGTGGACGAACTGCGCCGACAGAGCCAGCAGCTGGGCAAGCGCATGCTGGAACTGCAGCAACAGGCCTACAGGGAAGCCGGACGCGAATTCAACCTCGACTCGCCAAAGCAGTTGCAGGCGATCCTGTTCGATGAGCTGGGCCTGCCCGCCAAGCTGAAGACGCCCACTGGCCAGCCCTCCACCAACGAGGAAGCGCTCGAAGCGATCGCCGATGCGCACGCGCTGCCGAGGCTGATCCTCGACTACCGCGGCCTCGCCAAGCTGCGCTCCACGTATACCGATAAATTGGCAAGTACCGTGAATCCGCGTACCGGCCGCGTGCACACCAGCTACCACCAGGGCGCGGTGGCCACCGGGCGCATCTCTTCCACCGATCCGAACCTGCAGAACATCCCGGTGCGCACCGAGGAAGGCCGGCGCATCCGCCAGGCTTTCATCGCGCCGCCGGGCTGGCGGGTGATGGCCGCGGACTATTCGCAGATCGAGTTGCGCATCATGGCCCACCTCTCCGGCGACGAGGGCCTGCTGAAGGCCTTCCATGAGGGCGGCGACGTGCACCGCGCTACCGCCGCCGAGGTATTCGGCCTCAAGCCGGAGGAAGTCAGCGGCAATCAGCGCCGCGCTGCCAAGGCGATCAACTTCGGCCTGATGTACGGCATGAGCGCATTCGGCCTCGCCCGCCAGCTCGGCATCGACCGCGGCGAAGCCGGTGACTACATGGCGCGCTACTTCGCCCGCTACCCCGGCGTGCACGCCTTCATGGAGGCCACCCGGGAACAGGCGCACCGCGACGGCTACGTGGAGACGATCTTCGGCCGCCGCCTGTACCTGGAAAACCTGCAGTCGCGCAACCAGGCCCATCGCGCCGGCGCCGAGCGCGCCGCGGTGAACGCGCCGATGCAGGGCAGCGCCGCCGACATCATCAAGCGCGCGATGATTGCCGTAGCCGCTTGGCTGAAGGACCGCGACGATGCCCACATGCTGATGCAGGTGCACGACGAACTGGTGTTCGAGGTACGTGCCGACGCGGTTGACGAGGTGCGCGAGGCCGTACGCGAGCGCATGCAGGGCGCCGCGGAACTCGCCGTGCCACTGCTGGTCGAGGTGGGCGTGGGCGCGAACTGGGACGAGGCGCATTGAACCCGTCCCGGTTGTTGGGTTTCCGTGAAATGAATCGAACCTGACTTTATTTCGCGTCGGCGGTAGAACTTTTCCGGATTTGCGCGTTCTCAATCATCGGATGCACGCAACGGCATCCACGGCTGGTCACCTCCCTGGACAGCCACCCGGACGCGGGACCTCTCCCCTGGGTTTCCGCCTCCCCGGCCCCGAAGGCACCCCCTGGCCTTCGGGGCCTTTTTCTTTGCGCCCGTCCCGGAGCGCAGAACAAGACCGACCAGCCCCCATGGCCGCGCTGTTCACTGGTGTGTCCGTCCATGAACGCGAAGATCCACCAGGCGGCCGTCCATGACCGCACTCTCCGCAGGGAGCCGTTCCATCTCCGGAGTTTTGTCTGCGGCGTCTGCACTTCATCTGCACGAGCCGCACCGGCATACTCTGAAGCCCGCTTCGCCGCCGGAAGAACCCATGCGCCTCATCCTGATCGTTGTCGGCCTCGTCCTGCTCGTCGCCGGCCTGTGGGTGGTCTTCGGCCACGGCAGCTACCAGACCACCGACACCCTGGTGCAACTGGGCTCGGCCAAGCTCACTGCCACCCGCGACAAGGCCTTCCCGCAATGGCTGGGCATCGCCGGCATCGTGGTGGGCGCGCTGCTGGCCATCGGCGGTTTCCTCAGGAAGGGCTGAGCACCACAGCCGCTACAATGGGTGCGATGGATGTCTCGCACCTGATCGACTCGCTCAACGACGCGCAACGCGATGCCGTCTGCGCCCCGCCCGGCCACTACCTTGTCCTCGCCGGCGCCGGCTCCGGCAAGACCAGCGTGCTCACCCGCCGCATCGGCTGGCTAACCCAGGTCGAGCGGGTGCCGCCGTGGGCGATCCTCGCCGTGACTTTCACCAACAAGGCCGCCGGCGAAATGCGTGCACGGCTGGAGTCGCTGATTCCCGGCGGCACCCAGGGCCTCACCGTGGGCACCTTCCATGGCATCGCCCACCGGCTGCTTCGCCGGCACTGGCGCGAAGCCGGCTTGCCGGAAGGCTTCCAGATCCTCGACGCCGACGACCAGCAGCGGCTGGTGAAGCGGGTGGTCGCGGGCCTGGGCCTGGACGAGGCGCGCTTCCCGCCGCGCCAGGCGACCTGGACCATCAACGGCTGGAAGGACGAGGGCAAGCGCCCCGACGCGGTCGAGCACCGCGACCATCCCGTCACCGCAACCCTGGTCCGCATCTACCAGGCCTACGAGGACGCCTGCCGCCGCGCCGGCCTGGTGGATTTCGCCGAGCTGCTGCTGCGCGCCCACGAACTGTGGCTGAAGAACCCCGCCGTGCTGGAGCACTACCAGCAGCGCTGGCGGCACCTGTTGATCGACGAATTCCAGGACACCAACACGCTGCAGTACGCATGGATCCGGGTGCTCGCAGGCCACACGGGCAAGGTCTTCGCGGTGGGCGACGACGACCAGTCGATCTACGGCTGGCGCGGCGCCCGGGTGGAGAACATGCAACAGTTCCTCAAGGATTTTCCCGGCGCGCGCACGATCAAGCTGGAGCAGAACTACCGCTCCACCGCCACCATCCTGAAGGCCGCCAACCAGGTGATCGCGCGCAACGGCGGCCGCCTCGGCAAGGAGCTGTGGACGGCGGGCGGCGAGGGCGAGCGCATCGCGCTGTATGCCGCCTACAACGAGCAGGACGAGGCACGCTTCGTGGTCGAGCGCATCCGCGAATACATCGCCGAGCACGGCAGCGCGAGGGACTGCGCCATCCTCTACCGCTCCAACGCGCAGTCGCGCAACTTCGAGGAACAGCTCACCCAGCGCAGCATCCCCTACCGCGTCTATGGCGGCCAGCGCTTCTTCGAGCGCGCCGAGATCAAGGATGCGCTGGCGTACCTGCGCCTCACCGCGAACCGCCACGACGACGCCTCGTTCGAGCGCGCGGTGAACACGCCTGCACGAGGCATCGGCGACCGCACGCTGGACGTGCTGCGCCGCCGTGCCCGCCACGACGGCGGCTCGCTGTGGGAAGCCGCGCTGGCCGAACTCGCCGGCAGCGAGCTGGCCGGCCGGGCGAAGAATGCGGTGAAGGGGTTCCTCGCGCTGATCAACCAGATGGCCCGCGATTTCAAGCCCCTCTCCCTCCGGGAGAGGGGGTGGGGAGAGGGTTCGGACTTGCCCAACGCCCTCGCTCCGCTCGAACCCTCACCTCCAACCCCTCTCCCGGAGGGAGAGGGGAGCCATGGCCTGCCGCTGGCCGAACAGATCGACCACGTCCTCACCCACACCGGCCTGCGCGACCACTACGAGAAGGACAGCCGCGGCAACGGCGAGGCGCGCATCGAGAACCTCGACGAACTGGTCAACGTGGCCAGCCGCTTCGAGCGTACCCAGGAAGACATCGACGCCGGCCTCGACGAACTGTCCGCCTTCCTCTCGCATGCCGCGCTGGAAGCAGGCGAAGGCCAGGGCGAGGCATGGGACGACTGCGTGCAGCTGATGACCCTGCACTCGGCCAAGGGCCTGGAGTTTCCGCTGGTATTCCTGGTGGGGCTGGAAGAAGGCCTGTTCCCCAGCCAGCGCTCCACCGAGGACGAGGGCCGGCTGGAAGAGGAACGCCGGCTCGCCTACGTGGGGATCACCCGTGCACGCGAGCGTCTCGTCATCAGCTACGCCGAATCGCGCCGCATGCACGGCACCGAGATGCTGGCCCGCCCCTCGCGCTTCCTCGCCGAGATGCCCGCCGAGCTGATCGACGAGGTGCGTCCGCGGGTGCAGGTCAGCCGCCCGCTCTACGCCGGCGCCGGCCGCTACGTGGATGGCGCCTCGTTGCAGGAAGACCTGCCGGTGAAGCTCGGCCAGCGCGTCAGCCACCCCAGCTTCGGCGAGGGCGTCGTGGTCAGCGCCGAAGGCAGCGGCGCGCACACCCGGCTGCAGGTGAATTTCGCGGATGCGGGCAGCAAATGGCTGGTGGCGGCGTACGCGAATCTCACGCCCTTGTAGGCCGCAACGATTCCAGCCGGCGGCAAGGCTGCCGATATCGGAGAGCAACCCCGCCCCCGTTGTTTCCGACCGCGCCTGTTTGGGTGGCCAAACCCCACCACCGGCCCTTGCCAAGGCGCCGGATTGCGGGGAGGATGCCGACCATCGCGCCTTCCTGCGTTCTGGCTGAAAGGAGGATTGCATGGATGTCGTGATCGTCGACGACCAGGCTTCGGCCCGCACGATGCTGCGGCACATCGTGCAGGACATCGGGCCGCAGCTTGTCGTGCACGATTTCGGCGCGCCCCAGGCGGCGCTGGACTGGTGCGAGGACAACCGGCCCGATCTGCTGCTGCTGGACTACCGCATGCCGGGCATGGACGGGCTGGAGCTGGCCAAGACCTTCCGCAAGCCGCTGCGGAACCGGGACGTGCCGATCGTGCTGATTACCGTGGTGGGCGACGAGCCGGTACGGCAGGCGGCGCTGGACGCCGGGGTGATCGATTTCCTGGTCAAGCCGGTCCACCCGCGCGAGCTGCGCGCGCGTTGCCGCAACCTGCTGCAGCTGCGCCAGCAGTCGGAGTCGATCAAGCAACGCTCGCTGTCGCTGGAGCAGCGCCTGCTCGCCAGCATGCACGAGGTCGAGGAGCGCGAGCGCGAGACGCTGTCGCGGCTTGCACGTGCCATCGAACTCCGCGACGCCGGCACCAGCGCCTTCCTCGAGCGCATGGCGCACGTGGCCGGATTGATCGCGGAGGGCCTGGGGCTGCCGGAGGAACAGGTGCGCACGATCGAGCTGGCGGCGCCCCTGCACGACATCGGCAAGATCGCCATTCCCGATGCGATCCTGATGAAGCCGGGCCCGTTGAACGCGGAGGAGCGCGCGCGCATGCAGCAGCACCCGCGCATCGGCTACCAGCTGCTGCAGGACAGCCAGAACCGCTTCATCCAGGCCGGCGCGCAGATCGCGCTGCGCCATCACGAACACTGGGACGGCAAAGGCTACCCGGACGGACTGGCGGGGGAGGCGATCCCGATCGAGGCGCGGGTGACCACCGTGGCCGACGTGCTGGACGCCTTGCTGTCGCCGCGCCCCTACAAGGAGGCCTGGGGCATCGAGCGCTCGCTCGAATACATCGGCACGCAAAGCGGGGCGCTGCTGGATCCGGCGTGCGTGCGCGCCCTGATGGACAATCTGCCGCGACTGCACGGCATCTGCGAACGCTATTCCAATGTCCCGCTCCATCGCGACTGGCGTTGACGGCTTGCGCCAGGCCCTGGCCTGGATGCGCCTGCGGCTCCGCGGACGCGCGGACAGCGAGCATGCGCAGGTATTCGTGCGCATCGCGATCACCCTGCTGTTCTCGATCTATCTCGGCTGGAAGGTCGGCTGGGGGAACGACAGCCCGGCGCTGTTCTCGACCTGGCTGATACTGCTCGGTGAGCTGGGCCTGTCGATCGGCCTGCTGGCCGCGATCCTCGTCGCCCCGCAGCCGTCGGAACTGCGGCGCTGGCTGGGGATGCTGGCCGACTACGCGGCGATCGGCGGGGTGATGTACCTGCAGGGCGAATCGGCTTCCCCGCTGTATGCGGCATACCTGTGGGTGTCGATCGGCAACGGCATGCGCTACGGGCCGCGCTACCTGTACGCCTCCACCGCGCTCGCCGCGCTGTCGTTCGCGGAGATGATGACGTTCACCCCCTACTGGCTGCAGAACCGCTATC
>Ga0187815_10000452_pt1 | contig 19860 bp, 18 predicted proteins | sample NC_S_5_FD_132962 | JGI IMG/M metagenome (GOLD analysis project Ga0187815, IMG submission 132962) | Wetland sediment microbial communities from Neuse River Estuary, North Carolina, USA - ASW-S_5 | ecosystem: Environmental > Aquatic > Freshwater > Wetlands > Sediment | place: USA: North Carolina...
CTCACGGTGCCCTACCCGGCCCATTACTCCTCGATGACCGTGGGGATGGGCCCGCGGGCGATCACGTTGTCCTCGTACCACGCCACGATCCCCGAGGGGATCGCCATCATCCTGGTCTACGCCGTTCTCGGAACCATCGCCGGATACCTCCTGTTCCGGCAGGAAGACTTCACGTAGGTCGCCCCGACCCGCTTCAGCTCGGGCAGAGATGAGCGTGGAGGGATTCAGGGATGCTTCCCCCGTCGTGCCGAGCAGTTCGCAGTGTAAGGAAACCGGCGGAATAGATCGCAAGGCCCCATAGGATCCGTCGGGGGATCCGCTCCCGCCACGAACCCGGAGGGGCGGACGGCGGACCGTCAACGGCGGGCGCAAGTGCCGGCCCGCTCGCCATCCCAGTTCGGACTTACGCGCCGGACAGGATCTGAGCGAACGCCTGGGCCATCGCCTGGTAGAGCTCGTGGAGATCGGTCACGACGTCCCGGGCTTGCCGCGTGTCGAGGCTGTCCAACGTTTCCAGCGACTCGAGGCAGAAAGCGCGGAGGCACCTCACGGAGCAAAAGCTCCGGTCCCGGAACAGTTCTGCCGCCGACTCGGGGAGGCCGTCGACCCGGACCACCGGTCCTCCGGCGGGGATCCGAGTTCCGCACCGGCACACCACGGGCCCCGCGCTAGAGGACACTTGGACGCGAGGACCGTCGAGTCTCTCCGGAGTGTCCTGCAAGTGGCCAAGGACCGCATCCAAAACGAGTCGCACCCGCCTCGTTTGACGGCATAACCCCTATTTGAGGCTGGGCTGTAATTTCGACCTCTGGAACAAATCTTCGCTGGCGCGATTCTTCCGAACACGTTCGGATATCGGATGGGGATGGGCCCGGGCGGATTTGAACCGCCGACCGACCGGTTATGAGCCGGTCGCTCTAAGCCGGGCTAAGCTACGGGCCCACCGGGGACCGGAGGCGCCGCCGAGCGGATTTCCAGTCCGGGCGCGTCGACGCCCGGACGTTTGAACCGCTGACCTTTCGGTTAACAGCCGATCGCTCTGCCGCTGAGCTACGGCGGCACCGGCGGCGCCGACCGAAGAACCGTCTAATAGCCTTTCGGACCGACAGGCGCCTTTCCCTGGTGCGCGCTCGCCTTCTGCTTCAGTTGCTGGACGAGCGTGGACATCCGGTCCAGCGATTCGTCGAGCTGGGTCCAGAACTGGCGGGCCTTGTCGGTCAACATGGCCCCCTCGGCCGACGGCTGTATCACCCCCTCCCGCTCCAGCAGATGCAACGAATAGCGCACCTTGTGGATCGGGAGGCGCAACGCTTCGCTCAACCGGATGATCCCGAGGGGATTCTTATCGCCCAATCGTTCCAGGATCTCGACGTTCCGGGACAGCAGGTCGAGCTCGCTAGCGATCCGGTCGACCAGCTGGGTGCCCTCGGCGAACGGGGCACCGTCGAACTCCGGAGTGCGGGGCGCGGGCTTACCGAATGGCATGCGACACCGGCTCATGCACCGGTCGGGGTTACTTGAAACTTGAGGGTCGCGCCTGCGGCCGTGCGTCTTTTCCCTCGGGTGCGCTGCGGCCACGATGGCCGAGACGGACCGGGGCTACCTCGACCTGTTCCGGAACCGTCGCTTCGCCCTCGGGATCACGTCCTCAGGACTCGCGTGGGGCGGGTACGCCGTCTACGAGATCTCCGTCCTGCTCCTCTCGTACCGGATATCGCACAGCCTCGCGATTGCCGGGCTGGTGATCCTGGTCGAGTTCGGCGCCTACTCGATCACGTTCATTGCGGGACCCACAGTCGACCGGGCCCGGAACCTTCGAACGGTGCTCCTCATCGGGTACGGCCTGCAAGCCCTCTTCGCCTTCGCCATTGGGTTGAGCCTCGAGAGCGGGCACCTCAGCGTTCCTGTCCTGCTAATCCTCGTCGCCGGAATCTCCCTCGTGTGGGATTTCACATGGACCGCCGACACGGCGTTGATCCCCCGACTGGTCTCTGAGTCGGAGCTGTTCCGGGCCAACGCCCTCTTCAACACGATCTCCGGTGGCAACACCGTTGCGGGCTTCGGTATCGGCGGGGCGCTCCTCCTGTTCGTGGGTCCCGGCGGGGGGATGTTCGTCTACGCCCTGCTCAACCTCGCGGCCCTCCTCATCGTGATCCCTCTGTCCCTCCCATCTACCAGAACCATCGTGACCGGGTTCTTGGAGGACTTCTGGGATGGGTGGAAGGAACTCGGCCGGGGTGTGGGGAAACCCCTCCTTCAGCTCGCGGTGTTCTCGAGCTTCCAAGGATTCTTCACCGCAGCAGGCCCGCTGCTGATCACGCTACTGACCCAACGACAGTTCGTGGATCCCACCTTCAGTTACGCCCTGCTGTTCACCGCGTTCACGGTCGGGGGTATCGTCGGGGGGCTGATACTGGGCTACCTGAACCCCCGGAACTGGGTCTCGTTGGTGATGTTCGGCAGCACCGCCGCCGAGGGGGCACTAATCGTCGCCTCGGTGTATGCAGCTCCCTCTATCGGTCCGAGCCTAGTCCTGTGGTTCCTGACCGGGATCTTCGCGGCGGGGTTCTACCAGGCCTACATGACCTACTTGCAAGGAAAAGTGCCGCAGGACCGGTTCGGCCGGGTCCTGACGAACCTCTACCTGTTCCGCGGCATACCCACGGCGCTCGGTGCCGTGGCTGTCGGAGTCCTGGCGACCCTCTGGGGCGCTCCCACGCTCGCTTGGGTCATCTTGCTGACCTATGTCCTGTGCGCGGTTTTGGGACCGGTCCTTCTCCCCAGCATTCGCCGACTCACCTTCTAGGGCCGGACGGTCCTACGCCGGGAGAACCGTAGGCTGAGTCCACGGGACTCACTCGGGCCTATTCGAAACGAGGTCTGTACGTAGCCATTATCAGGCACCAGCTCACTCGTTGCGCGCTTCTATGGCCGAGCGCCGGGCGAGACCCGGAATCTGGGCGCTGCTCTCCCTCCGCCACTCCCGTGCCCTGGTACGGCGCCCACGCTTTTTCGTACTCGCGATCGTCATCGCGGTCACCTACGCCCTCATCGCGATGGTCGTCGGCGCCATGCTGCAGATCTTCTGGCCGCCGGCCCATCTTTCCTCGTTCTGGGTCATCCTCACGTCCGGTACCCCGTCATGGGATTATCCGGCCCTGCTCACGGTGAACCCGTTCTTCGTGCTCGGGCTCCCGTTTCTCCCGACGCTGTTCATGGTGTTCACCTCCGCCGGGGTCGGACTCGGGATGACGGTCGCGGTGATCCTCAGCGCCAGTCTACTCCGGCGCCGAAAGACCTCCTCGGCGCGACCCGCGGCGGTCGGGACCGCGGCCGGCCTGACCCCGGCTCTCATCGCGCTGGTCACCCTCGGTGCCTGCTGCTCCACGACGGCCGCCGCGACCGCCGGTATCGGCCTCACTGCGCAGGCGACCGGGACGAGCACCAGCGCACTCCTCCTGAACAATTGGTATCTCGGAGTATTCCAGCTCGTGATCTTGTACGTCGCCCTGCTGGCCCAGGAACAATTGCTCACCGTCTACGGAGCGCTGGTCCCGTCACCGGGAGGCACCGCTTCTCCGGCGGCGGTCCCGCCACCTCTTGACCGGCGATTCGCCGCGGGAGCGATTCTGCGCGTCGCCCTCTTGGCGGCGGGCGTCACCTGGAGCCTCGCGATGATCGCCGACTGGCTCACCGTAAACCCGAGCACCGCGTCGCCCGGCACGTGGGCGGGTTGGATCCTTCAGCACCAACTGGTTGGGTTCGCCGCGATTCTCACCGCCCTCGTTCCCGTCCCGACCTACCGCGCGCTTCTTCGGCTATTGTCGACGTGGTCCGGTATCATACTCCGCATCCTCCTGGTGATCGCCGGCGTTTCGCTCGCGATCGGGGTACCCCCACCGTTGGCCGCCATCGGCTGGCACGGGTTCGTCAACGAGCTCTTGGGCGCGGCCGGGGTCTCCACGGCGTGGGGAGGGGTGTCCCCCGGACTGCCAGTGGGCGCGGCGCTCCTCGTTCGCTGGGCCGCCCAGTACCTTCTCCTCGGAGGATTTGCCATCGCGCTCGGTCTTCGTCCGGTTGCCGCCCTCCGCCCGATCCTCTGGACCGTGGCGGGGGCTCGAGAGACACCGGTCCCTCCGAGCGGCATCGCTGCGATCCCCGCCCCTTCTCCGCCGGTGTCCGAGGGACGGCTCACCCTCGCACCTGAGACCCAGCGGTGACCGGTAGAGACGGCACCGGGGGAGAGTAGGACTGACCATGCTGGCCGTCGAATTCGTCCTGGCGTTCTTCGCCGCCCTGATGGCGGTGTTCACCGCCCTGGTGATCCGTTGGGCCGTGGAAGCGAAATTCTCCCTGCAGGCGGCCGGCGTCGTCTTCCTGCTGTTGATGATGGCGGCCATGTTCGGCGGGGCCGTTGTCTATTACCTGAACCCGGGAACCACGGGCCTCGTCGAGGGTCTCTGGCTCGCTGCGGGGCTGATGTCACTGGGCGCCTTCATTCCGTTCTTCGCGTTCATTCGGACGGCACAGGGCCAACTGGATCCGGAGGAACAGGCCGTGCCGGCGTCCCCCGCGCCGCTCCACAAGGGGGCGCTCTACGCCGCGATGATCGCCAGTCTGGTTCTCGCGAACGAGTTCCTGATGGGATGGGCCTTCAGCCTCGCTTCCGGGGTACGCTTCGCCGGTCTCGCCGGGGGCGCCGGGGCATTGGCCGGCGATGTCGCGGCGGTGATCGACTCCCCATGGTTCCTCTTCACGATGGCCGGCGAGATGGCGCTCACGGCCTTCTTGCTCCGTTCCCGCCTCGACCGGGGGTTCGTCCTCGTGGTCGGCTTCCAGGCCGCGCTCATGTTTCTGTCTCCCCCCGCCCTCGCGTCCTCGGTCTGGCGGGAAGTCACAGTCCTGCTCGGAAGCGGGCTCATGATCGTGCTCTTCGTCTACCTGATGGAGCACATCTACCGTCAGAAAGAACTCAACGCCGCCTACGCCACCTACCTCGTCCGCATTCTCGCGGTCTATGCGGTGATGATGGCGGGGCTGTTCCTATGGGCCCTGTACAGCCAGCCCCTCCTCTTCGCCGCGGCCATCGTCCTCGAGATGCTCGTCTACCTCGACGCCGTCGTGCGGCCGGATCGGTTTGCCGCGGGCGACCGGATGGCGTGGCAACTGAACGCTCGTTGGGCGTTCCAGCTGTTGGCGTTCATCTTCGTCGCGGAGCTGTTCATGGGAGCGCTCCTCGACTTGCAGATCGAGCCGGCGGTATTTGCCGGCGCCTTCCCCGTCCTCGCGCTGAGCGGCACGCCCATGGTGGTCCTCGGGAACGCCGTCTCGAACGGGTTCTGGTTCTTCGCCCTCGTGGCGGGCTCGACCTGGTTCCTCGCCATGATGGGCGCCGAGATGGGCGCCCTCGTCGTCTTCAAGTTCAAAGAGGTCCGCCAGCGCGAGACGAAGGTACGACTCGCGCTCATGATGGCCTGCTACGGCCTCTTCGTCGTGTTCTTCCCGAGCGTCTACTACTCCGCGGTCTTTCCGAACTGGGCCTCCGGCGTCCAGGTCCCGGTGCTCGGCTGGTCGATGGGGCTGGGCTCGGCGCCGATCGTCCCGTCGCTGTTCGCGGTCATCCTGGTGACCTACGCAGCCACGGGGACCCTATCGGCCCTGTTCGGCCGACGCGTGATCTGCTCCGTGTTCTGCTCTGCCGCGGTGATGTTCCAGGGAACGACGATCGACGCGATGAAGACCTTCAACCGGAGCTCGCCCGTGGCCCGGAAATACCTCAGTAGTCGGTTCTCCAGCCTCTACTCCACGACGACCGGCGTGGTGATGGTCGCCCTGGTAGGCACGTCGTTCCTCTCCTACTTCGACCAGATCGGCCGGCTCAACGTGACCGTCGGGGGCGCCGACCCGAGCATCTTCCTGTTCACCTTCTCCTTCAGCGTGCTCTGGTACGTGATGTTCGTCACCATCCCGTACACCGGCAACTACAACTGCGTCACGATGGGCTGGTGCTACACGGGCACGATCGCGCAGGCCTTCCAACGGATCGGCTTCTTCAAGCTCAAGGTGAAGGACCGGCAGGTCTGCCGGGACTGCACGACCCTGGACTGCGCGAAGACCTGCCCCATTGGCCTCGTCGATATGCCAGGTCACTTCCGGACCAAGGGGGAGTTCCGGAGCAGCAAGTGCTGCGGCGTCGGAAACTGCGTCGGGGCCTGCCCCTATGGCAACCTCTACATCTACGACATTCGCCACTGGCTCCGAAGCCGGCTCCCGCGCCCCGCGGCGCCGTCGGCGGACACCGTGCTTCCCGTGATCCAGGCGAGCCCCCGCCGGACGGGTCCCTCCACCACGTCGACGTCGGCGACCGCCGCCCGGAGTGGCGCCGTGGAGGCGGGCTCCCCATGAGCGATCGGACCGAGGCATCGCCATGATCCCGGCGCTCCCCACGGCGGGCCCGTGGCTCCCACTCTTCGGGTTCCTCGCCGCCCTCATGGTGGGAGGCAATCTGTTCGTCGTCCTCCGGCTCTTCCCGCGGGACGGGGCGCGGCCGACGCTGGCGACCGCGATCCTGCTGCTCGGCATTCTCCTGATGTCGACGGGCCTCTGGCTCGCCGGCATCTACGCCGTGCTCAGCCCGGGCCAGGACTCGAGTGTCTCGGTCTTCATCGCGGTCAACAGCATGATGGCGGTCGGCGGACTCTGGGCGATCAGCCTCGTGTTCCGGGCCGGCATCAAGCATCTCCCGGCCCACGGCTTCCTCTGGCCCCTCGCCTTCGCCCTGCTCCTCGTCGGCAACGAGCTGCTCATGGGCCTGACGTTCGTGCTGGCCCAAGTCGGGCCGGCGCCCTACGCGGCGCAGGGCTGGCCCGGGTTGGCCGCCGTGGTCGGCGACGCCGCCGCGTCGGCTTGGTTCTTCTGGCCGATGCTCGTGACGATGGCCTTCCTGGTCACCTGGCTCCCTTTCGCCCGGCCGGAACAGATCCTCCTGTATGGATTCGCCGCGACGGCCGCGATCGGCCCCTGGGTCGTCCCGGACCCGGTCGTCGGCGCCGTGGGCATGGCGGCCGTCATGGGCACCACGTTCGCCTTCTTGGCTCGCGAGCTCTGGCGACGGCCCGTACCGACCCCACGGTACCTCTGGGTCGGATTGGGTGTCACAGCGGGCTTCCTCGCCATGGTCGGCGGGGAAGCGCTCACCTACCTCCTTCGGGGCTCCGTGTGGGCCTCCGTTCCCTTCGGCCTCGCGTCGTTCGTCGTCATGACGGTCGAAGTGTTCGTGCTCGCCCGGTGGGCAATGGCCGGCGGACCCACCCCGGCGGCGACGGCAATCCCGGCCGTGGCCCGAGCCGAGGCGTCGGCCTCCTCCTCCACGCTACCGCCCTAGGCGGTGGCCGGGGCTCGAGACTCCTTCCACTCGATCGGGGGCAGCGGATACGGGGACTGAAAGTCCTCGGGACCGAGCAGGAGGTCCGTGTAGGGGAGCGCCGCGACGAGGCCGGCGGTCTCCGGCCGGAACCCGGGACCGCGGGCATAGGGGCTGACCCAGACCACCAGGTGACCCCGACGGTGGATCCGCCGGAGCTCCTCCCCGACGGCCTTTGACTCCGCACGGTCCCACCCATCGCTCACGACGACCACCGTGACCCGGTCGCCGACCGCCGTCGGATACTGGTCGGTGAACTGTCGAAGACACGGCCCGATCTGCGTGCCGCCCTCCGCTCGGGCAATGCGCGTCGCCACGATCGTAGCGGCTTGACGGTACCCGTGACACCGGATCTCCTCGGTGATCTCCGCGATCCGGGTGCTGAAGGCGAACACGCGGGAGGAGCGGGAGACTCGTTCGAGGGCGTAGACAAGGCCGAAGAGCAGGGCGTCGTGCTCGCGCATCGACCCGCTTACGTCCCATAGCACGACCAGGTCCGTGCGCCGCTTCCGGGGCGTGCGCCGAGAGAGCTCGATTCCCTCGCCGGCCCACCCGGTACTCCGACGCAGGGTCTCCGGGAAGTCCACCTCCCCGCGCCGGGAGCGGACGAAGCGCCGGCCCGGGAGGGTCGCCGTGCGACGGCGGAACCGACGTGCCCCCCGGCGGAGCGAAAGCATCTCTCGCGAGGTGAGGGGACCCAACTCGTGTCCCGCGCCCGGCGCCTGGGCGCTATACATCCCGAAATTCGTCACACCGACCGGCGGTCCGGCGGCCGACCCGAGCGGCTCCGGCCCTATCCGTCCGGCCGGGACTCCCAGCGGTCGGGGGGCGACCGACTGCCCGGGGGAGGGAACCCCGCGCCGGTTGAATGCCGGTGAGAAGAACACGTCGAAGGCCCGCTCCACCGCCGCGAGTTCCTCGGGGGACTTCGCGAGAATGGCCCGGCAGGCTTCGCGGACGCTCTCCCGGTCCAGAACCGGGAGGACAGGGAGCGCCTGACCCAGCTCGACCTCGGCGCCAATCCCGACGCGCACCCCTCGCTCCCGCAGGAAGCCCACGAACTCGGCGAGCCGCCGGTGGACGTGGTCCGGGGAGAGCGGGGAGGGCGACATCGATGTCGAGGTTTTCAGGCGCCGAGAAGGCGCTCGAGGCCGCGCTCGTGGGCCAGTTGCACGTCTTGCGCGTCCTTGAGGAGGCATCCGAGGGTATCGTCGACCACCTCCGGATCGAGGGCGTCGCGGTGGAGTGCCAGCAGCGCGGCCGCCCAATCGAGGGTCTCGGCCACGCCGGGCCGCTTCACGAGGTCCTTCTCGGTGCGGATCCGCTGGACGAAGGTGACAATCTCGCGGCCCAGGTGTTCCCCCAGGCCCGGGACCCGCGCCCGGAGGATCTCCGACTCCTGTTCGAAGCTGGGGTAATCGACGAAAGCGTAGAGGCAACGTCGTTTGAGCGCGTCGCTCAGCTCCCGGGTCCGGTTCGATGTGATGATCACCATCGGGGGTCGGCGAGCCTTGATGGTTCCCAGCTCGGGAATCGTGATCTGAAAATCCGAGAGGACCTCGAGGAGGAGCCCCTCGAATTCTTCGTCCGCCCGGTCGATTTCATCGATGAGAAGCACGGGTCGATGCGGCCCGTTCTCTTCGAGGGCGCGCAGCAACGGTCGTCGGAGCAGGAATCGCTCGGTGAAGATCTCTTTCTCCACCGCCGTCGGGGACTCGTCCCTCTCGTGAAGACGGATGGTGAGCATCTGCTTGGGGTAATTCCAGTCGTAGAGCGCGGAACGGGCGTCGAGCCCCTCGAAACATTGGAGCCGGATCAGCTCCGTGCCCGTGGCGGAGGCGAGCGCCTTCGCGAGTTCGGTCTTCCCGCACCCCGGTTCCCCTTCCAGTAGGAGAGGCTTACCGAGACGAGCGCTCAGGTACGTGGACATCGAGAGCGAGCGGTCGGCGACGTAGTTCTGTTGGGCCAGTAGCTCGGTGACCTCGGTCGGGGACGACCACGAATCCAGATCTGGCATGGAGTGCGCGGAGGCTCGCCGCGCGGCGTGTCGAGACCGCCCGTCCGCCATCAGCCTTTCCATCCCGCCGAGCAACCCCTTGGGGAGGTCCGGGTGACCATGGCGCGCTCGTGAGGCGAAGCCTTTAGACGGGCCGCCCATGAACTATTGCCCCATGCTGGTTGACGCCTTCGGGCGCGAAGTCACCGACATTCGCATCAGCGTCACGAAACGGTGCAACTTCGGCTGCATTTACTGCCACGACGAAGGGCTGGGTCCCATCCTCAAACCAGGGACCTCGCACCCCGACGAGATGTCGGTCGACGAAGTCGAGCGGATCGTCCGGATCGGCCGCGAGTTCGGCATCCGCTCCGTCAAGTACACGGGCGGCGAGCCCCTGGTCCGGGCCGATTTCGAGGAGATCGTCGCGCGCACGGTCCATCATCTCCCCGACGTGTCGGTGACGACCAACGGATCCCTGCTCGCGAAGCGGGCCGAGGGACTCCGCAATGCGGGCCTCAAGCGGATCAACGTGTCCGTGGACTCCCTCGACCCGGCGGCGTTCCGGGAGATCCGGCACGGCGAACTCGCGCCGGTCCTCCGGGGAATCGAGGCCGCGATCCACGTCGGCCTCACGCCGGTCAAGCTCAACCTGGTGGTCTTCCGGCGTACCCTGCCGTACATCCCCGACCTGATCTCGTTCATCCGCGGCCGAGAGGAACTCCGGCTGCAATTGATTCAGTTCATGCCCGAGCTCGTGGGACCCCACGATTGGGCCGTCGATATCGACGGGGTCAAGCGCTGGCTCGATGGCCAGGCGGACCAGGTGTTAATTCGCGAGATGCACCATCGCCGGGTCTACCTGTTCGACGGCGCCGAAGTCGAGGTCGTCGACCCCGTGGCGAATCCGGAGTTCTGCATGAACTGCCACCGGATCCGGGTCACGCACAAGGGCGAGCTCAAGGGCTGCCTCAACCGGAATGACGACCTGATTCCGACCCATGGCCTGGACGATGATGGGTTGCGGATCGCCTTCCGGAACGTCGTCGCACGGCGGGTGCCTTACTATGGCGCGTACGTCAAGGACTACCCGCGCCGGAACCCCGCCCAGGCTCCGCTCATCCAGCTCGTGCCGCCGCCCCGCTGAACCGGACGTCAGCCGGCGGGCGCCGGATGGTCGGCGTGCTTGCCGTACTTGGTCGAGATCACATCGGAAAGGATTGCGACGGCCAGTTCCTCGGGAGTCCGGGCCCCGATGTCGAGGCCGATCGGGGCGTGGAGGGAACGCAGGAACGTCGGGTCTACACCGTGCCGCTCCAGCTCGGTCAAGTTCTGCTTCAATCGGTGACGGCTCGCCAGGAGGCCCACAAACTTCACCCCGCTGTGCGAGAGTGCTTCGAGGATCGCCACGTCTCGCTCGCCCTTCGTCAGCACGACGACGTAGTCGTGCTTGCCCAGCTCGGCGGGATCGACCTGGGAGGATTCGATGATCTTGTGAGGCGCCTCCGGCAGCACCGGAAGTGGGTCGATCACGACGACCTCGAATCCCAGCAGCTTCCCGAGGTGGACGAGCGCCGCCTCGATCTCATCCTTGCCCCCCTGACCCACGATCACGAGTCGCTGGGAGGGCAGCATGGGCTCGATGTACACCTCGAGCGTTCCGCCGCAGTTCGTCTGGACCCAGATCTCGTCCGGGTTGGTCTCCCGGACCAATCCCTCGACCGCGCGATCGGTGTCGACCAGGTGGACCCGGACCACGCGGGGTTCGCCGGTCTTCATGGCTTCCTGCGCCACGGCCACGATCGGCCCCTCTGGGCAACCTCCGCCGAGCGTTCCTCCGGCGACCGTGCCCTCGTGCGTAATCAGAATCTTGAAGCCTGGTTTCGCGAGAGTTGACCCCTCGGTCCGGATCACGCTCGCAATGGCGAAGGGTTCCCGCTTGGCCGCGAGTTCGGAGAGCTGATGCGAGAAATGGGTGACGTGCACGGTCGATGCAGCGCGATAGGGGATTTCACTGTTCGCTGGCGGCACCGTCCGCGGTCGACTCGGCGCGAATCGGAAACGCTTAGAGCGCACCGCGACTCGTAGACGAGGTCATGGTGAGCGCAGGCAAGCGCCGGCGCGGGGCCACTTCCGGGCCAGCGGACCTGACGGCCCTGGTTCTAGCGGCGGGGGCGTCCTCCCGTATGGGTCGGCCGAAGCCGCTCGTCTCCCTCCTGGGGAAACCGCTGTTGGCCCGCATCCTGGAGACCGTTCGGACGATACATCCGGCCGAGATCGTCGTCGTGCTGGGAGCCGCGGCGGACGAGGTCCGGAGCGGCGTCGACCTGCGGGGCACCACCGTCGTGGTGAATCCAGAGTTTACCGAGGGAATGGGCAGCTCTCTTCGGCATGGCGCCGCTACGGCGAAGTCGACGGGACCTCTGCTCATCGTCCTGGGGGATCAGCCGTTCGTCAACGCCGCCACGCTCCAGGCGCTCCTCCAGCGGCACGCTTCCGGCGGCGCCAAGATCCTCGTCCCGACATTCCAGGGCGTGCGGGGCAATCCCATTCTCCTCGATCATACCCTGCTCCCGGAGCTCGACTCTATCCGGGGTGACATCGGTTGCCGGGCGATCTTCCCGGGCCACACTGCCGACCTCGTCGAGGTGCCCGTGTCCGACCCCGGAATCTTGATCGACGTGGACACCCCCGCCGAGCTGGCTCGCTTGGAGCACGCGCTCCAAGGCCTCGCCTCCCCGACAGCGGATGCGCTGCTGCCCTTCGTCGCCGACCGCGTCGCTCTGCATCGCGGGGGCCCGGTTCGTGGCCTTTCCCGGGTGCGAATTCTACCCGATGTGCTCCCCCTTGCCGCCGAGCTCGAACAGACCCGCGAACCGTTCGCTCTCGCCACCGTAGTCAGCGTCCGGCCTCCGACCTCTGGAAAGCCGGGGTTCAAGGCCATCATCCGCCCGAGCGGGGAAGTGACCGGTTGGGTGGGCGGAAGCTGCACGGGACGGGTACTGCTCGCGGAGGCCCTTCAGTCGATGAAGGACGGCCTGCCGAGGCTGATCCGTCTCTCCCCCGATGCCGAGGACGGAGGGATGCCCACCCCGGGCGTCGTCACGCGTCGCCTCGAATGTGAAAGTGGAGGAACGATGGAGATCTACGTGGAGCCGCACCTGCCCGAACCCGAGCTCGTGGTCGTGGGCGAGGCGCCGGTCGCGAAGGCCGTGGCTGCCCTGGGGGGATTCCTGGGCTACCGCGTCACGGCCGTGGCGCCGGGCGCCCGCGCCTCCGATTTCCCGGATGGGATCCAATGGGAGCCTGACCTCGAACGCCTGTCGAAACTCGTCGCCGCCGGCACGTTCGTCGTGGTCGCCTCGACGGGGATGTATGATGAGACGGCCCTGAAGGCGATTCTGCCGCGGTCCCCGCAGTATGTCGGGCTGGTCTCCAGCCACCGGCGCGGCAAGGCGGTCCTGGATTCACTGAAGGCCGACGGCCTGCGCACCGATCAATTGAGCCAGATCCACAACCCGGCGGGAATGGACATTGCCGCCCGGGATCCGGAGGAGATCGCCCTGAGCATCCTGTCCGAGATCACAAGGATTCGCCGGACCGCACCCATGCCGATTCCCGAGGAGGATGCGACGCCCGTATCGACTGCGCCCACCTCGATCGATCCGGTCTGCGGGATGGAGGTCGAGGCCTCGAGCCCGCTGCACACGACGTACCAGGGCGCGGTCTACCGATTCTGCTCCGAGGGCTGCCTCGCGAAGTTCCGCCGCGCTCCGGCGCGTTACCTGTCGGTCTAGGCCGGCGGCGGCGCCGCTTCGAGCTTCTGCCGGGCCCTCTCGAACAGGGCCGAGGCCTTCTTCTCGATCGTCGAGCGGATCAGGCGCTCACCGAGCGACGCGGCCGGCCCGGTAAGAACGATGTCGGCCCTCCACGCGACGGCCGTCCCCATGCCGGCCGGGGTGAAGCCGGCGCTCAGGGTGGCGTCGACGGCACTGCCGAGGCCCGACCCGCGGATCCTGGTCGCGATGCGCTGGCCCGGCGTCCGCTCGATGTACTGCCCCTCGAACCGGAACTTCCCGCGGATGAACGCGACCCCGGTCGTGATCGTGCCGGAGAACTGGTCCCCCTGGACGGAGTCGACCGTGTGCGGGTCATCGAGGCAGTCGAGGAGCTGCCGGACATCGGAGAAGAACGCCGAGACCTGGGCGGGCCCCGCCCGCACCTGGAACTGGCCCTCGACCAGCATCGGTCCTCCAGGGCGGCCCGGTGCGCTACGCCACTCCCTTGTCGTGGAGGATCTGCCAGACCTTCCACGGATAGACCGGGATGTCGATGCTCGTGACCCCCAGCGGCGACAGCGCGTCCACGATGGCGTTCACGATCGCGGCCGGAGCGCCGACCGTCGGCGACTCGCCCACTCCCTTCGCCCCGATCGGGTGGTGGGGCGAGGGCGTGGTGGTCTTGCCGGTCTCCCAGTGGGGAGCCTCCACCGCTGTCGGAACGAGGTAGTCCAGGAAGGAGCTCCCGTGGATGTTGCCGCCCGCGTCGTAGGTGATCTGCTCGTACATCGCCGGCGCGAGGCCCATGGTGAGCCCGCCGTGGATCTGGCCCTCGACGACCATCGGGTTGATGATCGTCCCGCAGTCGTCCACGGCGACGAATCGTCGGATGTGGACCTGCCCTGTGCCCTTGTCGATGTCGACGACGCAGATGTAGCTCCCGAACGGGAAGGTCATGTTGGGTGGGTCGTAGTAGTCCACCGCCTCGAGGCCGGCCTCGGTGCCGGGCGCCGGGTTGGTGTAGGCCGCAAAGGCCACGTCGGCCATCGTCTTCGATTTCTCCGGAACCCCCTTCACCTGGAACTTGTAGTCCTTCCACTCCAGGTCCTCGGGACTTACCTCGAGGAGGTGGGCGGCGATCTTCTGGGCCTTGTCGCGAATCTTCCGGGCGGCGATCACGGCGGCGGCGCCCGCGGTCGGCGTGCTGCGACTCGCGTAGGTGCCGAGGCCATAGGGCGCCGTATCCGTGTCCCCCTCCTCGATCGAGATGCTCTCGGCCGGGAGGCCCAGCTCGGTGGCGAGGATCTGCGCGTAGGTCGTCTCGTGTCCCTGGCCTTGGGACTTGGTGCCGAACCGGGCCATCACCTTGCCCGTCGGATGGATCCGGATCTCGCACGATTCGAACATTTTGAGGCCCAGGATGTCGAACTGTGCGGAGGGGCCGGCGCCGACGATCTCCGTAAAGCTCGAGATGCCGATGCCCATGAACTCGCCCTGCTTCCGCTTCTCCGCCTGTTCGCGGCGGAGCCCGGGGTAGTCGACCATCTTCATCGCGAGATTGAGCGCGCCCGCGTAGTTTCCGCTGTCGTAGGTCCACCCCAGGGCGGAGTGGTAGGGGAAGGCCTCGGGCGGAATGAAGTTCTTGAGACGGAGCTCCGCCGGGTCCATCCCAATCTTGTGGGCGACCTCGTCGACGAGGCGCTCGATCGTGTAGGCGGCCTCGGTGACGCGGAAGGAACAACGGTAGGCGATCCCTCCCGGCGGCTTGTTGGTGTAGACGCCATCGACCTCAACAAAGGCCTTCTCGAAGGGATAGGAGCCCGTGATGATGTGGAACAGGCCCGCCGGGAACTTCGACGGATTGGCCGCCGCGTCGGCGTACCCGTGGTCGGCGATGGTCTTGACCTTCAGTCCGGTCAGTTTCCCATCCTTCGTAGCGCCGATGTCGGCAGTGATGTGGTAGTCACGAGCGAAGGAGCTCGACATGAGATTGTTCATTCGCGTCTCCACCCATTTCACCGGGTGGCCGGTTTTGAGCGCCGCGACGATCGCCACGACGTATCCGGGATAGACGGGGACTTTTCCGCCGAAGCCGCCGCCGATATCCGGCGAGATGACCCGGATGCTCTGCTCCGGGAGCCCGGACACGAGTGCGAAGACGGTTCGGATGGCGTGCGGCGCCTGGGTGGTCATGTACATGGTCAGGCGACCCATCGCGTCGAACGAGGCGACGCAGCCACAGGTCTCGATGGAGGAGACATTGAGCCGCGGAATGTAGAAGTCCTGGTGCACGACGACGTCCGACTTAGCGAGGAGCGCGTCGGTCCCGGCCTTGTCGCCCACTTCCCAGTGCCAGATATGGTTCGATTTCTTCGGCTTGTCGGGACGGACGAGCGGAGAGTCGGGTTGGAGCGCCTTGAAGGGGTCGATGACGACCGGTAACGGGTCGTAGTCGATCTCCATGGCGGCCGCGCCGTCGGCGGCGGCGTACCGGTTCTCCGCCACGATCGCGACGACCTCCTGGCCTTGGAATTTCACCGTGTCGATGGGGAGCACCATCTGCGTGTCCGACATCAGCGTCGGCATCCAGGCGAGCTTCGCCGCGTCGAGGTCTTTGCCGGTGATGACGGCCAGCACTCCGGGGACCTTCAGCGCGTTCTCGGGGTGAATGGCCGTGATCTTCGCGTGGGCGTACGGGCTCCGCGTGAAGTCGATGTAGAGCATCCCCGGGAGCTGGATATCGTCGACGTAGTTTCCCTTCCCGCGAATGAACCGGGCGTCCTCCTTGCGGGCGAGGCTCTGGCCGATCCCGCCGTGGATCGTCATTTGCCGCCTCCGGAGGCCTTGGCCGCATGCTGAATCGCCTTGACGATATTCATGTAGCCGGTGCACCGGCAGAGGTTCCCCGAGATGGCGTGACGGATCTCGTCCTCGGAAGGGTTCGGGTTCTTCGCCAAGAGCGCTACCGAGGTCATCATCATGCCGGGAGTGCAGTACCCGCACTGGAGTCCGTGCTCCGCCGCGAACCCCTCCTGGACAGGGTTCAGCTTGCCTCCCACCTCCAGCCCTTCGACCGTCCGGACCTTCCGGCCGTCGACCTGCACCGCGAGCACGGTGCACGACTTGACCGGCCGGTCGTCGAGCAGCACCGTGCAGGCACCACAGTGCGTCGTATCGCACCCGATGTGGGTTCCGGTCATGCCGAGGGCGTCTCGGAGAAAGTGGACCAGCAGGGTCCGGTCCTCGACGGCGAACTCGAACGGAACGTCGTTGATGGTCACATGGATCGTGTGCGTCGCGCCGCGGATCGGAAGGGGAGAGGTGAGCCGTGGAATCGCTGTGCTCGCCATCAGCGCTTCCCTCCAGCGCGTTCCCAGGCCTGCTTCACGGCCCGTTGGGTAAGTGTCTGAACGATTCCGCGCTTGAAATCCACGGGACCGCGCATGTCGGCGCTCGGCTGGGCGGCCTCGGCGGCGAGCTTACCGACGGCCAGCAGGTCCGCGTCCGTCGGTTTCTTCTTCACGAGGTAAGCCGCCGCCTGGGGAGCAAGGATGGCGGTCGGACCCACATTCGTCAGCGCGATGCCGGCCTGCGTGACGGTTCCGTGGGAGTCCAGGCGCAGTTGAACGGCTACCGCGGCGATGGCGAAATCTCCCACCTTGCGGTGCATTTTCAGGTAAGCGCCTCCGTCGCCTGGTTGAGCCTTCGGAACCTGGACCTCGGTAAGAATCTCGGAGGGGTCGAGGGCTGTTACGTAGCTGTCCTTGTAAAAGTCCTGAGCGGCAATCGTCCGGTTACCCTTCGGGCCGCGGACGACATACTTTGCTCCGGACGCTAGCATGCAGGCCGGAAGGTCGTTCCCGGGGTCCCCGTGGCAAACGTTTCCCCCGACGGTCCCCATGTTCCGAACCAAGGGGTCGGCGATGTGCACGCCGGCATCGGCCAGCAGCGGGTACCGGGTACGGATAAGTTCGGAATCGTTGAGGTCGTTGATCCTCGTCGTGGCGCCGAGACAGAGACAGTCCGCGCTCTCGGTTACGTACGAGAGCTTCGGGATACGGGTGATGTCGACGAGCGTTTTCGGTCCCGCGAGACGGAGCTTCATCAACGGCAGAAGACTCTGACCTCCGGCGAGCACCTTCGCGTCGCCGGGGGTGCTCTGCAGAAGACCGATCGCCTCGTCCACGGTGCCGGGCGCGTGGTACTCAAACTCTGGAGGAATCACTTCCGTCACTTCTGGGCCCTGCTAGGCCGTGGCAGGGCGAGGGGTCGGAGTCCTATGAAGGTTGTGAAGGCCGGCCCCGCCCAGCCCGTCTCTTTTCGACCGAGGCCCTGGTAACCGGCGGTCCGAAACGACCGCTCGGGTCGCCCGGAAGTCACTCGGTCGGCGAGCACAACTATAACCCGGGGTTCGCTCTCGGGGATACAGACCGATGGCGACCCCCTCTTCGCCCTCCCTACGAGTGGCCCAGCTCGCGCGGATACCGATACTATCGTCTCTGAACCAGGGCCAGCTGGAGAAGCTCGCGGAAACCGGGGACGAGCGAACGTTTCACGTGGGCGAGACCATTGTCCGGCAGGGTGAGAAGGGGTTGGGGCTCTACCTGATGCTGAACGGTACGGCCGACGTCCGTCGATCCGGACAAAAGGTCGCCTCGTTGTCCGCCGGCCAGTCCTTTGGAGAGGCGGCGCTCTTGGTCGACGAGCCCCGAACCGCGGACGTGTTCGCGACCACCGAGGTCAGCTGCTTCGTCCTGAACCGCTGGGACTTCTGGGGAGCAGTGGGAATCGACCCCCAGGTCGACCGGGCGCTCTATGACGAGACCGTGCAGCGGCTCAAAGCCTTCCAGTCTCAGTTGATCGAATAGGGTTCGCCCCTTCGGTTCCTCTTACAAACCGACACGTCGCCCCCGAAATCGCATCCATTCGTTACATCAACGCTCGAGGACGACTCCCACCGACGAACCCTCCTCGAGGGGTGGCCGGCCTCTCGCCGACCACCCTCTGCTGTCTGGCGCTCGCCGCGGTTACCGCTGGAGCCGCGCTCCAAGCCGGACCGCCTCGCGGACGCCCCAGGTCCAGCCGCCGAGCCGTACTCCCAATCGCTCCGCGAGCCTCGCCGCTTCCAGTTCCGCGAGCCGGCAATAGTCGGCCGCGAGTCGGATTGCCATTTCCGCGTCTCGGATCGCAGAGACCGCCAGTCGCGCCGCGTCTACTCCCAGCTCCATCATTTTTCAGTTCCCCTCTTGGTGTTTCCACCGAGGGAGAGATAAGGGCGGACGGAGTCATTCCTGCCGCAAGCGCCCGGGCCAAAACCGGACCACGGATGCCCCCGGAGAACCGATTTCAGCCGCGATTTCGCTGAAATCGGTCCGCGTGGGCTGGTGGCTGACTATCCCTCGGGGGACGACGTGCCCGCCCTCGCAAGAATCGCTTCGATGACCTCGGACTTCGCGTCCGCGTAATTCTGTGCGTACTTCCATTTCCGGCTCGCTAGACTTCGCTTAGCCTGGGCGTACACGTCCCGGTCACCCGCGTTCGCTCGCAGTCTGTCCCTCAGACGGACCATCCTCGCAATCTCTTCGGATCCCAACGAGAAGACGTGCAGGTTGACGTTGGTGTCGGGACCTTTGAACATACGATGCTGATGCCAGCCGGGCTCTCGATTCCGGAGAACATACCCCGCCGCCTCGAGCGCCGGGGCATACGAAGCCTCGTCGGCCGAGTCCGCGACGACCAGGACGATGTCTATAATCGGCTTGGCGACGAGGCCGGGCACCGCCGTGGAGCCAGTGTGTTCGATCCGAAGTGCTCGATCGGCGAGAGCGGTCTTGATCCGCGCCGCCTCGCGAGCGAACTTCTCGGGCCAGACCGGGTCGTACTCCACGAGCAGCACCGGACCGTCGAGACGGATGGGTTCACCGATCGTAGCCTGCCGGATCTGTTCATCGGTCGCCGGGACCGACGGTCTGTGAGAGGCTGTCAATCCGGGGCCGCCTTTCCTCCGGCATCCTCGCGCCTGGTTGGAGTTGGCATTTTTCTTGATCTCCCTCTGAAGTCTAATTCGCTTCAAGTTAATTCTTGCTCGTTCCGCCTCCGCCCTGAAGTTCGCGCGTCGGGTAGGCAGACCCGGCACACGATGAGTGAGAGTGCCCAGGAACGCGGGCAGCGATCCAGCGTTCCCCGAAGCGCTCCCTCGAGGGAGGGATAGCAGCTCACGCCTCGCGCGGGGCCTTCGGGCCAGTCTTTCCACCTGGGCCGAGCGAGCGCAATCCGCTCCAGGGCTCGGAAGCGGGGCGAGCAGGAATTACGGGCCCGCCGAGATTCTAACCGGGGTTCGAGGCTCCGGGGGCCGCTGAGATACCCAAGCTACGGCGGGGGCACCGGCGAGAACGAGATGGCCTTCACATAATGACCGGTATCGTCCAGCAGGGCGATGTCGATTCCGTGCAGGGGGGGTGTACCGTCTCCAAAGTCCGTCGTCCACGAGTCCATCACCCACCCGTGATGCTGTCCTAGCACCTTCGAGGTGCACCGCGCCTTGGGAAACCGCGACCGGAACTGGGCAATCGACTCGAGCTGCTTGGCGATACCTCGGTGCTCACCGTAGGGGCTGAGGATCTCGGTGGTTTCAGTACAGGTCGTCGCGATCAGCCGCCGCC
>Ga0187815_10000453_pt1 | contig 19856 bp, 16 predicted proteins | sample NC_S_5_FD_132962 | JGI IMG/M metagenome (GOLD analysis project Ga0187815, IMG submission 132962) | Wetland sediment microbial communities from Neuse River Estuary, North Carolina, USA - ASW-S_5 | ecosystem: Environmental > Aquatic > Freshwater > Wetlands > Sediment | place: USA: North Carolina...
CCGCCCCACATCTTCGACAGCCGGGTACGGATCGCCGACTACACGGCCTCGGAGAGCGAGGAGAGCTACATCGTGCCGATGGCCCGGTACGGCCGGGACGAAGCGACGCGCGCGATGACCAGCGCCGAGAAGGCCGTCCGGGGCCCCGAAGGCAAGCCGTTCATCGAATACACCGCCTTCGACACAATGGAGAGCCTCATGGGCGACCAGGTCGCCATCCGGCTCTACTTCCAGGGTGTCCAACGCACCAAGCTGCTCGGCAACCTGGGGATCGGTCTCCTCAAGCCGGGGCTCCTGGTGTCGAGCGAGATCCTGAACATGATGGACTCGTACTTCCGGATCATCAACATCGACAACGCCCCGTGCATCTACGGGATCCGGCCCCGGACCACGATCTACTCCATCGCGTACGACCCGACGAAGGGCCCCCCCCACGCGAAGCTGACCCCGATCCTCTGAGCCCGGCTCGGCTCACGGGAAGAGCCCCGGAAGCACGAACATCAATCCGGCCAGCACCAACGCGGGGACCAGCGTCATCGCTAGGTCGTCGTCGAGCCCGGGGATCTTCGGGCGCTCGACCACCAGCGCCACGACCGCGCCGATCCCGGCCCACGTAACGGCGGCAAAGGGAGGCCAGTGCAGCCCGAGGATCAAGGCGCCGGCCCCGAGCAACACGTAGACCACGCCGGGGAACCAGGGGTAGGTCGATCGCCACCGCGGCGACAGTCGCAGCTCCCCGATCAACGGGTCGACGAAGGCCGTGCCCAGGACCACGACGAACGCAACGGGTCGAGGAAACAGCAGTACGGCCGCCACGAGCGCCACGGCGTAGAACACGTAGCTCGCGACCCGCGCTCGCTCGTACGCGCGGATCGTCGGCAGTTCCAGACCTGCGACCCATCGGAGCAGCTCGAGGACCAGCACGAGACCAAGTCCGATGAGCAAGACCTGCTCGATCGTCACGCCCGGAACCAAGTGCGGTGGGAGCACGTAGTACAGAAGCACCGCGGCGCCGACCATGTGGAGGATCCGGCGCCAGGCCCGGTCGCCTAGGTCGAAATCGCCCCCGAGGCGGGCCCCGAGCCATCGACGCCACCCGCCACCCGTGAGGAACGTCCAGGGCACATGCCTCGCGGGACCTCTCGACCTATGGAGGTTTCGGCCCTGGGGCCGCCTCAAACTTTTATGCGGTGGGGCGACTCCGAGGCGGCATGAAGGTCACCATTCTGATCGGAAGCAAGTCTGACCTGCCGACGGCCGAGGCCGCCCGGCAGCGACTCTCCGAGTTCCGCGTTCCGGCCGAGATCCATGTCGCCTCCGCGCACCGGACCCCCGAAAAGGTCGACCGACTGGCCCACGACCCCGAAACGGATCTCTTCATCGCCATGGCGGGTCTCTCCGCCGCCCTTCCCGGCGCGGTAGCCGCTCGCACGCTGCGCCCGGTGATCGGCGTCCCCATCCACAAGGGCCTCGGCTTGGACAGCCTCCTGTCCGTCGTGCAGATGCCTCCGGGCGTACCGGTCGCGGCCGTGGGGCTCGACGCGGCCGACAATGCGGCGCTCCTCGCGGTGGAGATCCTCGCGCTCAAGTACCCCGAACTGACGGAGCGGCTTCGGCAGTACCGGTCGAAATGGGCCGAGGAAACTCCTCCAGCGCCCCCCGCGGAGAAGGTGTGAGGGACCCCGCCGCGTTTCATCGCGAAGCGATCGCCCAGCTTCGGGCGCAGGTGCCCGGCCGCGCGATCGTGGCGGCCAGCGGCGGAATCGATAGCACCGCCGCGGCGTTGCTCGCGCAGGAGGCCCTCGGCGATCGGTCGCGGGCCTTGTTCGTCGACAACGGCCTCCTCCGGCTCCACGAGGTAGAGCGGGTACAGCAGTTCTTCGCTGCGAGCCACCTGAAAGTGAAGGTCCTTCCGGCCGCCGACCGGTTCCTCGGTGCTCTCGCCGGCGTCTCTGACCCGGAAGAGAAGCGACGGCGGATCGGCGAAGCGTTCATCCGGCTCTTCGAGACCGAGGCCGAGCAGTTCGGGGCCGATGCGCTGATCCAGGGAACGATCGCACCGGATTGGATCGAGAGCGGGGGCGCGCTTCGGGACACGATCAAGACCCACCACAACGTGGGCGGCCTGCCCAAGGACCTGAAGCTCAAGATCGTGGAGCCGATGAGGGACCTCTACAAGGACGAGGTTCGCGCCCTCGCCACCTACCTCCACATCCCGTCCCCCGAGCGCCAGCCGTTCCCGGGTCCGGGCCTTGCCGTCCGGGTGACCGGGCCGGTCACGGCCGAGCGCGTCGAGATTGTCCGAAAGGCCAACGCGGTGGTCGAGGAAGAGGTCGAACGCCGGATCGCGGATGGCTCAATCGCCCGGCCGTGGCAGTACTTCGCCGTCCTTCTGCCGGTGCGTACCGTTGGGGTTCAGGGGGACAACCGGGTCCACGGCGAAGCGGTCTCGGTGCGGATCGTCGAGTCGTCCGATGCGATGACCGCCACCGCGATGGCGGTTCCCATGACGTTGCTGAGAACCATCGCCGAGCGGATCACCCGGGAGCTTTCGGGTCAGGTCACGCGGGTGTTGTACGACGTGACCGACAAACCGCCCGCGACGATTGAGTGGGAGTAGGAGATGCCCCAGAAACTGTCGAGAGGGAAGGGCATATGTTGAACGACGGCTCCCCCCGGGGATTGGAATGACGGACGCCAGCAGTACCGCGGGGAACTCCCGGACCATCCGGATCCCGGAGGAGGTGGCGCGCCAGCTCGAGCGAAAGCTGGGCCAGACCGCCTTCGCGTCGCTCGACGATTTCGTGTCCTTCATCCTCGCCCGTTTGGCTGAATCGCCCTCCGCCGCTCCATTCTCCGAAGAAGAGGAGCGGCAGCTCCGCGAGCGACTACGGTCGCTCGGCTACATCGACTGAATTCCTTCGGGCGAGCGGCGGGACTCGACGCGGGTTCGGACCGATGACCCGCGCCCCCTCGGTCGGGTCCGGCGGGATCCGCCGAGAGCATCCGTGGGAGCGGGCGCGTCGGCTGGCCTTCTCTCGTTGGGAGGCCGAATTGCGCCGGGTCCCCTATGATCACCCCCTACCGGATGTAGCCGGTTTCGCTCACTCGATCGAGCCCCCGCTTCATTGGGGCGATTCGGCGACTCTCCGCCGCTTCTTCGCGCTCTCGGCGCTGCCGACCGGATTCGGCCCGACGTACCTCGCGGCGGTCCCGACTCGCCAGCGACCGCCGACGGAAGGCGCACTCGTGCGTCTCCCCCGACCCATCAAGCGGGTCCTTCCCACTCCCGACAGCGCGTTCGGGGAGCTCCTTATCGAGGCCCGTCGCGGCCTCGCTTCGGCCACGTGGGAGGAGATATTGCCGGGTTTCTCGCCGCACTCCGCGGCGACGGTCGTTCCCCAGCTTGCCGAGCTGTGGCAGCTCCCGGAGTTCGCCGTAGAGAGCTTGCTCTTGCCGATCGTAGGGTCGATCCCCTGGCACGGCCGACCCGCTGGCCTCGACTGGCACATCGAAGTGGAGGGCTGGTCCCTCTCGCGTCATCGAAGTCTTCTCGCCGGCCTGCTCACCCTGACCCCCGATTGGGTGGCGGCTTCCGGACGCCGGCCCACCGCTACCTCCGCACCCCTCGAGCTCGTATCGGGGGCCCGGGTCCAACGCGCCTCCCCGGCTGCCGCTCGCCCGTTCTCGGTTCAGGTTCGACCGGCCTCCGCGCCGCCGGCGCCCTCGTTGGGTCCGGAAGCGGCGTCCCGATCCGTGATCACGTACGGCCCCGCCCTAGGCTCTGAATTTGCCGCGCTCCTCTCGGCCGGTCACGGCGCGCTGCTCCTGACCCGGGAGGAAACGAGCCGCGTCCCGCGCGCTGGTCGGGAGATTCCGGATGGGCTGCGAGCGGCAGTCTGGGGCCTCCATTGGTGGACGCCGGAACCGCCGGACGCCCCCGACTGGCACCGATGGTTGCGGGACGAAGAACCGCGGCTCCGGGAGGCCCTGGGCGCGATGCCGGGCGCACCGACAGGCATTGGGCCTGAACCGTGGAGCCGGCTCGTGGACCTCAGGGAGTTCCGGGACCGAATGGTCCAAACGGCTATCGCGCGGGCACGGCTCCGGGGAGCCACCGAGGTCGAGGCTGAGGACCTCCGTTGGGTGGTCGATGCGTGGGTCCGGGTGACGGAACGGGCGAAGACGTGGGCCCGCGAGGGCCGGGGGCCCCTGGCCCGAGACCAAGATCGGACCGCGGGTGGCCGAACCACGCGGCTCCGTCGTTCTCTCGAAGCTCTCTTCTCGGCCTCGCCCGGGGGCCTGTCTCTCGAGGAGGCGATCCGGGGGGTGCGGACAGGAGGGTCCAATGCGTCTCCGTGGGAGGTCGAAAACCAGCTCGAGCGCCTCCGCATCCGCGGGCTGCTCTTCCAGGATCGTACCGGCCGCTACCGCGTGGCGTGAACCCGGGAGGAACCCCCTGCCTCCGTCAGCCTCATAGTGCGCGTCCGAATCGCGAGAACGTGCAGCACTGCCCGTTCTGCGGTTCCCCCGAGACCGACCGGGTCGACCTCGAAGGGCATCGCGTGCTCGTCTTCCGCTGCATGTTCAGCCCGACGGTGGATCCCACGTGGTCCGAGGAAACGCTCCGGTCCCACCTGAGCCAGACCTACGGCGACCAGACGGGAACCTTCTTTCGGAATACCTGCGACCGACTCCACCTGTTCGTGGTTCGGGGCGAAGGCGCTCGCGAGTTGACGCGGCCCCGGACCTCCGACGGGGCGGACAGATCCGGTTAGGCCGGGACCGCCACTCGGCCGAGCTTCTGCAGCGCCGCGTCGGTCGATACGAGGTGACGAGGCAAGCCGAGATCCTCCGGCGTCGCACCGAGGGCCAGCCCGACGAGCTGGGGCAGGTGGAAGATCGGCATGTCGAGCTTCTCGCCGACCGCCGTCGAGGCCTTGTTCTGGAACGAGTCGAGCGAAATGTGGCAGAGCGGACACGGGGTCGCCATCGCGTCGGCCCCGTGGGCCTTCGCGTCGTGGATCTGGTGACCGGCGATCCGGTTCGCCGTCGGCTCCTTCACGAAGAGGATCGGGAACCCGCAGCACATCACGCGGCCCCGGTAAAGGACCGGTGTCGCGCCGAGGGCCGAGATCAGGTCTTCGAACGAGTGGGGCTCCTCGGCGCTCTCGCTGTGCATCTCATCGGCCGGCCGCAATAGGTGACAGCCGTAGAACGCCCCCACCTTGAGGCCGGTGAGCGGGCGTCGGACCATGCCACGGATCCGGTCGGCGCCGACCTGGTCGGTCAGCACCTGGAGCAGGTGCGTGACACGGGTCTTTCCCGAGTAGGAAATGCCGAGGGGCTGGAGCGCTCCATCGACCTTCGCCCGGACGGCGGCGTTCTCGAGCCGTCGGTTGGCGAACGTGAGCATCCCTTGGCAGGTCGAGCAGACCGTAAGCAGGTCGAGCCCCGCCTTCTCGGCGATGGCGAGGTTCCGGGCGTTGAGCGCCACGTTCAGGAGGCCGTTCGCCTCGTCGAGGAACCCCGACCCACAACAGGAGAAGTTCGGGAACTCCACGAGCTCGATGCCGACTCGGGCGCTGACCCACCGGGTCGCGAGGTCGAGCTCCTTGCCGGATTCCTTGGCGACGCAGCCGGGGTAATAGGCGAACTTCACAGCGGTACCTCCTCGTCCTTCTCGAGCGCTCGGTACAGCTTCCGGACCTCGTCGATCCCCTCGATCGTCTTCGGCCTCTTGAGCATCTCCGGTTTCTTGCGAACCAGGCGGATCCCCTGGCCGGCGGCCTTCGCGGTCCCGATGAGACCGGAGGTCTGGCGCACGAGCTTCATCTCGTTGAGCGTTCCGCCTTCCTCGATGTTCTTCAGGAAGCCGATCGCGTGCCGAGAACCGGGTTCGGTCCCTCCCTGGGCCCGGACCGCGAGTTCCTTGAGGTCCCGGATCCGCTCGGACGGGCGGACCTCCTTGGGGCAAGCCTCGGTACACAGATGGCACCGCAGGCAGAGCCAGAGGCCGGACGTCTGGATCTTCCGCAGCCGGGCCTGGTGCCCGCCATCGCGCGGGTCGACGACGAAACGGTACAGCTTGGCGAGGGCCATCGGGCCCGGAAACTCGGGGTCCGCTTCGACCGCGGGGCAGGCCGAGTAGCACGCCGCGCACGCGATGCATCGGGGAGTGTCCTTGAACCGGTCCACTTGCGCCGGTGTCATCAGAGTCGTGCGACCCTCGGGCATGGGCCGCTGCGGATCCGGGATCAGGTGCGGCTCCATCTGCTCGTACCGGTCCCAGAACGGCGTCTGGTCCACGACCAGGTCCCGGACGACTGGCTGGTTCCGCATCGGGTCGACGACGATACGGCCATGCTCCGCGACCTCGGGCCCGACGGGCGTACGGCAAACGAGCCGGCTCTTCGAGTTGACGAGCATCGCGCAGGAGCCGCAGATCGCGCTCCGGCACGAGTAGCGAAGCGTGAGCGTCGGGTCGAGCTCGTCACGAATCCGGAGGAGGCCCGTCAACACTGGGGTATGAGGGGCCAGCTGGAGTTCGTAGTGCTGGTACCGTGGTTCCCCACCCCGGGCGGGATCGTAGCGGTACACATCGAAGGGAACGGTGATCAGCTTCTCCGCGGCGAACATCAGTAGACCCTCTCCTTCGGTTCCCATCGAGTGTAGGCGACCGGGGAATAGGAAAGCTCTGGACCCCCGGGGGTCCAGCGCGCGATCGTATGCTTCATCCAATTCTTGTCATCCCGAGCGGGAAAGTCGACCCGCGTGTGGGCGCCGCGGCTCTCGGTCCTCGCGATCGCGCCGACGACGATGACCTCCGCGAGATCGAGCAGAAAGCCCACCTCGATCGCGTCGGAAAGGTCGATGTTGTAGGCCGTCGCCGAATCGGCTACCCGGACGTTCCGATAGCGTTCCTGCAGCGCACGGACCTGCCGAAGCGCCCGGAAGAGTTCGTCCGGATCGCGGTAGATCCCCACGAACTGGTCCATCGTCTTCTGGAGCTCCGTACGGAGCGCGCTCGGAGACTCCCCTTCTTTCCGGTCCCACAAGGCTCGGAATCTCGTCACTTCGCGTTCGACGTCAGCGGGGAGCAGTGTGGGCTCGGGCGTCCCCGACACATAGGTCGCCGCCGCGACGCCGGCCTGCTTCCCGAACACCAGGGTCTCGAGCAGTGAGTTGCCACCGAGACGGTTCGCCCCATGAATGGACACACAAGCGGCCTCGCCCGCCGCGTAAAGACCCGGCACGTTCGTTTCGCCCCGCATGTTGGTCCCGACGCCGCCCATCATGTAGTGCTGCGCCGGGTACACCGGGATCGGCTCCGTGACGGGGTCGACTCCGGCGAAGCTCCTCGAAAAGTCGCAGATCTCCTGAAGACGGCTCTCGATCTTTTCGCGACCGAGGTGCATGAGCTCGAGATTCACGTACCCGCCGGGGAATCCCCGGCCCTCCCGGACCTCGGTCACGATCGCCCGGGAGACAACATCCCGGGAGGCCAAGTCGAGTACGTGGGGGGCGTACCGGGCCATGAAGCGCTCCCCTTGGGCGTTCGTCAGAATGCCCCCCTCTCCGCGAGCGCCCTCGGTGATGAGGATGCTCGATTCGAGCAACGCGGTGGGGTGGAACTGAACGAACTCCATGTCCTTGAGGTTCGCGCCTGCCCGGTACGCCGCCGCCACCCCGTCCCCGGTACAGCTGTGCGCGTTGGTGGTTCGCCCGTAGATCCGACCGGCGGGGCCCGTGGCCACGATCACGGCCTTGGCGGCGATTCCTTCGACCTCGGAGGTCTTTCGGTCGAAGGCGGTGATTCCCTGGACTCGCCCTTGCCGGACGATGATCGACAGTAGAAACCACTCGTTGTACATCCGGATCGTCTCGGTGCCTAACCGTTCGTAGATCCCTTGGAGCAAGGCGAGGCCCGTGCGGTCGGCGGCGTAGATGGTCCGGGGAAATCCGGCTCCTCCGAACGCCCGGCGCGCCAGCGACCCGTCGTCGCCGCGACTGAAGATGGTGCCGAAGTGCTCCATCTCGATGACCGTCGGGCCGGCCTGTTGGCAGAAGAATTCGATCGCGTCCTGGTCTCCCAGATAGTCCGCCCCCTTGACCGTGTCGTAAATGTGGGTCTCAACGGAATCCTCCGCACCGATCGCGGCGTTGATGCCACCCTGGGCGGCCCCTGAATGCGACCGCAGCGGGTGCAGCTTCGACACGAGAGCCACGTCGTGACCGGCTTCCGCCGCTGCGAGCGCGGCGCGTTGGCCCGCGAGTCCGGCGCCAACCACGACGATGTCGTGCCGCAACATTATCGGGCGGTCTGACCGGTTCGAAGTTTATCACGACTGCGCAAGGAGAGCCGGTACAAATGCCCCTTCGGCGCGTGATGGGCATCGCTTCCGCGAGCGCTTATATACCGACCTTCGGTCCCCTCGACCGGTTTTCCCCCACTACTGGAAGGCTCCATGCAGCGCATCGAAATCGCCGATGAAGAGCGGCTCCTGAAGGGCACCACGACGATCGCCGCGGTCTGCAAGGACGGCGTCGTGCTCGGCACCGAACGCCGGGCGACCGCCGGCAACATGATCGCCGCGAAGCAGACCCAGAAAGTGTTCAAGATCGACGACAACCTCGGTATCACGATCGCCGGGCTGGTCGGAGACGCCCAGGTCCTCGCCCGGTACCTTCGGGCAGAGGTCTCTCTCTACCGCCTCCGCCGCAACGCCCCCCTCAGCGTCGAGGGAGCGGCTACGCTGCTCTCGAACATTCTGAGCGGGAACCGGATGTTCCCCTACTACGCCTGGCTCCTGATGGGCGGCGTGGATGGCAAGGGCGGTCACGTGTTCTCTATCGACCCTGCGGGCGGCTCGATCGAGGACCGGTACGTCTCGGTCGGGAGCGGCTCTCCCTTTGCCTACGGCGTGCTGGAGGAGGGCTACTCCCGTGACATGACCCTCTCCGACGGCGTCGACCTCGCGCTCCGGGGGCTGACGGTGGCGATGAAGCGCGATTCCGCCTCCGGTGATGGCTACCTGATCCACACGATCACGTCGAAGGAGTACCGCGAGTTCTCCGAAGACGAAATCAATAAACGCCTGAAGGCGCTCAAGATTCCTCTACCACCGGTTCTTCCCTAGCGGGATCCTCCGGGGGTCCCCGGGACCGGCGAACCTCTTCCGACCAACCTATTCCGTCCTCGTATGAGTGTCGATAGTTTACTACAGCAAACGAAAGAAGTGCTACACGAAGTGCTCCCCGAGAATATCGAGGTCACCGACATCGAACTCGAGGGACCGCACATCGTGCTGTACACGAAGCAGCTCGACGCGTTTCTTTCGGGAGGCGAGCTGCTGCGTCAGGTCGCCCAGCGCCTACGTCGGAGAGTCCTCGTTCGGTCCGACCCGGCCTCCCTCATGGACCCGAAGGAAGCCGAGACGGCCATCCGGGAGCTCATCCCGCCGGAGGCCGAGATCACGGCCCTCTACTTCGAGCCCGAGACCGGAGAGGTGACCGTCGAAGCGGCGAACCCCGGCGCCGCGATCGGCCGGCAAGGCTCCGTGCTGACCGAGCTCAAGCGCAAGATCGGCTGGGTGCCGACCGTCGTACGAACGCCTCCCATCCCTTCGAAGACCGTCGAGGAAGTTCGGATCCACCTACGCAGCCAGTTCGACCAGCGCCGTTCGTTCCTCAAGAAGGTCGGCACACGCATAGCCCGCGACCGCCTCGACGAGAAGATCTGGGCGCGGAACAGCTCCCTCGGGGGCTACCGGGAAGTGGGCCGCAGCGCGTCGCTCCTGTCGACGCAGAACTCGAAGGTGCTGATCGACTGCGGCATCGACCCCGGTTCCGACCGGGCGCCGTTCCTCAGCGCCCCCGAGCTCCTCCCGCTCGACTCCCTCGATGCCGTCGTCATCACCCATTCTCACCTCGACCACTGCGGTCTCGTCCCGGTGCTCCTCAAGTACGGGTACCAGGGACCGATCTACACGACGGCTCCGTCGCGCGACATGATGACGCTGATGCTCCTCGACGCGATCAAGGTCACGAGTCAGGAAGCCCGTCAGAAGATCTACGACTCCTCCCACGTCCGCGAGATGGTCACGCGCACGATCCCGCTGCGCTGGGGCGAGACCACCGACATCACGCCGGACCTCCGGCTCACGCTCCACAACGCGGGCCACATCCTCGGTTCCTCGATCTGCCACTTCCACATCGGCGACGGCGACCACAACCTCGCCTATTCGGGCGACATCAAGTTCGAGCGGAGCTGGTTGTTCAACCCGGCCGTCAACCGGTTCCCCCGCCTCGAGACGCTCGTCCTTGAGTCCACCTACGGGGGCTACCGCGACGTCCAACCCAGCCGACAGCAGGCCTCGGACGAGTTCGCGGGCTTCGTCAGCAAGGTCCTCGACCGGCACGGGAAGCTGATCGTACCCGTCTTCGCCGTCGGTCGGTCGCAGGAGGTCATGCTCGTGCTGGAGGAGCGGATGCGGGAGGGCAAGATCCCCCGCGTGCCCGTCTACCTGGACGGAATGATCTTCGAAGCGACGGCGATCCACACTGCGTATCCCGAGTTCTTGAACAGCCAGCTCCGGACCCAGATCTTCCAGCAAGGAGACAATCCCTTCCTATCGGACATCTTCCACCGCGTCGATTCGTCGCAGATGCGGATGGGCATCCTCGACGAGAAGGACCCCTGCATCGTCCTCGCCACGTCGGGCATGATGAGCGGCGGGCCGGTCATGGAGTACTTCCGGGCTTGGGCCGCCGACGAGAAGCACGGCATCGTCTTCGTCGGCTACCAGGCGGACGGCACCTTCGGCCGACGACTGCAGCGGGGGATGAACGAGGCTCAGCTGTTCGACAACGGGCGTCAGTACACCACGCCGGTCCGCCTCGAGGTCGCCACGGTCGAGGGATTCTCCGGTCACTCGGACCGGGTCCAGCTCATGAACTACGTGGCGAGCCTGGACCCCCGGCCGCAGAGGATCATCTTGAACCACGGCGAGGAATCGAAGACCCTCGACCTCGCCTCGAGCCTTCACAAGCGGTTCAACCTCGAGAGCCGCGTGCCGTTCAATCTTGACGCCATCCGCCTCGTGTAGGCCTTAGCCGCCCGTCCCGAGAAGGGGGTTGCGCTTTGCACACGGCTTTAAGAGGGGGTCCTAGCTCTCTTTCCCATCGGCCACTGGTCCGCGCTGTGGGGGGAGGGAGAACGGGCACGGGTCATCGGTTCCTCGTGTTGGGGCTCGACGGGGGCACATTCGAGCTCCTGAACCCCCTCATGGAGGCCGGTGAGCTTCCCTTCCTCCGGTCGTTGGTCCAGCGGGGCGTCTCCGCCCCGCTCATGTCGGTCTATCCCTCGAAGACGATCCCGGCCTGGTACAGCTTTGCCACCGGCCTCGACCCCGGTACTCTGGGCATCTTCGGCTTCACCGAACCGAACGGCGGCCCCGGGAAGAGCAGTCTCATTCAAGGATATCGCCCCGCCGAGGCGCTCTGGGATCGGCTCTCCCGCCAGGGGCACCGGGTCGGCGTGCTCAACTTCCCGGTCCGCTCCGGCTACCCGATCAACGGGTACCTGATCCCCGGCATGTTCGGGGAGAACCCGACAACCTACCCGGCCGATGTGCGCGAGCGCCTCGAGGAGGGTCTCGGCGAACCGCTCGTGGCGGAACTTCCCCCGTACCGCGACTCGGACCGGCGGGAGTGGCTGTCCCTGGCCTCCCAGGGCGTCCTCCAGCGCGCCGCGGCCGCGGAGTTCCTTCAGGATGTCTTCCATCCCGACTTCCTCTTCGTCCTTCTGCGGGAAACCGACCGGGTTGAGCATCAGCACTGGGTGGAATGCGCCGCGGGAGCGGCCCGGATGCCGGCCGACCTTCTCGACTTCTGGCGCGCCGTGGACCGGGCCTGTGCTCGGATCGACCGGGCGTTCCGCGCCCAGGGAGAGCCGGCGGTGACGCTGGTGATCTCCGACCACGGCCACGGGGCTGCCGGCGCCGAGTTCTTCACCAACCGCTGGTTGCTCGACGAAGGGTTCCTCCGGCTCAAGCCGGGCGCCGAACCGCTGCGCCGCAAGCTTCTCTCCCGCTTCCTCCTCGCCTCCGACCGGTTCGGTCCGGCCCGACGCTTCGTCGGCGCTGTAGCCGACCGACTTCGCGGCGATGAGACCGAACGGCGGCGCCACGTGGACCGTTGGATCGGCGGCGACGCAACCTTCGAGGCGATGGCCCCGAAGATCGACTGGGCCCGGACGGAGGCCTTCTCGTTCCCGGTTCCGGAGGGCATCTACCTCAACCCGTACCGGAAGGACCGGTCCCCCGAACAACGCCGAGAAATCTTGGCCGAGATCCGTCGCCGTCTCGAGGCCTACCCGGATGCCCGGATCGAGGTGCTCGAGCCTCGCGAGATCTATCACGAGGTCCTGTCGCCCGGCGCGCCGGGGCTCCTGCTCCGGGTGAACGACATGGAGACCGACCTCCGAATGGACTTCAGTTACCCCGACCCTCTCCTCGCCCACCGGCCAGGCTACTTCTACGGCTCGGGTGTCCACCGTATGGACGGGATCCTGATCGGGGCCGGGAATGGTTCGGCGCACGGGGCCCGTATCGGACCCTTCTCGCTGCTGGACGTGGCCCCGACCGTCCTGGAAGGGATGGGCATCTCCCCGCCCTCGACGATGGCCGGACGTTCGTTCGGTGCGTGGCTCGGAACCTCGACCTCCTAGGGGGAGCGACGGGTGCCGCCTTGGCGGATCGATGTCCTCGGGAACCCTCCGCCCGACCCGACCTCCTCTGGACTCGACCGCTCGCTCTGGGAGTTCGGCGCCGGGCTGGTGAGTCGCGGCCACCGGGTCCGGATCCTCTTCGCGACGCCCACGCCCACCGTGCCACCGCCCTATCGCGGCGTCGAGGGCGTTCCCGTGCCGGTTGTCTCTTCCCAGCGTCGCCCGGTGCCCCAGGCGGTCGAGGTCGGACGAGCAGCCGGGGACTGTGTGGCCCCTGACGCCGAGATTCTGCTGGGCACCGACGAGCGAGCCGGCGCGATCAAGCCGCTGGGACGCGGGAGGGGACCCACCTTCGCACTCTACCTTCAGACGGTCCCCTCGGACCGGATCGCGGGCGCCGGGCCGGAGCGCGCCAACCGGGGCCTCCGGGACCGCATCGGAGGGTGGATGGACCAGAGAACCCTCCGTCGCTTGGAAAGCGAGGCGCTCGGCCGGGCCTCCGTCGTGCTGGCCGGCTCGTCGGCGACCCGAAACCGGCTGACGGAACACCACAAGCTTCCCGCGAGCAAGGTAACCGTGCTGCCTCGTACGATCGCAGACCCGGATCTCTCGGAGACCCGAGAGCAGGCTCGCATGGCGCTGCGGATCCCGATGGACGTCCCCGCCGCGGTGTTTGTCGGCCACCGGCCCGAACGACAGGGGTTGGCCATCGCCCTCGAGGCGTTCCGACGGTCGAGGGTCTTCTTCCCGGGGGCCCGGTTCCTGGTCGTCGGAAGTTCCCCCAAGCAGGACCCCGGTGTGATCCCGCTCGGTCTCAGCGACGAGGCCACGAAGGCGCGGGCGTTCCGGGCGGCGGACCTGTTCCTGTTCCCCAGCTTCGAAGCCGGGTCGGCGTACGCCGCCGTCGAAGCGATGCGGTACGGTCTGCCCGCGTTGATCTCCCCCCATGTCCTGCTCGAAGGGGCGGACCCCAAGCGGGAGTTCCGGGTCTCTGCCTCCGACGATCCGGGCGACTACGCCGCGGAATTCGCGGAGCTGTTCGCGGACCCCTCGCTGCGCCGGAAGATCGGAGAGGAAGGAAGGCGGTTCGCCGACCGGTTCAGCGGGGCGAAGAATGCCGAGACGTTCGAGAAAGCCCTCGCCGGCCACGTCCCCGGCTAGGGCGCCCGGCGAAGGAACCAGCCGTCCAGGCGGCTCCGCGAGAGCCGGATGAGGACGGGACGTCCGTGGGGACAGGCGTAGGCCGGCGTCTCCATACGATAGAGCGCCTCGAGGATCCGACCGATCTCTTCGGCGCTGACCTCGTCGCCGGCCCGAACGGCCGCGTGACAAGCCACCGAGGCTGCGACGCGTTCGGCGAGTCCCTCGGGCACCGTGGGCCGGCCCCCTTCGGCGAGCTCGTCGAGCAGCGAGGGGAGGGAGGAGGCCTCCGCGCGATGCCCCCGATACGAGGGAACGCTACGGACCCGGAACTGGTCTCCCCCGAACGCTTCGACGGTGAATCCCGAGGACCGGAGCGTCTCCTCATGGGCGACGAGCGCGGACCGCTGACGCGCGGTCAAGGGCACCCGGACCGGTTCCATGAGCTCCTGCCGGCCCAGACGGCCGGCGGCCCGGAGCTCGTCGTACAACACGCGTTCGCTCGCCGCATGCTGATCGATGAGCACGAGGTCTCCATCGGACTCCGCCACCCAGTAGAGACGGAACACCGACCCCAGCAGCGCGAGGGCGGGATGCCGAACGGTTCCCGACACCTTACGCGCCGGTTCCGGCACATCGAGCCGAGTCTGTAAGGCGGCGGAGACGGGGGACGTCGCTGCCGCCGCTCGGCCCTTTGGCCGCTGCTCCAGAGGAATCTCCGCGGTGGCGCCTCGCGTCCTGGCGCGGCGCCCCCCGACCTCTGCGATCTGGGGACCGCCCACGAGGGCGGTGCGAATGGCGCGCCGCAGCGCATCGGCCACCTCCCGTTCCCCCTGGATACGGATCTCGCGTTTCGTAGGGTGAACATTCACGTCGACCCGAGCGGGGTCGACGACCAGCTGGACCGCCCCGACCGGGAACCGCGTACGCGGGAGGTAGTCCTGGTAGGCGGCACGGACCGCCTGGACCAGCGGACGGGAAACGATCGCTCGGCCGTTCACGGAGACTTGGATCGCCGCCGAGGTGCCACGGGAGACCGTCGGCCGGCCGAGCGCCCCGAAAAACTGGACCGGGCTACCTCGGCCGGACTGGAGTGAGAAATGGGCGGTGACGAACTCCGATCCGAAGACCCAGGCCGCCGCCTCCTCGAGGTTCGCGGCGCGGGGGTACTGCGCGATCTCCTGCTCTCCTGCCGTGATGGTGATCGCAACCGACGGATGGGCGAGGTAGAGACGCTCTACGGTGGCCACCACCTCGACCTGTTCGGCGGCGGGGCTCTTCAAGAACTTTCGCCGCGCCGGGGTGTTGAAGAAGAGATCCCGAACCTCGACGGTGGTGCCCACGGAGCGGCCGGCCTCGAACGTCGGACCCCGTCGTCCCCCTTCCACGGTGAGTCCGTGGGCGCTCGCCGTATCGGGCGTTCGGGAGACGAGGCGAAGCCGGGATACCTGGGCTACGGCCGCGAGCGCTTCCCCTCGAAAGCCGAGGCTACTGACGCGGGCCAGGTCCCGAGCGCCGGAGAGCTTGCTGGTCGCGTGGCGCTCGACCGCCAACGAGAGCTCTCCCGAGGGGATTCCCCACCCATCGTCCGACACGACGATCCGCTCGAGTCCACCCCCCTCCAGTCGAATTTCGACCTCGGTCGCGCCGGCGTCGAGGGCGTTCTCGACCAGCTCCTTGACCACAGAAGCGGGACCTTCCACCACTTCGCCCGCGGCGATCTTCTCGATGGCCTCCGGAGGCAATCGCCGGATAGGGGACCGCTGAGGAGGGGACGACATCACGGCGGAGCCTCGCGGCCCGGCCGACCCTCCAGACGACGGCGCCACTCCACGAGCCAGCGGTGGGCGTCGAGCGGGCTCAGCGAGTTGAGGTCCAGCGCCGCCAGAGCGCGCTCGAACTCCGAATCAGGAACTGCGGAGGAAGGGAGCAAGATGGCCTGGGTGTATCGCGATGGTCGGGCCTTGGATGTGGTCCGACGCCCTGGAAGGGCCACCCCCTCCGACTCGAGGTGCTTCAGTAGTCGCTCCGATTCGGCCAGGACCTCCGGAGGAACACCTGCCACCCGAGCGACATGGAGCCCGAGGCTCCGGTCGGTGCTGCCGGGCACGAGCGTGCGAAGGAAGACGATCTCGTGCTCCTGCTCCACCACAGCGAGATGGGCGTTGCGGGCCGACGAGAGTCCCTCGACGAGTCCGGTAAGCTGATGGAAATGCGTGGCGACGATCGTTCGGCAGCGTATCCGGTCGTGCAGGTACTGAAGAGTAGCCCAGGCCAGCGCCAATCCGTCGAACGTGCTCGTCCCCCGCCCGACCTCGTCGAGCAGGACGAGGCTCCGGTCGTCGGCCTCGCGCAGAATCTCCGCGACCTCGCTCATCTCGACGAGGAAGCTGGACTTCCCCCGACCGATCGAGTCCGTGAATCCCATTCGAGTGAAGAGGGCCGTGACCCGTCCGATGCGAGCGAAGCGCGCCGGGACGAAGGCTCCCACCTGGGCCATCACCACCAGCAACCCCACTTGACGCATGTACGTCGACTTGCCCGACATGTTGGGGCCGGTCAACAGCACGAGACGCGACGTGTCGGCGTCGAGCTCGGTGTCGTTGGGCACGAACTCCTTTCGCAGTTGCCGGTCCAGGATCGGGTGTCGACCCTCTCGGATCTGGATCACCCGGCTATCATCCACGACGGGCCGGACGTACCCCCGCTCCTGGGCCTGCGCGGCGAAGGTCGTCAGCACGTCGATCTCGCCGAGCCTCCGACCCAACCGGTAAAGATTCGGCACGACCGATTCGAGATCCTTCAGAAGCTGTTCCCACACGTCGAGTTCGCGAGCCCGGAGCGCCTCGCGGGCGGTGAGGATCCGTTCCTCCACGGTACGAAGGTCGGGGGACGTGTACCGCTCCGACGTGGCGAGAGTTTGGCGACGCTCGAAGTGGGGGGGAACCAGGGCGCTTTGACTGCGAGGGACCTCGAAATAGTACCCGAAGACCTGGTTGTACCCGACCTTGACCGAGCGGAGGCCGGAGCTCTCCCGTTCCCGTCGCTCGATCGACTCTAGCTCGCTTAGACCGTTCGCTTCGGTCTCAGAAAGGCGATCCACCTCGGGATCGGCGCCTGGCCGGAATAGCCCGCCCGCCTCGACGGTCGCCGGTGGGGGGTCTCGTATCGCCCGTTCGAGCCGTTCAGCCACCGGCTCCAAGACCCGTAGTTCCTCGTCCCCGGCATCCATCCACGAGGGCGGGTTTCCCTGCTTTAGGCCCTCCCGGACCCGGGCGGCCGCTCGGAGCCCTTGGGAAAGCCCGAGCAGGTCCGAGGGTCGCACCCGGCGTCCCGCGATCCGGGCCCCGATGCGGGCCAGGTCGGGCACCCGCCGCAGCTCCTCCCGCAGCACGGTGAGCCAGGCCCCTCGTGCCCGGAGGGTCTCGACGAGTTCCTGCCGCCGGTAGATCGCTTCGACGTCGGCGAGCGGATTCCGGAGCCAGAAGGAAAGGGTTCGTCGTCCCGACGACGTGACCGTTTCGTCGAGCACCTCGAGCAGCGTCGGCGTGCCCGGAGAGTCGGGGTCCATCGGCTGGGAGATTTCCAAGTGACGGAGGCTCTTCGAATCGAGGCGCAGGCGCGCCGCGGGACCGCCCAAGCTCACGCGCTCAACGAACCGGAGCACCTTCGGTTGGGTGGAGTGAAGGTACGTGGCGAGCGCGAGCCGTGCCGCCAGCTCGGCCGGCGACCCGCCCTCTCCGCGGAAGGCTTCCGGTAGGTCGTCGGCCGGAGGGGTCGGTCGGGGAGTCTCGATTCGGGCCCGAGGGTACTCGCGATGGAGCCATCGTTCGAGCTCCTCGGGGCCTTCCTCGGACCCGACCAGGATCTCCCTCGGGTCGAAAGCGGTGAGCGCCTCGGCGAAACCCTCCAGACCCGCCACCGGTGTCGGGCCGCTGAAGAGCTCGCCGGTCGTGATATCGACCGCCGCGAAGCCTCCCGGTCCCCGCCGGGGACGGTGGACCGCGGCCAGGAAATTGTGGTCCGGGCCCGGCAGGATCCGCTCATCGAGAACGGTGCCTGGCGTGACGACGCGCGTGACCTCGCGGCGGACGAGCCCCTTCGCGAAGCGGGCGTCCTCGACCTGGTCGCAAAGAGCGATCTTGTAGCCGCGGCGCACCAGGCGACCCAGGTAGGTTTCGATGGCGTGCTGGGGCACCCCCGCCATCGGGATCCGGTCCCCCTTGCTGTCCGGGGACCGGGCCGTGAGAACCAGCTCGAGCTCACGAGAAAGAAGCTTGGCGTCCTCCCCGTACGTTTCGAAGAAATCCCCCACCCGGAACAACACGAGATGGCCGGGGTAGCGCGCCCGCACCGCTTCGTACTGCTCCATCATCGGCGTCAGCGGCGCGCTTTCGACCATGGGGAAACGGCCGACCGGGCTGGAGGTTCTTAGCGATTTGGCCGGCCCACCGGCGGGCGACCTGCAGGAGAATGGGAAACGCTGAGGGGGAGATTTGAACTCCCGAGGCGAGACCGCCACCAGTTTTCAAGACTGGCGCCTTTCCGGGCTAGGCTACCTCAGCATGCGCTGCGGAGGCCGGTAGCCGGCTCTAATCTGATAATGATGAGGTTGGGGGCGAAGTCCGGCGAGGTCCGGCGGGGAGGTCCCCTTGGGCATGCAGGCGCCGGGACTTTCGCGACGGGCCCAAGGCCCGGTCGAATCGAACCCGGGTGATCAGCTTGGAAGGCTGATATCCTACCATTAGATTACACCTGCACGCGGGCCGCCGGACCGGCGCGAGCGAGCGGGTACCCCACCTAAGGTTTTTCGGTGGTGTCCGCGGCGGCGTGGGCCGAGGACAACTCGAGCAACGCTACGCGCTCGAGGACCAATCCTTCCCATGCCGTGGGAGGCACCGCGTTTCTCTCGGCCTCGGAGACGGCGAGGCGCTCGAGGGTTTGTTCGGTCGGAGGTCGGGGGTAGACCGAATCGTCGCGTACGAGTCCGAAAGCCGTGAGCATGGCCTCCGGTTCCCGAGGCCGCTCGACCACGAGCACGAATTCCTGCGAATCGTCGGCGACCCCAACCTTCGCGAGTGCCCGGGGAAGCTGGTCGTCTCCGGCAACGTAAAGCGCAAGCTCCGCGCCCCGGTCCCTCAAGCGCGACTCGCCCCGAGCCCGGGTTCTCCCCATGTGGGCCCAGGCCGATAGGAGATGGCGTTCCCCCGCGATGGCTCGGGCATCGAAGAGAGCGACCAGGCCCCCGCCCTCCCCGGCGAGACGCCGGAGAGTCTGCACCAGGTCCGAGCGGGTAGGGGATTTCCCGCTCGCCCGCTTGGCACCGACGGCCTGCAGCGTGCGGGTGTCGCGCTTGGGAATCGGCGTCACTTCGACCTCCGCGCTCTACTCCGCCAGGAAGCGGATGAACTCGGCCTTGGTCCGTGGTTTCAGGATGTAGCTCTCGGCCTTCTCCTGGCCGATGGTCGAGGTGGGGGTCATGCCGTAGTCGTGCCCAGGCAAGATCACGGTCGCGTCGGCCAGTCGGATGACCTTCGAGAAGAGACTGTCGTAGAGCGCGCCAGGGTCCCCTCCGGGCAGATCGGTTCGGCCGCACTCTCCAACGAACAGGGTGTCCCCCGTCGCGGCGTGTCCGTCGAAGAGGTAGAGCACGCTATCCGGCGTGTGGCCGGGGGTGTGGAGCACCTGGAACCGGAGACTCCCCGCTTGAAAGGTGTCGCCATCGTCAACGGAGATCTCTTGATCGAGCGGGGCGAGGCGGTGGGCGACGACTTTAGCTCCGGTCCGGGCCCGTACGTCGGCGTTGCCCGCCCAATGGTCCTTGTGGCTGTGGGTGTTCAGGATGTACGCCACTTTCACCCGACGCTCGTCGATCGCATCGAGGACGGGCTCCACGCCGAAGGAGGGGTCCACGACGGCCGCGGGTCCCCCCTCCCCGTCGTCGACGAGGTAGGTGAAGTTTTGGTACGGCCCGATCTGGAACTGC